>Ga0302316_10002035_pt1 | contig 15110 bp, 9 predicted proteins | sample III_Palsa_N3_2_FD_200456 | JGI IMG/M metagenome (GOLD analysis project Ga0302316, IMG submission 200456) | Peat permafrost microbial communities from Stordalen Mire near Abisko, Sweden - III_Palsa_N3_2 | ecosystem: Environmental > Terrestrial > Soil > Palsa > Peat permafrost | place: Sweden...
GTGCTTGTCACGGGCGCTTACGGTGGGTTGGGCGCGGCGGTTTCGCGTGCTGCCACGCGAGCCGGCGCCACGGTGGTCCTGACGGGCAAGCGCAAACGTCAGCTCGAGCAGCTGTATGACGCGATGCTCGCCGAGGGCTTGAGCGAGCCGGTGATCCATCCGCTCGATATGGAAACGGCGACGCCACGTGATTACGAAAACCTGGCCGATGGGCTGGAGCGTGACTTCGGTCGTCTCGACGGCATCGTGCATGCCGCGGCAAGTTTCGCCGGGCTCAGCCCGATCGCCATGCACAAGCCTGACGACTGGTTGCGCGCCCTGCACGTCAATGTTTCCGCGCCGTTCGCGCTGACTCAGGCGTGCATGCCGTTGCTGAATCAAGCTCACGATAGCTCGGTGGTTTTTGTCCTCGACAACCCGGATCTGCTGGCGCGCGCTCACTGGGGCGCCTACGGCGTGTCGAAGGCCGCGCTGGAACGCTTCGTGGCGATTCTGCATCAGGAAAACGACGCCGGCCCTCTGCGCGTCAACGCGCTGCTGCCGGCGCCGATGCGCACCGCGCTGCGGCGTCAGGCGTACTTCGGCGAGGACATCCTGCAGCGCCCGCTGCCGGATGCCACGGCCGACGCAGCCGTCTATCTGCTCAGCGCGCAGTCTGCGCAGGCGCGCGGTGCGATGCTGGATCTTCGCGCCAACTGAAACACCCGTCGGTGCGACCGATGCGGCAACGGCTATCCTGTGATGGCCTCAAGGGGAGTGATCCATTATGGAAACGGAGATGACCACGTTGTCGGCGGGGATCATGTTGTTTCTGATCATGGACCCGCTCGGCAATATCCCGTTTTTTCTGAGCCTGTTAAAGGATGTACCGCCCAAGCGCCGCCGTGTGGTGATGGTGCGTGAACTGCTGATCGCGCTGGGCGTGCTGCTGGTGTTCCTGTTCGGCGGTCAGCACATCCTCAAATTGCTGCAGCTCAAGCCCGACTCGATCAGCATCGCCGGCGGCATCGTGCTCTTCCTGATCGGTATCCGCATGGTCTTTCCGCCGGCCGACGGCGGCGGCATCTTCGGCAAACCGGGCGAGGGCGAGCCGTTTATCGTGCCGATGGCGATTCCCGGCGTGGCCGGCCCTTCGGCGATGGCGGCGCTGCTGCTGCTGACCAACACCCAGCCTGGCCGGACTGCGGACTGGGTCACCGCGCTGCTGCTGGCGTGGCTGGCCACATCGCTAATTCTGCTCAGCGCTACCTATCTGTTTCGCTGGCTGGGCGAGAGCGTGCTCACCGCGCTGGAGCGCGTGATGGGTATGCTCCTGATCGCGCTGTCAGTGCAGATGTTCATGTCCGGCGTTGCCTCATTCATGCACGTAAGTTTGTGAGAACGCCGGCGCAGTAACTTCTGTTTGGCGTACGCGTGACAGGCCTCTGTAACAATGGATCTTCAGGATGAGCGAAAACCTGAGGACACGGTCATGCTCTCCATCGAACAGACCCTTACCGCGCGTTTGCCTTGGCTCGCTCTGCATCCCAGAATTCGCCGCCCTGTGGCCGACATGTTGGGCCGGCTGGCCGACGAAGACGGCTTCAATCGCGTGCTGGACAAGGTTGGCGCGGCCGAAGGTTTCGATTTCGTGGAGCGCGTGCTCGACCTGCTCGGCACGAGTTATTACGTCAACCCGCGTGAGCGCGAAAACATTCCCGTTGACGGCGGCCTGCTGGTGGTGGCCAATCATCCGCTGGGCATGCAGGACGCGCTGGCGATGCTGCAGCTGATCGGTTCGGTGCGCAGCGACGTACGGATTCTCGGCAACGACTGGCTGGCCGCAGTGCCGCAGCTGAAAAAACTGCTGCTGCCGGTGGATGTGTTCGGCAACGGTACCGCCTCGCGTCTGCGCGGCATCTATCGCGCGCTGGAAGAAGGTCAGGCGCTGATCGTGTTTCCCGCTGGTGAGGTCTCGCGCGTGCGCGCCAACGGCGTGCGCGACGGGCTCTGGTCGGACGGCTTTGCGCGTCTGGCCATGCGCAGAAAAGTGCCGGTGCTGCCGATCCACATCGCCGCACGCAATTCGGCGATGTTCTATGGCCTGTCGATGCTCGCCAAGCCGCTCAGTACCGCGATGCTGCCGCGCGAGGCGGTAACGTTCGGCAGCCGACGCATCGGATTCAGCATCGGTGCGCTGGTCGGTGCCGACGAACTGGCGCAGCGCAGCGGGGGTTCGCCCGAGCAGGCGGCCAAGCTCATGCGCCGGCACGTGTATCGCGTCGGCCGGCACCGGGGGCTGATTTTCGGCGGGCAGGCGCCGCTGGCACATCCGGAACCCGTCGATCAGGTCGCGGCCGAGCTGATGCAGTCGGAGAAGCTCGCCGATCTTGGCGACGGCAAACAGGTGTGGTTGTTCAAGGGCGCGCTCGATAGCCCGGTGATGCGCGAAATCGGCCGGCTGCGCGAGCTCACCTTTCGCAAAGTCGGCGAGGGCACGGGCACCCGCCGCGATCTTGATGCCTACGATCCGCATTACGAACATCTGGTGCTGTGGGATGCCAAGACGCTGCGCATCGTCGGCTCCTATCGCTTCGGCCACGGCGGCCGGCTGCTCGCCGAGCGCGGCATGGCCGGCCTCTATACCGCCAGCCTGTTTCATTATTCGCCGGCGCTGGAGTCACGTCTGGCGCAGGGGCTGGAGCTGGGTCGAAGCTTCGTGGCGCCGGCCTACTGGCGCTCGCGCGCGCTCGATCAGCTGTGGCAGGGTATCGGTCTGTATCTTCAGCGGCATCCGGATCTGCGCTACATGTTCGGTCCGGTGAGCATGTCGGTGGCGATGCCGCGCGAGGCGCGCGAGTGGATCGTCGCCGCGCATCAGCATTATTTCGGCACGCCGGGCCTGGCCGAAGCGCGCCGGCCCTTTGTCATTTCCAGCGATGTCAGCAACGGCGTGCGGCAGGCATTGCAGGGGCTGGACGCGTCGGCTGGACTGGGCAAACTCAAGCATCATCTGGACGCGCTGGGCGTGAGCCTCCCCGTGCTGTACCGCCAGTATGTGGATCTGGTTGATGCCGACGGCGTGCAGTTTCTCGACTTCGGCGAGGATCCTGGTTTTTCCGGCTGCGTGGACGGCCTGGTGATGCTGGATTTGGCACGGCTCAAACCGGCCAAGCGTGCGCGCTACCTGGGTAAGGCTGCTTAACCCGACGCCGCGAATTTGCCGTGGTCGTCCGGCTTCGCCGTCACGAGCTTGCGATTCAAAGCAGCAATGTAAGGGTGGATCGATTTTTTCGATCAGTAAATTCATGCGACAGTTGCGATATTTCCTACGTCTATGACCGGCCGCACCCTATGGCGGAAACGCATTTGACAAAGGGCTTCCGGCCTTGTCGGCGAGTTATGTGTCACAAAACGGCGTTTCGCAACATAGTGCGGCCGTTCGACGAATGAAACTTTTGTAAAGACGCTGTAAAATTCGCGTGGAATCATGCGTTTTCAGAATCGACGATTCAGGGAATGCAGTTACCGATTTCGGGCGGCAACCGCTGCATCGCTGGCAGCGCCTGACGACGTCGGCCGCCAGTAGGGCAAATCCAGATTTGCGCATTAAAACGCGGCTTTCCGCAAATCGGCTTTTGCCATGGCGCCATGCGCGTGCTCCAGCTGCAGCCACTCATTCATGACTCAAGAGGGAACTATCCAAATGAAGCGAAGCCACCTATCTGCCGCGATTGCGCTTGCCTGCGTCATGGGCTCGGGCATGGTCATGGCGCAGACGGCCACTGATCCGGCCGCCAATTCCCAGACTACCCCGCGCGCCGGCGTGTCCAGCACCTCCAACACCACCACGTCGAACGACACCAAGCGCGTGCAGGAGCTGTCGGCCGTCCAGGTCAAGGCGCAGTCGCTGTCGTTGGGCAGTGGCCTGATGGCCGTGCAGACGGCGCCGAAGGCGGTTTCCACCATTACCCGCGACGCGATCGTTCATGCCGCGCCGGGTGCCACCTTCGTGCAGCTGATCGACAGTATCCCGGGCGTCAACGCGTCGACCGACGACAACAACGGGCTTGCCAACGGCAACTACAGCATCCGCGGTTTCACCAGTGATGAAATCGGTACCACGGTCAACGGTGCGCCGATCAACGACAGCGGCAACTACAAGGTCTACTCGACGGAATACGGCGATACCGAAAACATCGGCGATATCACCGTGCTTCAGGGCTACCCGGATGTCGATCAGCCGATCAGCGGCGCCGCCGGCGGCTCGATCGCCTGGGTCACCATCGACCCGCCGCACAAGGCTGGCATCGATGTGACGCAGACGTTCGGTAGCGACGATTACCGCCGCACCTTTGTTCGCCTCAATACCGGCGACACCGGCGCGTTTCGTTCGTGGTTGTCGTACTCCAACAACCAAGCCAACCTCTGGCGCGGTCCGGGCAGCCAGGATGTCGACAAGGTCGACGGCAAGACGGTGTGGACGATCGACGACAACAATTCCATCTCCGGTTCGTTCCAGTACAACCACGAGAACACGTATCTCTACGAAAGTCTGACCAAGGCCCAGATTGCCGCCGGTGGTTACGATCAGAGCTACTCCAGCATCTATGAGAGGCCGCAGAATGTCGCGCCTAGCAGCACGAGCCCCTGCGGTACCGATCCGGCTCATAATTACGCTTCGTGTTACTACAAGCTGCACACTAACCCGTTCAAGAGCTGGCTGGTCAGCCTGGACGGCGAGTTCAAGCTCAGCGACAGCCTGCGCCTGTCCGTGGTCCCGTATATCCAATACGGCAATGGCGGCTCCGGCGGCGGCGCCACCTTCACGGAATCAACGTCGACACAGAATCTGTATCAGTACGCCAATCAGGATTTGAATGGCGATGGCGTTATTGGCGGCAAGAACAATAAAGCGGTGGCTTACTCGTTCAACAGCTCTTACACCATGCGCCCCGGCGTGATCGCCAAGTTCAATCAGGACTTCGGTCAGGACAATAGCCTGGAATACGGCGCCTGGTACGAGCGTCCGCGTGAGGAACAAACCACGGTTTATACCGCCATCAATGCGGCTGGCGTTCCGGCAGATTTCCAGGGCGGTGACTCGGCGATCAAGTATCCCGACGGCACGGTGCAGCGGCCGTTCAACGAATACACAACGACTGAGACGCGCAAGGTATTTGCTACGGATACGTGGACACCGAACGACTTCTGGACCTTCACCGCAGGCACGTCGTTCCTGTCCGAGAAGCGCACGGGTTTTGATTTTCAGGATCCGGGTTCGGTGCGTTCCGGCTATGTGGGTTACGGCGTCGACGACGTCAGTGCGACGTATCACAAGTGGAGCCCGACGGCTGGCGCTAAGTATCAGTTGAACGAGCAGAACCAGTTTTATTTCGGCATCGGCAAAACGTTCCGCGCGCCGATCAATGGCGCGTTCTTGCAGAATGCGGCAGCCGCCAATTTCCCTGGTCAGCCGCTTCCGAGCAGTAGCTTCCTCAACAAGCCCGAGACGGCGACGACGGCTGACCTTGGCTGGCGTTTTTACAACGACACGTTCTCTGCCAACCTGGACGCCTATGTGTCCAACCTCAATAACAAGCAAATTTCGGGTTTTGACGAAACCACTTTTGCCACGGTCTACCTGTCGTTGCCAAAGGTGCACAACCGTGGCGTGAACACCGAGGCGAGCTACAAGGTCACGCCGAACTGGACGGTTTACGCGTCCTATGCGTATCAGAAGTCGACGCTGGAAACGGATCTCAATTCGCTCGGTGACGGCATTTACAACACTCAGGGCAAGACCCTGCTGAATACGCCGAAGAACCTGGGCTATCTGCGCGTCAGCTACGACCAGGGGCCGTTCTGGGCGAGCCTCGACGAGAAAGTTCGCAGCTCGATCTACGGTGACTGGTCCAACACGGAGCGTGTCGGTGGTTACGCCACGCTCAATCTGAGCGCCGGCTGGCGCTTCAACGACATTTCGTCGTTTATCCAGAAGCCCTACATCAAGCTCAATATGTTCAACCTGCTTGATCGCCAGGCGCTGACCAACGCCAACAACATCGGCGCGTTCCTGGCGTCGAATCCGGGCAAGATCAAGGATGCCAACGGTGTGACGCTGTTCGCCTCCACACCTTACTACTCGCTGCTGGAAGATCGTTCGTTCCAGATCACCTTCGGCGCGTCGTTCTAAGCGTCTTGGTAGCAACGGCGATTGCGAGGAGCGGTGGCCTGGACCTCGCCATTCTTCCGATCGCCAAATTTGCGGTATCAATAGTGACGTAATCGCACGATGCCCTCGCTCTCGCGGGGGCATCGTCGTTTAGGCGGCCTAACCAACTTCGATGATTCAGATTGGGGGATTGCGATGGGGTCTGAGGCGATTGCAGAAACCGGCAAGCGCATAGTCCTCACCTCTCCGTTCTTGACCATCGGCAAGCTGCGCGGGATGCTAGGGAGTCGGCTCCGCGAAAGGAGTCAGGCTGAGACAGTCAGCCGTAAAGGAGTGATGCGATGAATACGATTCAACCCGGCGCCGCGGGCGCAGGCACCACCGTCAGCGCGCGCATTTCGCCCGTGGGTGGCCTGGATATTCTTTCCCGTAACGAAGTGGCGCGCCTGCGCGGGGCCAGCGATTCGGGCCTGCATGCGCTGCTGCGTCGCTGTGCGCTGGCGGTGCTCACTTCCGGCAGCATCAGCGACGATCCGCGGGCGATTCTGGAGCAGTATCCCGATTTCGATATCCAGGTGCTGCAGCAGGATCGCGGCATCAAGATCGAGCTGACCAACGCGCCGGCGCAGTCGTTTGTTGACGGCCAGATCATCCGTGGCATCAACGAACTGCTGGTCGCGGTGGTGCGCGACATCGTCTACGTGTCGACCCAGTTGGAACAAACCGGCGTCGATCTGAACAGCGCGGCTGGACTCACCCAGGGGGTGTTCGAGATCCTGCGCAATGCGCGCATTCTCAAGCCGCACGTAGACCCCAATCTGGTGGTGTGCTGGGGCGGCCACTCGATCTCGCGCGAGGAATACGACTACACCAAGTCGGTGGGCTATCAGCTCGGCCTGCGCAGCCTGGATATTTGCACCGGCTGCGGCCCCGGTGCAATGAAAGGACCGATGAAAGGCGCCACGATCGGGCACGCCAAACAGCGCCGCCGGCAGAATCGCTATATCGGTATCACCGAGCCGGGCATCATTGCGGCGGAGTCGCCGAACCCGATCGTCAATCATCTGGTGATCATGCCGGATATCGAGAAGCGGCTCGAAGCGTTCGTGCGCATGGGACACGGCATCATCGTGTTTCCCGGCGGCGTGGGCACGGCGGAGGAGATTCTCTACCTGCTCGGCATCCTGCTGCATCCGGATAACGCCGGCGTGCCGTTTCCGCTGATTCTGACCGGTCCGCGGCAGGCTTCGGCCTATTTCGAGCAGATCGACCGCTTCCTGCGCCTGACGCTGGGCGACGAAGTGGCGCAGCACTATCAGATCATCGTCGACGACCCACCGGCGGTGGCGCGTGCGATGGTCAAGGGCATCGACAAGGTGCGCAAGCATCGGCTGGATACCAAGGACGCGTTCTTCTTCAACTGGGCGCTGCAGATTCCGTTTGCTTTCCAGACGCCGTTTCGGCCCACCCACGAGGCCATGCGGTCGCTGCAGATCCATCGCGATCGTCCGCAACATGAGCTGGCGGCGGATCTGCGTCGCGCGTTTTCCGGCATCGTCGCGGGCAACGTCAAGGAAGAGGGCGTCAAGGCGATCGAGCAGTTTGGACCGTTCGATATCGACGGCGACCCCGACATCATGCGCGCGCTGGACAAACTGCTGCAGGCGTTTGTCGAACAGCACCGCATGAAACTGCCGGGCGGCGCGGCCTACGTGCCGTGCTATCGAGTGCGTACTGCCTGAAAACCGTGTCCGATTCCGGCACCATGGCTTGACAGCCCGCCGCACGATCTACAAACTACGCAGCTCACGCCCGAATAGCTCAGCTGGTTAGAGCACTTGACTGTTAATCAGGGGGTCGCTGGTTCGAGTCCAGCTTCGGGCGCCAAGAAAACCAAGGCTCTGCAGAAATGCAGGGCTTTTTTTCTTTGTCGCGGCCAGATATCCGTGGAAGTCTTTCCGGATCGACGATCTGCTGCAATGTGGGTAGCCCTCGAGAATGCGAGCAGCGCGTGTCCGACCCAACGTTTACAGCGTGAGCATTTTTTCCCCAGCCTGGTTAGCCATGCCAATGGCGTTTGTTGGTCCCTTCTCAGCAAGACTGGCTTGGTCGTTTTGACACGGTTGAATGCAGCGTCCTGCATGTCCGGAAAAGTCACTCATGAAGTAACGCGCACGCGTTTTTTCGCGGCGGCAAATCCAAAGTTTCCCCAGCCCTCCGATCATCCGAAACGACGTTTTCGTGTGGACGCATCTAGCGTCAGAAAGTCTTTTGCTGCAGCACCTTTAATAAAGCTCTGTTTATAGAAAAACCGCCGGCCAATGATTTTCCAAGGCGTGCGCATAGCGGTCGTTTTGCTTATTGCGAGCATTTCTCATGCGCGGTTTTTTGCGCGAATATCGCTAGTATGGAAAGCACAATTTCAGCAGCCCAACTTTGGCGCTGAGAGTTTCTGATCAGCGCGGAACAGTCTGGTTTTTGCTTGGCGAGACGATTCGTACTCCCCCGCTATTTTCCCGCTTTATCGTCAAACTGGAGACATCGATGCTTTCCTTGCAGGTGAATGGTGAATCGCATTCCGTCGATGTTCCGCCCGACATGCCGCTGTTGTGGGTGCTGCGCGACGTCATCGGTCTGATGGGTACCAAGTTCGGCTGCGGCATTGCGCAGTGCGGTGCGTGTACCGTGCATCTGGACGGTCAGGCAGTGCGGTCGTGCGTGCTGCCGGTCGGATCGATCGGCAATAAGGCGGTGACGACGATCGAGACGGTCGGGCAGACGCCGAGCGGTCAGAAGATCCAGCAGGCGTGGCTGGATGTGGATGTCGTGCAGTGCGGCTACTGCCAATCCGGCCAGATCATGTCCGCAACGGCCTTGCTGGCCCGAACGCCCAATCCCACGGATGCCGACATCGATGCGGCCATGTCCGGAAATATCTGCCGTTGCGGCACCTATGTACGCATTCGCGCGGCGATCAAGCAGGCGGCGACGGGCAAGCTGGCGATTCTGCAGACGACGGTCACCTCGCCTGCTGCATCTGCATCGACGCCGGCGGAGGCCACGCCATGAAACTCAAGAACAGCCCATCCGCTGCAAGCGAAACGATCGATCTGAGCCGGCGCCGCGCGATTCAATCGGGTGGCCTCGCAGTCGCCTTTTTATGGTTGGGCAGCACGGGCGTGGCCTCGGCCATGGTCAGCGCCCGCCGCCAGCCCGGCGACGCTGCGGCTGCGCTTGCCGACGGCAATCCGCCGTTCGCGCCGAACGCCTTCGTGCGTATCGATACCGACGGCACGATTCGCCTGGTCATGCCCAGCGTGGAAATGGGGCAGGGCATCTACACCGGTTTCAGCATGCTGCTGGCCGAAGAGCTCGGCGTCGGCCTGGATCAGATCAAGGTCGAGCACTCGCCGGCCAGCGAGGAGCTTTACGGCATGCCGGCGCTGGGCGGGCAGATCACCGGCGGCTCCACCAGCACGCGCAGTGGATGGCAGGTGCTGCGCGAGGCCGGCGCGGTAGCGCGGGTGCAGCTGGTAACGGCGGCGGCAGCGCAGTGGAAGGTCGATCCGTCGACGTGCACGGTCGATCGCGCCGTTGTGCATCACGTGCCAAGCGGCCGCAGCCTCGGCTTCGGCGCCCTGGCCACGCCGGCGGGCAAGCTGCCGATGCCGGACAAGGTTCCGCCGCTGAAAGATCCCAAAGATTTTGTCCTGATCGGCAAGCCGCTGCGACGCGTCGACTCGCCCGACAAGATCACCGGCGCCACGCAGTTCGGCCTGGATGTGAAAGTGCCGGGCATGAAGATCGCCGCGGTGAAGACTAGCCCCACCTTTGCCGGCAAGCTCGTCTCGGTCGATGACAAGGCGGCGCGCGCGATGCCGGGCGTGGTGGACGTCATTCGCGTCGGCGACGCGGTGGCGGTGGTCGGGGACCACTATTGGGCCGCGAAGCAGGGGCTGGAGGCGCTGGATATCCAGTGGGATCGCGGCGTCAACGCCAACCTCACCACCCAGCAGCTGCGCGATGCGCTGGCCGACAGCGCGCTCAACGGCTCATCGATCGTGGCGAAGGAGGTCGGCACGCGTCCGACCACAGGCACCACGATCGACGCGGTGTACCAGCTGCCGATGCTGGCGCACGCCACGATGGAGCCGCTCAACGCGACGGTTTCCGTGACGGCCGACAAGTGCGAAATCTGGACCGGCACGCAGGTGCCGACGCGCTGCGTAACGGCGGCGGCGAAGATCACCGGGCTGTCCGAAGACAAGGTGTTGCTGCACAACCAGTATCTCGGTGGCGGCTTTGGTCGGCGTCTGGAAACCGACCAGGTCGAGCAGGCCGTGGCCTTCGCCAAGCAGGTCGGCTATCCGCTGAAGGTGGTGTGGTCGCGCGAGGAGGATATTCGCCACGACCGCGTGCGGCCGATGTACCACGACCGCTTTTCCACGGTCGTCGATGCGGACGGTCTGCCGGTCTGGTTCGGTGCGCGCACCAGCGGCGGCACCGTGCTGGGGCGCTGGGCACCGATGGCGATGGGCAAGAACGGGCTGGACAGCGACGCGGTCGAGTCGCTGGCCGAGATGCCTTACGAGATTCCCGGCATGAAGGTCGAGTGGATCCGTCACGACATGCCGCCGGGACTGATCGTCGGCTGGTGGCGCGGTGTGGGCCCTACGCACAATCTGTTTACCGTCGAAAGCTTCATGGATGAACTGGCGCATCGCGCGGGCAAGGATCCGGTCGCTTTTCGTCGCGCCATGCTGCAAAAGAATCCCCGCACACTGGCCTTGCTCAACCTGGCGGCAGAAAAAAGCGGCTGGGGCACGCCGCTGCCGGCACGCGTCGGACGCGGCATTGCGCTGGGCGAGCCGTTCGGCAGCCGGGTCTGCGCCGTGGTCGAAGCCGAAGTCACGCCGCAGGGTGAGGTTCGGCTGCGCCGCGCCGTAGTGGCGCTTGACTGTGGCATCGGCATCAACGCCAGCTCGATCGAGGCGCAGGTGCAGGGCGGTTTGCTGTTCGGCCTCAGCGCCGCGATGTGGAGCAGCATCACGATCAAAAATGGCGCCGTCGAACAGGGCAATTTCAACGACTATCGCAATATGCGCATCAACGAGGCGCCATCGGTCGAGGTGCACCGCATCGAAAACTTCGAGTCGCCCGGCGGCCTGGGCGAAGTCGGTACGGCGATTGCCGCGCCGGCGCTGGCCAACGCGATCTTTGCCGCCACCGGCGTGCGTCTTTACCAGCTGCCGGTGGACCGCTCGCTGCTGGTGCAGAACGCCGATGCGCTGAAGACGGTGGTTTCTGCCGACAACGCCAACGCGGAGGGCGTCGCATGAAGCGCTTTCTCTCCATCATCGTGTTGCTGCTGGTCATCGGCGCCGTTGCCTACGTGGCCCTCAATCGCACCGATACGTCGGACGGGCAGGCGCCCGCCATCGTCGGCGCGCCGGCCAGCGCTGCCATTCTCGCCCGGGGCGAGTATCTGACCAAGGCGGCCGACTGCGTTGCCTGCCACACCGTGCCCGAAACCGGCAGGCCGTTTGCCGGCGGCGTGGCGTTCAAGCTGCCGTTCGGTACGATTTACTCGACCAATATCACCGCCGACGAGGCGACCGGTATCGGCAGCTGGAGCGATGACGATTTCGTCCGTGCGGTGCGCGAAGGCGTGAGTAAGGATGGTCAAAAGCTGTACCCGGCGTTTCCGTACACCTCGTATACGCAGCTGAGCCGCGGCGATGTGTTGGCCATCAAGGCCTACCTCTTCAGCCTGCCGAAAGTGGCGCAGGCGGCAACGCCGAACGATCTGGGCTTTCCGTTCAACCAGCGCTGGGCGATGGGTTTCTGGAACGCGGCATTCTTCAAGAGCCATCGCTTCGTCGCCGACGCATCGAAGTCGCCGCAGTGGAATAGCGGTGCCTATCTGGCCATGGCGCTCGGCCACTGCGCCGAATGCCACACGCCGCGCAATGTCGGTTTTGGCCTGGAACACGGCAATGAATTGGCCGGCTATTCGCTGCAGGGCTGGCGTGCCTACAACATCACCTCGGATACGGCGCACGGTATCGGCGCGTGGAGCGATGGCGATATCGCCAGCTATCTGTCGACCGGGCACGCCGACGGCCGCGGCTCCGCTGCCGGCCCGATGGGCGAAGCGGTGGCGCACAGCCTGCAATATCTGAAGCCGGAAGACACCGCCGCGCTGGTGACCTATCTGCGCAGCGTGCCGGCGCGTGAAGGCGGCGACCCGATCGACATCGATCACAACGCGGCCCCCGCAGTGAAGTCGTCCGACGCAGCGCCTTTTGCTGATGCCGGCATCGCCAGCCAGCAAGGCCTCAAGCTGTTCGAAAGCGCCTGCGCCAGCTGCCATCAGTGGAACGGCAAGGGTCAGCAGACGCCGTATGCGTCGTTGCTCGGTACACGCGGCGTGAATGACGTCAGCGGCGCCAACGTAACCCAGGTGATACTGCAGGGCGTCAAGATGCGCGTCGGACAGAACGATGTGTACATGCCGGCCTTCGGCGGCGCGTATTCGGATACCGAAGTGGCGGCGCTTGCCAATTACGTCGTGGCGCATTTCGGCGACAAGAAGGGAACGGTGACGCCGAAGGATGTCGCCGATCGACGCAAGCTTTGACGCGTTGGCTGCGCCAGAGGCGCAGCCAAGCCTCTCCATGCAGAAGTAAAAAGCCGGCACGCTTGCCGGCTTTTTGTTTGCGCCTGGCGACAGCGAATCAGCGTGCCTGCGCGCAGCCTGCAGCCTGATCGGCTGTCGCCGACGCGCCGCGTACCCGGCCGGAATTGGCGATGACCACGGCCAAGACGTTGTCGGTATTCGAAGGGCTGCAAAACAGCAGGGTGAGATTGCTTCCGCTAGCGCTACCGTCGGGATGAAAGCGGACGAAGCGCCTGCCATTGCTGCTCACGACCGCCAGTTTGCCGGCGTAGCCGGAGCCTGTGTAAATCGGCGCACCATCGGGCTGGTTGTCCAGATCGGCGTCATGCGCCAACAGCCAGCCGGTATCCCAGCGTACCGCTTCGCTGCAGTGCGCGCGATCAACAGTAGGGCAGAACAGCGTCTGCTTGCCCGTGGTAATGGCTGTTTCGCGCGCGTGCCGCAAGGCCGACATAAAGTCGGACTGGGCGGTCTGAATCTGGCTATGGGTCAACATCTTGCGCAGCGGCGGCGTGGCCATGCCGGCCAGTGACGCGATAATGACAAGCACCATGATCTGCTCGATCAGGCTGGCGCCGTTTTGTCGATGCCGGACCGGTCTAATCCGTTGCTTTCGAGCTTCGACATGATGGCGGTTGGCCATGGCACTGCTCCTGCGTTGCCGGAGTCAGCCATGCTATCGGCGAGCCAAATGGCGCCAAGCGGCCATTGGATCCTGTCGCCGTGAGTGTCTGCTGACAGCCGGTGTCAGCACAGCCAATTTAAAATGCCGCTTTGAACCCCTATGTGTAATCCATGACTGACCGCTTCCAGCTCGTCTCTCCTTACCAGCCCGCTGGCGATCAGCCGCAGGCCATCCAGTTGTTGAGTGAAGGCTTCGAGGCCGGCCTCGCGGCGCAGACGCTGCTGGGCGTCACCGGCTCGGGCAAGACCTACACGATCGCCAACGTCATCGAGCGCGTGCAGAAGCCGACCATCGTCATGGCGCCGAACAAGACCCTGGCCGCGCAGCTCTACGGCGAGTTCAAGGAGTTTTTCCCGAACAATGCGGTGGAGTACTTCGTCAGTTACTACGACTACTACCAGCCGGAAGCGTACGTGGTGGCGTCGGATACCTTTATCGAGAAGGACGCCTCGATCAACGAACATATCGAGCAGATGCGGCTTTCGGCGACCAAGGCGCTGCTGTCGCGCCGGGATTCGATCATCGTGGCGACCGTGTCGGCCATCTACGGTCTCGGCAATCCAGCGGACTACTTGTCGCTGCGATTGATTTTGGCCAAGGGCGAGCGCATCGATCAGCGCAAGCTGATTCATCAGCTGACCGAATTGCAGTACACGCGCAACGAAATGGAGCTGCGCCGCGGCACGTATCGCGTGCGCGGTGAAAGCATCGACGTGTTTCCGGCCGAGTCGGAAACCGAGGCACTGCGCATCGAGCTGTTCGACGGCGAAGTGGAAAGCATGGCGCTGTTCGATCCGCTGACCGGCGAAGTCATTCGCAAGGTGCAGCGCTATACGGTGTATCCGCGCACGCACTATGCCAGCACGCGCGAAAGCGTGCTCAATGCCATCGAGACGATCAAGCTGGAATTGAAGGATCGCTTGGAGCAGCTCTACAAGGACAACAAGCTGGTCGAAGCGCAGCGGCTGGACCAGCGCACGCGTTTCGACATCGAGATGATGACCGAGGTCGGCTACTGCCAGGGCATCGAAAACTATTCGCGCCACCTCACTCGGCGTGCGCCAGGCGAGCCGCCGCCGACGCTTTTCGATTATCTGCCGGCCGATGGGTTGCTGGTGGTCGACGAGTCGCACGTGGCGGTGCCGCAGATCGGCGCCATGTTCAAGGGCGACCGTTCGCGCAAGGAAACCCTGGTCGAGTTCGGTTTCCGCATGCCGTCGGCGATGGACAACCGGCCGCTGCGCTTCGAGGAGTGGGAGCAGCGCGTGCCGCGCGCGATCTACGTCTCCGCCACGCCGCGTTCGTACGAGCTCGAAAAGTCGGGCGATGCGGTGGTCGAGCTGCTGGTGCGTCCGACCGGGCTGGTCGATCCTGAGGTGGAAGTGCGGCCGGTGCGCACCCAGGTCGACGACCTGCTGGGCGAAGTGCACAAGCGCGTCGCGCTGGGCGATCGCGTGCTGGTCACTACGCTGACCAAGCGCATGGCGGAAAATCTCACCGAGTACCTCAGCGAACATGACGTGCGCGTGCGCTACCTGCATTCGGACATCGAGACGGTCGAGCGCAGCGAGATCATCCGCGACCTGCGCCTG
>Ga0302316_10002036_pt1 | contig 15099 bp, 10 predicted proteins | sample III_Palsa_N3_2_FD_200456 | JGI IMG/M metagenome (GOLD analysis project Ga0302316, IMG submission 200456) | Peat permafrost microbial communities from Stordalen Mire near Abisko, Sweden - III_Palsa_N3_2 | ecosystem: Environmental > Terrestrial > Soil > Palsa > Peat permafrost | place: Sweden...
GGTTGCACGGCAAGGGTTCCGCGGAAGATGGGACACGTTACGGCGTTGCCGATGCCGTTGACGCCGACGGGACAGTTGGCGGTGGTGAGGTTCGTACCGGGCTGCGCGGCGAGGCGTGTCCAGGTCATGCCGTCGGGGCTGGAGTAGTAGCCGTGGAAACGGACGGCTGCGATGAAGAGCGCGCGTTGGGCATCCCAGACGACGGAAGTAGCTGCGTTGCCGGTTTGCGTGGCCCCGGGTGGTTGAGGTTGTTGAACGACGAACGTGCCATCGTAAAGGGTGGCCATCTGCCAGGTGACGCCCGCGTCGATGGAGTAGTAAAGGCCAGGAATAGATTCCGCGTTGGTGGCGTCAACAAAAGTGGATTCACCTGAGGTAGAGAAAGCAGCGACAACGAGCGTGGGAGTGGCCGTGCTGAAAGCAAATCCTGCAACACTAAGACCGAGGAACGAGTGGTTGCCGTTGGCGCCATCGTGAGAGCCCTGGATGAGGGTCCAGGTGAGGCCGTTGTCGGTGGAGCGGAGCAGGCCTTCGCCGTAATAGGAGTCGGTTGCGTCGTTGGGGTCGCCGGTTCCGGCGAGGAGGACAGGATTGGCGGTGGGCTGAACGGCGAGAGCTCCGATAGAAAGCGATGGAATGACGCTGGAGCCCGCGTTGGGGCTGAAGACGGGGAGCGTGTCGGTGAGTGCGGTGAAGAGAACTTCGGACAGCGGCCCGGCAGCGTTGATGGACTTCCAAACACCGCCACCGGTGGTTCCGGCATAGAGTGTGTTGCCGCTGGTGTCGTTGGGGTCAAGCGCGAGGGCGGTGATGCGCCCGGAGAGTGCGCCGTAGGTGGCCGAAGTGATCGACGTGGGGCCGAGGGGTTGCCAGGAAGCAGTGAGAGAGCCGGTGTCGGGGGTGGGGCTTAGCCGACGATACATGGCCGCATGCTGTGCGCGCGCTTGCTCCAGAGCTTCCGCTGCGGAGCGGCCAGGCGCTTGACGCTGGGCGAGAAAAGCCCGCGTACGAGCGCGGCGAGCGGCGAAGGAGTCGGCTTGCGGTTGCTGGGCACCGAGGCCGAGAGCGACAAGAAAAATCCAGAGGGCGAGGATGGCGAGCAGAACGCGTCGCGAGGTGCTGCGCCGATGTTCGAGCACAGCCGTGGTGCTTCGGAATGTTGGGCTCGCGAAACAACTCAGCGGCAAGCGCATACCTTTTGTCTTCCTCTCGCTCGCATACCTGGCATCACCCCATGAACACAGAAGCACGGGACGGGCCGAAATCAGACGGCGTAGAGGAAGGTTTTTCTTATTGCCGCCAAAGGGAGGTTAGAAAGCTCTCATGTGGTGGCTTGGAAGGAGTGTAGCAAGGGATGCCATGAAACGTGTTAAGAAGATGGTTCCCGTTCTCCAAATAGATATGGTCAGCAGCGGATAATGTTGGGGCTGGTGAGACCGCGGGTGGCGTTGCGGGTATCGATGAAGAGCTTACTGGCCGCTACTAATGCGGGGATATTGTAGGCGGTGTGGTCGGTGACCAGGACGACGCAATCAAAGGTGGAGACTTGTTCCAGTGGCGTGGAGGCTGTTTCGAGCTTGTAGTGGCGGCCTCGGCCTACCGTAGGAAAGAAGGGATCGTTGTACGCGACCTGCGCACCGGTGCGTTCGAGGAGATCGAAAAGAGTGAGCGCGGGAGATTCGCGTAGGTCGTCGACATCGCGCTTGTAGGCAATGCCGAGGATGAGGATGCTGGAAGCCGCGAGAGTTTTGCCTTTGTGTTCGAGAGCGTGCTCGATGGTGCGGAGAACGAACGCGGGCATGGCTTCGTTGACCTGTCCAGCAAGCTCGATGAAGCGAGTGGGCTGGTTGAATTGCCTGGCACGCCATGAGAGATAGAAAGGGTCGACCGGGATACAGTGGCCGCCAATGCCGGGACCGGGATAAAAAGCCTGGAAGCCGAAGGGCTTGGTGGAGGCGGCATCGATGACCTCCCAGATGTCGATGCCCATGGCGAGGCAGAGCTGTTTGAGCTCGTTGACGAGCGCGATGTTGACTCCGCGGTAGATGTTTTCGAGCAGCTTGGTCATCTCGGCGGCCGCCGGCGAACTGACGGTGACCGTGCGCGTAAAGATGGTGCTATACAGCGCGACGGCAGCAGCGGTAGCGAGAGAGTCGACGCCGCCGATGACTTTTGGGATGTCGCGGCGAGAAGTCGTTGTATTGCCGGGATCTTCGCGTTCGGGAGAAAAAGCTACGAGGAGCCCGGTGAGAGTAGCTTCCTCTGAGTTCAGTGGAAGAGATGCATATCCTTCGCTGCCCTCAGGATGACGATTCTTAGCTGGGGCCGCTTCCGGGTTGCGCAGGACTTGCGTACCGGGAGGGCCGAGCCGCTCCAGTGTCGGCACGATGATTTCATCTGTTGTGCCGGGATAGGTGGTGCTTTCGAGCACGATGAGCTGGCCGATGCGGGTGTACGGGGCGAGGGCTTCGATGGTGCTGGTGACGAAGCTCATGTCCGGCGTGTGGTCGGGGTGCAGCGGCGTGGGGACGCAGATGAGAATAGCGTCGCATGCGTGGAGTTTTGCGATATCGGTAGTCGCGGTGAATCCTGCGGCTTGTGCGGCTGCGATGGCTGTAGGCTCGACGCGGTGAATGTACGATCGGCCAGCGTTGAGGCTTGCGACCTTTTGCGGATCGATATCGAAACCTGTAACGCGAATTCCCTCTTCGGCAAAAAGCAGCGCGAGTGGAAGCCCGACGTAGCCGAGGCCGATGATGGCGACGTGGACTTCGCGGCGTTCGGCGCGGGCAATCCAGTCGTTGAGGGTGAGGCTCATGCGTGGGTTCCGGTTGCTGTGTGATGCAGTTGTTCGCGATGCCAGGCTACTGTGCGGGCGAGGCCATCTTCGAAGCCGACGAGGGGTTGGTAGCCGAAGGCCGCGTGGGCAGCGGAGATATCGGCGAGTGATGTATCGATGTCTCCCGCACGGCGTGGTGTAAAGAACGGAGGACGCGTGTAGCCGGTAAGCTGCGCGAGAGTACGGAAGAGTTCATTGAGCGAGAAGCGCTGGCCGCACGCAACATTGAAGACGCGGCCAGCGACATTTTCCGCTGGGGCAGCAAGCGCGAGCAGGTTCGCGCTGACGGCGTTGGCTATGTATGTGAAGTCGCGGGATTGATCGCCGTTACCCTGCATGGTTGGCTGCTCATTTTGGAGCATTTGAAGCGCCCACTTGGCGATGACGCCGGAGTAGGGTGAATCCGGCGCCTGGCGCGGGCCGAAGATGTTGAAGTAGCGCAGGCAGACTGTTTCCATACCGTAGACGCGAGCGTAGGACTGCATGTAGAGCTCGCCGGCGAGCTTTTGCACGGGATACGGTGCGATGGGCTGGGGCAACATCGTTTCAACGCGCGGAAAGCCGGGCTGGTTGCCGTAGGCGGAACTTGAAGCAGCATAGAGCACGCGCTTGATGCCAGCAGCGCGTGCGCCTTCGAGCAGGTTGAAGGTGCCGTCGAGGTTGGCGTTGTGGCTTGGTCGCGGATCTTTGACGGATCGTGGCACGCTCGGCAGAGCACCTTGATGGAAGATGGCGTCAACGCCGAGGCAGGCGCGGGCAACAGCGGATGGGTCGGCGAGGTCGGCTTCGATGAAGTCAACCTGACTGGGAATGTTGGCGAGTTTGCCAGTAGATAAGTTATCGAACCCACGGACGCTGTCGCCGCGCGCCAGCAGTGCTTCTGCAATGTGCGAGCCAATGAAGCCCGCGACGCCGGTGATGAGGTAAGTGGCCAACAGGTTTGAGTTTATCGCTTATGGAAGAGCTCAGGGCTTGCGACGGAGAGGTGGCCGACGCGCGAGTTCTGGTGTGCGCTGCCCATGACCCAAACAGGGGAGTACCGGCTGCGCCGTTCGTCCGGCGGGATGCGCGAACGAGGAATGTTACCAATCGGATACCTGCGCGATCCTAACTGTGTTGAAGAGATCAACAACTTAGATCCTTCACTGGAGACCAATCATGCACACCATTCTCGTAGCTTCCGCTTTTATGCTCATGGTTCTTTCGCCCTGCTTCGTCGCGATGCGCTCGAGCTCACTGCCTGAAGAGAAGATCCAGTAGATCGTTCTCCCCAAGAGCTTTGATCTGCGCCGGTAAACGCCGGCGGACCAAAAAAAGGACGGCTCTTTAGCCGCCCTTTTGTTGTTTGAAATGAACTACATATGAAAGTGCGCAAAGTTCTATGAAGCTTTAAGGCTTCCTTCCAGGAAACTTCGCGCATCAGAGTTTATGAAGCCGTCGCGTGCGCTATGCGGACTGCTTCAGTCCGTGGGCCCCGTCGTAATCAAGGCGCGCGCGACGGTTTTCATTCAGTCTTTTCTTCTCTTACATAATCCATTCAGTCTTTCTTCTCTTACATAATCAAGGTTGGTTGGGATTCAGCGTTGTGACGCATGCGGCGCTTTCATTGCCTTTAGCGTCCACGGATGTGACGCTGTAGCGATAGCGTTGCTCCGTGGCCGCTGCCGGGAGAGTGTCGTGGAATGCAGGGAGCCGGAGCGGCGTGCCGTTGAGACGTTTGGTGGGAGATGTGAGAGTGCCGTTCGCATCGACGCTCTGGCGATAGATGTTGTAGCCGCTTAGGCCGGCGTCATCGACCGGTTGCCATATGAGGTCGATGGCAAGCCCTGCAGCGGGATCGGTGTTGGAGACAGCGAAGCTGGCGGCGCTGAGGTCCGTGGGGACCGGTGGTGGATAGATGTCGTGCAGCGTGAAAGGTATGGGAGCGGAAAGAGCGCTGCGCATCTCCAGCGTCCGGCCACCCAGTTGCACCGAACGCCGGCGCTCGGCGGCGTAGCGATAGGGTTCATCGGCCAGCGCGGTGGTGTCGAGGAGAATATCAGCGCGAGCCGGCGCATCGGATGCCGGCGGAGCTGCGGTGAGCCAAACGACGTTGGGCTCATCTTCAGCGGAGGCTTTCGTAGCGTGTGGCAAGGATGACTTGCCGGCTGGTGGTTTGCTGGATGTCGGAGGTGGTGGCTTCGGAGCGAGGTCTTCGCGGCGGAGAGTGACCTTGCTGGTGTCCGCGTCGCCGTTCCAGGAAACCACGACGCCAAGGCGAGAACCCTGCACGGAGAGGCCTTCAACCGCGGGTGGAGCAGCGCCTGCGACGGTGTATGCGGGATCAGAGAAACCGGCTGTGTGGCCCAGCGCGTTGAAGAGCTCGACGCGGTAGGAAAGCAGGCGCGGGGAGCCTGATGTCAGCACATCGGGTAGTGTGTCGTGGAGCGTGGCGACAGTGGGATGGCCGTTCGTGACGCGGGCAAAGATCTGATTGGAGAGCGCGGCGACTGGAACGCAAACGGCGGTTTCCACGGCGCGGCACAGTGTCGCTGTCATCGTGTCGGCGCGAAGCGGCAGGTGATCCGTGTTGTGCTGCGGCATCGTGAAGTGGAGATCGACGGATGTGCCGCGGCGGAGGGCGGAGAGATCGTTCACGGGGCCGGGAAGGTTCAGCGATGGCGAGCGCGGAACGCCTGGACTGGCGCAACCGACGACCAGAAGGGTCAGCGCGAAGGCTGTTGCTGCGCAGGCAGATTGAGTGAGGGATGTTCCGAATACGCGACGGCGGAAGTGCAACTCCATGCGTTGAGCGTAGCATCGGTGGCGGTCGCGGAGAGCATTATGGACGGTCGCGGGGCGCGTTATGGAGCGGTGGAGCATCTTTTGGCAGCACTTCAACATCCGTTTATATCGTGATAAATGAAGCCGGGGAAACCGGTCGTGGGGAAAAGAAAATCGTGAGCGCCGGGAGGGGGCCGGGCTCTGCGGCTGAGGTTGAGGCGGCAGATGGCGCGGGTGTGTCGTCGGCAGCGGCCGAGGCGCTGCTCGAGGCCAAACGGTTGGGCGAGCGCATCAAGTTCCTGCGGCAGCGCAAGCAGATGGGTCTCGTTGAACTGGGGCAATATACGGGGCTTTCGGCCAGCTTTCTGTCGCAGCTCGAAACCGGGCGCGTGGTGCCGACGCTGCGCAACCTGGCACGCATCGCGATGGTCTTCTCGCGCGATATGAGCTACTTCTTCGAGCCGGATGAGCCCGAACTCTTCCGCATCGTGCGCGCCAGCGAGCGGCAGCGACTGCCACAAACCGGAGCGGATGAGCCGGGGTACTTTTTCGAGAGCCTGGGACAAGTGCCGGGGTTCGAGTCGGGCTCGCCGGGACAGAAGATCGTGCCATACATCGCAGAGTTTCTGCCTGGAGGCGAGAACCGTGTGCCTCGCTCGCATCAACATGCAGGAGCGGAGTTTCTGTACATGCTGAGCGGGCAGTTGAAGCTGACGCACGACGGCAAGGAAGACTTCTTCGAAGCAGGCGACGCAGTGTACTTTCACGCCGACGCAACACACAGCTACGAGCGCGTAGGCGAAGAAACCTGCACAGCGCTGATCCTCACCATGCCGGAGCCGGCGCGGGGGAACCATGCCAGCTCGCGGGCGCTTTCGGTTACGGCAAAACTGGCTGCCAGGAAAGCCTAGCGGCAGGCCTTCCACTCGGCAAAACCAATCGGCGTATACCACAAACGAAAAGCGCCGCGACACTTGCCTTTCGGCAAGCATCACAGCGCTAGCCGAAACAGTCTGCTAGAAGTCGTAGCGCAGGGAGAATTGCATACGTCTGTAAGAAGGATCGCCAAGCGCCGAGCTTGCGGCACCTACAGGGCCGCCGAGATTTGACGCAATGAAGGCGGGATCGAAACGGACGGTGTTGGTTACGTTATAGACCTCCCATGCGAACTTCAGGGCACCATATTTTTCAAGATTCCAGGCCTTGCTGAGGCTGGAGTCAAGATTGAGATAGCCATCGCCACGGAAGAAATTGCGCTCGCCTGCTTCACCGGGATAAGGAAGGCGGATGGGTGAGCCAGTAAAGAGGCCGTTGGCAATGTTATTGGCCTGAGCCTGGGTGAAAAAGGATACATTGCCGCTGCTGGAGATGTTCCGATGAGGAGTGACCTGGCTCTTGTCGGTAACGACGGCGTCGGACTCGATCTGCCAATCGGTAGTCCAGCCGGGTTCCGAGAAAGAGAACGGCAAGCCGCTGGTAAGGCGGAAGATGCCGGAGGATTGCCAACCGCCGATGAGAGCGTTGACGATCGGATTGGCGGTGCCGAGGAAAGATTGCCCTTTGCCGATGGGAAGTTGATAGACCCAATCGATGGTGAGCAGGTGGGTGGTATCAAAGTCCGAGATACCTTTGTTGAGATAGGGCTTCCAGGTGTTGAGGATATCGCTGAAGGAGCCGACGAGGGCGTTCTCTTCGGTGGCGCGCTCGGTGTCGGAACCGTAGTCGATGGAACGTGAGAAGGTGTAGCTGATATCGGTTTGCAGACCATGGCTCATGGGATGACGGAGCGTAATCTGCGCGGAGTTGTAATAACTCATGCCGATGGTGTTCTGGGCGTAGAGCGAAGCGAACTGATCCTGCCAGAAGCGGGGCACATGGTTAGACGGGCATGGAATGGGTGCGTTTACGCCTTCGCTGAAGCAGTAGAAGTCGATGTCGGCGAGAGCCGTGGTAGCTCCAAGACCGGCGCGGAATACACTCCACTCGTCGCTGTAAATTGCCTGGGTTGCGCTTTCGCCGGGAAAGTCGAAGCCTGCCATGTAGGGAAAGACATGTTCGAAGTAAGGGATGGGCGAGACGGTAGCGGCGGAGTTTCTGCCGTTCGCATCGACGAGCTTTGAAAGCGCAGCGCCGGCAGAGTAGTAGTCGCCACCACCCTGAGGATCGACGTAATCTACCGGCTCGGCAAGATCCTGACTTTGGAGCAGATGACGTCCCAGGCGACCGACATAGGCGGTCTCAAGCGTGAAGCCGCCAGGCAACTGGCGCTGCACGGAGAGATCAAAGGTTTCGGAGTAGGGCGTTTTCAGCTTGTTGTCGAGGCCCCACTGAATGCCGAAGTCGCCCTGGGGAAAGGTGTAAGGATAGGTAACATCGGAAGGAGCTGTACCGTTGCTGAAAGGCAGTGTTTGCCTGCCGGTGAAGCGAGGGGCAGTTGCGTAGGTGAGCACACCAGCCTGGCTGGTAACGGAGGTCGAAAGGCCAAACTCTCCGTTCTGGTCGAAGGTGTTGATCAAGCCTTCGCCGAAATGGTCATAGTAGATGCCGGCACCGGCTCGGATGGAAGTTTTGCTGTCAGGAGCATAGACAATAGCGAGGCGCGGAGCGACGTTGTCTTTGTTCTTGGGGTAGAAGCCAGGCTTGCCGTAGAAGCGCCCTGCGGGCGCGAAGGTGAGATCGGGCTCGTAGATCTGGCCTTGCAGAGCGGAGGATTCGCGCTGCTTGAACCAGGCGTCGGTATCGATTGTAGGCGTGACCTCCTGGCCGTGGGTTTCCCATGGCGTTTGAAGCACGGTGTAGCGCACGCCATAAGTGATGGTGAGGTTCGGCTTGATGCGCCATGCATCCTGGATATAGCCTTCGTACTCATTGGCCTTGAAGTGACGATCGATGAAGGCGCCGTCGGCAAGCAGCGAACCCGCAGTGGCGCTGGTGAGCTGATAGTTGTAGACGTTGGTGACCTGAGGAACAGCTCCGATGAGATTGCCGAACGCGTACTGATAGTCCTGGTTTTCGTCCACACCACCTTGAACCGCGGGCAGGTTGATGGTTTGGGGATCGGGGGGATCGCCACCGAGGAAAGACGGATTGGTGCTGGCGTTGTTGAAGGAGATATCGTTGGAAGAACGATTCTGGTAGATGAGGCGCCAGTTCACACCGAGCTGGACATCGTGATTGCCCTTGGAGATGTTGAGGTTGTCGATAAGATTGTTGACCGGCGAGCTAAGGATGGTGCTACGCGTTTCAGCGGTGGGCGGAGTGATGGGGAAATTGCTGTTGGGAGCGCGGAAGTCAACGTAGTCTCCAGAGCCGACGCCAGCCTGCGCGGAACCCTGACGCGTGAAGCCGTAGCGAATGTCGTTGACGATGTGGGAAGTAATGGTCCAGGTTTCGCCGGCGGCGAGACCCTTGTTATCTGCCTGCAACTGATACGAAGCAGGCTGGCCGGGAAACTCTTCGGTGCCAGCCTGAACGTCGTCCTGGAGATTGCCACGAACAAAGATGCGGTGGTGGGAAGATGGGACATAGTCCAGGCGAACGATGGTGGTGTTGAGACGTACCGGTGCGGGAGAGGCAAAGGTATACGAGCCGGTGGTAAGACCGAAGTCGCCGAGGTTCGTGCCATTGGCCGTTGGGATAGTACTGAAGTAAGCCAGAGCATTGGGGTTGGGACCGGGGCCGGGTGTGTAGGCAGCGGTATTGCAAACGGCACAGCCGTTGGCGGCATCGAGCTGTGTGACCTGCGCGGCGCTGAGGGAGGCAACACCGCCGGCGGCCGTCTGATAATCGATAATGCCGGCCTTGTAGTCCGCAGTGGGAGTGATCTGATTGACGACGGTGCTTTCGGCCTGCCGCTTGCCTTCGTAGTTGGCGAAGAAGAAGAGCTTGTCCTTGAAGATAGGGCCACCAATGTCGCCACCAAAAACGTGGCGGATGAGCTTGGGCGGTCGGTTTGCGAAACCGCTTGCCAACTGACCCTGCTTGTTGAAGAAATCATTCGAGACCGTGTTGGTGGGCCGGAAGTATTCGTAAGCAGCGCCGTGGAACTTGTTATTGCCGGATTTGGTAACGAGGGTGAGCTGTGCGCCGGATGAGCGACCGGTATCGGCGTTGCCCTGTCCGGTGGTGACGCGGAACTCTTCGGTAGAGTCCTGCGTTTCGCGGAGGACGCCGAAGAAGGCATACCCGTTGACCTGGTCGTTGTCATCGACCCCATCGAGGGTGACGTTGCCCTGGTCGGAGCGACCGCCGTTGACAGCGCCGCTGCGGCTGTCCTGGGTGGAGATGTCCTGCTGCCGAATGGGGATGAAGAAAACGCCTGGCTGCAGCGAGAGAAGGTCGCCGATGTTGCGCTCTTCACTCGGCAAGGCCTGGATGGTGGCGTTGTCGTTAGAGCCGCCGAGAGAGGCGTCTGTTGTGTTGAGGGTTTGCGCCGCGGCGTTGACTTCGACGACGACGTTATCCGCCGTAACGGAGAGCGTGGCGTTAATCGTTGCCGGCTGGTTTACAAGCAGTTCGACAATTTGGGTCTGTACACCGAAACCTGTGGCCCTAATGGTGATGTTGTATTTTGCAGGAGGTATTTGCTGCAGTTGATACTCGCCGTTGGAGGCGGAGGTAACGCTTTGCTTGAAGCCGGTGGTCGGGTTGCTCAAGGTGACTGTGGCGCCAGGGATGACGGCGCCGCTGGCGTCTTTGACTACGCCGCGCAAAGAGGTTGTTGCGTTTTGAGCGAAGCTCGGGAAGGCACAAAGAAAAATGGCAAGAAATAGGGCAAAGATAGAGATGCGCTTCTGCAAGGCTTCCTCCAAATGAGTGAGCAGCTCGGGACGGGAGGTCCGGTGAAGTGATTCTTATCGAATGCGTGCAGGATGTTAAACGTTTCTACGTATTTACAGCAGAACGTAACCCAAGTGCAAGTTACTAATGGTATATACCGGCTTCAAATTGAAGCGGGAATGGAAAACGAAACGGTCTCGAAGCCTTATACAAGGACCTCGCATAGCCGTAAGTTGTTCCAGTAAAAGCGGTGCCAGTCGATTTGAGACAAGCGCCGAATTGTCACTGGATTGTCAGGGGAGGAACATTTTTTCTACGTCGAGCCAGTTTTCTACGCGGCGGAAGCCGGTGACGAAGGCGTTGGCGGGGGAGCTGAAGAGGATGCCTTCGCGGGTTGCGTCGCCGGGGCTGTTCGATTGAAAGAGGCGGAGCTGGCGGGGGTTGTCGTCGATGAGGTAGTCGGCGCGGAGGATGCTTTTGTCGCCGCAGAAGACGATGTGCGAAGTGGGGATGAAGGGGAAATGGCGGGCCAGCCAGTTGAACTTGGCATTGAAGCTGGTGGGGATCTCCATGGCCGCGGTTGCGATGAAGATGTCGTAGCGGGATTGAAGGCGGTCGAGGACGCGCTGGGACTCGGGCATGACGTCGAGGACGGTGAAGAAGTCTTTCGAAAGCATGTACTGCTCAAGGACTTTCTGGCGGTGGGTAGGGACGTAGTCCCAGATGGAGCGGCCGCGGAGGTCGGAGGGAGTGACGGTGGTTTTGAAGTCGTTGGGGAAGTCGCGGTTGTAACGGGTGAGGTGCTCACCGAGGGCGTCGGCGATTACTTCGTCCATGTCGACCGCTATGATCTTACGGGGTTCGGGCATAAGGGAGTGGGTTAGAAGCTCAGAATGGCAAGGTTGAAAAACAGCGGTAGCGGGGAGAACCAGCAACAGCCAATACGGGGGTCCTTCGCTTCGCTCAAGGATGACGACGAGAAACAAACAATGGCAACGGCAAAAACAACGACAACGGCAAAAACAACAGCAACGGCAAAATACTGAGATCCTTCCCCTTCGGCTTCGCTCGGGGTCAGGATGAAGGGTAGATGTTCGGAGTGGTCAGGTGGAGCGGGCGGCGGCGAGTCTGTCGCCGGCGGCGAAGGAGCCGGGGGAGTTGCGGCGGGGGTCGTAGAAGAGCATGCGGCCGCAGGTTTCGCAGGTGAAGATGGTGTGGTCGTGCTCGCGGCCAGTTAGGTCGTTCCAGCGCTGCGGGCGGACGAGCATCTGGCAAGCGGTGCATTTGTGGTCGAGGGCTTCGGAGACACCGGTGCCCTTGGCCTTGGAGATGCGGTCGTAGTTGGAGAGGACGGCTTCCCCTTTTTCAGACGTGATGATGAGGTCGCGGAGGACTTTGCGTTCGGACTCGATGCCGGCAATGGCTGCGGTGTTGTGGGTGGTGAGCTCGGCGGCGTGGATGCGGGCGGCTTCGAGCGCGGCGGTGGTCTGGTCGAGGAGCGCGGTGTAGGCGTCGCGGTCGCGGTCGAATTGGTCGGTGCGTTCGAGGGAGGCCAGCTCTTCGTCTTCGAGCCTGGAGATGGTCTGCTCGGCGAAAGTGATTTCGTGCTCGAGTGCGGTGATTTGCGCGGCGCTGGTGGCGGTCTCCATCTGCTTGCGGAGGCGGGCAATTTTGCCCTGGCGGTCTTTGACGTCGGATTGTTGCGAGCGGCGGAGGACTTCTTCTTTTTGGAGCGCGGTTTTAGCCGCGGTGAGGGCGACTTCGGCCTTGGCGCGAGCGGTTTGGGCAGCGGCTACGCGGAGCGGAGCTTCGGTGAGCTCGGCGCGGAGGCGCTTGAGTTCGAGATCCTGCGACTGGAGGACGATGAGGTGTTCGAGGTCGGGGTTCATAGGGCAGTGAATAGTGAATAGTGAATAGTGAATAAAACGATAGTGCGTCCAGGACGTAAGGGTAGCACTGGTGGGGCGTGGGTGGCAGGGGGCGCAGGGTACGGCGGTGGGATGAGAAAATGGAGCTATGACACTGAAACTGCCGGATGGGCCTTTTAAAGCTTACTTGTTTGATTGCGATGGGACGATTGCCGACTCAATGCCGCTGCATTATGTGGCGTGGAAGAAGATTCTGGCGGAGTGGAACTGTGAGTTTCCGGAAGACAAGTTTTATGCGTGGGGAGGAATGCCGGTGGTGGACATTATCTCCACGCTGAACCAGGAGCAGGGGTTGGATATGCCTGTCGCGGAGATTATGAAGCGGAAAGAGGCGATGTATTTCGACCTGATCCATGAGCTGGAGGCTGTGCCGGAGGTGCTGGAGCATATCGTCGAAAGCCACGGGAAGGTGCCGTTTGCGGTGGTTTCGGGCAGTGCGCGGGATTCGGTGACGAAGTCGCTGGAGGCGCTGGGGATTCTGGATAAATTCGACACGCTGGTTTGTGCGGGGGATTATGTGAAAGGAAAGCCCGATCCAGAGCCGTTTTTGATGGCCGCAGAGAGGCTGGGCGTGGCGCCGGAGGATTGCCTGGTGTTTGAGGATACCGAGATGGGTATCCAGTCGGCGACGGCGGCGGGGATGGCTTCGGTGAAGATTCTGCAGCCGTGGGAGCGTGTGAAGTAGGGTTTGTGGTTGAAAGGGTCCGGGCAGTTTGAGGGGTGCGGCGGCGTGGCGGGTCCTTCGACTTCGCGCGTTGCCCCTTCGGCAGCTCAGGGTCAGGATGACAGATTTGTGGCTGGGTGGACGAAAAACCTGAATCGCGAGGCGATTTGTGGAATCTGAATAAGACCAAATGGCAGCCGCTTCCGCAACTGATTTAAATTCTGTGCCGACTACGCACGCTGCGCCGGTGGTGTGGCGGCCTCGCATCAATCCGTGGATTGTTGCGATGACCGTGACGCTGGCGACGTTTATGGAGGTGCTCGACAGCTCCATTGCGAACGTGGCGCTGCCGCATATTGCCGGTGGGTTGGGTGCGACCCAGGATGAAGCTACGTGGGTGTTGACCGCGTATCTGGTTGCCAATGCCATCATTTTGCCGGCCGGCGCGTACATGACTACGTTCATCGGGCGGAAGAAGTTTTACATGATCTGCGTGGCGCTGTTCGGGATCTCGTCGGCGCTTTGCGGATTTGCTCCGACGCTTCCGCTGCTGGTGTTTTGCCGGGTGCTGCAAGGTATTGGCGGTGGTGGTTTGGCGCCCAGCGAGCAGGCAATTCTGGCTGATACGTTTCCGCCGGAGAAGCGTGGGCAGGCGTTTGCGATGTATGGGTTGGCGGTGGTTTGCGCGCCTGCAATCGGGCCTACGCTGGGTGGGTACATCACCGACAACTTCGATTGGCGATGGATCTTCTTTTTGAATGTGCCGATCTGCATCCTGTCGCTGTTCTTGACTTCGAGAATTGTGGAAGATCCGCCGTGGGTTGAGAAGCAGGTGAAGGAGTCGCAGAAGGGCGGCATCAAGCTGGACTTCCTGGGCTTCGGGCTGCTGGCCGCGACGTTCGGATCGCTGGAGTTCGTGCTCGATAAGGGCCAGGAAGATGACTGGTTCAGCTCGCACCTGATTCTGTTCTTTGTGGTTGTGATGGTCGTCGCGTTCATCGTGATGATCTGGTGGGAGCTGCGGCAGTTGAAGACCGGGCATCGACCAATCCTGAACCTGACGCTGTTTACTCGACGACAGTTTGCGATCAGCTTCGCGTTGATGTTTGTGCTCGGTTTCTCGCTGTATGGAACGACGATTCTGATTCCGCAGTTTGTCCAGACACTGATGGGCTATACGGCGGAGCTTGCGGGAAAAGTACTGTCTCCGGCTGGGTTCATGATGATGGCGATGATGCCCGTGGTGGGCTTTCTTTCAGGCAAGGTGGACCCGCGGAAGCTGATTGGGTACGGATTTACGATGCTTACGCTGTCGCTGATCTATATGTGCAACCTGAACCTGCAGCTTAGCTATGGGCAGCTGGTGATCATGCGCATGTTCCAGGCTTCGGGGCTGGCGTTCCTGTTTATTCCGATCAATACGATTGCGTATGTCGGAGTGAAGCAGAGCGAGAGCAATGATGTTTCGGGATTGACGAACCTTGCGCGCAACATCGGTGGCTCTTGCGGCACGGCGTTTATGGCAACCATGCTGACGCGGCGGACGGCGGCGCATGAACAGACCATGACGCGTAACCTGCAGAGCGGCAATCAGGGTTTCAATGCACAAGTGCAGGCGCTGGCCGGTACGTTCAAGGCGGGCAACGGTAAGGGTGTGACAGGCGGCCCGATGGGTGGGGCTTCGTTTGGGGCAATCCATCAGGCGCAGGGGTACATCTATAACCAGCTGCACAGGCAGGCGGCGAACCTGGCGTATGTGGACATCATTCGCGATTTGAGTGTGTTCTGCGCGTGCATGATTCCGCTGCTGTTCTTTATTCCTCGGCCGCCAAAGCATGTGCAGGCTGGACACTAAAAAGTAGAGGGTGCCTACACGATGAAAAGCCGGAAGCTAAGCCGGCGCAGCTAAGGGTGGGCTTTGGAGATGGATGGGGGATGAGCGCGCGGAGGTGCTTGTCCCCTTCCTTATTTGCGGATGAGTGTGGCTGAGAGAGCGAGGGCGTTTTCGGTGGCGTGGCCGAGGGCGGTGTTGTCGAAGATGACCCAGGTTTCTTTGGTGATGCGTGGGGTTTCGTCGCGGAGAGATGAAGCAAAGTCTTTGAGGAATGCGGCGCTGTAGTCGGAGT
>Ga0302316_10002040_pt1 | contig 15081 bp, 15 predicted proteins | sample III_Palsa_N3_2_FD_200456 | JGI IMG/M metagenome (GOLD analysis project Ga0302316, IMG submission 200456) | Peat permafrost microbial communities from Stordalen Mire near Abisko, Sweden - III_Palsa_N3_2 | ecosystem: Environmental > Terrestrial > Soil > Palsa > Peat permafrost | place: Sweden...
GTTCGCTGGGCGGCGATATCACCAGCCTCGACCTGACGGTCGCTCCCGGTCTCAACTACTCGATCGTTGGTCTTACCAGCACCTTGACTGACACGAGTACGACCGTCGGCGGCGGTGCCAGCTTTGATCTTTTCAATCTTCCCACCGGAAATTACGAACTCGCCGTTTCCGGTACGCCAGTCGGCTCGGCGGGCGGCATCTTCAGCGGCGTAATCTCCGTGGACGCAGTGCCATTGCCATCTGCGGTGTGGCTGCTCCTGTCGGGTGTTTTAGGGGTCGCGGCCATGACCCGCCGGCGCGTGCCAGCCGCTACTCGTTCGGTATAGATCCCCGACTCCGCCGGCAGTGGAATTGCGGGCACTAGCACCGTTATTGGCTACTGCTTAGCGCCCTGGGTGGCCTGGGCTTGATAGGCCGCAGGCGAAAAGCCGTCCTGCCCCTGGCGGCGGCGTTTGCCGGGCAGTTCGCACCCATTTATCCAGAGTTCGCTCCCGAAAAGTGCACCTTCGTCGGAATCTTGTCGCGTATTTTCGGCCGGGCCTTCTATATTGGTGGGGACTCGTTTGCCCTTAAGGGCGGTGTCTCACACGGGGAAGAGCGCATGACTATGCAGAGCTTCAGGGGACTCATCAGCATACTGGCGATCGCCATCGCCGCCGTTGGTTGCAATAGCGCTTCCGCCCAGACTCTTCCCATATCCCTGGGCGCTACGTTCATGCAAAACGTCGGCGGCTACGCGAATAACGAGACGTACATGTTCCAACAATCCGCGGGCGCCGGTGCGCTCACCGATGGGTATATGACGACTACGGCCTACTACGCCGGCGGGAAGGGGTACGTTTCGCTGTCGACCGTCGGAAACAATCTCTACACCGAGCAAGGCCTGGCGCAGGTGAACTATTGGTTTGAAGTGATCGGACCGCAGACGATGCTCGTGCCGGTCATTGTGAGTGCCAGCGGTTCGGTGTCCGCGGGCGATACGGCGAACGATCAGGTCGGAGCCACTTTTTACTCGAATGCTCTCTTTACTGTGACCATTGCTGCCGGCGTCCAGGAGGGGGGAATACCAGAGAATGCGTTCAGCTTCATCACGCCCGCCTCGATCCTCACTAATACGCCCTATCAGATTACCCTTAGTGCGTCAGGCTATGCTGACGGACCCGATAAGCTCAGCGCTTCGGTGGATCCCACCGTGCAGCTGGACCCCAGTTTCGTCACCCCAGGCTATTCAGTGGACTTTAGCCAGGATGTTGCCGCACCGCCCCCATCGCCCGTGCCCCTGCCTGCCTCTGTCTGGCTGCTACTGAGCGCGGTTACCGCGCTTGGATTCTTCGGGCTGAAGCATGCGCCATGTGCTGCGGCGCTGATGCTCGCTGCTTAGTCGCCACGGTTTGAGCGCCCACAAGCTGCATGCCGATGACACCCCGGGCCGCGTTCTGGCCCCCGGTACCGGCAAGGGCCGCATGGGGCGACTTTGGGCCTATGTGCGAGATGATCGGCCGGCCGGTCGTACCGATCCACCAGCCGTGTGGTTTCATTACTCGCCGGATCGCAAGGGCGAGCGGCCTCGAGACCATTTGCAATCCTTCCGCGGTGTCTTGCAGGCCGATGCGTATGGCGGGTTCAACGGCTTGTACGATCGGGTGAAGGGTCCGCTGATCGAGGCAGCTTGCTGGACTCACGTGTGCCGCAAATTCTTCGGCGTGCATGAGGCCGAGAGCTCCCCTCAGGCGCTCGAGGCACTCGAACGCATCCGCGCCTTGTATGCCGTGGAAGATGAGATCCGGGGCAAGCTGCCCGATGGGCTTGGTTTCATGCCACATTGCGCGCAGAGAAGTCCAAGAAGTCGCCGCTCGCCGGTGCGATCGCATGCAGAGCCTTAAGGAGCGATGCGGCATGCGTCTGACGTACGGCAAGGCCATCTCGATGCGGTGGTCGTCGCCGTAGCGCGTCAGGACGGTCCATAGTGCGAGGGTGTAACGTGTGGGTTGGACCCGGGAGGCGTATCCGCGTCACGTGCTAACGCATGTCGCTGAGCATCCGATCAACCGCATCGCGGATCTCTTGCCGTGGAATGTAGCCACAGAGTTGGCAGTTGAGAGGCATAAAGCCGCAAGCTGATGTCCACAGCGCAAGGACAGAAAACATGACACGCTTCGCAACGGCAGTAATTGCCCTATTGTTAGCTACAGTCTCAGCTCACGCCCAGACCAAGTTGGATAAGGAGACGGTTCACAAGCTTCCCCAAGCTTTCTGTGCGGCCTTTAGCAACCATGACGGCCACCAACTCGCGCAGCTCATGGCTGACGACATAGATTTCGTTATGGTGGGCGCCACGTGGCTGCACGGAAAGTCAGACTTTGAGAAGTATCACACGCGGCTGCTGAGCGGGCGCTTCCATGACATGACGCTTGAACTACTACAGGTTGCGGTCCGCTTCTTGCGTCCCGACGTCGCCATTGTTCATTGGAGTTGGACCGGTACCGGCGATAGGAACCCGGATGGCACAGCGCGCCAGCGACGCTACGGCATGATGACGATGGTTGCTGAAAAGCGAGCTGGTAGTTGGCTTATCGTGGCCGCACAGAATGACAACTCCCTGCCTGGCTTGCCGCCGGAGTTCGAAGGAATCACCTCACCCATGCCAATTCCTGACCAGGTCGGTCCTCAGCCCTCCAACTAGCGAGTGTTGGGATTTCGCAAACCTCGGCGTCAACACGGCGCACACCGACGGGTACGTTCCAAATTCATAATGTTGTTGCGGCACTGCGGCACTGCGGCACTGCGGCACTGCGGCACTGCGGCACTGCGGCACTGCAACGAGGGTACGCTTGTGGTTACCTCGCCTCGTCGCCAAGTACTTGACGCAACCGTTAGATTTCCGTCGGCCAGTTGGCGCTAGCAGCGCCCGTCCGAGTTCGATAAAGTGGTGGCGCGCCAATAAAAAGAATCTGCACGGTCGCGGGAGTCACGATGAACGGCATTCGCAAGATCCTCGGCGGCGTCTTGATGATCGCGCTGGGGTCGCCGCTACACGCACAGGTTTCTTACAACTTCACGCACGATATCTACGCACCGGCGGGTGTGGCGACGGTCCCCGGACAGACCGTTGATTATGATCTCGTACTCACCAATCCCGGCACCAACGTGCCTACATTCGAGTCGTATCAGGCAGCTTGCGGAAATTACCAGGTCTCCCTCGGGTGCACCCAAAGCTCACTGACGCCCGTGGCAGACAAATCTGGGCGGTACATGTCCGAACTGAGGTGGTGAGTTGCTCTCTCGCCCGCGACGATCGGCGGCCATGATTGTGACTCGTCCGGCATCGACACAACGCGTCTACAATCCCAAGGGTTGCAAATCCGGGGGCTGAATCCATGCCTCAACTGCCTGAAGGAGCGCTTACGGCATGTCCCTCGTCAAAGAGTACCACCGCCAATTTCCCTGGCGCGCCTGGCCTCAGGCCCTCGCACTGTGCCCCATCACGCGCGGCCAGCAGGTTCTCGATCTCGGCTGCGGCCCTGGCGACCTCTCTGCAGAACTCGCCGTCCGCGGAGTGGCGGTTACGGGCATCGACCATGACCCCGAGCTCCTGGCGGCCGCTCGGACGCGCGCCCCTGATGTGCACTTCGAGCAGCAGGACTTGAGCGAACTCACGCTACCCACCCGCTTCGATGGGATCTGGTGCAGCTTCACCGCTGCCTACTTCGTCGCTTTCACCACGACCTTCGCCCGCTGGTGCACATTCTTGAAGCCCCGCGCCTGGGTCTGTCTCATCGACGTCGATGATCTCCTCGGGCATGAGCCCCGATCGGATGCGACGCGCGACACCATTGAGCGCTTCTACGGTGAGGCCGTCGCGAAGCGCCGCTATGATTTCCGAGTCGGCCGGCAACTGGCCTCCGCACTCGAAAGCCAGGGCTTTCGTGTCACCACCACCGAGCTTCCCGATCGCGAACTTGCCTTCGACGGCCCCGCCTCACCCGAGGTGCTCAACGCCTGGCGGGCACGGTTTGCGAGAATGGGCGGACTGAAATCCGTTCTCGGCAAGGACTTTCCTGACTTCACTGACAGCTTCGTCCGCGCACTGGAATCTCCCCAGCATCGGGCGCTATGTAGGGTGGTCTGTTGCGTGGGAAGGCGGGGTTAAAGGCGGCGAAGCGGATGGTGCATATCAGCCACCTGTGGGACAAACACCGGGGTTGCGCCGGGGGCTAAGCCTACATCGTTGGCGGCGATCCGTTCCCATACTCGTCCGGCCTTCCCCTATCGTGAGCGCCATGCACTCATCGGATTGTCCGATTGGTCTCGAAGCGGTCGTCCATACGGTACAACTGTGCCAGCGACCGCGACGACCGCCTGACTGCGAAGCTGAAACCCGCGCACTGGTCTCAGTGGCTCAGCTGCTCGCCCATCCACCGCGCGACATTCTGCAACGTCTTGCGGAGGCGGCGCTTGAGCTGTGCGACGGCGGCTCGGCGGGCGTCAGCATTATCGAAGACGATGGCGGCAAAAAGGTCTTTCGGTGGCATGCCCTCACGGGCGCACTGGCCTCCCACCGATGGGGCACAACGCCCCGTGACTTCAGCCCCTGCGGCATAGTGATCGATCGCAACGCGGTTCAGCTGATGATCCTGCCGGAGCGCCACTTCGAGTACCTCATCAATGTGAAGCCGCAGGTCGTGGAAGTTCTCCTGGTACCGTTTTCGATTCGCGGTCAGCCGGTTGGAACCATCTGGGTGGTCGCCCACGACCATCGCCGCAAGTTCGACGCCGAGGACGAGCGACTCGTTAAGGAATTGGCGCAATTTGCGGCGGCGGCGTATGAGCTTGCTTCATCCGTGCGGGCGAGCCAGCTCGGCGACCGCCGCAGGGACGAATTCCTCGCGACCCTCGCCCAGGAGCTGCGAAGCCCACTGTCCGAGATGAATGACCCTGCGCGGCAACCCGCAGGAGATTTGGCCGAGCGCCAACTCAAATCCATGAAGCGTAAGATCATTGAGTTGTTGGACCGCTCGAGAATCCACCTCGAGGCAGTGGCGGCAACGTGCACCGGTGCAGATGGTCTTCCGGTTGATGCGCATCTGCCTGGCACCTCCATTCCAACCCCGGCCCGCGGCGCCGCTCGCACCACCGCGACGCGTTCTTCGCAGCGGGCGGTAGCGCCTGCGTCGGACTGCGAGTCCCTGCTACGGCGCATGCGCTGGGGCGACCAATGCGCATTCGCGGAACTCTATGATCACACGGCCAAGTGTGTCTACGCGCTCGCCTGGACGATCCTGAAAAGCGCGGAGGACGCTGAGGAAGTGGTCTGTGATACTTACGCGCAGGCCTGGAGGCAGTCCGAAAGATTCGACGCCGAACGCGCCAGCCCGATCGGCTGGCTGTTGATGATCTGTCGGGGCCGCGCGATCGATCGACTCCGGCACAATCGCCACCGCGGCGCCGCGAGAACGGTTGCCCTCGACTCCGTGTGCGAGCCGGCCCACGATTCGTCGACGCCGGAGGAGTTGCTGTCGTTGTTCCATGATGGCTCGCGCGTCCAGGAGGCTCTTGGCGCACTGAGTCCGGCGCGGCTGATGTTGGTGCAATTGGCCTTCTTCGAAGGACTATCGGTTCCAGAAATGGCGGAACGTACCGGTATGCCACTGGGTACCGTGAAGAGCCATATTCGCCGGGCCCTCATTGATCTGCGTCGCCGCTTGCAGGCGAGCGAGCGAGCGTCCACGGTAGGGTCAATACCCACGACGGCCCGCGGCCAAAGATCATCTCGCCGCACAGCTGCGGAGTGCTCCGTCGAACCGCAGTAATGAATGAACTGAGAGCCCTGGCTGAGCGCTGCGGCATCGAGCAATCATTCGTGGATGCCCTCGGCGTGGCGCGGGAGACGACGCCGGAAACGCGGCAGGCGCTGCTTGCCGCGATGGGTATCAAGGCCGACAGCGAAGAAGCGGCCCGGGATGAATTGCGCAGACTTGACCGGGAAGAATGGCGCCAGGGGCTCCCCCCCGCGCTCGTGACAACCCAATCCGCCGCGCTGAGCGTACCCGTGACCCTTCCGGCCGGCATTGGGGTGGTGGCCTGGCGGCTCACCTTGGAAAGCGGGAAGCAAAGCAGCGGCAAGGTGCCGTTTGCGCTGCTCTGCCTGGTCGAAGGCCGCACTCTCGAGAGTGAACAATACGAACGACGGCTGCTAATCCTCGATGGGCAGCTTCCCCTCGGCTATCACCAACTGATCCTGAGGCCTGGAGCGGCCGAGTGCGCGTGCACGCTGATCGTATCGCCAGGAACCTGCTGGCTGCCCCCCGATATCGATCGGGGCAGGCGCTTATGGGGAGCATCGATCCAGCTCTATCTGCTCCGGTCAGCGACCAACTGGGGAATTGGCGACTTCACAGATTTGCGCCACTTCGCCTCCATGATGCTCGGCAACCACGCGAACGCGATCGGTTTGAATCCACTACACGCGATGTTCCTCGACAATCCAGAGCATGCGAGCCCCTACTCACCGGCCAGCCGGCTGCTGCTCAACGTGCTGAACATTGATGTCGCGGGCATGGCGCGGGAATCGGAATGTCTCGAGGCCCTTTCGCGGATCCGCTCACCCGAATTTCAACGCAACCTCGCGGCGTGTCGCGACGCGCGCGAGGTGGATTATTCGGGCGTCGCGCAACTCAAGGTGCCCCTTCTCAAAATGATCTTTGAGTCGCGCCGTCCAACACTGGGCCCGCGCTGCGTGGAATTCGCAGCATTCCGCAGGGAGGCAGGTGCAACCTTTGAACGCAGCTGCCTGTTCCTGGCGCTACAAACACACTTTGCCGCCCAGAGTCCGGCTTTGCCGGACTGGCGTCGATGGCCGGCGGGCTTTCAATGCCCACAATCGGCACAAGTGAAGCAGTTTGCCGAGACGCATGCCGAGGAGGTAACGTTCCAGGCGTGGTTGCAGTTCATCGCCGACCGCCAACTGCGCGAGGCAGCCCGCGCTGCGGCGCCGATGGTGGTCGGGCTGTATCGGGACCTCGCGGTGGGTGCGGACCCTTCCGGCGCCGAAACCTGGAGTAACCAGGAGGCGGTGGTCACCGGCGCGCAGGTCGGTGCGCCCCCCGACCTTTACAACCCGCCGGGACAGGATTGGGGTTTGCCGCCTTTCAATCCCCTGCAGCTCAAGAAGGAAGGCTACCGCAGCTTTATTGAGTTGCTGCGCGCGAACATGCGCCACGCCGGAGGCCTGCGCATCGATCACGTCATGGCGCTTCAGCATTTGTATTGGATTCCACGGGGTCTTGCGCCTGCGCAAGGTGCGTACGTGAACTACCCTATGGAGGACCTGATCGGGGTGCTTGCCCTTGAAAGCCATCGAAATCGGTGCCTGGTGGTAGGAGAGGATCTCGGCACCGTCCCGTCGGGCTTTCGGGAGCGTATGACCGAAGCTGCCATCCTGTCGTATCGCGTGCTGTTCTTCGAGAAGGACGAGGCGGGTTTTGTGCCTCCCGATCGCTATCCCCGGTTATCGTTGGCGGTCGCCGGCAGCCACGATCTGCCCACGCTGCGATCCTGGTGGCGAGGGAGTGACCTGATACTCAAGGCCAAGCTGGGGTTGTTCCCAGACCCATCTCTCGAGACACAGGCGAAAGAAGATCGCGACCATGATCGTCAGGAGGTGCTGAAGGCATTCAGCGAGAGCGGGCTCTCCGGCAAGGTTAAACAGGGGGACCAATTTGCCGATGCGGCTCATAACTACCTTGCGGCCAGCACTTCCGCAATCGCCATGGTGCAAATCGACGACATCACCCGCGAGGAGACGCCCGTCAACGTTCCCACGACCTCAACCCAGCATCCGAACTGGCGGCGGCGACTCTCCATGAGCCTCGAACAACTGGAGCGGGATCCCGGTTTCCTGAGTTTGGTGCAGCTGTTGAGTCGCCTGCGCCCCTGATGACTCACTAAATTGCGAATACAACCTGCTACTTACTTCCCCGAGATCCCAAGCTCGTCGATCTTCGATAGCAGCTCAGCCGCATCTCGAAACACGCGCATGGCGCCCGCGTTATACAGTTCCTGCGCACCAGAACCCCCAGTTAGTAGACCTACGGACAGGATTCCGGCCCGACGCGCCGCATGAACATCCCATATGGCATCACCGACGACGAGACATTGGGCCGGCTCCACCTGCTTGCCCGAGGTAGCGATCCCATGGGCGATCTTTGCCTTGTGAAGGTAGCCCAGTAATTCCTTCGCCCCCGGAAGGGGCTTGTTACCGTGCTCCCGTGCGATAGCCTTCACGAGCAGCGCGCCGCTCATCCCGATGCGTCGATGAATCGAATACGCGGGCGCCTCGAGCCCGAATTCTGAAAGTGCTTTTTGCCAGGCGAACGTGTGCGCGTAAACCGAGTCAATCAAGGTACCGTCGAGATCAAAGATAAGTGCTTTCATGGCAATGACTACACAACTCGCCCCGTGCCTCGTGCACTCACACGGTAGGCGTTCGCAAGACCCAGTCCCCGTGTGAACGGGTTTTAGTCTCCCGATTCCTTTGCGCTGTCTTCCCAGTCACGCTCGGCCTGACGCTTGGCCGAGTCTATGCCACCCTTCCTTTTTGCCTCAGTCCCGACGGCCGACTTGGCAACATCGTCCTTGGATTCGCTGGCTGGATCCGGTCGCTGTTCCTCTTTGCCGGTGTCGGAGTTCATGGGCGTCCTCTGTGTTAATCAAGCTGCGCAAAATCCTACCCGTACGTACGCAGACAATGAGCGGCCGATCGTCTCCGTCATGCGTCAGACGGTTGATCGTGCACGTCAGACGATAGGCAGCTGCTGGCACATCGGCCGCCCCACTTCGTCTGGAGTAGAATCCCGCAGCTTAAGGAAGGATGGTAAGTGGCGGCGAAATCAAAGAGACCGGCTCGCAGGGCACCTGCAAAGCGTCGCGGAGCCAAGCTTAAGCCCGCCGCCGAACGGCGCGGTCTTGCCAGCGGCGAGATCGTACTCGCGATGGAGGATGAGGCGCTGGTGCAGGTGGTTGCAGCAGTGCGTAAGGCGGACGGCTCCACCATCGGCGCCTACCGTGAGCCGCTCTCCGGGCGGCCACTGCTGCTCGCCTCGCTGCCCTTCTCCGCCGTTGAGCCGACCCCGTTTCAGCGTGACCTGTCTCCGACCCACGCCAAGCGGCTCTCGGTTGCGATCGAGTCCACGGGCGCATTCCTGGACCCGTTGATCGTCGTACTCGGTGAGGGCGGACGCTTCTGGACGCCCAACGGCCGGCATCGCCTGGCCGCCGCCAAGGTGTTGGGGCTCAAGCAGATTACGGTGCTGATCTCACCGGACGAAGGGCTGTCGTTCCGGATCCTGGCGCTGAACACCGAGAAGGCCCACAACCTCAAGGACAAGAGCCTGGAGGTGATCCGGATGGCGCGCAATCTCGCCAGGCGGGAGCCCAAGCGCAAGGAAGTCGATTTCGCGGAACACTTCGAGGCCGCGGAGCTTCTGACGCTGGGCGCGATCTACGAAAAGAATGCCCGCTTCGGCGGGGGTGCCTACAGCTCATTTCTGAAGAAGGTGGACCGGTTCTCGACCAAGGCCTTGCCCGTCAGCCTGCGGGAACGCGCCGATCTGGCGTCTCGGTTGCAGGAAATCGACACGCGGGTGAAGCGCATTGTGACCACGCTGCAGAGCCGCGGCATGAAATCGCCGTATCTGCGCAACTATGTGGTCGCGCGCATCAACCCGGTGCGCTTTCATCGCCTCAAGGCCGGCGATCGCAAACCCCCCATGCCCATTCACCAGGCGCTGACGCGCATGGCGGCGGCCGCGCGGGACTTCGACCTGGCCAAGGTATCTCTGAGCGATCTGGCCTTTGTCGCCGCCGGCGCGGAGTCAGCCGACTGAGGGTGGCGGGGGGAAGCGCGCACACTCCGGTGTCAGCCATTCCCGAAAGGCCCTCACTTTGTCGTGCTCCAGATGCGTCGGCGGGCATACGAAGTAGTACGCGCGCTCCGACTTGACGGCCCGACCGGCCACCGCGAGTCGACCGCTTGCGACCTCGTCACCGACCACCGACCAGCGCGCGAGCGCCGGTCCCTGCACCTGAATGCTCACCGCACTCGTGGTGAGGCCAGCGCGTCCGCGCCGCGCGTGAAGCTCTTGTGATCGGCAACGGCCACGAAAACCCGCAGACTCGCAAGCGGGGCCCGGCGATACGCCGCGCGCAGCGCCTTGGCACGTGATGAACGCCCCGAGGGCCGCGTCTTCCGTTCAGTCATACACGCTCAGCATAGCACTCGAGGTCTATCTTCCCTCCCTTACGAAATCGACGGCCGTCGTGTTGCTTCCGCACAGCACCACCCCAACGCGTTCGCCTGCAGCGGGCTTATATTGAGCTGAGAGGAGCGCGGCGAAGGCCGCAGCACCGCCTGGTTCAGTCACAATCCTGGCGGTATCCCAGAGCATGTGCTGCGCAGCTCGAATCGAGTCATCCGCGACCAGGACCACCCGTGCGACGTGTTTCTGGGCGATCGGAAACATCAAGGCACCGACCTGCTTCGGCGCCCAGTGAATCGGCGGCAATGCCGCCGGCCTCGGCTTCAACCGGCCGTCCCATTTGCAGCGCACGAGTGAGCGTTGGCGCGGATGCCGGTTCTACACCGATGAGACGAACGCTGCCGGCATACCAGGACGCGATTCCACCCAGGAGGCCGCCGCCACCCACTGCGACCACAAGCGTGTCCAGGTCTGGCACCTGCTGCTCGAATTCAAGACCGACGGAACCCTGCCCCAGTAAGGTTTCGAGTTGATCGAAGGCGTGAATCTGCATTGCCCGGGAACTCGTGGCCCACGCCTGGCTCACGGAAAGTGCGTCCGCGTACCGCTCGCCCGTGACCACCAGTTCCGCACCGCACTCCCGAATCCGCGCGATCTTGGACGGCGATGCCACACGTGGCACAAAGACTCTGGCGGGCTTACCCAATCGCATGGCAGCGTAGGCAACAGCGACGCCATGATTGCCGCCGGACGCCGCGACTACGCCCGCCGGCGGTACTGCATTGGCTGCGCTCACCGACAGAACACTTTCCTCCCCAGGTTGACGGGGACCTGGTGGAGGATGGCGTGTGCGGCATCCTGATCGCTCAAAAGCTTAAGGTTAGTCATCCCACCGTCAGCGAGCATCTGAAGATCCTGTCGCAGGCGGGTCTGATCCGGGGCAAGCGGATCAAGCAATGGACGCTTTACCGCCGCGACGAGGACCGAATCAGGGAACTCAAGGCGCGGATTCTGGCCCAGATCTAAGGTGCGAACGATGGCCACACTCACTCAAGAGACATCGAGCTTCATGGAACCACTGGAAACAGCGGCGGCCTGCGCCATGGCCTACCTGTCTAAGTTGGATGCAGGTCCGGTCGGGGCCGTGGGAAACGCCGCGACGCTGCGCAAACGGCTTGCCAAGCCGCTTTCCGGCGACGGTGTTCCGGCAGAACAGGTCATCCGTGAACTCGTGGCCGATGTGGACGGTGGTTTGCACGCAGTCTCGGGCGGGCGTTTTTCAGTCCGACGCAGGTCGAGGAGCGGGACTACCGCGACAGCAAGCTCTTCGACATCCTCCGTCTGACCGTATCGGCGGATGGCAAAACCATTCACGGTACCGACACCGCCGTGGGACTGGGCCGTACCAGTCCCTTCACGTTGGACAAGCAATAGGGCATGGAGCCTGTCCTGTTATCGGCAGTCGGTGCGAATTCTTAAATGCAGAAACGGGCGCCGGCGCCAGGCCGATCTGCATGTGTTCGCCCCGTCACAGTCTCAACAGCCGTACTGTTGTCGGGGCAGCCGATGACCGATAAAGGAGCAGCGCCTTCTAACTGTGCGAAGCCCTACCCTGATGCAACCTGCCCCGTTCGAGCTGACCCCACGCCCTGACGCAGGGCTTATAGCAGCGACCGCCGCGCTCGAAGGCCTGCCGCTGGCGGTTTTGGTGCTGGATCGGCAGCAACGCATTCGGTTCGCCAATGCTCCCGTAGTCCATTTGTTTGGTTACGCACGGGCCGAGCTGATTGGAAGTCCCGCCTCCCGGCTGTTTCCGGTCCTACCGCAAGCGGCAGCGGAGCATTCAGCTGCCCGCCGTGTCGCAGGGATCCGCAAGGACGGTACCCGCGCCGGCTTCCTTCTGACCTGCAGCAGCCTGCAGACCGGCGCTGAACCTCTGGCGGTCTGGGCGATTCAGGAGGATACCGGCGCCACGGCCAATGCGTACCTCGCGCTGACCCAGACGCGGCTGAATGAGGCGCAGCGGATCGTCAAGCTTGGCAGCTGGAGCTGGGACCTTTCCAGCAATACACACTGGTGGTCCGATGGGCTGTATCACATGCTCGAAGTGGAACCGGACACCGAGGAGCGGCCCTACGAGCGATTTTTGGCGATGGTGCACCCGCAGGATCGGGGCCGCCTGGACCACATCCGCAAGTGCATCTTCGCCGGTGAACCGACCGGCCCGGCCGACGTGCGCATCAAGCTGGCGAACGGTGAGGAAAGAGTCATTCAGACGCGTGGCCATGCGGTCTTCGACGCCGCCGGACGGGCGGTGCTCATGCATGGAACACTGCAGGACATCACGGAAGCGCGCGTCACGCAGACGGCCTTGAAGCTCACGGAACTGCGTTATCGGGAGACGCAGCGGCTGGCGAAGATCGGCAACTGGGAGTTTGACCTCACCAGCGGCAAGAGCTGGTGGTCAAACGAGCTGTACCGCATTCTCGAGGAGGATCCGGACCAGTACCCGGCAAGCTTCGAGAGTTTTCTGGACCGCGTCGATCCCGCCGACCGGGTCGACCTGGAGCGCCGCAGAGCGCGGGTCACCGTCGGCACAGACGGCTTCAAACCCGCCGAAGCGCGCCTGGTGCTGCGCGGCGGCCGCGAAAAGATCGCGCAGCTCTCGTTCGAAGTGCGCGTCAACGATGCAGGTCAACCGACCGCCATCGTCGGCACCATCCACGATGTCACCGACCGCCGCATGCTCGAGGAGTTGCTGCGCGACAGCGAGGCCCGCTACGCGGGCACGGTGGAGCTGGCGGCCGTCGGCATTGCACACGTCGAGCCCAACGGCCGCTTCATCTGGAGCAACAGCTGGATGCACGCCATGCTGGGCTACGCCAAGGAGGAACTCGAGCGCCTCACGATTTGGGACATCTCGCATCCGGATGACGTCCATAACACGGATGAGGAACGAGCCTTGATGCATTCGGGCGCGAAGGATTTCCTGCGCACGGAAAAGCGCTACATCTGCAAGAATGGCGAGACCATCTGGGTCAAGATCGCAAGCGCACCACGCCGTGACGCGAATGGCACGCTGCTCTATGACATCTCCGTCGTCGAGGACATCACGCCTCGCAAGGTCGCCGAGGCGCGCATCCAGTACCTGGCGACGCATGACGAACTGACGGGGCTGCCCAATCGGGCACTGTTCACGGAGCTGCTGTCGCGCGCCATCGACGCCGCGCAGCTCAACGACGGTCAATGCGCGCTGATCTTCATCGACCTGGATCGGTTCAAGATCGTCAACGACTCCTTGGGTCACAATGCCGGCGATGAGCTGCTCAAGGAAGTCGCACGGCGCATCGTCCGCTCCGTCGGCGCTGCCGCCGTGACGGCGCGCTTCGGTGGCGATGAGTTCGTCGTCCTGCTGGACAACGTAGCGGATCGGCCTGCGGCCGCCGCGGCTGCCGGCAGCATCCTGTCGGCGATGCTGGAACCGGTCCGCGTCATGAACTACGACTGTCGGGTCACGGCGAGCATTGGCATCGCCTTGTTCCCGCAGGATGGACCCGAGTTATCCACGCTCATGAAGCATGCCGACATGGCCATGTACCTGGCCAAGGACGAGGGCAAGAACAACTTTCAGTTCTACTCATCCATCATTGCGCCGATGTCGGTGGAGCGCATCGTGCTCGAGACCCATCTCACCAATGCCCTGGATCGCGGCGAGTTTTCGCTCCAGTACCAGGCGAAAATCGACATCGCCTCAGGCAGGATCTGTGGCGTCGAAGCGCTGCTGCGCTGGCGCAATCCGCAGCTCGGCAATGTCCCGCCCAATGCCTTCATCTCGATCGCCGAGGACAACGGGCTCATCGTGCCGATCGGCCGGTGGGTACTGAAAGCCGCCTGCGCCCAGGGCGCCGCGTGGCAGCGGCTGGGGCTTCCCCCGCTGGGCATGGCCGTCAACCTGTCGCCCCGTCAGTTCAAGGACCCGGGCCTCGCCCAGGACGTGACGGAGGCGCTGCGTGAGAGCGGCATGGAGGCACGGCTCCTCGAGCTTGAGATCACGGAAGGCATGATCATGAACCGCATCGACCAGGCGGCGCAGACGGCCGCCGTCATCAAGGCGCTGGGCGTGCGGCTCGCCATTGACGATTTCGGTACCGGGTATTCCTCGCTGTCGCAGCTGAAGCGCTTTCCGATCGATACCCTCAAGATTGACCGCTCGTTCATCCGGGAACTGCCGGACAACACCGAGGACATGGCCATCACCGAGGCCATCATCAGCCTGGGCAAGGCGCTCGGGGTGAACGTCATTGCCGAAGGGGTCGAGACCCACGAACAGGAGGCCTTCCTGCGCAGCCGCGGCTGTGATGAGATCCAGGGCTTCCTCTACAGCAAGCCGTGCGATCCGGATGCGTTCGTCAGGCTGTTCCTCGCCAATGCGAGCGAATCAGGACCCGCCAGCGCTTTAGCTTAAGGTCTGGCCGCGGCCGATTGTTCCCACGCGCAGCAGTTCGCCCGCCTCACCCGCCCCTACCGGGGCACTGAAGTGGAATCCCTGCGCCTGGGTGGTGCCTCGCACCGCATCCAGCAGCGCGCGCTGCTGTTCGGTCTCCACGCCCTGCGCTATCACCTTGATGCCCACGTCGCGGGCGAAGTTGATGATGGCGCTGACCGTGGCAGCACTTTGCGGATCGGTGACCGCGCGGGCGATGTGGGCGCGCGAGATCTTCAGATGGTTGATGCCGTAGGCGCGCACATAGTCGAACGAGGAGTACTCGCTGCCGAAGTTGTCGATGGCCAGCTGCACGCCCAGCTCATGCAGTTTCGGCAGGAT
>Ga0302316_10002043_pt1 | contig 15056 bp, 12 predicted proteins | sample III_Palsa_N3_2_FD_200456 | JGI IMG/M metagenome (GOLD analysis project Ga0302316, IMG submission 200456) | Peat permafrost microbial communities from Stordalen Mire near Abisko, Sweden - III_Palsa_N3_2 | ecosystem: Environmental > Terrestrial > Soil > Palsa > Peat permafrost | place: Sweden...
GTTCATGGCCGCGGGTGTCGAGGCGTGGAAAGAGGCCATCGTCGCAGCCCTGAGCGGGGCAACCGGCTGTCCGAACGTCTATGAGCGCTCGGATGTGTCGATCCGCGAAAAGGAAGGTCTGGAGCAGATCACCGGTGTGCTCGCGGGTGAGCCGCCGTCCGACGCGCTGATTGCCAGCGAAAACGGCGTGCGCTACCACGTGGATGTACGCAACGGCCACAAGACCGGTTTCTACGTCGATCAGCGCGACAATCGGGCGCTCGTCCAGCAGCTTGCGCAGGATCGCGAAGTGCTGAACTGCTTCTGCTACACCGGCGGCTTCTCGCTGGCCGCGCTCAAGGGCGGGGCGAAACGGGTGGTTTCGATCGACTCGTCCGGCGAGGCGCTGGCGTTGGCGCAACAAAACGTCGTCGCGAACGGTTTTGACGCCGGGCGCGCCACCTGGCTCGACGCCGACGCCTTCAAGACGCTGCGCCGTCTGCATGAGGAAGGCGAGCGCTTCGACCTGATTGTGCTGGATCCGCCCAAATTCGCGCCGTCACGCGAACACGTGGACCGCGCCGCGCGCGCCTACAAGGACATCAACCTGACGGGCCTCAAGCTGCTGCGCCCGGGCGGGCTCCTCTTTACCTATTCGTGCTCGGGCGCCATCGACGCCGAGCTGTTCCAGAAGATCGTCGCCGGCGCGGCGGCCGATGCCCGCGTCGACGCCCGCATCCTGAAGCGTCTCGGCGCCGGCGTCGATCATCCGCTGCTCACCGCATTCCCGGAAGGCGAGTATCTGAAAGGCCTATTGTTGCAAATCGCCTGATCGCCCATAGTTTGGGGATATTTCCCTTGCAGGCAGCGGGATTTACGGCGCGTCCGGAACCCGGCCTGCAGCGGCTTGACAGATATGTTTCAATAACCGATCAGATCGAACGGCGCGGCCTACGTCCGCGGCGTTCGACACAAGCATTCCGATTCACGCACAAAACAGGCGACCACCATGATTCCCGTCACTATCCTGACCGGCTTCCTCGGCAGCGGTAAAACCACACTGCTCAAGCGCATCCTGAACGAAAAGCACGGCATGAAGATCGCCGTGATCGAGAATGAGTTCGGCGAAGAGAACATCGACAACGAGATTCTCGTGCAGGACAGCAACGAGCAGATCATCCAGATGAGCAACGGCTGCATCTGCTGCACGATCCGCGGCGACCTGGCGCGCGTGCTCAGCGATCTGGCCGCGAAAAAGACCGCCGGCGAGCTGGATTTCGAGCGCGTCGTGATCGAAACCACGGGTCTCGCGAACCCGGGCCCGGTCGCGCAGACGTTCTTCATGGACAACGAGATCGCCGACGAATTCCTGCTCGACGCGATCATCACGCTGGTGGACGCGAAGCACGCGAATCATCAGTTGGATGAGCATGAGGTAGTGCAGCGCCAGGTCGGCTTTGCGGACCGCCTGTTCGTCACCAAGTCGGACCTTGTGGATGAGGCTACCCTCGACGACCTGCGCCATCGCCTGCTGCACATGAATCCGCGCGCGGCGATCAAGGTGGTGAATTTCGGTGAAGCCGACATCAAGGAAATCTTCGATCTACGCGGCTTTAACCTGAACTCCAAGCTCGAAATCGACCCGGACTTCCTCGCCGAAGACGAGCACGCGCATGACCACGCCCATGATCACGACCATGGGCACGATCACGATCACGATCATGCGAATTGCGACCACGAAGGCCGCGACCACGGCCACGCGCACCACCACCATGCGCATCACGACGACAAGATCAAATCCTTCGTGTTCCGCAGCGACCGGCCGTTCGATCCGAACAAGCTCGAAGACTTCCTCGGCGGCATCCTGCAGATCTACGGCGAGCGCCTGCTGCGCTATAAGGGCGTGCTGTATATGAAAGGCGTCGACCGCAAAGTGGTGTTCCAGGGCGTCCATCAGATGATGGGCAGCGATCTGGCCGCCAAATGGCAACCGGTCGAAAAAAAGAACAGCAAGATGGTGTTCATCGGCATCGAACTGCCGCAAGACCTGATCGAGGACGGCCTGAGCGCTTGCCTGGCGTGAGTGCCTGCCTTGCCTGAGGGGCGGATTGGCCCGAGCTGCGGCTCGCGGGTTTGCGGTGGCGTACGCCCGCGGCGTTCGGCGTTCGGCGTTCGGCGTTCGGCGTTCGGCGTTCGGCGTTCGGCGTTCGGCGGGCAGCGGGCCCGCGAGCGGCGAGCGGCACAATAGCGCCCGAAAAAGCCACCGTTGAGCGCCCGAAAAAGAGCCGAAACGAGCCGGGAACGCGAAATGCTGCGGGCTCGACAAGTCCCGAATCCGGCTGAAGCCGACCCGAGAGCACGACACGTGTGAAAAACGCGTGAAAACCCCTGTTGCAGGAATCGTGCACGCCCATCGCTTTTTAGCCGTTCGCGCGTTATATTTTCGGGATATTGGCGTGCCGCCCCTCGGAATAATCCCGGTTGCGGCGGCGGATTGTGATTCAGTTACAATACGTGCCCACTGGAGAATGAGAACGATTGCCCGGCCAGCGCGTATCCCGCGCCGGGCCTGACACGGCGCCGGAAAATCTAGTCCGGGAGCAGCACGCCGACAAGCTGGCTGGCCCACCGCCTCGAAAGGCGCGCCGCCGGTAAGTAATGCCTCAGGAGCATTTGAAGATCGTTTCCAGAGGAGTTCGGCCCCGCATCGACGCCTGGGCGCCTGGCGCTTTGGCGTCCGGCGTTTAGGACGCCCCGCGCTTCGGCGTCACGACAGCCCACCGTCCGTGTTCGCCGGCGCTCATTGAGCGTTTGTACGCGCCTTTGCGGGCAACACGAGAGTGCGGGCAACATGTACGAGTTTTGCCTCACATTGAAGAAGCAAGCCAGATGACGACGAAACGACTCTTGACCGAAGCCGAAATCCTGAAGATGAGCGACAAGGATTACATGAATGAGGATCAGCTCGCTTTCTTCAAGAACAAGCTCGAACAGCTGCAGGCGGACATTCTCCGCAATGCCGGCCAGACGACCGAAAACCTGCGCGAAACCGTGATCGTGCCGGACCCGGCCGATCGCGCGACGATCGAGGAAGAGCATGCGCTGGAACTGCGCACGCGCGACCGCGAACGCAAGCTGCTGAAGAAGGTGCAGCAATCGATTGCGCGCATCGAATCGGGCGAATACGGCTGGTGCGAAGAAACCGGCGAGCCGATTGGCATTCCGCGTATGCTGGCCCGGCCCACGGCAACCCTGTCGCTCGAAGCGCAGGAACGCCGCGAACTGCGCCAGAAGCTGTTCGGCGACTGAACGTCTGCGGCGCGGCTACCGCGCGCCCTGATACGCTGCTTCGTTGAGAGGCGCACGGTGAACTGTGCGCCTTTTTCTTTGCGCGGGTTGGGCCTCGAACCAGCGCGCCATGCCTTGATCCGGCTGCCGGAATCTTTTACCGCCCTGTATCCGGCTTCGCTGTAGAGCCGGTCATTTCTCTGTCCGCCCTTCTGATCTCCGCGACGTACCCCTTCTCAGCCGCTTTTTTCCGGCGTATTTCCGCCCTATGCCGCCCGGCTAGCTCTTGATATGACGGCGCAAGCCCTAAAATAAACCGGACATGCGTTGCATGAGCACGCCGCGCGGGCCGCTTTCTATCGGCTATACGCGGTGGTCCGCCGCCCAACGCATCGGCACGATGGCGCACAAGCGCCTCCGCGCCCTACCCGTTTTGCAAAAGGAATGCATATGGAGCAATTTCACGGCACGACGATCGTCTCCGTGCGTCGCGGCGACAAGGTCGCCCTCGGTGGCGACGGCCAGGTGACGCTGGGCAATATCGTCATGAAGGGCGGTGCCAAAAAAGTCCGGCGCATCTATAACGGCCAGGTGCTGGTCGGTTTCGCTGGCGGCACGGCCGATGCTTTTTCACTGCTCGACCGCTTCGAAGCCAAACTCGAAAAACATCAGGGCAATCTGACCCGCTCGGCCGTCGAGCTCGCCAAAGACTGGCGCACCGACCGCATGCTGCGCCGGCTCGAAGCCATGCTGATCGCCGCAGACGCGCACACCACCCTCGTCATCACCGGCAACGGCGACGTTCTCGATCCGGAAGGCGGCATCTGTGCGATCGGCTCCGGCGGCGCCTATGCGCAGGCGGCGGCCAAGGCACTCACCGACAATACCGAGATGTCGCCGCGCGAGATCGTCGAAAAGTCCCTGCAGATTGCTGGCGACATGTGCATCTATACGAATCACAACCGCGTTATCGAGACGATCGAGTAAGGACCCACGATGAGCACCATGACCCCTGCCGAGATCGTCTCGGAACTCGACAAGCACATCATCGGCCAAGGCCGGGCGAAGAAAGCGGTCGCGGTGGCGCTGCGCAACCGCTGGCGCCGCCAGCAGGTGGACGACCCGCTGCGCCAGGAAATCACGCCGAAGAATATTCTGATGATCGGGCCGACAGGCGTCGGCAAGACGGAAATCGCACGGCGTCTGGCCAAGCTGGCCGACGCCCCGTTCATCAAGATCGAAGCCACCAAGTTCACCGAAGTGGGTTACGTGGGCCGCGACGTGGACAGCATCGTGCGCGATCTGATCGAAATTTCGGTCAAACAGACCCGTGAAACCGAAATGCGCAAGGTGCGCACCAAGGCTGAAGATCAGGCAGAGGACCGCATTCTCGACATCCTGCTGCCGAGCGCGCGGCCGGTCGGTTTCGGCGCCAGCGACACTGCAGACGAAGGTAGCACGACGCGTCAGACGTTCCGAAAGCGCCTGCGCGAAGGCCTGCTCGACGACAAGGAAATCGAGCTCGATGTCGAGCAGCCGCAGGTGGGCATGGACATCATGGGGCCGCCGGGCATGGAGGACATGACCGAGCAGATCCGTTCGATGTTCGCCAATCTCGGCGGCGGCAAGAAGACGCGCCGCAAGCTGAAGGTCAAGGAAGCGCTGAAGGTGCTGACGGATGAAGAAGCGTCCAAGATGCTCAACGACGAGGAAGTGAAAACCAAGGCCGTGCAGAACGTCGAGCAGAACGGCATTGTGTTCCTTGATGAGATCGACAAGATCGCCTCGCGCAGCGAAGCAGGCGGGGCCGAAGTGTCGCGCCAGGGTGTGCAACGCGATCTGCTGCCGCTCGTCGAAGGCACGACGATCAACACCAAGTACGGCATGGTGAAGACCGATCACATCCTGTTCATCGCGAGCGGCGCGTTCCACCTCGCGAAGCCGAGCGATCTGATCCCCGAACTGCAAGGCCGTTTTCCGATTCGCGTCGAGCTGGATTCGCTGTCGGTCGAGGACTTCGAATCGATTCTGGTGTCGACGGACGCGAGCCTCGTGAAGCAATACCAGGCACTGCTCGCGACCGAAGACGTACGCCTCGACTTCGCCGACGACGGCATTCGCCGCCTCGCTGAAATCGCCTTTTCGGTGAATGAAAAGACCGAGAATATCGGCGCGCGCCGGCTTTACACCGTGATCGAAAAGCTGTTGGAAGAGGTGTCGTTTGCTGCCGGCAACCATGCCGGCACGGATGTCAGGATCGATGCAGCGTATGTCGACCGCGCGCTGAACGAAGTCGCTGACGATGAAGACCTGTCGCGGTATGTGCTTTAACAACGGCACGCGGTTCGCCGTCGGCGGCGTAGTCCGCTGCTGAAACGGCTGAAACAAGACGCATGCAGCAAGAAAAACGGGCGGTCTCGCAAGAGACCGCCCGTTTTTTATTAATGCTCAACGGCTTCCTGGCGACGCATCGCCCGTGGCTGCAGCGTCCACCCGCGCGCTCGCACTCACTGCTTCACCGGCCGCTTCGCCAGCTTGCGCTGCAACGTCCGCCGGTGCATGTTCAGCGCCCGCGCCGTCGCGGAAATATTGCCGCCGTTCTCCGCCAGCACGCGCTGGATATGTTCCCATTCGAGCCGGGCCACCGAAAGCGGAGTGGGATGCTCGATTGCCGCGTCCGCCTGCAGCGCGCTGGCTTCGCTTTGCAGTGCCGAGAGAATCGTCTCCACGTTGGCAGGCTTGGCCAGATAGTTGTCGGCGCCATCCTTCACCGCCTGCACCGCAGTCGCAATGCTCGCGTAACCGGTTAGCACCAGCATCCGCGCGTCCGGTTGCAGTTCACGCAGTGGCGCCACCAACGTTAGGCCCGAATCGTTGCCCAGGTGCAAATCCACCGTGATCTGGCTGAACTTCTGCTGGTTCGCAAGCTTGATCGCCTCGTCAGCGTTGTGCGCTTCGGCCACCGTGTAGCCCCGCCGCGTCAGACCGCGCGCGAGGATGCCGGAGAACACTTCGTCGTCGTCGATCACCAGAAAATTCATGTCGCTCATGCCTGTTTCTCCGTATTGGATGACGCGGTGCCTGTGCGGCCCGCGCCGGATGATTGTCGACCCGCCACCGGCAAGCGCAGCACCGCGCGGGTGCCGCGCGGCCTGGTCTCGCGGGCATCGGTCAGCTCGATCGATCCGCCGAGCCGCGCCGCTGCCGAAAACGCCAGATACAGCCCCACGCCATGACCACCCTGGGTGCTGTCGACTGGCATCGAGCCAAGCGAGCCGCGCAACGATGCCGGTATGCCGGGCCCTGCATCGCAAACTTCAAACTGGATGCGATCGCCCGGCAGCGAAAGCGTCGCCGCCAGCGTCACATGATCGGGGCTCGCGCGCGCTGCATTGTCCAGCAGAATCGTGAGAATCTGGCTGACCGCAACCGTATCGTCAAGATTCATTTCGGCGGGCGGCGTGCCAAGTTGCTCGAACTTGACGTGCGGATGACGCAGACGCCACTGCTGCGCGAACGACTCGAGCCATTCGCCAACCGGCTGCCGGCTCGCGGGCGCTGAGGCGCGCGAGCGCAGCCGTGCGAGCGCTGACGTACACAGCGTCATCTGCTGCTCGAGCAAATCCAGATCCGCGGTGTAAGGGGCGAGACCCTTGTCGGTACGCGCTGCGTCGCGCAGTTCTTCGGAGAGCATCGCAATGGTCGATAACGGTGTGCCAATCTCATGCGCGACGGTCGCCGCCTGCACTCCGAGGGCCACCGCGCGTTCGTCCCGCAAGAGTCGCTGCTGGGCGTCGCCGAGTGCTGCGTCACGTTGCCGCAGTGCGCGCGACATGCGTGCGACGAACCATGCAATCAGGCCCACGCTCACCGTAAAGTTCACCCACATGCCTGCGCGATAGTAGTCGAACAGATTGGCTGGGTTGTCGAGATTCAGCGGCACGGAATCGAAGCCGAGCACGGCATAGCAAGCCACCGCAAACGCCGCGAGCCACAGCATCAGATGCCACGGCAGCACCGCCGCCGCGATCGCGAGCGAGGGCAGGTAAAGCGAGACGAACGGATTGGTCGTGCCGCCCGAGAGGAACAGCAAAGCCGACAAGGAACCGAGGTCGACCCATAGCTGGCCGAACAGTTCGAGATTGGATTCGGGCCGCTGGCGCGAGACCCGCCACCAGGTCAGCGCGTTGAAGGCCACTTCGAGGCTGATCACGAGCAACATGGCGGGCAGCGGCAGATGCACGCCGACAAAGATCTGCACGACAGCAATGGTCACAAGCTGGCCGATGATCGCAAGACTGCGCAGCCAGAACAGATGTCCCAGGTTGACTCGGCCGGTAACGGTTATACGGTGCATAACGCCAGTTTACCTGTTGGGAGTTGTCCGACACACTACGCTAAGCGCGGACAGTACCATCGACCGTTTTGACTGCAATCGCGCCCTCGCCTGGACAGACTTATGCCGCATACGATTTCCGACCCCGGCCACCCTGCGTGGGTCGCCTTTCTGACTTTTCTGCAACGCGCCACGACAGCGCAGCAGAACGGCGAGGCCGAAGCACAGGCCATCTGGCTTGAGGCCGCCGCGCTTCTGCAGCCGGTCGAACACGACACGCTTGCAAACATCACTGGCGCGCTGCTCGAACAAAACCGCCACGACGACGCCATTGCGTTCGCCGCCATTATTGCGCAACTGCGTCCCGACGACGCCGCGGCTGGCTTCCGCCTCGGCTACGCGCTGCAGCTCGCCAAACGACACAGCGAGGCGCTGGTGCCGTATCGCCACGCACTCACGCTCGAGCCAGACTTTCCGCAACTGCGTACGAATCTGGCTGGCGCACTCGCGCTCACCGGCGGTGATCTGGCCGAACAGGTCACGTTGCTGGAAAGCGCGCTCGCAGCCGACGCGCTCGACAGCAACGCCTGGATCAATCTCACCCAGGCGAGCCGCTTTGCGATGAATCTGCCACGCGCGCTGGAAGCCGGCGCTCGGGCGGTCGAACTGGCGCCGCATAGCCCATTGGCGCTGAACAACTATGCGCTGGCACTCAAGGAAGCGCAACGCTGGGACGACGCCGTTCATTTCGCGCAAGCCGCCTGCGAACTCGCGCCCGGTGACCCAGCGATGCGATCGAATCTCGCCTTGCTGCACCTGGTGCATGGCAACTACGCGCAGGGCTGGCCCGCTCATGAAGCGCGCTGGCAAGGTTCGAAGGAACTCGACGGCAACCGCCCCGCGATGCCGGCGCCGCAGTGGCAGGGCGAGCCGCTCGCCGGCAAGACACTGCTGGTGTGGGGCGAGCAGGGCATGGGCGACCTGCTGCAGTGCTGCCGGTTCATCCCGCTGCTGGCGGCGCACGTCCATGCGCAAGGCGGCCGCGTCGTCTGGAACTCGTTCCCGCAGATGGGAGCGTTGCTCGTGCGCAGCCTTGGCAGTCACGCGGACGGCTACTCGGCGGGTGGCGGCGTCGAGACGCTGCCCGCGTTCGACTATGAGATCCCGCTAATGAGCGTGCCGCTCGTGCTCGGCACGCTCGGCGATATCCTTTCCCGCTCGGTGCCGTATCTGCAAGCGGATCCCGCCGCCAGCGCAACCTGGCGCGAACGGCTTGCTGGAGAAAAACGGCTCAAGGTCGGGCTGGCGTGGACCGGCAGTCTTAATCACCAGCGCAATCCGTTCCGGGCAGTGGGTTGGCAGCGCTATGCGTCGGCCTTTACCGACATCGACGGCGTCGCGTTCTATTCGCTGCAGCATGGCGCTGGCGCAGATGTGGCCGCCGCGCAAGCAGCGGGGATGCCAATGGCCGATTACACCGGCGAGCTGAAAAGTTTTGACGACACTGCGGCCTTCGTCAGCGCGCTAGATCTGGTGATTACGGTGTGCACGTCGGTCGCTCATCTGAGCGGTGCAATCGGGCAGCGCACGTGGGTGCTGCTCGACGTCAATCCGCACTGGACATGGCTGCTCGAACGCAGCGATAACCCGTGGTATCCCGCCGCTACGCTATACCGGCAACAGCAATTCGGCGACTGGGATCCGGTGCTGGAGGACGTGGCGCGGAACCTCGGCACGCTAGTAGCGTCAGCGAGGTGAGCGGCCATAAACCCGCGGCGGCAGTCCACGGCAATACCCGGCCCTCAGACTCCTTCACCACCCTAAACGCCGCCCGCCTGCACGCGGGCGATATCGGCCGCGAGACATTCCGGGCACAGACACGGACTGCCCGGATCCAGCCGTTCGGCGGGCAGCGCCGGCATCGATTTGCACCAGCAGTCGAATGGCTGGCCGTGCATTGCACAGTCGAACACGCTGCGGCAGCGCGGGCAACGGGCGCTCTGTGCATGCGCCTCAGAAGCGGGCTGTTTCATGGCGACCCAATGAAGTACCGGACATCCGGTCAGGAAATGATGCCACGTCTGGCAAGCCACCTGAAAGCCCCTACCGCGACGGTGCGTCCGTAACCAGGTAATTCGGCCGAATTACCCGTGCAAACGGCGCCGAAAACGGTGCATAAGTGGCGTGCGCGCAACGTCGATTGCGCACTGCGAAAGCCTAGCGGGGCCGGGCGTCAGAACACGTCTGGAAAACCCTGTTGCAGCGCGCCAGTCCTGTACAATTCGCCGTGTTTCAACTGATCCATGCCGAGCCCTGCCGCCATGTCCGAAATTCCCGACCTCTCGCAGATCGCCCCCACCCTGAAGGCTGAAATCCTGGCCGAGGCGCTGCCTTACATCAAGCAGTATCACGGTAAGACCGTGGTCATCAAATACGGCGGCAACGCGATGACCGAGGAGCGCCTGAAGCAAGGCTTCGCGCGTGACGTCATTCTGCTGAAACTGGTCGGTATCAATCCGGTCATCGTGCACGGCGGAGGCCCGCAGATCGATCAGGCGCTCAAGAAGATCGGCAAGCAGGGCACCTTCATCCAGGGCATGCGCGTCACGGACGAAGAGACGATGGAAGTCGTCGAATGGGTGCTCGGCGGTGAAGTCCAGCAGGACATCGTCACGCTGATCAATCACTTCGGCGGCCAGGCGGTGGGCCTGACCGGCAAGGACGGCGGCCTGATCCACGCACGCAAGATGCTGATGCCCGATCGCGACAACCCCGGCCAGTATGTCGACATCGGCCAGGTCGGCGAAGTCGAGGCCATCAATCCGGCGGTCGTGAAGGCACTGCAGGACGACGCGTTCATCCCGGTGATCTCGCCGATCGGCTTCGGCGAAGACGGCCTGTCGTACAACATCAACGCGGATCTGGTCGCGGGCAAGCTGGCGGTGGTGCTAAACGCTGAAAAGCTCGTCATGATGACCAACATCCCCGGCGTGATGGACAAGGAAGGCAATCTGCTCACCGACCTGTCGGCGCGCGAAATCGACTCCCTGTTCGAAGACGGCACGATCTCCGGTGGCATGCTGCCGAAGATCTCCTCCGCGCTCGACGCGGCAAAGAGCGGCGTGCGCTCGGTGCACATTATCGACGGCCGAATCGAACACTCGGTGCTGCTCGAAATCCTGACCGAGCAGCCGTTCGGTACGATGATCCGCTCGCATTGAGCATGCTTCGATATGCGGCGCGTCCCGAGGATGTGCTGCATATTTCGCCTGGCGTTTTCCCTCGCCTTGGTGCGTCGGTTTCAGCATCGCACTCGGCATCAATTCAGCATCAAGCGCCCGGGCCAATCGTCTGCCGTGGCGCTCCGCCCTTCCCTTTTTCTCCCGCCGCACGCATGATGGACCGCAGGCATTCGCTCGTTCATTTCATATCGCGGCGACACGAATCGAGTCCGCCCCCCCCATCACCATGCGCACCTTCCCGTCCAGACACGCTAAACGCCGCCGGCCTCACATCGCGGGCGGCAGCCCGGTATGGCTGTTCGATCTCGACAACACGCTGCACCACGCATCGCACGCCATCTTTCCCGAGATCAACCGGGGCATGACGCAGTACATCATCGATTCGCTGCAAGTGGAACGCGAAGAAGCCGACCGTCTGCGCAAGGTCTACACGGACCGTTACGGCGCGGCGCTGCTGGGCCTCGCCCGCCACCATCCGGTCGACGTGCACGATTTTCTGAAGGTCGTGCATACGTTCGCCGATCTGCCTTCGATGGTCCGCAGCGAACGCGGCCTGGCGCGTCTCGTCGCCGCCTTGCCAGGTCGCAAGATCGTGCTGACCAACGCCCCGGAAGCCTACGCGCATGCGGTGCTGGCCGAGCTGGGTATCGAGCGGCTGTTCGAGCGCGTGATCGCCATCGAACATATGCGCGATCGTCGCGGCTGGCGCGCCAAGCCTGACGCCAGCATGCTGCGCCGGGCAATGCGCGACGCCCAGGTGCCGCTCGCCGACGCCATCCTCGTCGAAGACACGCGCTCACATCTGAAGAACTATCGACGGCTGGGGATCCGCACTGTGTGGATCGTCGGCCACCTGCCCAGCAAGGTGCGCGCGGACGGCGTACCAGGCCTGCTGCCCGGCACTGGCCGACCGCACTATGTCGACCGCCGGATTCGTTCGTTAAAATCGCTGAGATTGGGCACCCGCTCAGTGCGACTGAAGGGACGACAGACATGCAACCGGATCACAAGCATGACGAGGCCGTAACCGAAGACCCGCCAGCCACGGGCAGTACCCGCGCGGCCCGCCTGAAGCCGGGCGAGCGGCGCGTGCATATCTTGCAGACGCTCGCCGCCATGCTGGAGGCGCCGAAGAACGAAAAGATCACCACGGCGGCGCTGGCCGCGCGCTTGGGCGTCTCGGAGGCCGCGTTGTACCGGCATTTCGCCAGCAAGGCGCAAATGTTCGAAGCACTGATCGAGTTCATAGAACAGTCGATCTTCGGGCTCATCAACCAGATCGCGACGAAAGAGCCCAACGGCGTGCTGCAGGCCCGCGCGATCGCATTGATGCTGCTCAACTTTTCCGCGAAGAATCCTGGCATGACCCGCGTGCTGACGTGCGAAGCGCTGGTGGGCGAACACGAGCGGCTGACCGAGCGCGTCAACCAGTTGCTCGAACGCGTCGAGGCGTCGCTCAAGCAATGCCTGCGGCTCGGCCTGATGGACGCCAACTCGCAGGCTAACGGCAATGCGCCGGCGCAGAGTCCTGCCGTACCTCTGCCAGAGGACTACGACCCCGCCGTGCGGGCGAACCTGCTGCTGAGCTATATCGTCGGCCGCTGGCACCGGTATGTGCGAGGCGGCTTTACACGCAACCCGGCCGAGCAAGCCGACGCCCAGTTAAGATTGATTCTTCAGTAGTCCGCGGGAATCGCAGGCGTCGCGCGTGACGATTGCCGCTCACCGCGATCCGGTTTCAGCGCTTGCGCAATCGTCCAGGCATCTGGATTCAACCCGCGCCGGGCGACGCCCTCAAGGCGCTGGCGCCGCTGCCGCGCGGAATTTTCCGCTATACTTTGCGCTGAATGTTGTGACTGACGCGCCGATTTGCTGACTCGATTGCGGGCGCGCGAACCTGCCGGAATTCCATCTGGCGGTTCACTATAAATGCGGCTAAAGAGGTCGTCAGCCGCGCACATTGTTCTTCTCCGTGCCTTGCCGACACCATTTAGCCGCCCTGCTGAAGGCGGAATGAATGGATTCGATCGGTATCGTCGCTCCCCAGAAAATGCATTTCTCCGAGCCACTGCTCATGCAGAACGGTAGCTCGTTAGCCGGTTTCGACCTGATGGTCGAAACCTACGGCACGCTCAACGCTGCGCGCAGCAATGCCGTGCTCGTCTGCCACGCGCTCAACGCCTCGCACCATGTGGCGGGCGTCTATGCGGACGACCCGAAGAACGTCGGCTGGTGGGACAACATGGTCGGCCCGGGTAAGCCGCTCGACACGAACAGGTTCTTCGTCATCGGCGTGAACAATCTCGGCTCGTGCTTCGGCTCGACCGGCCCGATGAGCCTTAACCCGGCGACCGGTGAGCCGTACGGCGCGAGCTTTCCGGTGGTGACCGTAGAAGACTGGGTGAATGCGCAGACGCGCGTCGCCGACAGCTTCGGCATCGAGCGTTTCGCGGCGGTGATGGGCGGCAGCCTCGGCGGCATGCAAGCGCTCGCGTGGAGCATGATGTATCCGGAGCGCGTGGGCCATTGCATCGTGGTGGCGTCTACGCCGAAGCTGTCCGCGCAAAACATCGCGTTCAATGAGGTTGCGCGTTCCGCGATCCTCTCGGACCCCGACTTCCACGGCGGCAACTACTACGCGCACAACGTGAAGCCAAAGCGCGGACTGCGCGTGGCACGCATGATCGGCCATATCACCTATCTGTCCGACGACGACATGGCGGAGAAATTCGGCCGCTCGCTGCGCCGGGCTGAGGGCGCCGTCGACGCGTACAACTTCAATTTCGACGTCGAGTTCGAAGTGGAGTCGTATCTGCGATACCAGGGCGACAAGTTCGCTGACTACTTCGACGCCAACACCTATCTGTTGATCACCCGCGCGCTCGACTACTTCGATCCGGCCAAGGCCTTCGAGGGCGATCTGACCAAGGCCGTTGCGCATACAACGGCGAAATACCTGATCGCCAGTTTCACGACCGACTGGCGCTTCGCCCCAGCCCGTTCGCGCGAACTGGTGAAGGCACTGCTCGACCACAAACGCACGGTGACGTACGCGGAAATCGACGCTCCGCACGGCCACGACGCATTCCTGCTCGACGACGCGCGCTATCACAACCTGATGCGCGCCTATTACGAACGTATTGCCAACGAGGTGAACGCATGAACCAGCGTGCTCTCGATTATCTTGCGCTGCGCCCCGACTTTCGCGCCATCGCCCGCTGGGTTGAACCGCGCGCAACGGTGCTCGATCTGGGCTGCGGCGACGGCTCGCTGCTGTCGACGCTCATCGAGGAACTCGAAGTCTCCGGTTACGGCATCGAGATCAACGACGCCGGCGTCCTCGCCGCCACAAAGAACGGCGTCAACGTGATCCAGCAGAATCTGGAAGACGGCCTGCGCCTCTTCGAAGACGGCAGTTTCGACTTCGCGATCCTCTCGCAGACGCTGCAGACTATCCATCAGACCGCCGCGATCCTGCGCGAGACAGTGCGGGTCGGCAAGGAATGCATCGTCTCGTTCCCGAATTTCGGCTACTGGGCGCACCGCATTTCCGTGTTGCGCGGCCGTATGCCAGTGTCGAAATCGCTGCCTTTTCAGTGGCACAACACACCGAACGTGCGGGTGCTGACGATCAAGGATTTCGAGGCGCTGGCACCCGAGGTCGGCATCGAAATTCTCGACCGTGTCGTGCTGCACGGCGGCCAGGCGGTGCGCTGGGGCGCGAACTGGCGTGGTAGTCTTGCGGTCTATCGCGTCAAGAAAAGCTAACGCCACTCACCCAAATGTCGAACCCGCCGCACGAGGCGCCCGCACTTACCGCTCACGTCGAACACACCGGCTGGCGCGCGTTTCTCAACACGCACATGCTGATCTGCGTCTTTCTCGGCTTTACGTCGGGATTGCCGCTGTTCACGCTCGTCTATCTGGTGCAAGCCTGGCTGCGCTCCGAAGGCGTCAATCTCAAGGAAATCGGCCTGTTTGCGCTGATCCAGTTTCCCTATACGTGGAAATTTGTCTGGGCACCGCTGATGGACCGCTACGTGCCACGTTTGCCGGGCTGGCGGCCGGGCAGGCGGCGCGGCTGGATGCTGGTCACGCAGATTCTGGTGGCTGGCGCGATCGCCTCGCTCGGTTTCGTGTCACCGCGCGACGCGATCTGGACGGTCGCGGCGCTGACTGCGCTGGTGGCGCTTTTCGGGGCGAGCCAGGAT
>Ga0302316_10002044_pt1 | contig 15054 bp, 8 predicted proteins | sample III_Palsa_N3_2_FD_200456 | JGI IMG/M metagenome (GOLD analysis project Ga0302316, IMG submission 200456) | Peat permafrost microbial communities from Stordalen Mire near Abisko, Sweden - III_Palsa_N3_2 | ecosystem: Environmental > Terrestrial > Soil > Palsa > Peat permafrost | place: Sweden...
TCACTTCATCTTCTGCGCATGGCTAACGGTGGAGGTTGGGAAAAATTGGGCTGAGGCCGATGCGGATGTCGGCGAGTGCATCGACTTCCTGGAGTTTTACGCGCGGCAGGCGCTGCATCTCGACGCCGCCACCACGCCTATCCAATTCCCCGGCGAGCGCAATCTGTTGCGTTATCTTCCCCTCGGCGCCGGCGCGGTTATTCCGCCGTGGAACTTCCCGTTCGCAATTATGGCGGGCATGACGGTGGCGGCCATCGTGTGCGGCAACACGGTGGTGCTGAAGCCCTCGCCTGACGCGCCTACCATCGCCGCGAAGTTCGTCGCTCTGCTTGAAGAGGCCGGGCTACCGGGCGGAGTTGTGAATCTTGTACAAGGTGGCCCGGAGGTTGGGCGCACGCTCGTCGAGCATCCGCAGATTCGCTTCATCGCATTTACCGGATCGAAGAAGGTCGGCTTGGAGATTCACGAGCGCGCCGCGAAGACCCAGCCCGGGCAGCACTTTATCAAGCGCACCATCCTTGAGTTGGGCGGCAAGGACGCCACCATCGTCGATGCAGACTGCGACATCGATGCAGCGGTGGAAGGCGTCGCCGCGGCTGCCTTTGGCTACAACGGCCAGAAGTGCTCGGCCTGTTCGCGCGTGATCGTCGAGTCGCCGGTGTACGACACCTTCTGCGAACGGCTGCGCGAGCGCGTGGGCAAGTATGCAACGGGCGATCCGGCGGAGAACTTTGCGACCGGCCCGGTGATCAATTGCGCGGCCTACAAGCGCGTGCTGGATTACATCGCAATCGGAAAGAGTGAGGGCCGTCTGCTGGCTGGGGGCGCGGCGATCGAGAGCGCAGACGGCGGCTATTACATTGCTCCGACCGTCATCGCCGATGTCGCTCCGACCGCGCGGCTGGCGCAGGAGGAGATCTTCGGGCCGCTGCTGGCGGTGATCCGGGCGAAGGACTTCGACGATGCGCTGGCCATCGCCAACGACACCGAATACGGGCTGACAGGGGCCATCTATACAAGTTCGCGCGAGAAGCTCGACCGCGCCCGCGAGGAGTTTCACGTCGGCAATCTTTATCTGAACCGCAAGTGTACGGGGGCGATGGTGGGCGCGCATCCGTTTGGCGGCTTCAACATGAGCGGGACCGATTCAAAGACCGGCGGGCCCGACTACCTGACGCTGTTCACGCAGGCCAAATCGGTCGCGGAGAAGATGGGCGTCGTTCCGGATAAGGGGTAGGCGCTACAACTCAGGCGCTGCGTGCCCGCAGGGGACGGGCGCGTCCCGCGGCCTCTGCGAGGGCGCGATGATGAATCGTAAACAGCGCCAGCTCCAGGCGGTCGGAGACGCCGGTCTTGTCGAAGATGGCGCGCAGGTAGTTCTTTACCACCTGCTCCTTGGTTTCGAGCCGGAGGGCGATCTCCCTGTTTTTGCAGCCTTCGGCGACCAGGCCCATGATCTGGACCTCCTTGGGTGTGAGCCTTTCGAGGACACGAATGCCGACGCGGTCCGGTGACGGCATCGACCTGAGACTGGCGCGTTGCAGGCAGCGCTCTCCGGCAGCCACGCGATGCACGCAATCGATCAACTGCGGCCCCGCGACGGAACGCAGCAGGACGCCGTCCACCCTCTGCGCGATGGAATCCTCGAGGGTCGCTCCGTGTTCCAGAACGATGACCGCCTTGCTGCCCGCCTGATCGATCCAATCCAAAAGGTCCGGGAGATCGGCGGTGAAACTGGAAGGAAAGATCACGACCGAGTGAGGCAGAGTGCCGACTGCTTCCCGTAGCCGCGTGAGATCGGCGCACTGCGCTGCAACGTCCATATCGTCTTCGAGCGAGAGCACACGAGCTGCTCCGGTGCGGAAGATCATCTGGTTGTCGGCAAGTATGATTCGAAGTTCCACGGTTCCTCTTTCAATCCCTGTATGCCATCCCTTAAGAGGATGCAGCACATCCAGTTCAATTGCTATGAGACACAACCGGAGCGGCGACGGGCTATCCCACGAAAGTCTAAGAGAGCAACATCCGGGGGGAGAGCGCGTTCACACCTACGTGCCATGGCAAATGGCCAGGAGAACGCTATGAAAACGAACTGCCTTGTACTCGTCGCCGCATCTTCACTCTTCCTGTTCGCAGGACTGGGTTGCGCCCCTCGTTACGTGACACCTCCTCCACCTCCTCCAGGAGCACAACTGCCTCCGCTGCTTCAGTTGGCGGACCGCAATGGCTTCGAGACCGGACGCTCGGATGGCGCCCATGCCGTGGAGAGCGGCATCCCGCCCAGCCCGCGGCGGACGCGCGCGTATCACGACACTCCCGGTTATGACCCGCAGCTGGGGCCGTTTGGAGCTTATCGCGATGCCTTCCGCAACGCCTACCTGCGCGGCTATGACAAGGGCTATCGCCGGGGCTAGAATTTGGCGGCGAAGTGAGTATCATTCCCTCATGGCCTCCGAACTCCGTCCCTTTCACATCGCCTTCCCTGTCGACGATCTTGAGGCCGCGCGCCATTTTTACGGCACGGTGCTGGGCTGTCCGGAAGGACGCAGCTCGGAGCAGTGGATCGACTTCAATCTCTTCGGTCACCAGATTGTGGCGCACTTGAAGCCGGCGGCCGGGAGAGCGGCAGCCAGCAACTCAGTCGACGGGCACGATGTCCCGATACCGCACTTCGGTGTAGTGCTGGCACAGTCCGACTGGAAGCTGCTTGCCGACCGCGTTGCGGCCGCCGGCGTGCGCTTCGTCATCGAACCCTATACGCGGTTCGAGGGCCAGGTTGGCGAGCAATCAACCATGTTCTTCCTCGATCCATCCGGGAACGCCCTGGAGTTCAAGGCCTTCGCCGATCTGGGTTCGCTGTTCGCTAAGTAGGCCAAGGTTTATACGGCGTGCAATTTGGCGCCGGAGTCTTTGGGCTCCGCGCCGGCAGAGCGCGACGAAGACTTTGAGGGCACAACCACATCGTCGCTGGTGAGGTGCTCTTCGACGTGCTGGAGATGACGCCGCATGGCGCGGCGGGCCTCGTTGGGATTGCGTCCGGCGATGGCCGCGAAGATGGCTTCGTGATCCAGCAGGGCCTCCGCCTGGTGCAGGTCGAGACCGGCGCGCTGGCTCAAGCGGTGATACATGGGCGCAAACATGCCCGCCCACAGGCCGTCGACGATGCTGGCGAGCACGCTGTTCTTGGCGGCCTCCCCGATGGCCACATGAAACTGGCGGTCGGAGACCTGGGCGTTGGTCTTGCCCTGCACGAGGCGGCGCATCTGCTGTAGGGTCTTTTCTATTTTGGTCAGGTCGCCAGCGGAGGCGTAGAGCGCGGCATCGGCGGCGATCTCTCCTTCGATGAGGATGCGGGCGCGGAGCAGCTCGAAAGGCCCGGGGCCGGAGTCCAGGACCAGCGACATGGGATTCACGGCCTCGCGGACGTAGGCGCCTGAGCCGCTGCGGATCTCTAGTTCCCCGGCGATCTCGAGCGCCACCATGGCCTCGCGGATGGTGGGACGGCTGACGCCGCAAATCTTTGCCAGATCGATCTCGCCGGGCAGCCGCGAACCGGACTCGAGCCCCTTCTCCGCGATATAACGCGAGATGCGTGCGGCGACCTCCTGATACCTGCGGTGCGTCTTGACCATACCCGTCCTTGCGTTCCTGAATAAGGAATGCACCTCCATCCTACTCATAAAGCAGGTTTATTGGCAGATGAAAGTGCACGGCTTGCGGCCTGCGATACCTTATGGCGAAACGAGGTCGGCGCAGGGTCAGATCTGCGAGACCGAAAGCGGACTCAGGATCAGGTTGGAGATGTTGCTGACGATCGCCTCGAATCCGAACCTCGGTGATGCCTGGAGCTTCTTCCACGCCGGGTCGTTCTTGAAGACGTCCCACTGCGCATTGAGCGCGTCAATGTCGGTAAAGCTGAGCATGTAGGTCAGGCTGGGAGTGCGCGGGCCGAGCAGCGTGTCGCCGAAGAAGACCGGGTGGAAGCCTGCGTTCTTGAATATCTCCATCTCGGCGGTGTTGAACATCTCCACCTTGCGGACGTGGTCCTGGTAGCTTGGGCTCTCGTAGGTGCGCATCTGGAAGATGCGTTTGCCTTTGGTGGCCGCGGCGGCTGGGGGTGTAAGGCGCGGCCAGGCTTCAAAGGCCGCGTGCAGCGAGCTTTCGACGCGCAGAAACGCGGGTGCGATTGCCGGCGCGTTCCAGAACGGCTGTGCGGCGTCCATAAAGACGGAGTCCTGCGCCAGTTTGAGATCGAGGGTCGCCAGGGCCTCAAGATGGCGGCCAGGAATCAGCAGGTAATACGTTGGCGTCTCCGGCCCAATATCCAGCCGGAAGGCGCCGATGGGCCCCATCTCCATGCGCTTGAGCGCGGGGATGAGGGCTTCGCCGAAGTACTTCTCGGTCAGCCCCGTCTGCGGGCCGGTCTGCATGGTGTAGCGGCGGAGCTGGTAATACTCGCGCTGCTCTTTTTCCGGCTCCTCGGCGGAGACCTTCCCTGCGAGCGCCGTGGCTGTGGTGGCGAGAGAGGCGGCGAGAAACTGACGTCGTTGCATGATTTCCTCCGGGATACGTTGTGGCGATGCCGATTCTACTGAGAGACGTACGCGGGCAGGCAAGAGATGCGTTCCTCAGTTGAAATAACTTACAATTGGCAGCGTTGCAGGAGCCCTATCCCGAATGAATCGTACTTTGTTGCTCGTCTTTCTCCTTGCTCCCAGCAGTCTGCTCGCCGCCGGTAGCGCGTCCGCCGAGGTCAAACTCGCCGCCATCTTCAGCGACCACGCGGTTTTGCAGCGCGGCCACGCTCTGCCCGTATGGGGAACGGCTGCGCCCGGAGAGGCTATCGAGGTGAAGTTCGCCGGACAAACAGTGCAGGCCACTGCCGATCCCAGCGGTCAGTGGCGCGTGGAGTTGAAGAGCCTGCCTGCCGGTGGACCCTTCGAGATGGTCGTGACCGGGCCGAATCAGATCGTCGTTCACGACATTCTGGTGGGCGAGGTTTGGCTGGCGTCGGGACAGTCCAATATGGCGTTTCCACTGTCGGGCGTCGTCCATGCGGCTGACGAGATCGCGTCTGCCGGGCATCCGCAACTGCGCGTGTTTACCGAGCCGGACCGGCCGCTGGCTGATCCTACGCAGGAGTTGCAGGGTCAGTGGGAGGTGTCCACCGCGGCGGGCGCAAAGCACTTTACAGCTGTCGGCTACTTCTTTGGGCTGTCGCTGCTGAACGATCTAAATGTTCCGGTCGGGATCATCAGCGCATCGGTTGGTGCTACGCCGGGGGAGGCGTGGACGCCGCTGCCTGCGATGCTGGCCGATCCGCTGCTCTCCGCCAGGGCCACCAGCGAGATCAAGCAGCTTCGCGAGGCCGACGATCCCGCGCATGTTGCGACCGCGCTCGCGGCGTGGGAGAAGACCTACGGCGCGGGCGATCCGGGCAATGCCGGGTTCGCGCACGGCTATGCCAGTCCCGCGGCCAAACTGGAGGGGTGGAAGACGGTCACCCTGCCAACCACGGGGAGAAAACTTGGGATTACGGGAGCGGCGGCGGTCTGGGTGCGCCGCGAGATCACGCTTCCCGAAGGCAAGTACGAGCAGACAGGGCATCTCGATCCTGGCCAATTGCATGAAGCGGATACGGTTTACTTCAATGGCGTCAAAGTTGGCGGCGCCGCGCCTGGCCCAGAGCCCTTTGACAGAGCGATCAGCTACAACGTTCCTGCTACGCTGCTGCGTGCGGGCAAGAACACGATTGCGATACGGGTGTTTGCGCATCAGCCGGCCAAGCTCGGGCTGGGCTCCGGCGCGATGGCGTTGACCATTCCGCAGGGCAACGCAAAGCCGCTACAGCTACCGCTGAGCGGCGAGTGGAGCTTCGCCGTCGAGTTGCAAAAGCCGCTGACTGAAGAGGCGATGAAGGCCCAGCCGCAGATGCCGCAGTTCAGGCCAACGAAGATATCGAGCACGCTGTACAACGGCGAGATCGCACCGCTCGAAAACTACGCGATCCGCGGCGCGATCTGGTACCAGGGCGAGGACAATGTGGACCGCGCAGCAACCTATCCGGCGCTGATGACGCGCCTGATCGGCGGCTGGCGCGCGCAGTTTGGGGAGGATTTTCCCTTTTATCTGGCGCAGTTGGTGAACTACGACGGCGGGCGTCACAATTGGGCCAATCTGCGGGAGGCACAGGTCGAGATCGTGAAGACTGTGCCGAAGACCGGGCTGGCCGTGGGCATCGACATTGGCGAGACCGACCAGATCCATCCGCGCAACAAGAGACCGATGGGCGAGCGGCTGGCGCTGCTGGCCCGGCACCGCGTCTACGGCGAAAAGATCGAAGACACCGGGCCGACCTTTGCTTCGATCAAGATCGAGAAAGATAAGGTGCGCGTTCAGCTGACCCACGCTGACGGTCTGCACGCTACCGGGGGGACGATTCCCTGCTTTGCGGTCGCTGGGGCGGACCAGAAGTTCGTTGCGGCTACGGCGGCGATCGACGGCACGACGGTCATCGTCTCCAGCCCCAATGTAATTGCACCGGTTGCGGTGCAATATGCCTTTTCGCAAGATCCTGAGGGGTGCGACGTCTATAACGGCGCCGATCTGCCGATGGGACCGTTTCGGTCGGATGAGTGGCCGGTGATGGTTTCCCGTTAGGATACCCCCCACCCCCCCCGTACTTTTTGGCTCAAAGTCTAGTGGACAAAGGAGTTAATGGTGAAGATTTGACCTCATTTGAGGCCGTTTGGCCGGGTTATGGAGGTCAAAACGGCGTCAGCGATGAATTGTCTTTTGCGGCCTATTTCAATTGTAGCGAGTTGGAGTTAATACATGTGCAATGTTTATTCGTTGTGGAATCAGTGAGTTGAGGGGTTTGGGGGCTTGACAAGATTTGGGGTAAGCGTGAAACGGCCCCGCCGGAGCGTGGCCGTTTGGTTTAGCTGGTTGGGGCGTTCCGGTTAGGGCATCTGACCTTGCTTGCCGAGCGAGAGCAGCGGCCACGCCGGGGCCGCGGAGCCGATGAGCTCGATGACCGCGCCGCTGGTGGCGGAGCTGCCTCCGACGGCGGAGACCCAGATGGAGCCGGCGCTGTCGATGTTGACGTAGTCGGGCTTGACGTTGGTGTTGAACGCGACGACGCAGGTGGTGGAGCCGCCGAGGCAGGGCTGCTGGCGGTAGCCTACGGAAGAGGCGCCCGCGGCTGCGTTGAAGAGCGGGGCGATGGTGTTGTTGTTGGTGTTGGCGTTCCAGAGGACGCCGGCGCCGTCGGCCTGGACGATAGCTGCCCCGGTGACTTCGGAGCCGCCGGTGGCGAGCGTGCCAGGGGTGAGGGCGGTGATCTCAACGCCGTTGGTGCCGCCCAGGGTGGGGGTGAAGGGCTGATCGCCGGGGGTGGTGTTGTAGGAGGAGACGTAGGCGACGTAGGGGCTGCCGGCGAAGGTGACTCCGACGACCGGGGAGCCGGCGATGCTGGAGGGGGTGATGGCTGTGGTGTTGGTGTAGGTGGGTACGCCACTGAGGGCAGCTGTGGAGCCGGTGTTCTGAAGGACGGCAACGGTGTTGGCGACGACTGTCCAGATGTTCTGATCGGGGTCGACGGCAACGGACATCTGGCCGGGGCTGCTGGGGACGGTGTAGGTGATGGTCTGCATGCCGGTGAAGCTAGCACCGCCGGCCGCCGACTCATAGAGGGTCTGGTTGGAGGTGGTGACGCCGGCGGCCCAGACGTTGTTGGCCTGGTCGACGGCGGTGGCGTAGGGCTCGGCCTTGTTGCTGCTATTGATGGGCTTGACGGTGATGGCGCTTAGCGTTCCGCCGCCGGTGAGCGAGCCAATGCTGCCTCCGCCGGTGGTGAAGACGCCGAGCGCGCTGGAGCTGGAGCCGTTGCCGTTGGCGAAGTAGCCATAGCCGGTGGCGTCTACGGAGATGCCGTTGCCCTGTTTGAGAGTGGCGTTGTTGGGCCCGGCGCCAAGTAGCTTGCCGTTGCTGGAGAGGGCGAGAATGTTGATGGGCGCGGCGCCGCTGTGGGTGCTCTGGTTGGCGACGTAGTAGATGTCGTTGATATCGAGAGCGGCGCTGGCGGGAAAGAGCAGGCCGTTGCAGATGGTGGTGGGGGCCGTGGAGCAGGCGGCGTTGGAGGTGGTGGCCGTGTATCCGAGGCCGGTTGTGGTGGCGCCGGTGGGATAGAGGATGGCCATGGTGTAGTCGTTGGGCGCGGCTGTAAGGGCCGGGCTGTAGACGCTGGTGAAGGCGCTGGCGAGGTTGAAGACGGCGGCGACGTTGGTGGGGGACTCGCCGAGGGTGGGGTTGGCGGCCAGGTTGACGATCGCTGTGAACGTGTTGGTTGGAGCGCTGGCGGTGGTGTAGGTGTAGTAGCTGGAGATGGCGGCAGGCAGGGTGGTCTTGGTGAAGAGCGTGCCGCAGGCTGTGCCGTCGCCGGCCGTGCCACCGGAGGAGTTGACGCAGGAGACCAGCGAGTTGCCGATGGAGTTGATGAGTTGCTGCGGAACGATGGGCGTAGCCGAGGCGTAGCTGGTGAGGTACGTGCTATAGGCGGGGCTTACGGTAGTGTTGCCGCCACCGTGGAGGGAAGGGTCCTGGAAGACGTTGACGAGGTTGGCGGCGTTGAGGAAGGCGTGGGCCAGGCCTGCAGCGGCGGTGGTGGTGCAGGCGCCGATGCCGGCGACGCATCCGGTGGAGACGCCGGAGATCTGGGCAGCGTTGTTGGTGGCGGTGGCCCCGATGGAGACGACGGCGGAGGAACCCGTGCCGGTGACGGTGGAGAAGTGGCCGAGGGCGTAGGCCGCAGCCACGGTGGTGAGTTCATCGATGAAGACGCTGGGGCCGTTGTAGTTGCCGCCGGTGGTGTTGGCGTAGAGGTCTTCGCAGCGTCCGAGTGCGGCGACCAGGAGGACATTGTTATTGGCCGGATTGGTGGTGCCGGAGGGTGCGGAGATGGTGACGGTGGGAACGGCGTCGTAGCCGGAGCCGACGGCGTTGAGGGTGATCGAAGAGATGGTGCCGTTGGTGATGATTGGAGTTCCCACGCCACCTGATCCATTGGCGTCGGCGGGCGTGATGGTGACGGTGGCGGAGAGGTATCCTGAGCCGGGTGTGACGATGGAGAGGCTGCTAAGAGCCCCTCCGACAGCGGCTGTGGCTGTGGCTGCGGCGCCTGAGCCAGTGGTGTCTCCGGTTGCGTTGGTGAAGGTGACGACGGGAGGCGCGGTATAGGCGTTACCCGGGCTGGTGATGGTGATCTTGGAGACCGCTCCTGAGGTGATAGTGGCGGTGGCCGTCGCGCCCGAACCGGTGGTGTCACCGGCAGCGGGGGTGATGGTGACGGTGGGAGCGAGGGTATAGAGCGTGCCGCCGGTGGTAATGGCAGTGCTGATCACGCCGTCCCATGTGGCAATGGCGGTGGCGCCGCTGGCGGAGGCGGAGGCTCCGGTGTTGCCGCCGGCGGCGGTGATGTAAGCGAACTGCCCGGCGGGGCAGGTGTATCCGCCGGCGAAGCTGAAGTTCCCGTAGATGTCGGTGTCGCCGGAGGGGTAGTTGGCGCCGTTGTTGACGTGGTTGGCCTCCTGGCGGAAGGTGGCTACGCCATAACCTGTGCTGTTACCGGAGGAGTTGCCGGTGGTGTAGACCTTGACGGTGGAACCGATGATGGGGTTGGGGCCACCGAAGGTCTTGCCGCTGATCGAGGGGCTGACGATGTCAGAGGTGGAGGCGTCCGGCTTGCCGAGGCCGCAGCCGGCGAGGGTGGTGGCGGCGAGGGTTCCAGCCAGAGCGAGGGCTAGCGCGGTGGTGCGGGCCGGAGAGATATTGCGGAACCGAAACGATGGCCGAAACGCGGATGCGTGAGTTGACATAGGAATCCCTCTTAATATGGAGCTTTGGCTGACGGAGCGAATCGTACACATGTATGACAAGGATTGGCAATATGGATTTTTCAAGATTTCGGCTGAAAAATATGTTGCCATCCGCACTAAAGCGGTTTTATTGGGAGGTGAAGCGTGCGGACGCTGTGCGGACCAGCGGGCCGGAGCTGGCGGTGACGGTGAGGTTATAGTGCTGTGGGCCCCAGCCCCATCCACATCCTGTAAGGGTGGAACAGGCCGCGGAGGCTGCCAGCAGCAGGAGGATGCAGCCAAGGCGTCGCATCCGCATACCGAGGATGCGTCGCTTGCCGCTGAGCGTCAGCAGAAGACCGGCCACGCCGAGCAAGCCAAGCGATGCTTCGCCCCACGGGCCTACGGGATAGTCGGGGGTCACGATGACCAGCGAGACGTTGGTGGTGCCGCTGCCGGTCGGGACCGACGCCGGGGTAAAGGTGACCGTCGAGTTGTCCGGAGGACCGGAGACGGCAAGGTTGATCGTCGCCGCCATCCCTGCCCCACCAAGGGAGGTGAGGACGAGCGCGTAGGTTGCGGTGCCGCCGTGGGATATCGTCAGCGTCGGGTTGGTGACGGTCAGCGTGAAGTCCTGCACGATAACGATGACGATGGAGCTGGTAACCGCAGCATAGGTATTGTCACCGCTGTAGACCGCGGTAATGGAGTGCGGCCCAACGCTGAGCGTTGACACGGCAATCGCCGTCACACCACCATTCAGCAGGCCCGTTCCAAGGGGACTGCTGCCATCCAGGAACTGCACTGTGCCTGTCGGCGTGGCGGTTGGGTATAACAGCGTGGCCGTAAGGGTGACGGGGTTTAGCAGGAAGACCGGGTTTGGCGCCGCCGTGAGCGTAATGGTGGGTACGCAGTCGATCACCACGACAGTGTGGGTCACCTCGGGAGCGGGTGCGTAGACCGCATTGCCGGCCTGATTGGCCGCAACATCCACCGTTCCGCAACTCCCCGTGATCGTAAGCGTGTTGCCGCTGACCGTGCCCGGCCCGGAGAGCACGCTGAAGGTCACAGGCAGTCCCGAACTGGCTGTGGCGACAAGCGTGATCGGAGGAACACCAACGTTTACCGGCGAGGGCGGAGGCGTGAAGTTGATCGTCTGCGGCTCCTTCGAGACGAGGAAGGTAGCGTCCGCGGTGCCTGCGGTGTAGGTGCTGGTGGCCGCCTGGCTGGCTTCGAGGGTGACCGTACCCGCAGTCCCAGTGAGCGTGACCAGGTTGCCCACGATCGTGGCCGGGCCGCTGACTACCGAATAGGTGAACGCGCCAGTGGAGTTCGACGTGGCCGCGACCGTGAACGGAGGATTGCCGATGACCTGGTTGGAGACATTGAAGACAATCGTCGGCGCAATGCCTATTGCGTTGCCGTTGAGCGGGACAACCTGCTGGGCATTCGTGGCGTTCAGGTCATTGTCAGTCGTGGTCATGAATCCGGTGTCGGGGGTGCCGGTCTTTATAGGCTTGAAGCTGATCAGGTCGGTGCAGGAGGTGTCTGGCAATAGTGTGATGGTGGTTGGAACTCCCGGCTCCGCATTTGGCAGGACGCAGCTAGAGGTCATGCCGAGGGTGAAGCCTGCCGTAATACTCGGGTTGGAGGCGGGGGGGGCCACCGCCGCATAGACCAGGGACGTGTTGCCGTCGTTCATCATGGTTACGGTCTGCGGACTGTCGGCGCTGGTCTGGCCTACGACGGTGGGATCGAAGGTGAGTGAGGGCGGATCGGCATAGTCCAGCGCGACGATCTGGGTGAGGCCGGAGTCGGCGACGAAGACGTTGCCGCTCTGGCTGACCACGATGCCCTGGGGCTCGCTGAAGCCGCTGCCCAGCTTGAGGATCGTGGGGTTGGAGGTGGGAATGACGCCGCCGTAGTTCAGTAGCTCGTAGACCGCACTGGCGCCGGCGTCGGTGACGAAGACGTTGCCGGCCCCGTCCAGCGCCACGTTGGAGGGCGTGGTGTAGCCGCTGCCCAGAGAGAGGATGGTGGGGTTGACCGCTGGGATGCTGCCGTTAACCGCTTGCATCTCGTAGACGGCTGGTGGGGGGCCTGCTTCATTTCCACCATCGGAGACGAAGACATTGCCGGCGACGTCTACCGCTACGCCGGTTAGGCTATTGAAGACAAAACCGTCGCCCAGGGTCAGGACCGTGGGGTTGGCCGGAATGCTGCCATTGACCGCGACGACTTCATAGACAGCGCTGTCATTCACGGCTGTGAGTTCGGAGTCGCCATTGGCGAGGAAGACATTGCCGTTGCCGTCCACCTTCAAACCATCGAGCTCCGTAAAATGGGTACTCCCAAAGGTTGTCGCCAGTTGAATAATGGTAGGAATGGCAGGCGCTGTAGGGATGACTCCATTGACGGCCATGACCTCGTAAAGCTTCTTCTCCTCGATGACGAAGAGGTTGCCGCTGCCATCCACGTCAACGTCCTCTGAGGGGTTATCGAGGGCTCCGATCGGTAGGATCGGGCCGCCGCCCGCGGGTATCTCTTTCACGATCTCGCTGCCTCTATCCGAGACATAGATATCGCCGTTGGCATCTATCGCAACGCCACTAGGTTGGTTGAAGCCGCTGCCCAACATGCTCTGCGCGCCGGGCGTCCAGATCACCTGCGGCCCATCGCCGTAACCATAGATATAGCTGTTGGCCAGGAGCGCGCCCGAACTGCTCGTCAGGGTGATGCCCCCATAGCGCAGACCGGGATGCGTCGGCGTGAAGTTGAAGCCGACGCTGCATATCTGCCCTGCTGTATAGGTCGTACCCACCGCGCACGGCGTTGCAGCGCTGCTCGTATTCGTAGTCAGGGAGAAGTCCAGATTCGCTGCGCCCTGCGTCAGTACACTGATCGATCCCAGCGTCCCACTCGCGCTGAACGTAATCACGGTGTACGCACCACCTAACGTCCCAACAAGCTCAGACAGCACCGTCACCGACAAAGTCTTCTGCACCGGCGGCGCTGCCGAGTAGATTGAGTTCCCTGCCTGATCGGCCTCGACAACAACCGTGCCTTGTCCGGTGTAGGTAAGGACTTCGCCGTTGAGACCGCTGACATACGCCGGCCCGCTGACCACGGAGAAGACAACAGGATTGCCCGAGGCCCCGCCCGTCGCCGAGAGCAGCACTGAGGTTCCGGCAAGGGTCTGATTCGGCGGCAGGAAGGTGATCGTCTGTGTTGTAGTGGCTGGGTTGATGGTCACGGGGGTGCAACTGCCGCTGGCATAGTTCGAGTCCCCGGAGTAGAAGCAGCTAAGCATGTTCTGTCCGACCGGTAATAAATAAGAGAGGGTCGTATTGCCACTACCAGGCAACGTCGTTACTCCAATCACCATGCTGTTGTTAGTAAACGTCACAGTACCGGTCGGGACCGAGCCTGAGGAACTGCTGGCTGTCACCGTCGCCGTCAGAACCACAGTCTGCCCAGAGACCGGGGCTGTAGGTGTCACCGTCAACGTCGATGTGGTCGGGATCAATCCCTCGCCTGTGCCGATCAGCGGAACCGACTGCGTGGCATTGGCGACGTTGAGATCGTTGTCGGTCGGCACCAGAAATCCCTTGTCCACACCCCCAGTCACCGGCGTAAAGCTCACCTGATAGTTACAGGAGGCGCCAGCAGCGACGAACGCAACCAAGCTGGAACCCGCAGGCAGTAGTGGGCAGGTCGAACCGCTGCCGACCGTAAAGCCTTGGGAGATGGTGGGGTCGTTGACAGTCGTCGCAGAGAACGGCAGGTTCTCGTTCCCGTCATTGGTCAGCGTTACGGTCTGCGGCGCGCTGGTCTGGCCGACGGCGGTTGTTGCGAAGGTCAGCGTCGGCGGGTCGGAATAGTCCAGCTTCACCACCCGGTTATTGCGGGAATCGCCGACGTAGACGTTCCCACTCGCATCCACCGCCACACTTATAGGAAAATCGAAGCCGCTGCCCAACGTGTTGACCGTGGTATAGCCACCTGACGCAAGTATCTCCTTCACCGCATTGTTGTCCCAATCGGCGACGAAGACGTTCCCGCTCGCGTCCACCGCCACGCCATGGGGAAAGTAGAAGCCACTGCCCAGTGTGTCGACCGTGGTATAACCACCCGCCGCTAGTATTTCCTTTACCGCATTGTTGAGGGTATCGGCGACGTAGACATTTCCGCTCCCGTCCACCGCCACGCCATAGGGGCCGTTGAAGCCGCTGCCCAGCGTGTTGATTGTGGTATAGCCACCTGACGCAAGTATCTCCTTCACCGCATTATTGTCTGAATCGGCGACGTAGACGTTCCCACTCCCGTCCACCGCCACGCCATAGGGATGGTAGAAGCCGCTGCCCAGTGTGTTGATCGTGGTATAGCCACCCGGCGCCAGTATCTCCTTCACTGCATTGTTGCCTGAATCGGCGACGAAGACGTTCCCATTGCCATCCACCGCAACGCCAGTAGGAAAGTTGAAGCCGCTGCCCAGCGTGTTGACCGTCGTATAGCCACCCGCCGCCAGTATCTCCTTCACTGCGCTTTGAGTGCCGTCCGCGACGAAGATGTTTCCGCTTCCGTCCACAGCTACGCCAAGTGGAGTACTGAAGCCGCTGCCCAGAACGCTTTGTAGATTATTACTGCTAAAGATCACCTGCGGCCCAGTGCCGATGCCGGAGATATACCCGTTGCCCAGCAACACACCCGCACTCGTTGTCAGCGTAACCCCACCATACCGCGGCCCTGGATGCGTTGGGGTGAAGGTATACGTAACCGTGCAGGTCTGCCCCACCGTATAGGCCGTACCCACGATGCAGGTCTGGCCCGCGACCGGGTCAGCGGGAAACTGCACGAAGTCCAAATTCGGGGCACCCAGCGTCAGCACCTCAATAGCTCCCAGCGTCCCGCTCGCGGTGAAGGTCAGCGTCGCTGTCTGCACCGGACTCGTGCTGCCGACAGGCTCCGTCAAAGACGCTGCCCAGGCTTGCTCGCCGTATCCACACAGGATCATGCAGATCGTCGCAACCGCAAGAACGAAGGTCCTCGAAACTGCGGGCCGTCTCCCGCCGCGGTGTGTCTTTCGACGAGCGATCTTCGCGCGGAAGCAGGAAAGCATGGCCGGACAACTCCGTAGAGGCTGGAAGGTACACCCTCATCCCTGGCGGCGGTCGTCAACCAAACAACCGGAAGACCCTCG
>Ga0302316_10002047_pt1 | contig 15034 bp, 17 predicted proteins | sample III_Palsa_N3_2_FD_200456 | JGI IMG/M metagenome (GOLD analysis project Ga0302316, IMG submission 200456) | Peat permafrost microbial communities from Stordalen Mire near Abisko, Sweden - III_Palsa_N3_2 | ecosystem: Environmental > Terrestrial > Soil > Palsa > Peat permafrost | place: Sweden...
AACATCCCCGGCATCTACGCCGCCGGCGAAGCCGACTACTCCATCCACGGCGCCAACCGCCTCGGCGCAAACTCGCTCCTCTCCTGCATCTACGGAGGCTTCGTCGCCGGCCCGCAAGCCATGGCCTACGCCAAGGCCCTCCCCGCAGCAGAAGGCGACGGCGGCCACGCTGCCGAACTCCTCCGCCAGAAGGGCTTCAACGAAAACCTCCTCAACAACAAGGGCACCGAAAACCCCTTCAAAATCTGGCGCGAGCTAGGCGAGACAATGACCAAGCACGCCACCATCGTCCGCTACAACGCCGGCCTCGACGAAGCCGACGCCAAGATCGTCGAGCTCCTCGACCGCTACAAGAACGTCAACCTATCCGACAAGAGCCAGTGGGCCAACACCAGCTTCGCCTTCACCCGCCAGCTCTACAACATGCTGGAGCTGGCCCGCGTCATCGTCCAGGGCGCGCGCGTCCGCGACGAATCCCGCGGCGCCCACTACAAGCCCGACTTCCCCGACCGCAACGACGAAAAGTTCCTCAAGACCACCAAAGCCGCCTTCGTCGACGGAGCCCCACAACTCACCTTCGAAGAAGTCGACACCCAATACATCACCCCACGCCCCCGCGTGTACACCAGCTCTTAGCGCCGAAGGCGCTACCTATACCAGCGAGGGGCGAAGTCCCTCGTAGCGAACTCAAAAAGTACCAAGGGCTGAAAGCCCGACCAATAACTCCCGAGGGCAACACGATGCCAGGCACCATCAAAGTCGAAATCATCCTCGCAATCCTCGTCATCGTTGGAACCGCCGCTCGCCTCATACCAATCGCCTTTTAGCCGCAGCCACTAAACGCACCATGAAGAACATCTTCGCCATCGCCGTCTCCATCCTCGCCGTACTCCTCTTCGGAGCCTTCGTCCTCTTAGGCGCCTGGATCGACGGCCGGCGACAAGCACTCCGCAACAAGGGCCTGCACCCGGTAACCACCCCAGACGGCCAGGTAGAGTCCAAAGAGTTTGAAGCATTTGAAGCCAAAGAATTAGCAGCAAGGGAGCATCAACATGGCAGCAGCAGCCAAAACGATCAAGGTTGAAATCAAGCGGCAGTCCTCGCCCGACGCGAAGGCCACCACCGAAAGCTTCGAGATCCCCTATCGCCCGAACATGAACATCACCTCGCTGCTCGGCGAGATCGCGCTTAATCCGCGCACCGTGAATGGCACGGACACCACGCCCATCACATACGACTCCAACTGCCTCGAAGAAATCTGCGGCTCCTGCGCGATGCTTATCAACGGCAAGGCGATGATGGCCTGCTCCGCCCTCGTAGACAAGCTCTCGCAACCCATCACCCTCGCCCCACTCTCCAAATTTCCCGTAGTCCGCGACCTCGCCGTAGACCGCAGCGTCCTCTTCGAAAACCTGAAGGCCGTCAAAGCCTGGGTCCCCATCGATGGCACCTACGACCTCGGCCCCAGCCCGCGCCAGCATCCGCAGATTCAGGAAGAGCGCTATCCGCTTTCGAACTGCATCTCCTGCACCATCTGCATGGAGGTCTGCCCACAGTTCAATGACGCCACGGGCTTCGTCGGAGCAGCCACCATCGCGCAAGCCAAACTCTTCAACATGGACCCAGCCGGCTCGGTCCTCAAAGAAGAACGCCTCCGCGCACTCGCAGGTGACGGCGGCATCCAGGAGTGCGGCTTCGCACAAAACTGCGTTCAGGCCTGCCCCAAAGGCCTGCCGCTCACCGAAGCCATCAGCGACATGGGCCGCGACGTCTTCGTGCAGCAGGTGAAGGACTTCTTTACGCGGTAGTGGAATCGGACTAACCTAACGACTATGAATCGCTGGCTGAAGTCGATGATCCTCTGTCTCGTACTATGCGCCACCTTCCTCTTCAGCCATGGCCATCTCATGTCCCTCGGCTGTGTCATCCTGGCGATCACCGCTGTGTTTTGCCTCATCATGTTTCTCATAACGAGAACGAACGGCAAATCGGCGAGTAGCGGCCATCTTGGGCGATAATTGATCGTAAGAGGTATCGTATGCGCGAACTCGTCTTCAATGTCACACAGGAGTCCGACGGTGGCTACGTCGCAGTAGCAGTAGGAGAAACTATTGTTACCCAGGGCGATACATGGGATGAGCTTTGCTACATGGTCTCCGACGCAACGAAGGGCTACTTCTACGACTCAGTGCCTCCGGATCGTATTCGACTGTTCCTGCACGTTGAGCAAATACTGGCGGTCGCTTGAAGGTTCCGCGTAATCTGTATGGCCGCGAGTTCGCAGACCATCTCATCCGGCATTGGCAATATCGGGAAACCCACCAGACCGGAAGTCACATCATTCTTCGGACAGAAGAACCAACCGGACAGACAATGCCTATCCCTCATCACAAGCCGCTCAAACTAGGGACGCTTACTACGATCCTCAGAATGATTGCCGATCACAAGCAAGTCTCACGGGAAGATATCTTGCGCGGTATCTGATCGACTCAGATCTTTCCAAACTCCAAATTCTCTACTTTGCTCGGCGGCTCCCTTTCAAAGCAGCACCAATCTGGGTGCCCCCGATCTCTCGCACTTGGAGATCGGGGTGCTCACACCGCCACAACCCTCCAACAAAAGCCACCGTACAAACGAACACCACAGGAGCACCACCCCATGAGCACCGCCATAAAAACCCTCCAACTCCCCGACGCCCGCCGCATCATCGCCGCCGCCACCAAAAAGGCCGAAGACATCGGCCAGCCCATGAACATCGCCGTTGTCGACGCAGGCGGCAACCTCCTCGCATTCGAGCGCATGGAGAATGCCTGGCTCGGTTCCATCGACATCGCACAGAAAAAAGCCTGGACATCTCGCGCCTTCGACATCACGACGAAAGACCTTGGAGAAAATTCACAGTCCGGTAACCAGTTCTTCGGCATCCACGCCTCCAACGACGGCAAGGTCATGATCTTCGCCGGCGGCATTCCCATCAAGCAGGATGGCAAAGTTGTCGGCGCTATCGGCATCTCCGGCGGCTCAGGCGAGCAAGACCACACCGTCGCCCTGGCGGGTGTCGCAGCCTTCTAGACAACAGCAGCCACCATGTTAAAAACAAAAGGCCTCGCGCCAAGCGAGGCCTTTTGCTGTGCTGCCAAGATAGTCTTCAACTACCTGTGCAAGTTGTGGATATCCGGTCTATTTCGTAAAGATCGAATTACCGGGGTTCACAGTTTCATTGCTGTGGATACGGTTTTGCGCACGTTTCGCGCTCTCCATTGCCTCATGGTCGGCATGCTTCAATGGGGTTTCGCCGATCTCAGTGGCCTGACCACCTGTACTTTCAATAGCTTCGTGCGAAGGACGTGCGCCGGTTTTGGTTGAATCAAGTCCGCTTGCCATAAATCACCTCACACAAGACAAGATGGTTTCCCAGCGCGCAAGGGTTGCATGCTCTCAGCGCCGCTATATGAGCCTCTTGTACTATCAACAACATCCAACTGAAATGATTGATCCCGCCGAACTCCACGCTTCCTCGCTCGTCATCGACACACATGCCGACACGCCACAGCGCTTCGTCGACGAAGGCTGGAACTTCACTGATCCACTCGGTACCGGCATGCTCAACCTCGACTCCGCACGGGCAGGCAATCTCGCAGCCGAGTTTCTCGCCATCTGGGTCGAACCAACATCATGGCGCGGCCGCTTTGCCTACCGCACGCTGCAACTTATCGATGGCGTCCTCGAACAGATACGCAAGCACCCCACCGACCTGCGTCTCGGCCTCACACCTGCCGACATCATCCAGGCGCGCAAGGACAAAATCTTCTGCATCCTGATGGGCATAGAAGGCGGACACTCCATCGAAGCCGATCTTGGCCTGCTGCGCCTCTATCATCAACTCGGTGTCCGCTACATGACCCTCACCTGGTCCAACACCAATGAATGGGCAGACAGCTCCGGCGATCTCGACGACAACACCGTGTCCCACCACAATGGACTTACATCATTTGGCCGCGATGTCATCCGCGAGATGAACCGCCTTGGCATGATGGTCGATGTCTCACACGTCTCCGATAAAACTTTCTGGGACGTCCTTCAGACCACGCATGCGCCCATCATTGCCTCACACTCCAGCGCCCGCGCTCTTACCAACGCACCGCGCAATCTCACCGACGGGCAGCTCCGTGCCGTCGCCACCAACAACGGCGTCGTGATGGTCAACTTCTATCCATCCTTCATCGACGAGAAGTGGCGCGAAGCCTGGTCCGCAACATCCGCACAGCGCGAACCCCTGTACAAAGCCGCTGCCGCCCCTTACCTCGAGCGCGGCGAACCTGTTCCCTACAGCGCAGCGCTCGCCGTCGACCGCAAGTTTTACGCGGAGCATCTGCAGGCGCACATGCCTCTCGCGCCGTTGTCCTCTCTCATTGACCACATCGACCAGGTCGCCCAGGTCGCCGGAATCGACCACGTCGGCCTCGGCTCTGATTTCGACGGCTTCGCCATCCTGCCAGCGGGCATCAACAGCGCCGCCGACCTGCCAAAGATCACCGCAGCCCTCGTCGACCGCGGCTACAACGCCGAGCAGCTGAAAAAACTCCTCGGCGGCAATCTCCTCCGCGTCTTCGCCGAAGTTCAGGCCGAAGCCGCGAAGGAGTAGCCCGCAAATTTACTTTGCAGCCAGAACATCCATCTTCTCGATCCGAAGCTCCTCCGAGAATAGCTCCGGAGCCTTTGCCATCAAGGCCTTGGCAATCTCGCCATTCATATGCGCATCGCGTCCGGCTTCGCTCTCGAACGTATCGAACACCCCATACACACCCGAGGCAAGCTTCACCCCATACCACGTCACCGTTTCCGGCTCGCCATTCGCCATCGACGCACCCTGGCTCAAAAACGCTTCTACTTCACTTTCTTTGCCAGGCTTGGCCTTCAACATCACCCAGATTGCCTTCGTTACCATTGATAATTCCTCCTGCTACCAAGAATGCACCCTTTGCAGCGCGGTACGCGAGTGCGATAGCTTAACCTTGGATGAAGATTCACACGATCACGCTTCGCACTCTTTTTTGCTCCCTGGCCGTTTGCACCGTAGCCCTCTGCACCCTGGCGGCCTCTGCGCAAACTACAGACGCCCTGCCCGACGCCCCCAGCACCACCGTGCACGACGTGCCGCCCGCCGAGCCCACCGGCCCCACGGTCCTGTTCGACACCACCATGGGCCGCATGACCTGCAAATTCTTCGACAAAGAAGCCCCTATCACCGTCGCCAATTTCATCGGCCTCGCCACCGGCACTAAGCCCTGGGTCGATCCCCTCACAGACAAAAAAGTCACCGGCAAACCCTTTTACGACGGCACCACCTTCCACCGCGTCATCCCCAGCTTCATGATCCAGGGCGGCGACCGCCGCGGCACCGGCGAAGGCGACGCCGGCTACTACTTCGAGGACGAAATCACTCCCGCTCTCCGCTTTGACATCCCCGGCCGCCTCGCCATGGCCAACTCCGGCCCCGGCACCAACGGCAGCCAGTTCTTCATCACCGAAGTCCCCGTGCCTGATCTCAATGGCAAGCACACCATCTTCGGCCAGTGCGACCCACACTCGGTCATGATCGCCGCATCCATCGCCCGTGTCGAACGCAGCCCCCAGGACAAACCCCTCACCCCAGTCGTCGTCAACAAGGTCACCATTGTTCCCGTCGGCCAGCCCATCCCACCGGATCCCATGCAACCCGCTCCAGCCGCATCGGCCCCGCCCGCGCAGTAGCCGTTTCTGCTGCTGGACATTCGCTTCCCAACAGCAGAAGATGAACCCGGTCTGCACTTACAGCGCATTGTGCGCTCTCAAGCATCCAAACGTAAGGAGAAAATCAACACCATGCCAACCACTGCAACCTTCAAAACATCCGAGGGCACCATCGTCGCCAAGCTTTTCGACACCGAAGCCCCTGAAACAGTCGCCAACTTTATCGCCCTCGCCGAAGGCACCAAGGAGTGGAACTCGCGCTCCAAGAAGGGCGACAAGCTCTATGACGGCACCATCTTCCACCGCGTCATCCCCGAGTTCATGATCCAGGGTGGCGACCCCGAAGGCACCGGCATGGGCGGTCCCGGCTACAAGTTCGCCGACGAAACCAAGGGCAGCCCCCACCACTTCAAGCAGCCCGGCAAACTCGCCATGGCCAACTCCGGCCCCAATACCAACGGCAGCCAGTTCTTCATCACCGTCACCGACACCAGCTGGCTCACCGGCAAGCACACCATCTTCGGCGAAGTCACCGAAGGCTACGATGTCGTCGAGAAGATTAGCAAAGTCCCCCGCGACGGCATGGACCGCCCCAAGAAGCCGGTCGTGCTGGAGAGCGTCACCATCACGAAGTCGTAACAAGCTTCATTCCGCAACGCGAAGAGGCCCGCTCAATGAGCGGGCCTCTTCGCATTGCCGAGTCATCCTCAATTCTTCCCGGCACGAAGGTCTGTTTCTCCGCTCTTCAACCCCTCCGCCGACGCTGTCACCCGCATCCGTCCTGTCTTCGCCGTCGCCCGCACCCAAACCACCGCCATCCCATCGAACGCCGCACGCGACGTCGCCTCAAACGGCTCATGGCTCCCCATATCGGCGTTATCGACGGCAGCAATCTTCCCCACCCCACTCACCGCAAAGTGCAGCTCCTCGCTCGCCCGCGGCACCCGCACGCCATTCGCGTCGACGACCTCCGCCCGCACCCGAACCACATCATCAAAGCCATCGCCAACCTGCGCGCTCTCCGGCAATAGCAAAATCCGGTCCGGGTTTCCAGCGGTCGTCAGCGTCTCCTCGGCTTTCACGCCATCGCCACACACGGCATGCAACTTGCCGGGCGCGAACGCCACACTCCACATCCGCGGCGAAGCATCTGCATTGATCGCTTTGCTCCCCAATGATGTCCCATTCAGCAGCAGCTCGACATCTTTGCAGTTGCTATAAACCTCAACATTCTCCTCATGCGGAGCCAGCGACTCCGGCGTCCAATCGGCAAATGCCGTCTCTTCGCCGCCCATCTGCTGCAGCTCATACCCAGGGTCAGTCGGAGCCTTCGGCGCAGGCTTCACTCGGCGCGCCGTATGCACCACCGGCTTCGACGACCACCAACTCTCCCGCTCCAACCCTCGCACATGCGGCCAATCCGTGCGATCCAGCAACCCCGTGCTGCGCGAAATCTCCGGCCACCGTCGCGACTCCCCCAGGTAATCCGTGCCCGACCACAAAAACTCACCGGAGAACTCCGGATGATCGCGCAACGCCAGCCACTGATCGCGATCATGCGTGTTTTCCGTGCCTATAATCTTCCGCGTGGGCTTCTGCGCATGTGCCGCCAGCAGCTCATTCGTGCGATAGTTCTGTCCAACCACGTCCAGCAGGTCCGCCAACCCATCGTCATAGTCGTGACTCACATTCGGACGAAACAACGCCTGCGTCACAGGCCGCGACGGATCGACTTCATGGAATGCATCGACGATGCTGGCCAGTTCGGCCTTTGCCAGCGCCGCGTTCGGTGTATCGCGAATCTCATTGCCCGCACTCCATAAAATGATGCTTGGATGGTTGCGATCCCGCATCGCCGCGTCCTTCGTGTCCTGCACATGCCACTTCGCAAAATCCAGATGGTAGTCATACGGATTCTTCGCGTTCGACCACATATCGAACATCTCATCCATCGCCAGCATCCCCAGCCTGTCCGCCTGATCCAGGAACTCCGGCGACGGAGGATTATGCGCTGCCCGAACCGCATTCACACCGATGGCCTGCAGTGCCTGCAACCGTACTCGATAAGTCTCAGCCGGCACTGCAATACCAAACGCTCCATCGTTCCCGTGCAGACATGCCCCGTAAATCTTGAAGTTCCTGCCATTCAGCCAGAATCCCGTCGCGGCATCGAAGTGAAATTCGCGAATGCCAAAGTTCACTGCATCGCTATCCCGCACCTTGCCGCCCGTCTTCACCTCCACCACCGCGCGATACATCGCCCCATGCCCCACATCCCAACGGTCCGGCGACGTAACCGTCATCAGCAGCTCAAACCCATGCTCCCCGCCCGCCGCAATCTCACTTTCCTTCGACGCTCCATTTGCCACCACGTGCCCATCCGGTGCCATTAGCCGCACACTCACCTGCGCAGCTGCAAGCTTCTCTGACCCGTTCAATACCCTCACCTGCACGCGGACCTTCGCCTTCGCCGCCGACACCTCCGGCGTCGTCACATACGTCCCCCACTGCGCCACATGCACTGGATCCTCCACCACCAGCCGCACCTTGCGATAAACCCCCGCACCCTCATACCAGCGCGACGCCGGCTGCTGCGACGTATCCGTGCGCACCACCAGAACGTTATCCCCGCCAAAATGCGCATACGGCGTCAACTCATAGCCAAAACTCACATACCCATTCGGCCGCTCGCCGAGCAGATGCCCATTCAGCCAGACTCTGCTGTGTGCCATCACGCCGTCAAACTCCACAAACACATGCTTACCCGCATCCGCGGTGGTTAACATGACATGCCGTCGATACCAGCTCACACCACCCGGCAAAAACGCTCCCGCGCCACCGCTCTTATTGTCCTTATCGAACGGCCCGGCAATGGCCCAGTCTTGCGGCACACTCACTTGCTGCCAGCTCGCGTCGCTGAAGTCTTCCGCCTCAGCCCCGGCTGCCTCACCCTTCACAAAGCGCCACCCTTCGCTTAGTTCCGTCGCACGTCTGCCGGTTGCAGGCTGCGGCGCCATCTTCACTTGGGACTGCAGGGCCATCCCGTTCAACACGATTGCAATCCCGACCAGCAAGCATCGCTTCATGAATTCCCTCCCGGCCCCACAAATCACCTCTGGTACGGAGATGCAGAGCTCTGCCAGGCGCCAACGCCGGAGCCAGACAATCATAAGGGAAAAAGTTTCTCATTTGCTTTTTGCATTTCTCAGCAACCCTCATCGCTGCCTTAAAAGACACGGGGTGACCGGATCACTTGATCCCGTCACCCCATTTTCCTAGTCGCGATATCTTGCTAAGCGACGCCGATCACCGTGCAAAGCTCCTTCACAGCATCCGCACTCTTGTTCAACGCGGCCTGCTCCTCAACCGTCAGCTTGATCTCGATGATCTGCTCCAGGCCCTTCTCGCCAAGCTTGCATGGCACGCCAACATACAACCCGTTGATGCCATACTCCCCCTGCAAATAAGCCGCGCAAGGCAGGATCTTCTTCTTGTCCTTCAGGATCGCCTCAACCATCTCGACAGCCGCGGCGCTCGGCGCATAGTATGCCGACCCGGTCTTGAGGTGCTTCACAATCTCCGCGCCGCCATTGGCCGTCCGCGTCTCGAGCTCCTTCAGACGCTCGGGCGCAATCAGCTCCGTAATCGGAATCCCGGCCATCGTCGAGTAGCGGCTTAGCGGCACCATCGTATCGCCATGCCCACCCAGCACAAACGCCGTAATGTTCTCCACCGACACCTTCAACTCTTCCGCAATAAATGTGCGGAAGCGCGCCGAATCCAGCACGCCGGCCATGCCGATCACGCGCTCACGCGGCAGTCCGGCCTTCTTGAACGCCGTCTGTGCCATCGCATCCAGCGGGTTCGAAACGATGATCAAAATCGCATTCGGCGAAGCCGCAACAGCCTTCTCCACCACATCGCTCATGATCTTGAAGTTCGTATTCAGCAAATCGTCGCGGCTCATCCCCGGCTTGCGCGCAATACCGGCGGTAATCACCACAATGTCCGAGTTCGCCGTGTCCGCATAATCATTGGTCCCGATGATCGACACGTCGCGCTTCTCAATCGGCATAGCCTCAAGGAGATCGAGCCCCTTGCCCTGCGGCACACCCTCGACAACGTCGATCAGCACAACATCCGCGAGCTCTTTCGCGGCAATCCAATGAGCAGCCGTAGCACCGACATTGCCGGCGCCTACAATCGTTACCTTCTTCCGCATGATGAATGAAATCTCCAAAGTGGTGGCACCTAAATCGCGCCGGTGAGCGTGGCGCAAAGGCCATCGCATCTCGCCATTAATCATATTCTGGCGGCATAGGATCTGGCTCTATTACCATTTTCTTTGGGCGAATATCAGCGCGGATATGCAGCTATGACCACGCGAGCAAATCGCGCACTTCGTCCTTATGGGTGATGAGCTTCAGGTGAACGAGCCGAGACGCGATGGCTCCCTGCGTCCTATAGTGCGATTCCGTGATGATCTGTATGTTCATCCCAGCCGAAAACTCTTGCCGAAGCTGCTCGTCCTCTTGCTGGGACCACGGTTGACCAGCGCGGCGCAAGTGATCCTCAGTAGTGTCAGGCGCTGGAGGCATGTCATGTTCTGTCAAGGCTTCGATGCCCATGAAAAGTGCTCGAATGACAAGAGGATCATGAATCAACCCTTGCCCTCTGATCGGGCTGCCTGTCCTCGGATCAATGCCGAGCGCTAGCTGTCGGAGAATCTGACGCGCATCCTCCCGTTGAATCGATTCATAAGAGTGGTGCAACTCAACATCCTCCGTTGAAATCAACCACCACAGTATAGCGGGGTCCAAGCGAAGCAATGTTGCTTAAACTTTGAAGGGCACTGCAATTACAGTGCCCTTCGACAGCAATGCGGCTCTGCTTAGAACTGGCCCCACAGCAGCTGGTTGTAAACATCGTGATGGAACTGCACCTCGCAGGGCTTCACGATCGTGCCCAGCAGCCGCGGGCAGCGGTCAGCCGAACCCTGCTTCAAATCCGCATAACGCGCCTTCACATCCGCACCGAGCATCTCGTCGATCCACGCTGCGCCACGGAAATCTTCCAGCGCCGTGTAGATATTGTCCGGCAGATACCGCTCGGCCTGGCGCAGGTTCTTGATCTTCGACGTCTGGCCGTGCAGCCCGGTCTTGAACACCGAGTACAGCACCATGTACGGGTTCGCATCCGGTCCAACCGAACGAACCTCCACGCGCGCCGACTTCTCGTTGCCGATAGGAATACGAATCATCGATCCGCGGTCTGTAGCCGAAGCCTTGATCTGGTTCGGCGCTTCAAAATGAGGATCGAGCCGGCGATACGCATTCACGCTCGCATTCAGCAGCAGGCAGATGTCGTTGCCATGGGTAAGGATCTTATCGACAAAGCCCCACGCCATCTTCGAAACTTTCTCTTCTCCCTTCGGGTCCCAGAAAAGATTCTTGCCGGCCTTGTTCGTGATTGACACGTTGGTGTGCATACCCGAGCCGTTCACGCCCGTCACCGGCTTAGGCAGGAAGCTTGCGGTCATACCCATCTGCGTCGCAACCTGGCGGCAGATCAGCTTATAAAGCTGGATCTGGTCAGCCGCGGCAACCGCATCGCCATACGTGTAGTTGATCTCGAACTGGCTCGGCGCCACTTCTGGATGGTCCTTCTCGTTCTCAAAACCCATCGCGCGCTGCACTTCAGCAGCCGTGTCGATGAACTCCCGCAGCGGATCCCCGGGAAGCGAGTGATAGTACCCGCCCTGGTTGGTGTAATCGAACTTGCCGAGCAACGGGAAGTTTCGCTCCGCGTCCACGCCCTCGAACAGGAAGCCTTCGATCTCGTTGGCCGCGTTCAGCGTGTAGCCGTTCTTCTCGTACATCTCCTTGGTAAAGGCCTTCAGCACGCCGCGCAGGTCGCCCGAGTAGTGGCTGCCGTTCTTGTCGATCACCTCGCCGAACACCAGCACCTTGCCCGAACCGAACACATCGGCCGGCGTCCAGTAAAACGCGCTCCAGTCGAGCCCCAGCCGCAGATCGCTCTCCTTCTGCGCCGTAAAGCCGCGGATCGATGAACCGTCGAACGTCAGGTTGTCGTAGCTCTTGACCAGAAACTTTTTGTCATAGTCCAGCATGTGCAACCGGCCTTCGAGGTCGGAAAAAACCACCGTCACGGCCTTGATACCCTTCGTATCGGTCAGATACTTCAACCGCTCTTCCTGAAGAGTGTCCATCGCTACGCGCTTTTTGCGCTGGTCCTTGGCCCGCAGGTTGAGCTCTTCCAGCTCCTCATACGACAACTCCAGAAAATCACGAAATTCGCTCTGCATGATGCTCCTTCAGATGGCAGTTTGAGCTGCCTCAAAAACAAATTTAACCCCTGCAAACCATGAAAACCGGCTTCAGCCTGTCACAACTCAGATCTGTCAGTGTGAAACCACATCACTAAAAGTAGCAGAAACCCGCCGCCCCGCACTATTCCCAACAACCCGTTCTTTATCGGTTCCTTATAACTTTCGCACTTTGTCCGCTCCGCACCCTCACACGGCAAATTCACATTTCGAAGCCATTGCATGTGATAATTTCATCTGGGCAATCGCGCGCTGGCAGCGTTCTCTCTACCGCCGCAGCGATACGCGCCGCACATTGGAGGATTTAAAGAAATTGGGCATGAATATGGTTCCCACGCGCCTGTTTTTCACCAAGGGCGTTGGCAAACACAAGGAGCGTTTGACCTCCTTTGAAATGGCGTTGCGCGACGCCGGTATCGCCGCTCAGAACCTGGTTCGAGTGTCCTCGATCTTTCCGCCGCACTGCAAACTGATCACGCGTAAAGAAGGCCTGAAGTTTCTCAACCCCGGCGAAGTCGTTTTCGCCGTCGTCGCCGAGAACTCCACCCGCGAAGCTCACCGCCTCGTGGTCAGCTCCATCGGCGTTGCAATCCCGACCGACAAGAGCACCTACGGCTACCTCTCCGAGCACCACAGCTTCGGCGAAACCGAAGACCAGGCCGGTGACTACGCCGAAGAACTCGCCGCCGAAATGCTCGCGACCACGCTCGACGTAGACTTCGACCCCGACACAAGCTGGGACGAGAAGAAGGAAATCTACCGCATCTCCAATAAGATCGTCCGCACCGCCAACGTCACGCAATCTGCCGTCGGCGCCAAGAACGGCAACTGGACCACCACCATCGCCGCCGCGATCTTGCTGTTCGACGACAAGTAAACGGCGCTTCAATGCCTAGGAAGGGCGCCGGCAATCGGCGCCCATTTCTTTTGCTCTTCACGCCACTGGCGCGATATAGTCACATTGAGGTGACCACATGGCCGCACACGCGAAAACGCTTCCCGCACTGGGCGCTCCCGCAGAGAAATCTCTCACAGCGAAGCCACGCATAGTTGCGCGCAAAGCCGCAACGAAACGCTCCGTATCGCGCGAGCCAATTGCCGCCGCGAAAGCAAAGACTCACTTTCTCCAGTTGCTCGATGAAGTCGAACGCGATCGCCGGCCGATCACAATCACCAAGCGTGGACGTATCGTAGCGCAACTCATACCAGCGGTTCCCGAAGCCAAGTGCTCCGCGCTCGAAGCTATGATCGGCCGTACCAGGGGAATGATGAAAATTTCCGGCGACATCGTCAGCCCGGATCACGAATTTTGGGGACCTGACTGGCGATGAACTCCGGCATCCTGTTAGACACGCATGCCTGGTTATGGCTTCAAAACGACGAACTCAAGTCAAACACCTCGTTGCTCGAGACGATCTCTGATGCGTTAGCTGCCGATGCCCTATTCGTTTGCTCTATCTCCATGTTGGAAATCGCAAACGGGGTGAAAAGGGGCCGCATCGATTTATTGGGCGTCAGCCCGGATACGTGGTTCGATCTTGCTCTTCGGAGTCCAGGCGTTCGCGTATTAGAGATCACGCCAGAGGTAGCACTCGAAACGATGAAGCTCCCGGCAGCTTTTCATGGCGACCCATGCGATCGTCTCATTACCGCTACAGCCATCGTCGAAAAACTGATACTGCTAACCCACGACAAGACGCTTCTCCGCTTCGGAAAGAACGGTTTGATGCGGGTTCTCAAAGTTGATACGGACAACTAAACCAATGCCTAACACCCGCGTCGCCCTCATCCAGATGTCCTGCGAGCCCTCCACTGAGGCCAACCTCACCAAAGCCGTAGCCCGCGTGCGCGAAGCCGCCGAGGCTGGCGCGAAGCTCATCTGCCTGCCCGAGCTCTTCCGCGCGCAATACTTCTGCCAGCGCGAAGACCACGCCCTCTTCTCAACAGCCGAGTCCATCCCCGGCCCCTCGACCGCCGCGCTGAGCGAACTTGTTCGCGAATACAGCCTTGTAGTAATAGCCAGCCTCTTCGAGCGTCGCGCCCCCGGCTTGTACCACAACACGGCAGCTATCCTCGATCACGCGTCCAATGCACCCGACAACATCGCCGCCATCTACCGCAAGATGCATATCCCCGACGACCCGCTCTACTACGAGAAGTTCTACTTCACCCCCGGCGACCTCGGCTTCCTTGCACAAAGCACGTCCGAAGGACGTATCGGAACTTTAGTCTGCTGGGACCAGTGGTATCCCGAAGGCGCGCGCATCACCGCGCTCAAGGGCGCTGAGACGCTCTTCTTCCCCACCGCTATCGGCTGGCACCCCAGCGAAAAAGCCGAGTACGGCGAGCGCCAGTACGACGCCTGGCAAACCATCCAGCGCGCCCACGCCATCGCCAACGGCGTCTTCGTTTGCGCGGTCAACCGCGTCGGCCATGAGCACGGCGACGTCGAGCACAATGGCGTGATGATGCGCGGCCCCGGCGACCACACGCCACAATCAGGCCTCGAATTCTGGGGCGGCAGCTTCATCGCCGACCCCTTCGGCCGCATTCTCGCCAAGGCCAGCCACGACAAGGAAGAGATCCTCTACGCCGACCTCGACATGGCCGAAGTAGAAATCACCCGCCAGCACTGGCCGTTCCTGCGCGACCGCCGCATCGATGCGTATGGCGGCATTACGAGCCGCTTCCTGGACTAATTTGTACGGAAGCCCTCGCTCACCGCCCTTTGCTCTTCCGCCGCTTCCACCACTGCGCCACATCCGGCGCAAACTCCAGCCCAACATTCCCCAGCGCGCCTTCCGCCGTAACCACCGACGAGTTCACCAGCGACAGCCTCACCCCGCGCTCGTTGTCTGGATAGTACAAATTCGAGATCAACCCCGCCGTAAAGTTCCCCGCCACGTTCGAGTAGTTCGGCTGCGCGCGCCCATTGTCTCCGCGACAAATCACCGC
>Ga0302316_10002049_pt1 | contig 15019 bp, 12 predicted proteins | sample III_Palsa_N3_2_FD_200456 | JGI IMG/M metagenome (GOLD analysis project Ga0302316, IMG submission 200456) | Peat permafrost microbial communities from Stordalen Mire near Abisko, Sweden - III_Palsa_N3_2 | ecosystem: Environmental > Terrestrial > Soil > Palsa > Peat permafrost | place: Sweden...
GAGTTCGCTGTCCCAACGCTTGAAGCCGTGCTTTCAGCGGGTCACGAGGTAGCTCTTGTGCTCACGCAACCTGACCGGCCGGCAGGGCGGAAGATGGAATTGTTGCCCCCTCCCGTAAAGCAGTTTTCTTGGAAGTATGGGCTAGAAGTCGTTCAGCCAGAACGAATTAAGGCAAACGAGGAGTTGCGCACAAGACTCGAAGCCATCCAACCGGATGCGATTCTGGTAGTAGCGTATGGGCGGATTATCCCGACGTGGATGCTGGACTTGCCACGGTTTGGCAACATCAATCTGCATGGATCGCTACTGCCGAAGTACAGAGGTGCAGCCCCGATTCAATGGGCTGTTGCAAATGGCGAGACAGAGACAGGCGTGACCACGATGAGGCTGGACGCAGGGCTGGATACGGGGGATATGCTGCTGGAAAGGCGCATCCCTATTGGGCCAGACACTACTGCCGCACAGCTTTTTCCACAGCTTTCGCACGTAGGAGCGGGGCTTGTTGTGGAGACGCTGGCTGGGTTGGAAGACGGATCGCTTCAGCGAAAGCCGCAGGATCATGCGGGGGCAACGCTGGCCCCGATTCTGACGCGCGAGGACGGGCGAATGGAGTTGGTAAGTCGCACGGCCCAAGAGGTTTATAACCGTTGGAGAGGGTTTTATCCTTGGCCGGGGGCGCATGATGTGTTTCGGGGAAAGCGGATATTGGTGCATCGGATGCACGTGGCGGTGGAGGGCTTGGGGTTGGGTTGTGGGCAGTTGGATTGGTCTACGGGTGAGTTGGTAGTGGGTGCCGCGGAGGGAACTGCTCTGGTTTTGGATGAAGTGCAACTTGAAGGGAAACAGCGACTTAGCGGCATGGACTTCGTTCGTGGCTTTCAGTTGAAGCAGGGTGAAATTCTTGGCTAACGCGGCGAAGATCAGTCCGGCGAGGGTGGCGGCGTTTGAGATCCTTACGCGGGTGGCTACTAGTAGCGATCATAGTGATGATCTGCTGCATGGGCGTAGGTTGGCGGGGCTTTCGCAGGTGGATCGGAATCTGGCTAATGCACTGGTTCTAGGCGTTTTACGGTGGGAGATTGCGCTGGATGCGCGGATAAAACCTCTGTTGCAGCGGCCTGAGATGAAGTTGGCGCAGCCTATTGAGTTGGCATTGCGTTTGGGGGCTTTTCAACTGCTTTATATGGATCGGATTCCGGCTCATGCGGCGTTGAGTGAGAGCGTGGAGCTGGTTCGGGCGGCGGGGCAGGAGCATGCGGCGGGGATGGTAAATGCTGTATTGAGGGCACTTACGAGGAAGGCTCCGGTCAGAAAACCGCTGTTTGAAACGACTGCTGCGCTGGCTGAGAGGCTGGGACATCCGGCGTGGCTGGTGGAGCGATGGGTGGCCAATTATGGGCGGGCGGCAGCCGTGGCAATCTGCGAATATGACCAGTTTTTGACGGCAGACGCCACGGTGTTCCCGGACGATTTTACGGTGCCGACGGTGATGGATGACGGTTCCCGACTAGTCGCGGAGACCGCTGCGGTGACCGTGGACTCGCCGAAGAGGATTTGGGACTGCTGTGCCGCTCCCGGGGGGAAGACTCTGGTCTTGGCTATTCGGCATCCAGAGGCTGAGGTGCTGGCGACCGATGTGAGTCCGAGAAGACTTAAAGCGTTGGTTGAGAGGTTGGAGAAGGAGTTGCCGGGGAGGGAGATTCGGACTCTGGAGGCGGATGCGTCGGCGCTGCCGGTGGAGGAGGGTGAGTTCGATCTGATCCTTTGCGATGTGCCTTGCAGCGGGACGGGGACGCTGGCGAGGAATCCAGAGATTCGGCATCACCTGCGACCCAGCGATCTGGGGAGGCAGGTGGAGCGACAGAAGGCGCTGCTCTTAGGCGCGCTGAAGCGACTGGCACCGGGAGGGCGACTGGTTTATTCGACTTGCTCGCTGGAGCCGGAGGAGAATGAGCGGGTGGTGGAAGCGGTGCTGTCAGAGGCTTCCGGGGTCGGTTTGGTGGCTGTGGATTCTGCTGTGGAAAAGCTGAGGGAGCGTGGCGCGCTCGATCCGGGGGTGGATCTGTCGGGATGTCTGCGGGATGGGTATTTGCGGACGCTGCCGGGGGCGAACTTTCAGGGGGATGGATTTTTCGCTGCGGTGTTTGAGCGCGGGTAGGTGGCTTCGCGAGGAACTGTGCGGCTGCGCCTCCGCTCCGGCCTTCGGCAGAGTGGTGCGCCTTCGGCTGGGTTGGGCTGAAGCTGTGCCCCTTCGAGGTCGTGGTGGGGCCCGAAGGATGGGCGGGGGCTGCGCGATATCCCCTATCTCAAAAGCGAGATAGGGGGCGCCCAATATTGGGGTGGTCGGTCAAATGTGGGCCGTCCGCCACCAGACTAGCCTACTCACTACAAAGGCGGAGGGGTACCGTTGACGTCGATTCCGGGGGGCACCGTTACCTGCACGGTGGTGGTCGCCGACGAAGACGCGTTACCTACCTCGGACGCATCGAGGGTGTAGGTATAGGTTCCAGGAGTCAGAGTCACAATGGTGCTACAGGCAGTAATTCCTCCCAGGCCAATTAGCAGTCCTATCGCCAACAACAGTCGCCTGGATTTCAGCATTCGCCTCCTCGGCAACGCAAGGCCCAGCATCAGCACGCCCGCCAGGCTCCAATTCGTTCCTCCTCCAGGTCTTGAGTGATCCCGCCTGTTGCTCGTCTGTGGCGGGAAATACACGTATGGTTCGAGACCGACATTTCCCGTCCCCATTGCATTCGCGGCAAGCGTAATTGGCGGGCTCACAGGTCCCCCGCCACAAACTGGTTCCCGAACACCGGCAGGCGGAGTTGGCGGCGTACAGGTAACGCTGACTGATCCGACGAATCCATTGACCGAAGTCAATGTATACGAAATAAGTCCGGTACCGCTTGCGGGTATCGTGACATTGCCGGCGGAGATTGTGAAACTCGGCGCGGGAGAAGGAGCACTACAGTACCCGGCAAGTGAGGCGGGAAACCCTATCAAGCAACCGAGAGCTAGCCTTCTTTTCATACTAGGACCTCATGGACGTCTCTCGCGGCAATACCCTGTAATGAATAGGACGGATGCTGCGAAGCTCCGTTCCGGAACCTGAATCTAAGGGAAATCTCTTGCGAGAAGTTGTAGTCCTGCATCACCTTTGTTGGGACGTCCTACTGGGCGGCCCGGCAGCGCGATGGTTACATCTGTCCGACATTTACTGCGGATCAGATTGCTTCACGCTTTCGTTGTTGTCAACGACAAAAAGGACACAACAAAAATGATGGGAATGTTCTACCCGGCGGTACGCGACGGATTGGTAATGATATGTCGGCTTGTGGGTGTTGACATTGGCGTAGCGCACTCCCATAATTAGCCTCACCTTTCACCGGCATGTATAGCCGGGACTCTAACGTCTGCACGTCACACCTGCTTCTTCCGCCGAGTTGTACTGAATGCGGGCCCTGGCAACAAGAATCTTCGTGCCTCCCGCAGGGAGCGCACGGCAGCGTTACCCATCTTCGATAGAACAGGCCCGCACCAGAGCTGTTTCACGAGGTTCATCCCTCGAGAGCTCGGCTGTCCGCCTGTTTCAGGTGAAAGAACAATGAGCACTGCTCCAGGAACAACTCGTCGCACTTTTCTGAAGACCTCTCTTGCCACTGCTGGAACCGTTGCGCTTTCGCGGCGGTTTGCCCTGGCCCAAGCTCCGGCGAAGTATCGCCGCTATAACGTGACGAGCCCTGGGGGACAGAAGGCGCTGGCCAGCTATGCAGAGGCTGTGAAGATCATGCTGAAGCTGCCGGCGGACCATCCGCATAACTGGTTTCGCAATGCGTTCGTCCACCTGATGGACTGCCCGCATGGCAACTGGTGGTTTTATGTGTGGCACCGCGGGTATGTGGGGCTCTTTGAGGAGACCGTCCGCAAGCTGAGCGGCGATCCCACGTTTGCCTTCCCTTACTGGGACTGGAGCGTGCTGCCGCAGATTCCGGATGCGATGTTCGACGGCGTGCTGACGCCGACGGACGCGGCGTTTGAGCCGTTCACCAAGGATATTGATACGTTCACGGCCTACATACAGCCTTCGCTGAAGAAGTACTGGGATGGCCTGAACCATGATCAGCGGGGACAGCTCGACAACCGTGGCTACAAGAGCTTCGAGTTGATGTGGAACGAGGTGACGGGCTTTAACCCGAAGCTGGATCCGCCGCGCGTCGACCCAGAGAATATGGCCTTCGCGAAGACCTCGGGCGCGCGCTATCTCAGCCGCTCGAACCCTAAGCTCGACGCCGATGTGACGTTTAATTGTTCGGCGAAAGTGGTCTATCCCGGGTTACTGCCGACTTCCTTCTTCGATCCGATAACGGAGATCAGCTTCAACAGCTCGAAGACGAGCTCGCACAATACGCCGCCTCCTGACAGGACGGTCTTCTCCACGCTCGAAGGGCAGCCGCACAACAGCACGCACAACTATATTGGCGGCGTGGGAAATATCCCGGGTGGACCCTACGGCAATATGACGAACAATCTTTCGCCTGTTGATCCGCTCTTCTTCCTGCACCACAGCAACATGGACCGGCTGTGGGACGTATGGACGCGCAAGCAACAGGTTCTCGGGCTGCCTTACCTGCCCGAGGAGGCGGACTTCAAGAGCTGGGGGAGTGAGCCTTTCCTCTTCTTTGTAAACGCCGAGGGCGAACAGGTCGGCGCGAGCTATGCGAAAGACTACATCTCCACCTCGCGGTTCCAGTACGACTATGAACCGGGCTTTGGGGAGGCGGTTATCAAGCGGCCCAAGCGGTTGTTGAGTGCAGCGCAGATGGCGCCTGTGAAGGGCGTTTTGAAGGGGAACTCCGCTACGATGATGCTTTCTGCGGGCGCGATCAAGAACCATCTTGCGGACGATGCGGATTCGCCGCTGATCGCGCTGGTAACCCTGCCGCGGCCTACTGAGGCTTCGCCCAATCGTGACTTCGATGTGCTGGTGGGCGCGCCGGAGAGCGTGACGGACGCCGGCCCGGAGAGCCCCTATTATGCGGGTACTGTCGCCTTCTTTGGCGGCATGATGCATATGCCGGGGATGTCCGAGGATGCGACCTTCCTTGTGCCGCTGCCGAAGAAGGCGCAGGCCTTCAAGGGCCTGGGCGCTGGGTCGGGGAGTGTCGCGGTGAGCATACGGGTTGTGCCTTCGGGCGGCGGAAGGTCGGTGTTGAAGGCTGCCACCGTGCGTGCGCTGTAGACTGGGCCATGGTTGCCGTTGCCTCTGCTGTGGTTCTCGCGTTCGTCGTGATGCAGGCTGCGCAGCCCGCGGCTCCAACGCACGTTCGCGAGGTGACGCTGGCGCTGCCGCACGCGCTGCGGCCGGGGGAGACGGTGTGGCTGCTGGTGGAGGTTGGCGCGATCGGCCACGACCAGGTACGGCTCACGACACAGGATGGCCGGCTGCTCGGTAGCCTCTCTGCCTATGGTGCGGGTTCTGGTCAGGCGGGCGGAACGTACACGGTTCCGGTGCCGGCGGAGGATCTTGGTGACGCACGGCTCGTCGTGCGAGTTGCGGTGATGCGCGCGGGTGTGGCGCAACGGGCGCCGACGACGGAAGAGGTAAAGAGTTTGCGGCTGGTGGTCCGGTGAGGGATGGGAGATCCCTCTACTCGCACCGGTAGCTCCAGGAGTAGGTGGTTGAGGGTGCAAGAGGTGTTGCGCCGACGGCGATTGTCCATGCCGTTGCCGTGGGTGCGGTGGTGTATTCGTCGGCGACGATGAGGGCTGTGGCAGCATTTCTTGGCATCAGGGAGCAGCCTTGCGGTGCGGTGCTGAGCGTGCCGTGGAAGGTGATGGTCGCAAGGGTGGACGAGGGTGCCGGGGCAGTGCCGGTGGTGCAGCTGATGGCGCCTGCCATGTTCGCACCGGTGACCGTGCTGCATGCGGGCGAGGTGCCAGCGGCCGCACCGGGCGCCATGGTGGGAGTTGGCCCGCCGGCGATTGTCTGCGGAGTTGTCACGGCGCCAAGGAAATATCCGGCCCTGGCGTGTATTGTTGCCTGTCCATCTCCAGTGTGTGATGCGTCGAACGATATATTTCCGGCAGACGAGCTTGAAACCTGGGTGCCTGTTTGGTTTGTCCCAAACGTATAGCGAGGAGAGCTGATGTAGTTACCGGCTCCGTCAGGAACTTTTACAGAAAACGTTGCGGATAAGTTACTTACGGTTAGGATGTCGGCTCCTGCGGAGCCTGGGGTGAATTTGATGCCACCTCCCCCATCATCCACCAGCAGGTAATAGGAACTGCTTGCAGATCCGATGGGATTCGATCCCAGGCCTACTTCGAGAATTGTCCCGAGGTCCGATTTGCCGGCGGCCCAGGGACGCAGGAACGACTTCAAGAGAGACCGATAGGATCCATTTACATCAAACGCACCAGTGGCGGGAGTGCCGGTCGATGTCTGCGACATAATGATGCCATAGCCGTAGTGCGCCGCGCCTTCGTCGGAGAGCTGAATCATGGCATTTGGCACATAGGATTCGGGCGTCGCTTTATATCCGTCCAAGGTAAGCATGCTGCCAAACCATGATGTGGCCAGCGGCTGAGAGATTATGTCTCCGGGTGCAGCTTTAAAATTGCTTGTGGTGAGTTGTACTTGATCGAAAGCACCCCCACCTGTGCCGCTTACCTCTGCGCCGTGATAGATCGTGGCGGTGGTAGAGGTATGGGGAAGATTGCTGATGGGGTTGTTGGTCTGGCAGTACCCGAGGAAGCAGTTGCTAATGACAGCTTGCGATGCGGAGGTCGCGCCTACGATCTTCCAACCGAAGTTGCCCTGCACCATCAGGTCGCCGGAGTTGCCGCCTTGCATCACAACGCCATTGTTGGCGCCTGCGAAGTCCCAATTCTTCGTTGTATAGAAAGAGATCTTCTGCGTTCCTCCAGAGCGCGGCGATGCGTCTGTCAACGTTACTGTCTCTTCAAAGCTTGCGGAGATTGTGACCGAGCTTCCTGGAGTGAAGTTACCCGGTGAGGCAGGCGACACTCCGAGAACCACGGTACAGGTGGTCAGCTGATATTTATAGCCTTTGCCTGCGAGCCCTCCGGTGCAAGTGGCAGGCTTGATGGTTCCCCACGCTGTAGAAGCTATAAAGGGTGTGGCCAAAGTGTTGACCAGGATCCCTACGCCCGTAAAGTTCACTGTATTGATTCCGCCAGTAAACAACTTTGATCCAACACTCGTCGGGGTAAAGGAATTGCCGGCCTGCGTAGCGTCGTAAGCCAGGGCGCCTTGAGAAAAAAGGTATCCATTATTTGGGTTGGAGCAACTGCCAGCCCCTACGGAGGCACACGTTGCCGGACCTTTAAATGTAATGTTCTGGGTTGCGTTTTCTCCCGTGGTGACGCTGGAAACCTTCCCAGAGATGATGCCGTATTGGGCCATCTGATAATGAATGGCGCCGATACCTTCATCGTCTCCTTGCGGGCTCTTTCCATACCCGTTCATGTAGATGTATTGATCCATCGCATCGCCGACCTTTGCGAAGTCCACTAAAGCGGAGTTCCGGTGAGCGATGCTGGATGTGTTTGCGAGAAGAGTATCCAGATTCAGATAGCAACCCGCCCAGGAGCCGGTGTAGTACTGGCCTTGATAGCCGCAGATGTAATGGTGCGTGTTCTGAGTAAAGCGCGCCACTGAGGCGAGGTTTGTATCTTGCCTGTCTGCCTGGGTATTTTGCGAGTGTGCGGCACGGAGACAGAGTGCAAGGATAAGTAGAAGGAAGCTGGCTTGACGAAGATGCCTCACGGTAGCAGCAGTCAACTGAATTGCCTCCAGGAACACTGATTTTCAGACCGCTATACCAGAGGCTTGAGGGCCTGCAAGCCGCACCTAGTTGCTGGCGGCGGGGTGGCCGAAGGTGAGGCGAATGGTGTCGCCTTTGGTGACGCGATAGCCGAAGTCGGGCTGCTGCGCTGTGACAGGGCCGCCGGGTGTTGCGGGTGCGGCGGGCATCGGCGCGGCGGCCTGTGGTGGTGCCTGGCCGGCAGGGAACGAGATGGCCTGCCCGTTGGCATCGATCCTGACGCCCGCTGCGTTGGTGGTGTACGTGGGCGCGGCCGCGGGAGTGGGCGTGGCGACATCGCCGATTGCGGCTACGCGGAGGCCCAGCGCGGCGGCGGCGTGGTTAGCGGCGCTGTAGCTCATGCCGAGGAAGCTGGGCATGATGAGGGCGCTGGAGGCTCCGGCAGCGGTGGAACTCAGCAGCAGCGAGACGCGGGGCTGATCTACGCCGGCGTTTGGCGGGGGTGTCTGCGCGAGGACGATGTCGGGATCGCCGGGGGCGTCGATGTGGGCGAGGGTGCCGAGGTCGAGGCCACCGCGGCGGAGGCTCAGCGAGGCCTCGCGCAAAGGTTCAGCGGAGACATCGGGGATGGTGACCTGCTGCGGGCCGAGGCTTTCGGTGACGCGAACCTGCCAGCCGTGGCGGACACGCGAGCCGGGGGCGGGCGCCTGCGACAGCATGCGTCCGGCGGGCACGGTGGTGGAGTAGAACTTGTTTTCAATGTTGAGGCCCAAGCCGGTGTGGAGCGCGGCGGTGCTGGCCTCGGAGACGGTCATGCCGGAGAAGTTGGGGACCGTAACCTCATGGCCGTGCAGTGCTATCCGCAGCGTGATGGCCGCGGAGAGGAACATGACGAAGAGCATGGCGAGCGCGCTGAGGATTAAGCGGAAGGTCTTCATGGCCGTGGGTTTAAGCATACAGCGGGTTGGATGCAGGGTCAGCGGCGGTTGTCTGTGGCCGGCTCCGGATGGATGAGGACGCGGGAGACCTGGGGGTGGTGGAGGCGGAACTCGCCTTCGAACTCCGTGATGACGTCGTGGACGCGGGACATGGGTAGGTCGTCGGGCAGGCTGATATGGCAGTTGATCTGGACGCTGTTGGCGGCGCCGCTGTGGCCGCGCGTGACGCTGATCTCGTGGATGTCGTGGATTTCGGGGAAGTGCTGGGCGGTTTCGCGGAGCTGTTTGGTGAGGTGCTCGTTGGCGGCGAACTGCGCGGGGTAGGCGATGGTGGCGGGCTCGGATTCGATGTGGGTGAGGACCGTGTCGACCGAGGGAACCTCGCGGCGGATCTCGGTTTCGAGTTGTGTCGCGACGTCGTGGGCCTGTTGCAGAGACATCGTTTCGGGAACTTCGAGATGTTGCTCGACGTGGAGCGCGCCTTCGTACTGCTGGACGCTGACGTCGTGGAGGTTGAGATTACTGCGCGCGGCAACAGCGCGGATGCGGTCGAAGACGCTCTCGCCGACGGTGGCAGTGGGGACAGGGTGGATGACGACATCGGCGCCGGGAAGCCTTTGCTGGACTGCGGCTGTGGCGGCGAAGGTGATCTGCTCGGAGCGCTGGAAGGTGAGGTTGCGGGGCATGCCGAGCGTAAGGTCGACAAAGTAATCGGAGCCGGAGCGGCGGACGCGGACACGCTCGACGGTGAGGACACCGTCGACGGCTTCGAGGTCGTTGACGAGGTCGCGGCGGATCTGGGCGCGAGCTTCGGAGGGAGTGGCGTCGAGCAGGGAATCGATCGTACGGCGCGCGAGCGTATAGGTCACGCGGAGAATGACGACAGCGACTACGAGGGCGGCGATCGGGTCGGCATATTCCAGTGCGGGAAGGCTGAGGCGCTGGCCCACGAAGGAGGCTAGCAGGCCGAGGAAGACGGCAGCGGAGGACCAGAGATCGGTGCCAAAGTGGATAGCATCGGCTTCGAGGGCGTCGGAGCGCTGGGCCTGGGCGACGCGATGGAGCTGGCGGGAGCGGGTGAAGTCCACGGCCATGGAGAGCAGCAGGACGACGAATGGCCAAACGGACCAGCGAAGAGCGAGGTGGTTGTGGTGGAGGATGCGCTGGAGGGCCTCGCGGGCGATCCAGTAGCAGGAGCCGGCCATGAGGAGGATCTCGAAGGCGGCGGAGAGGCTTTCGAGCTTGCCGTGTCCGTAGTTGTGGTCCTCGTCGGCCGGGCGGTCAGAGACGCGCACGGTGATGAGCGTGATGGCTGCGGCGATGAGGTCGATGCCGGAGTGGGCGGCCTCGCTCAACATGCCGAGAGACCCGGCGAGGACGCCGGTGATGAGCTTGAGCAGGGTGATGGCAAGGGCGGCCATTAAAGACGAAAAGGCTGCGGCGCGTTTAGCGGCACTGCGTTGTTCAAGCTCTGCCGTCCACTGCCCGTGCATTGGGTGAGGATACACTGAGCCGCCGGTTGAGGCAGCATTTCAAGGAGTTGGGGGAAGGCGAAAAATATTTTTTGGAGGCTGGCAAACCTTTTGGCATGTATGGCATCAGAGTCGAACAGCCCATCTAAACCGGGTTGTAAATCAACTGGCAGAAAGACCTATGCCCGCAGCAGCTTCCGTGTTAATTATCGATGATGACCCAATGCACCTGCGTATCTATGGGTGGATTGTAGAAGCTGCGGGATACTCGGCTTTGCCTGTGCAGGTGATGTCTGACGGGGTGGAGCTGCCAAAGGATGTGGCGGACCTGGTGCTGCTGGACTACAACTTTGCAGGGCGGATGACCGCTGTGGGGGTCGCGAAGCTGGTGCATGCCAGCCTGCCGCGGGCGCCGATCTTATTACTTTCCGATGCGTTCTCCCTGCCTGACGATATCGCCCCGCATGTGCAGGGATTTATTCGCAAGGGCGATCCGGCAAAGCTCGTGGATAAGCTGCGCGAGATGCTTGACCCCGTTCGCAAGGCAAATACCTCCGAAGTACTGAACCTCTGAGTGGCTGTTTCTACCCGGTGACATGGCAGATCTATTGAAACTATCCCGTCTGGTTGTATTGGGCCTGCTGTTGCAGGGGACGACGCTCGTGTCGTTTGCCGCGTCCGGTGAATCCGCCGGCTCCCTGCAGCCGACGATGACGCCGGAGATGCAGGCGGCGCAGTTGAAAGCGCTCTCGCTGGAGCAGCTCGGCCAGGTTCAGATTACGACGGTCTCCAAGGTGCCGGAGGAGGTATGGCAGGCCCCGGCGGCTGTGTTCGTGGTGAGTTCGGATGACATACGGCGGTCGGGTGCGACGAGCATTCCGGAGTTGCTGCGGCTGGTGCCGGGCGTGGAGGTGGCGCGCAGCCAGAGCGGGTCGTGGGCAGTGGGGATTCGCGGGTTCAATAGCGGGTTTTCCAAAGACTTGCTGGTGCTTATCGATGGCCGGAGCGTCTATACGCCACTGTTTGAAGGGGTCTACTGGGATGTGCAGGACCTGGTGCTATCGGACATTGAACGCATCGAGGTAATCCGTGGGCCGGGTGGAACGATCTGGGGGCCAAACGCGGTCAATGGTGTGATCAACATTATTACGAAGAAGGCGGCGGACACCCAGGGTGTGCGGGTGGAAGTCACCGGCGGCGGAGCGGTGGACCGGTTTATCGGCTCGGTGCAGGTGGGGCTGCATCCGTTGAAAGACCTGCAGGTTCGGCTGTGGGCGAAGGGATTTACGCGAGGCGCGGAGGCAAATCCGAACAACGATCCCTATGACACGTGGCACCAGGAGCGGGGCGGGTTTCGCGTGGACTGGCAGCCGAACATTCGCGACAGCTTTACGGCGTCGTCGATGATCTACAACAGCTCGCTGGGCGACCAGAACACCATCGGCCAGTTCTATCCACCGTCACAGGTGGTGGTGGATGGGCGGCAGATCGCTACGGGCGGCGACCTTGTCCTTCGCTGGGACCACAAGCTGGCGGGGAATTCGGGCTTCTATGTTGAGGGATACTTCGATCGCACGAACCGCGCGACGTCGCAGTTTACGGAGACGCGCGACACGTTCGATGTGGATGTGATCGACCATATCGCCAACCTGCCCCGGCAGGACATCGTGGTGGGCGTCGGATTGCGGGAGAGTCCCAGCAACCTGGTTCAGACACAGCTCTCGGTAAACTTCGCGCCGAACAAGTTCAACAACTATGTCTATAGCCTGTTCGCGCAGGACAGCATCAAGATCATTCCTGACAAGCTGACGCTAACGCTGGGCTCGAAGTTTGCGGACGACGCGTACAGCGGCTGGGGCGTGCAGCCGACGGCACAGATACTCTGGCATCCGCGGAGTACGACGTCTCTTTGGGCGTCAGTGGCGCGGGCATTGCGTACGCCAGGGCGGTTGGACCGAGGTCTTAGCCTGTATGGGGACGTAACGCCGTCGGGACCTTTGGGACCGATCTTTCTAGACGTAGTGGGAAATCCGAACTACCAGGCTGAGGTAATGATCGGCTGGAGCGCGGGCGCGCGGCAACTGCTGTGGAAAAAGCTATATGTGGATGTGGCGGCGTTCCACAATCAGTACGACAATCTTGAAAGTTACGGCGGACCCGCGTCGCTGTTCTCGTTTCCGACAAACCCGTATCCGCTGGAGTTGATCACCATTGAGTACGCCAATGGCCTGCGTGGTGTCTCGGACGGCATCGAGATTGCGCCAGACTGGAAGCCAGTGAGCTGGTTCGAGATGCGCGGGAGTTTTTCGCACGTGCATGTGAACCTGCACTCGAAGGTTGGCTATCAGCAGGACTCGTTTGCGGCAAGCGTAGAGGGCTCAAGCCCGCATCGCGAGGCTTCGGTGCAGGGGATCTTTACGTTGTGGCATGGGTTTGAGTTTGTGCCGGACTATCGCTTCGTGAGCGCCTTGCCGGCGAACCCGACGCCGAGTTACCAGACGGCGGATGCGCGCATCTCGTACCTGATCAAAGGGCATCTGGACGCCGCGGTTAACGGGCGAAACCTCGTGCAGCCAAACCACTACGAGACTCTGGGCGACAACAGCAATGTTGTGGGCATCAAGCGTGAGGTGTACGGCAGCCTTGCGTGGTCGTGGGGACACTGATGCGCCGATTGCTTGCAGCGAGCGTGATGCTGGTAGCGGGGATGGTGAAGGCCGTGCCCCTTGCGGCCGTAGCTGCCGCACTGCCGCCCGCGCCGTCGCAACTGGATGTGCAGGCAGTCTATCTCTTCGACTTTGCCAAGTTCGTTCGCTGGCCGGAGGGCCAAGAGCACAGCACGCTAACAATCTGCGTCGCCGGCCAAAAGGGCTATGCCGGCTCTCTGACAAGGCTAGCGAAGGGCGAACAGATCGATGCGCGTCCGCTGGCGGTACGCGTAGTGCAGACGGCCGCAGACGTAGCGGGCTGCGGCATCCTGTTTGTGGACGTCTCCGCAAAAGATCAAGAGGCTGCGATGCTGACCGCCACGGCGGGCAAGCCAGTGCTGACGGTGAGCGATATTCCCGGCTTTCTGGATAGCGGCGGCATGATTCAGTTCGTGGTGATTGACCAACGGGTACGTTTCTCGGTGGACCTGCGCGCGACAACGCGCAGTGGCCTTGGACTGAGCTCCGAGTTGCTGAAGGTTGCCGTGAAGGTGAACGGCGCGAGTGGAGGGACACCATGACCTTCCATCCGAGGGAGTCGTTATCGGCGCGATTGACGCGCATGAATCTGCTGGTGAGCGGCGTAGTGTTGCTGCTGGCTGGGCTGGCGTTCTTCTCCTACGACCTGGTGTCGTTCCGGCACACGCTGATTCGCAACATCGGCGCCGAGGCGCAGATTGTGGGAGAGAACAGCATCTCCGCGCTGTTGTTTGACGACCAGCAGAGCGCGACAACAACGCTGATGAGTCTGGAGCAATCGCCCGACGTGAAGGGTGCAATTCTTAGCGACGCCGAAGGCAGAGTGTTCGCGAAGTATGGGCAACTGAGCGCGAATGATTTCGCAGGACACTCGCTGGGCGCAAAGGAAAACCACCGTGTCTGGTTCTCCGGCACGCAGGTTATCGTGGCGCACCGGGTGGACTTCCAGGGCAAGACCGTCGGCATCGTCACCATCCTCGCGCAGCTCTCGGAGATCGGCCGCCGCGCACGGCAATATCTCTTGATCGCCGGCATCATTCTGCTCTTCTGCATGGCTGCGGCGGTAGGCATCAGCTCGGCCTCCCGGCGGTTGATCGCTGAGCCGATCTCCAAGCTGGCCGACACGGCGCTGCTGGTCTCCCGCGACAAAGATTATTCGGTTCGCGCGAAGATCCCCGTGGACGGCAGCGAGATTGGTGTGCTGGTTGACGCCTTCAACACGATGCTCACGCAGATCCAGGAACGCGACGCAGCGCTGGGCGAGGCGCAGGCCGAACTAGAAGGACGTGTGGAGGAACGCACAGCCAAGCTGCGCGCCGCCAACCGCGAGCTCGAGGCGTTCTCCTACACGGTGGCGCACGACCTTCGCGGACCGCTCGACGCGATCACAGGCATCGCGTTCCTGCTGTCGAAGACCTCCGAAGGCGCCGAAGATCCGGCGATGCACGGACTGCTGGAACAGCTAACGGCCTCGACGATGAACATGGGCATGTTGATCGACGACCTGCTTAACTTCGCGCGCGCCTCAACAACGCCGATGAAGTCCGTCCCGGTAAACCTGAGCAAGATCGCGCGAGAGATCGCCGCAGACCTGACGATCTCCGATCCCAGGCGAAAGGTAGAGTTCAGCATCGTCGACGCCCCCGAGGTGCCGGCCGATCCGGGCCTGATGCGTATCGTGCTCGATAACCTGCTGCGTAACTCGTGGAAGTACAGCTCGCACCACGACAACGCGTGCATCGAGTTCGGCGCGAAGCGCGAGCGAGAGAGAATCGTCTACTTCGTACGCGATGATGGAGCTGGCTTTGACCCGGCGCACGCCGAGAAACTCTTTGCGCCGTTTGAGCGGCTGCATGGCAAGAGTGAGTTTCCCGGAACAGGCATCGGGCTAGCCACGGTGCAGCGCATCCTCGCGCGGCAGGGCGGAGCAATCTGGGCTGAAGGCGCTGTCGAAAAAGGCGCAACGTTCTACTTCACGCTCGGATGACGGGGCGCACTTGCCGTCTTTAGAAGACGCGGCGCACCGGGAGTTAGATCGAGTTACATCCGAAAAAACTATTGACTATTCAACCGCTTGTCCATTATCTTGCGGCGTCTCCAAAACAGGTCTGTCCGACGACACCAATGTTTTGCTT
>Ga0302316_10002050_pt1 | contig 15019 bp, 7 predicted proteins | sample III_Palsa_N3_2_FD_200456 | JGI IMG/M metagenome (GOLD analysis project Ga0302316, IMG submission 200456) | Peat permafrost microbial communities from Stordalen Mire near Abisko, Sweden - III_Palsa_N3_2 | ecosystem: Environmental > Terrestrial > Soil > Palsa > Peat permafrost | place: Sweden...
CTTTGCGGACTATGCCCCCACGCACCCAAGTACGGCGCGGCCGGCGGGCGTGTCTTTCCTGACGCAGTACTTCAACACGGCAGCCTACGTACCAGCCGCGTTAGGAACCTTCGGCAACGTACATCGCAATAGCTTATTCGGCCCGGGCTATGAAGAACTCGATGGCTCAATCTTCAAGGAGATCTTCCCGCAGCATCGTGTGCATGGGCAGTTCCGTGCAGAAGGCTTCAACCTGTTCAACCACGCCAATTATGCCAATCCAACGGCTGCAGTCAACTCTGGCAACTTCGGCAAGATTACGGCGACTGCCACCAGTACGGGAACTGGGACTACCGGCCTAGCGCGTATCTTCCAGTTCGGCGCCAAGGTGATCTTCTAAAAACTCGGTTTGCACCCCGCCGGCGAACGGTGTTCCTTTACATGGGACACCGTCCGCACAAACCATCGAATTATTCGCAGTTCCTTTAGCACTGGAGATTCAAGATGCAGACGAGAAGAGAGTTCCTTGGCCGCAGCGCCGCAGCCTTGGCTGCCTTAGGGCTAGGCCGTACCGCCTATGCCAAAAAAGCAGGTCCCGATGCCTTTGGGGTGCAACTCTATACGGTTCGTGAGCTTATGAAGGCCGATCCAGCGGGCACTCTCGCCGCCGTTCGCAAGATCGGCTATCGTACGGTTGAGACCTACTCCGCTCTTTATGGCAAGACGCCCGCAAAGGACCTGAGAACCATGATCCTTGATGTCGGCCTCGAGGTTCCCAGCGCACACTTCTCTTACGCCGACTTCGGCAACCGCATGGAGTATGCGAAAGAGCTCGGCGTTAAGTACGTCGTTTGTGGAAACACCCCGGGAGAGGACGATCACTCCACCGACGGTTTCAAGCGTACCGCTCACCAGTACAACCTCTGGGGCGAGCAGGCCAAAGCCATCGGCCTCCAGTTCGGCTTCCACAACCACAACGCTGAGTTCGCAGCCTTTGACAACGGCGTCACCGGCATGGAAACCCTCCTCGCCGAGACTGATCCCAAGCTTGTCTACTGGCAGATGGACTGCTACTGGGTTACCCAGGCCGGTCAGGATCCCGTCACGCAGCTTAAGCGATATGCCAACCGCATGCAGACGCTCCACGTGAAGGACCGCAAGCCCGGCTTCCCCTTCACCACCAGCGGCCCCTCAGCGCACTTCACCGAAGCAGGCAAGGGAACTCTCGACTGGCCGGCCATCTGGGCAGCGGCAACCGCCGACGGCGTCCGCCAGTTCTTCGTCGAGCAGGACACCACCGAAATTCCTCCCCTCGACAGCCTAAAGATCAGCTACGACTATCTCAGCACCCACATCTAAGAAAACCAATCATGTTGGGTTGACAGTTCAGTTGCTTCATACGCTGGGCACACGCTTGCGTGTCTGCTCGCCGATTTCACCGCCAGAGACCTCTCCTCTGCGAGAAGACTCCGAGAAGGATGATGTCTAGCACGCCGATCCAGCAAAAATTCATGCTGACGGGCGGAGCTGCGACATAAGTACAACGAAGACTGCCGTGGCGGCGATGACATAGTCTCACCAGTTGCGCGGCGGAAATCTGCTACTACAAAAAAGGAATAATATTGTTGCTCGTCTGAGGTGCCAATGTGGGACTTGAGTTACCGAAGAATCCACTGGGAATTGAACATGGTGGTAGCGCGAGGAGAAGGCCGTCAAATGTAAATAATCAATAAATCAATGACCGATGAATGGACGGAAAATATTGGGTTATCGTTGTCTTTTTGGGTTGACCCGTGTGTATCCACAGCGTAGCGTTAGCTCGTTCAAGAACCAATTTGAGATGTAGCGACAACGCTAATTACGTTGCGTTCGGTTTGCACAATGCAGTCAACTTATTTGGAGCAGGTACGCAATGTCGATCGACACAAATATGGAAGCAACTCAAAAGAGCATGAGTAATATGGTGAAACCTGGAATCATGGTTTTCAGGCTGTTGTGTCTTGCCATGACGATCTTGCTGGTGGCCGTTGGCGGCAAAGCGTTGGCGCAGTATGATAACGGATCGTTGCTTGGCACTATTCACGATTCGAGCGGTGCCGTTGTGCCGGGGTCTGTTGTGACGATCACGAATAATGCGACTGGCGTTGTGACTACTGTTGCAGCAAACTCCGCCGGTGACTATGAGGTGCCCTCGCTACACACTGGCGTATATAAGATCTCTGCGTCCGCCTCGGGTTTCGCGATTGCCGTGGCGGAGAACATCACCATATCTGTTGGGGGACGCCAGCGCATCGATTTGTCTCTAGGTGTAAATGGATCAAGCACTACAGTGCAGGTGGATGGCATTGCGCTTCAGCTTGAAACTGAGTCCAGCCAACGCGACCAGACGATAACGAATTATCAGAGTGAAGCGCTGCCGTTGGTGAGCCGGAACTACTCTGATCTTTTGGGGCTCGTTACGGGCGTTCGTCAGGCGCCGACAGCGGCGATGACAAGTTCGATCAGCAGCCTGGTTCGCGCGGGCGCTTATAACGTCAATGGTCAGCGCAGCATGTTCAATAACTTTCTGCTGGATGGTATGGACAACAATGCCTATGGCGAGAGCAACCAGGGTTTCGACAACCAAATCATTGCGGTTCCGCCAGATTCTGTTGCACAATTCAGCGTCGTGACGAATAACGAGAGCGCAGAGTATGGACGTTCTTCAGGTGCGACTATCAACGTGGCTTCGGCGAGCGGCACGAATAGTTTTCACGCGACGATTTACGAGTTCATCCGCAATACCGTTCTGAATGCTGCTGGATTCTTCAAGCCGACGCTTGTGGGTGGCTCCGGCATTACCACGCCGTTTGTGAAGCCCGTGTTCAACCGCAATCAGTATGGCTTCAACTTCGGTGGACCAATCATCAAGGACAAGCTTTTCTTTTTCCTCGATTATGAAGGCTTCCGGCAGGTACTGAAGCCTCTAAGCGTGCTTACCTTACCTACGCAAAACGAGATCAATGGAATTCTGGTGGTGCCGGTAAAAAATGCTGTCACTGGAACGATCTACCCGGCTAATACCGCGATTCCGATGAGCGCCATCAATTCGACTTCGCAACAGATTTTGAGCTACTTCAAACAAATCCCTGGGTTGCCGGTTTCGGGTTTGGCGACTACCGGTTTGGCGTCGAATGACTATGCGGTTGAAGTGCCTTTCACGGATAACGCCGACAAGGGTGATCTCCGGTTCGACTATCAGCAGAATGCGAGCAACTCGTGGTTTTTGCGAGTCAGCGACCGGAAGGAAGATGGCGCCAACTATCCGACAATTCCACTGCCGCTCGATGGACAGACGAATGGAAAGATTCGAATTCTTGATCAGCAGATAGCTCTGGGTTATACGCACTTGTTTGGTGCGGATAAGGTTCTCGATGTGCGCGTTGGTTTGTCCAAGACCAAGGCTGGAAAATACTCTTTTTCAATCGGCGACAATGCGATCACGATTCCAGGGCTGCCGAATAATCCGGTTGTGTCCGGCGGGTTGCCCTCCACGGGTATTACGGGTTTTACGGGTTTTGGTCGTCAGAGCACCAATCCGCAGTGGCAAAATCCGTCGTTGCTCGATCCCAAGATTAACTACACCTGGGTGAAGGGCGCGCACTCGCTGAAGTTCGGGTATGAGTACGAGCATGTGTGGATGGCAGTGAACGACAACAACCCGTTGTACGGCTCGTTCACCTACGGCGGCGGCTATAGCAACGCAGGTGGGTCTACTGTTTCAGACACCTATTGGGCAGACTTCCTCTTTGGTACGACCAGCCAATACTCATTGGCCAACTACTTTGTTGCGCATCTTCGGCAGACTCTCGATAGTGCCTACGCACAGGATGACTGGAAGGTGAATCCCGCTCTTACGCTGAACCTTGGCTTGCGGTGGGAGTATGGGTCTCCTTACTCCGAGGAGAACAACTTTGTGTCGAACTTTGATCCGGGATCGCAGACTGTCCTTACGATTACTCCTGGCGCTGTCGCGCAGACTGGCATTACGCCGTACTCCGGCAGCGGTGTGTATGGGCGCACGCTGGTGAATCCTGACCTTACCGACTTTGCACCACGTATCGGCTTCGCACTTGCTGCGATGCCGAAGCTGGCGATCCGTGGTGGGTTCGGCATGAGCTATGTTCACTACACTCGCGCTGGGTCAGGCGACATTCTCGCGATCAATGCGCCGCAGGCCCAGTTTGCCAGTGTTACGCAGATCGCACCATCGACTACGAACCATTGCACGACACCTCTTCCGGCCCAGATCATCGCGATCGGCGCTACAACGCCTAGCTGCTATGCGACCCAAGAGCAGGGGTATCCGAGTGGATTGGTGACGAGCTTTAATCCGGCCACGGACAACATTACTTATATTCCAAAAAACACCAAGGACAGCTATGTTGAGAGCTACTTCGTCAGCGTGCAGCAGCAGCTAGCGAAGAATAGCCTGATCGACGTGGCTTACGTCGGCAATCACGGCGTCAAGCTGCAGGGTTTTCTCAACGCCAATCAGAGAAATCCCTCGCTTGCCTTTGCCCGTCCTTATGCCAACTGGCCTTCGGACATAACAGAGGCGCTCAATGAGTTTTCTTCCAACTACAACTCGTTGCAAGTTCGGTACGAGCAACGCATGGTTGCCGGGTTGACGCTGCTGAACTCGTTCACGTGGGGGCACTCGCTGGACAATGCAAGCGCCTCGCTTGAAGGCAACACGCCTTCGCCGCAGGATGGCAACAATATCAGTGGGGACTATGCGCAGTCGGATTACAACACTCCGATCATCAATATCACCAGCCTTGTTTATGAGCTTCCCTTTGGGAAGGGGCGTCGTTTCCTCAGCGACTCCGGCGGAGTGGTCAATAGTTTGTTGGGCGACTGGCAGGTAAGTTTTATCAATACAGCGCAGGCCGGCACTCCATTCAATATTAGCTATTCGCCGAATTCGGCACAGGCGTTGTCGCCGCAGATTTCGGCAACGTATCGCGGTGCGAATGAGTATCGTCCTGATCGCGTACCGGGTCAGGCAGTCACACAGGGGCGTTCAAGCCGTGCGCCTAACACCGGATATGTTAACTACATCAACCTGGCTGCCTTTGTTCTCCAGCCGATCAAGGATGCCAGTGGCAACGTGCTAAGCCCGTTTGGCAATGCCAGCCGAAATCCGGGCCGGACGCCGGCTTTCTATCAGAGCGATCTTGCGCTGAACAAGAAATTCAACACTCCGATTGAGAGTTTGAAGATCGAGTTTCGGACGGAGTTCTATAACGTGTTCAACCATACAAACCTTTATCTGCCGGGCTCAATCAGCGGAACGCAGGGAACTACGTTGGGTACCTACGGTACGGGAGGGACGGTTCCCGTGGCCAGCATTGTCGGCGGAGTTCCGAGTGCAAATACGGGTCAGATCACCAGCACGTTTGAGCCACGCATCCTTCAGTTTGGCTTGAAGATTACTTACTAAAGAGCTGTGGGCGTTTGTGTGGAGGGGAGGGGCTTGGCTGGCCCTCCCCCCCCATGACTTTTCGACGTAAAGTCTCGATACTATTGAGCTTAGACTCGGACTTTGTGTTCCGGTCTGGGATGGGTGGGAGTGAGAGCGGTCAAGCCGCTGTGAATTGTTGTCAAGCCCCCTGACGAGGCTCAAGTCGACAAAAGGCCTGTCAATACTGGCGATTAGCGCGAAAAACAGTTGGCGTAGTTAGCGTAGTGAATCCGGTATCCTTAAAGGATACCGGTCGGGTTCTTCTATTCGTGAGTGCCAGAGTGATAGCTTTCGGGCGGGCCGAGATAGCTGTACGGGAGCGGGGCGGGGGAAAGCACGAGGCGCTCGAGGACGACAGCGGGGTCGACCATCCAGATTTTTAGGGTGTGGTAGCCGGGTGACTTGATCGTGAGGGGGAGTGTGACTTTTTTGACTCCATCGCTGACGGCTTTGGCCCAATCTTTTTCTGTGTTGTGCTCGAGAGCATCGACGACTGTGCGGGGGCCGTTATCGATGGAGATGGCGAAGCGCAGGCCGCGACCGGGAGCGAAGTTCAGGGTGGGGGCGAGGATGGTCTGCATCGAGAGCTCGCCGGAGTCGTAGAGGAAGATGCGGTAGTCCAGTTCGGCGGCGGAGTGCAGGATGCTTGCGGCGGTTACCGGGAAGCTTTCCATCGCGGAGTGGGTCTCGCCAAAGCCGGGCAGATCTTTCCATTCAGCGGCTTCGTTTCCAGTGCGGCGGCTGGTGTGGGCGGCTTCGATGGCTACGTAGCCATCTGCTTCCACGAAGCCGTTGAGGTCGTTGTGTGCGATGCCGGATAAGCTAAGTGTCCGTAGAGGTATGGTTATGGGAGCTGAGCCGACTTGTGAGACGGTGATGCTTCCTGAAGCATTATTGGCAGGAGCAGTCTTCCAATCGATTTGTACTTCGAGGGTCTCTTCTTTCTGGACTGTCCCCGATGTGTGAGTAACGAGTATCCAGGGAGCGCTTGGTTTGATGGTGTAGGAGACCGGTGTCTGGCCCTGATTGGAGAGGGTAAGTTTGTGGGTTTGCTGGGCTACCGAGTTGAAGAATCCGAGAGTGGGTGCGGCGATTGAACCTTCTTCCGTGACCACTTCGAGCTTCCCCAGTATAGGTAGCTTGAGATCGACTACCGGGGGCATGGCGTTGCGGGGTGGCTCGTTCCAGAAGGTGTAGCCGATGTGCGTCTGGTCCATCATGTGGTTCCAGCGGCCATTCAGTAGCTTGTGGTTGTACTCGTCTGTGAGGGCTGCATCCTTTGCGAAGAGATTGCGGGTTTCGTTCGCGTAGTCATTTGCGATGCTACGCCCTTGCTTTGCGTAGAGCGCGTTTTTGCCTGCAGCGATGTACATCTCCGTAACGGTGGCCGAGGCGTCGGCGGGATATTGGACCAGTTCGAAGAATGAGGGGCGTTCTTCGGGCGGCAACTCCGCTGCGAGTTTATCGACACGGGCGGTGAGCTGCTTCCATTCGGCATCGACTCGATTGGCCTCGTCGTAGTTTGAGACGCTGAAGGTTTCGGGGTCGATCTGTTCAGGCTTTCTGCGGGAGTTGTAGCGGGTGTAGTCTTCTACGGCTGTGGCGATCTCTTCGGCGTGCTCGGGACCGAACTCGCGGGTGGCCCACTCTACGGTGTACTCGTGAAGATGGTCCTGATCCCAGCGTTGCGGCGTGCGGGCCATGCTGAGGAAGAACTCGATGGGGAACTCCATGGGCTTGAGATCGCCTACGTTCAAAATCCAGATGCGATCGGCGCGGTACTTGATTGCCAGATTCATCTGCTCCCAGATCTTGGTGATGGAGTAGGTGTTGAGCCATTTATAAGAGCGGGGATCGCCTACATAGTCGACGTGGTAGTAGATGCCGGCGCCGCCGGAACGGGCCTGTTCCTCCGGGGTTGGCAGTCTGCGGATGTTGCCCCAGTTGTCGTCGCACCATAGAAGCGTGATGTCATCGGGTACGCGCATGCCGTGGTCGTAGTAGTCCTGGACCTCTTTGTAGAGCGCCCAGACCTTGGGTTCGGTTGCGATGTCGGGCGTCATATTCTGTTGGAGAATGGCGCGCTGGTCGGCGACGATCTTTTCGAGCAGGGCGATGTTGGAGCCTTCGGTCATGGGCATGTCGCCGTCGCCGCGCATGCCGAGTGTGATGGTGCTCTCGTAGTTCTTGTTGCGCTCGATGCCTTTGCGCCAGAAGTCGTCTAGCACCGCGGAGTTGGTGGAATAGTCCCATGGTCCTTTGCCATGGCGTTTCCACTCCTGCTGGGCGCGAAGCATGGGCTCGTGGTGGCTGGTGCCCATGACGATGCCGTACTCGTCGGCGAGTTTTGGGTTTAGCGGATCGTCTTCATTGAAGGCGCTGTTCCACATGGCCGGCCAGAGATAGTTGGCCTTGAGGCGAAGGAGCAATTCGAAGACGTGGACGTAGAACTTACTGTTGAAGCCGCCGTATTTTTGGTTGACCCAGCCGGTGAGGGCTGGCGCTTCATCGTTGAGGAAGATGCCGCGGTATTTGACGGCGGGTTCCGGTTGGATGTGGCGGCCGGGCGTGATGTAGAGGGCGTCGTGGTGGGGCACTCGTACATCGGCCCACCAGTACCAGGGCGAGACGCCGATCTGCTCGGAGAGATCGTAGATGCCGAAGATTGTGCCGCGCTTGTCGCTGCCGGCGATGACGAGTGCGCGCTTTACGCCGGGTAGTGGCGAGTCGACGATGGTGGTTATTGCGGACTCCCACTTGCCGCTGATGCCCTTTACGTCGAGTTTGCCGCGGCGGATGAGGTCGTCGATTAGCGGGCTTTTGCCGATGGTGCCGATGATGACCAGGTCGGGGGTGGGTTGGGGTGAGAGAGATGGAAGTACCTGGGGCTGAAGATTGGTGACCCGTTGGATGTCCTGGCTTAGATCGCTTGCGGCGCGAACGACGCCGGGCCAATCTTCGTTACTGACCAGCAAGGATGTTGCTGCGTTTTTCGCGACGAGTGTGAATGAGCCGGGGGCGGGTTTGCTGGCGACATAGGAGGGGTCTCCGAGCGCAAAGGCCAGCAGAGGTGTGCCGCAGAGTGCTGTCACAAGGACGATTTTTGCGAAAGATACGGGCTTTAAGAGTGCTGTATGCAATTTCTTTCACCTATCAAATTTTGTTGGCAGGTCGCTCGCCCAACAAAGAATCGCGGGGATAACTTTAGACGATTGGCCGCATGATTAGAAAGAGGTGACCCCCTGGAGTTACAAGTGTTGCAATTTCTTTGAGTGTCGTATCATTGGCACGATGACTACGACGCGATTGTCTCCGCCAGCTACTGTAGGCATGCATTCTCGTGGGGTGGAGGGAGTTCGGAACATCGATCTCTCCTCGGCCCAACTGGGATCGAGCGAGATTGCGCGCGATATTAATCGGGATATTGTCCTGGAGTTGATTCGCTTTCGGCAGCCTGTGTCGCGGGTGGATCTGTCGCGCTTGTCGGGGCTGCAGCCGAGCACGATCTCGGCCATTGTTGAAGAGCTGATTGAAGAGAAGTGGGTCAAGATGGGCGCCGTGATCCAGGGTTTGCGTGGGCGCCCTTCTACGATGCTTTCGGTAAACGACGAACTGGTCACGTTGGCGCTGGATCTGCGGCCGGACCGGGCGATTTTGGCGGTGATTGACCTGACGGGGCGGTTCCTGGCGCAGGAGACGGTGACTACGGTTTCCAGCGCGGAGCGGGCGACTGCGAAGATCATGGAGCGGATGCAGCAACTGCGCAGTCAGTATTCGGATAAGTCCTTTGAAGGTGTTGGAGTTAGCGTGCCGGGGCGAGTTCATCCGGTGACGCAGCGGATCCTACTGGCGCCCAATTTGAAGTGGCACGATTTTGACCTGAAAGGCGAACTGGAGAAGGGTTTAGGCCTGCAGGTTGAGATAGATAACGACGCGAATGCGTGTTTGCTCTCCGAGCTTTGGTATGGGCGGCTGGAGGGCGTTCGGAATGCGGTGTTGGTGGCGGTCTCTGAGGGTATCGGGACGGCTATTGTTGCGGGTGGACAGCTGCAGTTAGGGTTCAATGGGCTGGCGGGAGAGTTTGGGCATGTTCCGGTCGATCCTTCGGGGCCAATGTGCGGATGTGGGCAGCGGGGTTGCTGGGAGACGGTGGCTTCGTCGCGGGCGGCGCTGCATTTTTATCGTGAGCTCGTGCCGAAGGGGCCGCTTCTGAACATTCAGGAGCTGCTGCGGCTGGCGGAAGAGGGTGATAAGTACGCCGAAGAGGCTGTGTATCGCCAGACGAAGGCTTTAGGTAAGGGGTTGCGACTGATTACGGCGGCGCTTTCGCCGGAGTTGATCCTGATAACAGGCGAGATTACGTCGTGCTGGGAGAAGTTTGGGCCGACGGTGCAGAAAGAGCTTGAAAACAACATGCTGGTTCAGCCGGCACCACGGCTGGCTACGGCAGGGGATGGGTATCTGGCGAGGCTGAGCGGGGCGTCGGCTATGTTGTTGCAACGGCATTCGCGGTATCACCGGTCGACGAGGCCCTCGCGGACGAGGAAGCAGCTTCCTGGGCGAGTGGGGAAGCATACGGATGTGAAGTCGGCTTAGGTTTACGACACTTTAGAAATACTTAAAAATCAAAGGTAAAGCTATGTTTCTTGGGATAGATTGTGGGACGCAGGGGACTAAGGCTCTGCTGATGGATGCTGATGGCGTGGTGAAGGGGCGGGGATATGCTCCGCATGAGCTTGTGGAGCGGGAGAGTGGAGCGAGAGAGCAGCAGCCGGAGTGGTGGGTTGAGGCTCTGAAGGCGGCGGTGAAGCAGGCTGGGACGGCAAAGGTGGCCGCTATTGGGGTTTCGGGTCAGCAGCATGGGTTGGTGGTGTTGGATGAGAATTTGCAGGTGATTCGGCCGGCGAAGCTTTGGAATGACACTGAAACGGCCCCGGAGAATGAGGCGCTGATTGAGAGATTAGGGGGTACGGAGGCCTGTTTTGCGCGGTTTGGGATTGTGCCGCGGACGGGGTATACGGTCTCTAAGTTGTTGTGGATAAAGGAGTATGAGCCGGAGAACTTTGCGCGGATTCGTCATATTTTGCTGCCGCATGAGTATTTGAATTTCTGGCTGACGGGGAAGATCTTTGCGGAGTATGGAGATGCTTCGGGGACGGCATTCTTTGATGTGAGGACGCGGGCGTGGGCGGAAGAGGTTTTGAATGAGATCGATGGGGGGACGGGGCAGTTGGTGAAGGCGCTGCCGGCGTTGCTGACTTCGGAGCAGGTGGTTGGGGTGGTAAGGCCCGAGGTCGCGGAGGAATTGGGGCTGCCGCTAAGTTGTTTGGTTTCAGTGGGTGGCGGCGACAATATGATGGGAGCGATTGGGACCGGGAACGTTCGTGAGGGTGTTGTGACGATGAGTTTAGGGACGTCGTCTACGGTTTACTCGTACAGTGAGCGGCCGGTGCTGGATTCTACGGGGAATGTGGCGCCTTTTTGCTCGTCTTCGGGAGGGTGGTTGCCGCTGGTTTGTACGATGAATGCTACGAATGTGGTGACGCAAACGTTGATTCTATTGGGGAAAACGGTGGCGGATATTGAGGGGGCGTTGGGGGGAACGAAGCCGGGGGCGGATGGGCTTTGTTTTCTGCCGTTTTTGAATGGGGAACGGACGCCAGATCTGCCTACGGCGAGGGGTTCGATTGTGGGGCTTTCGGCGAATAACTTCAATGCTGCGAATATGATACGGGCGGCAGTTGAGGGCGTGAGTTTTGGGATTTTGAATGGGTTGGATTTGATTCTTGGGGGGAAGCAGGCGGATGTGATCCTGGTGATTGGGGGTGGGGCTAAGTCTAAGGAATGGCGGCAGTTACTGGCGGATGCCACGGGGGCGACGATTCAGGTTCCGGCTGAGGCTGAGGCTGGGGCGCTGGGGGCGGCGATGCAGGCTGTCTATGCTTTTGGTCATTTTGTGGGGAAACCGGAGAGTTTTGAGGCGATTGCGGAGCGTTGTGTGAGGGTAGAGGAGAGTGGGACGGCGAAACCGAGGTTGGAGTTGCGGGCGGCTTATCGTGCGGCGCGAGAGGCGTATGGGCGGAACCTCGAAAACCTCTATTTTGTTTGATAAAACGGTGATTTAGACGGTGAAAAGCACGGTTGGCACGGATTGATCTCACGGTGCTGCGGACGTGATTTACGGTGGGTTTTCACCGTACGGTGACAGTGATTTCGTGGATGAAATGATGTCGTGGTTGACAGGGGTTTCTTTGACTCCATATTATTTCGTGACGTAGAAGAATTCGGTGGCATAAGGTAGCGCCTGATGAATCGGTTTTTCCTGTAGAGAGAGAAGTGCTGCTAGATCAGAAGGCATACCCCAGCGGCTAAAGCCGGATTCTTGGTGACCCAAGGCTGAAGTCTTGGGGTACCTAGAAGCAGAAATTCCAATTCGTCACACTACCTAGAGGCTGATCGTAGCGGGTTTCGTGGTTGAGCGGTTCGATCAGTGTGCTGGGTGTGAGCTGTATGGCAGGTCCTTCGACTGCGCGTCTCGCAAAGTACGCGAGACGCTTCGCTCAGGATGACGAGCATTATTAATGATTCAAGATGCAAGAAAGGCAAGAACAATGGGCAGGCAGATGACGATGGGTGTGGTGGTGGGGAACCGTGGATTTTTCCCGAGCCACCTGGCGACGAGTGGTCGGTTGGAGATGGTGGCGGCGCTCGAGGCTGCGGGGATCAAGGCCATTGTGCTGACGCCGGAGGAGACCGCGCATGGCGCTGTCGAGACCTACGAGGATGCGAAGAAGTGTGCGGCGCTGTTTAAGAAACATGCGGATGAGATTGACGGGATCATTATTACGCTGCCGAACTTTGGCGAAGAGCGTGGGTTGGCGGATACGCTGCGGCTGGCGAATTTGAGGGTGCCGGTGCTGATCCAGGCGACGCCGGATAGCACGGGGAAGATGGGGATTGCGTTTCGGCGGGATAGCTTCTGCGGGAAGATGTCGATCTGCAACAACCTGAAGCAGTATGGGATTCCTTACTCGCTGACGACGCTGCATACGGAGGCGCCGGACTCGAAGGAGTTCAAGGCTGATCTGACGTGGTTCAGTGCGGTTTGCCGGATTGTGCGCGGGTTGCGGAATGTGCGGTTTGGTGCGATCGGAGCGCGGCCTACGGCGTTCAATACGGTTCGCTATTCCGAGAAGCTGCTGGAGAAGTCTGGGATTACGGTTGAGACGCTCGATCTTAGCGAGGTGATGGGGCGGATTGAGAAGTCGAAGGATAACGATGATGCTGTGCAGGCTAAGCTGGCGGCGATCAAAAAGTATATTCCGATTGGCGATACTCCTGAGCTGGCGCTGATGAAGATGGCGAAGCTGGGTGCGGTGATCGATGGCTGGATGGCTGCTAGTGAACTGACCGTTAGCGCGGTGCAGTGCTGGACTTCGATTGAAGAGTATCTGGGGATTGTGCCTTGCACGGTGATGTCGATGATGAGCGAACAGTTGATTCCGTCGGCTTGCGAGGTGGATATCCTTGGGACGCTTTCGATGTATGCGCTGACGCTGGCTAGCGAGACGCCTTCGGCGTTGCTGGATTGGAACAATAACTATGGGGACAATCCGGATAAGGCGGTTTGCTTCCACTGCTCGAATCTGCCGAAGCACTTCTTCCGCGAGGGCGTTAAGATGGATTATCAGCTCATCATTGCGGGGACCGTGGGTAAGGAGAACACGCATGGGACGCTGGATGGGACGGTGAAGGCTGGGGATATGAGCTTTGCTCGTTTCTCTACCGACGACTTCAATGGCCGGATTGCCGGGTATGTGGGGCAGGGCCGGTTTACGGATGATCCGCTGCAGACGTTTGGCGGGGCGGGTGTGGTTGAGATTCCGAATATGCAGAAGCTGTTGCGGTACATCTGCGAGAACGGGTTTGAGCACCATGTTGCGGCTAATTTTTCTAGTGTGGCTTCGGCGGTGGAGGAAGCGGCGGGGAATTATCTGGGATGGACGATGCATCGGCATGAATAGTTTGCGTTAAGCGGGTGATTGCAAGGGAAGGGCGCGAGCTTTAGCTCGCGCCCTTTCTTTTTATTTGAGGGCTTTCTGGCCCGGCTGAAGCCGTGCCCTTCCGGGTTGTGGGTTGGCGCTGAGGGTGTGTGCTTTGTGCCGCGATGAAGGAGAACGGGTCGGTGGTTGAAAGGTTCGAGTGGCGTGCAGGGTGCGGGCAGTGTGGCAGGTCCTTCGACTGCGTAGCTCGCAAAGTGCGCGAGCTACTTCGGTCAGGATGACAGATTTGTGGTGGTGTGGGGGAGAGCGGTCGCTTCGCGATACCCCACCCTTTCACAAAAGCGTGAAAGGGTAGGGCACCCGGATTGTGCTGCTTTGGGGTAGAGCCAATACAGGGGTCTCTCCACTGCGCAGAATGATGAAGCTATTCTGCTCCGGTCGAGATGACAGGGGTTGGGGTGGGGGACTCCGGTTGAGGTTGGGGTAGTGTCAGCACCCAGGTCCCCAAGTGCGAGGGACTTGGGGCACCCGGCTTGAGTAAATAAGAGTTGGTGGTAACAAAAGGGTTAGTTGGGTTTGTTTTTCTGGTAGGTGGGGTTGGGGAAAATGCTGAAATAGGTTGATTAATGCCATGTGATACAGTGAAAGCCTGATCCGTACCTAATTTGTTGTCGATCTGGATGAAATCGTGTCTTCTTCTGCTTTTGATCTGTCTGGGGCCTGTGCGGTTGTGATTGGTGGGACTTCGGGTCTCGGGCGTGAGATTGCGCTTGGGCTGGCTAAGGCTGGGGCCGATGTTGTTGCGAGTTCGCGTCGTGAGGATCAGGTTACAGAGGTTGCGGGGGAGATTGAGGCGCTGGGTAGGCGGACGCTGAGGCAGACTTCTGATGTGTTGCAGCGGGAGACGCTGGTGGCGCTGCATGAGAGTGTGGTGGAGCGGTTTGGGGCTGTCGATATCCTGGTGAATTCGGCGGGGATTACGGCGCGGGTGCCTACGGTGAGTTGCCCGGAAGAGACGTGGCAGAGGATCTTCGATACGAATTTGCTGGGGACGTTGCGGGCTTGCCAGATATTTGGGGCTGGGATGCTGCGGCGCAAGAAGGGCAGCATTATCAATATCGCTTCGCTGGCGAACTTTGTGGCGTTTCACGAGGTTGCGGCTTATGGGGCGAGCAAGGCCGGGGTGGGTGCGCTGACGCGGTCGCTGGCGATTGAGTTTGCGGCGGAGCATGTGCGGGTGAATGCGATTGCGCCGGGGATCTTTCCGACGGCGCTGAATGAGGCGTTGCTTTACAGCACGGAACGTGGGCGGGAAGAGATTTTGCGCACGCCGATGGGGAGATTTGGAAGGCTGGACGAGGTGGTGGGGGCGGCGGTTTTTCTGGCTTCGGAGGCGGCTTCGTTTGTTACAGGGGAGATTGTTACGGTGGATGGTGGGTATATGGCTAGTGGGGTTAATCAGTAGGTCTTGGTTTCCTGGGGAGGTTTTGCGATGGCGAAGACCCCGCATTGGTGCTGCGATTGAAGAGAG
>Ga0302316_10002057_pt1 | contig 14978 bp, 14 predicted proteins | sample III_Palsa_N3_2_FD_200456 | JGI IMG/M metagenome (GOLD analysis project Ga0302316, IMG submission 200456) | Peat permafrost microbial communities from Stordalen Mire near Abisko, Sweden - III_Palsa_N3_2 | ecosystem: Environmental > Terrestrial > Soil > Palsa > Peat permafrost | place: Sweden...
TAGCTTTCTTTAAGGTCGTAAACAAAGCCACCCCACAAGGTGGCTTTTCTAGTTTTAGAGGTAGGTAAATAAGTAAGTGGCTGGTTTCAAAAGATTTATAGAGTGTTGACATTTTCTTGAATGATGTGTAAGATACTCAACATCGAAACACGGAACGGCAACCGCCGAAAGTGAATCGAAAAGTGGTAAGATAGAAAAAGTTGACAAACGGATTTAGAAGTGTTTTAATAGCGACATGGTGAGACGACAAAGAAACGAAGTCTTGACATGAAACAGAAAAAGAAGTAAAGTAGCAAAAGTGGTAAAGGGTAGGGGTTTGGTTCTAACCGCTTATGAGGTGTAAATCCTCCCGGCGAATCAAGCGCAACTCGTGCAGACACCTTAAGTCGTAAAGCACGCCCAGTATGGGGAGCAACTTGTCTTCGGACGATGCCCCGTAAAATCATAATACTATGTGATTCCTATAAAACGGAATCACACTTGAGAGTGATGGTCGTAGCTCTCTCGAATCAATGTTTGGACGACTCGGTGCAGTAGATTGAAAATATCTCGATAGTGTGAATACCAGAGTTAACGATAAGGTCAACTTAAAGGTAGAGACAGAAAGTTCACATACAATATACCTCACGCCACGCTCCGTAAAGGCTGGCATCTTTTAAGTAATCCCCTGATCGGCGGGACTAGTGAAATATTGTCGATTCCAATTTCAACAGTTGAGACATGTGCTCCTGTTGTTTCGTCTAGCGGAAGATATCTGGTTCGATCCCAGACCACTCGTAAGGGTGTGCAGACCAACGGCAAAGTCGTCCGCGCTTTAAAGTGTGGTGTTGAGTTCGATTCTCAACTACAAAAATCTGAATGTCTTGCTGGATATTCAGTCCCTTAAAAAAGATCAGCAAGTCTTAGGGTGTAGCTGCTGGATATAAGCCCACATATTAAATTCGTGTTACGGTTGATGACCGAACATTGTTTGAAAAACATGTCTAATCAACATGTTTTAGAGTGATGGAACACGCACCAAATTACTGTAATCCGGCTGACACCTTCTGTTGGTGCCGAAATCAGCAATTAGTAAAGGGAAAGGCGTAACCCTTAAGGCAGTTTCCTTCTGATTTGATCACAGAAGGAAATCAATTCGGACGTGATTGTCCAAACGAGCACGCTGTCTATCAAGAAGAAAGCTATACGGTTAAATGTATAGCTGATTGGTCCTGAGTGGCCTAAGCGTCAACAAATTTATTCACTGATCGTGCTAATTGGTAGGCCAGCAGACTTTGATTCTGCCGTCGAAAGACAACTCTAGGTTCGACTCCTAGTCAGTGATCCAGTTTTGCGGTGATATAGCATGGCAGCTAGGTACAGATGGACGCATCATAGAGTGTGAAGTAGATCACTTTACGTTCTAGTACTTGAAGTCAGGTTCGATTCCTGCACACTGCACCAAACAATATGCACCGTAATGCAAAGAGGCGAGCGCCCATCCTTTCAAGTTGGTAAGAGAAATCTGTTAGTGGGTTCAAGTCCCACACGGTGCACCAAATTTATAGAAGTAGATGTCTTGTTGTAAAACCATAGTGAACTATGAAAATTTAATGAAAATCTTAAAGCATAATTGGCGATGTAGACCGTAACAAAATATTTTAAATTGATTATATAGATGAGTTGAGCTGTAAACACTTGCGGGCGCATTCGACGTGTCAATGCAAGTGAGTTGACAGAAACATGAGTTTGATAGACAGATATTGGATGCTGGAATCGAACAAATGTGGAAGTTGACATAGATGTACCAACTAATTGGTTGTGCTGAGGTTTTCGGTTATCCAAAGCACTTCTTGTAAATACTAAAACCGAATTTATTCAATGCCCGCTTGGCTCAGTGGCGACAGCGGCGCTCTTGTAAGGCGCAATTCAAACATCATCGGTTCGACTCCGGTAGTGGGCACCAAATTTGCTCTTCGTCTGACTCGAATTTACCTAAATAGAATTGGGTAAATTAAATAATGAGTCAAGTATGAGAATGAGTAAATCAGAAGCTGGAAAACTTGGTGCAGAAAAAAACAAGAGTAGCATGTGCCATAGCTAAACAAGAACGGGTGGGTGTTTATAATATAAATCCATTTTTATGTAAAGAATGTTACAAACCAATTTCTTATGATGACAACATTAAAAGGAAGGTGTTTTGTACTCAAAGTTGTGCTGCAATTTATAATAATAAAAATAGAGTAAAGCGGTTTAAGATATGCACACATTGTGGTATAGATAAAGTTAAAAATTATCGATTACAGTTTTGTTCAGAGAAATGTTCATCAGATAATAGACATACTTTACTTTAATAGTTAAAGCTTGGCTTTCTGGTGGTGTAGTGCCGGGACCAAAAACAATAAAGAAATATCTCTTTGTTCGTGATGGAAATACATGTTCTTGTTGTAAGATATCAGAGTGGCAAGGAAAATCAATAGTTTTTGATCTTGAACACAAAGATGGAAATTCTGACAACAATTTTGAACAAAATTTATGTTTGTTATGCCCAAATTGTCATAGTCAGACAAATACATACAAAGCAAAGAATAGAGGTAATGGGCGGCATTCAAGACGAATGCGTTATGCCGAAGGAAAAAGTTATTAAACAAATATGCGTTCGTAGTCTTCTGATGAAGGCGGTTCCCTGTCACGGAACATTAGGTGGGTTTGATTCCCATCGGGCGCGCCAAACAATCCGGTAGACATTATGTGTCATGAGTGATCGTACAAGTAAACTCATTGATGGTGGTTTATTCCATCCTATCGGTCCAGTAAACGGTGATGTTGTCAGCAGACAGAAGTTCTTGGGGATTGGAAATCTGAAGAACGCCGTGTATTCTGCTAAGATAAGCTAGAGTAATATTCCTAGCGAGTGCTGAACTGGTCGTGCGAAGGAATATCCGCACCGTAGGGCATTTAAACTGCTGACATCGGGGTAAAGTCCTCAGATAATCCATCTAATTCGCGTGATGCGCATAGCGGCTGGTGCAACTGCCTTCCAAGCAGATTTGGCGAAAGTCATCCGAGGGTTTCGACTACCCTATCACGCTCCAAGTTTCAAAAGACGATTCCCGGCTTTCGTCGTTAACAGAGTAACCGGGCCAAACGTAGTGGCGACACCTGCCATCCTATATCGATCAATGGGAAAGTGGTGTGACTCAGGACTCAGAGAGTAGAGTCCAACTAATTACATGTTGTCAATCCCTTAGTTGACGGGACTGGTGAAATATAGTCAACCACAAATTTCGGGGCCACCAGCGGGCTGGCAGGAGCACTTGCAATGCACCTTATGGGGATCGTCCCCCCATGGTTCCACCAAACATATGGAAGGGTTCTAGCCGTCTCTAGTGCGGTCGAGTTTAAATCGATTGATAAAGCTTCCACCTGACCAGCAAGGCAGAAATGCCCCTATATGGACTCTGATTACGTGATCAGCTAGGCGAAGGCGACCTAGTGATGCTTGAGAGCATCAAATAAACACGTAGCTAATTTTAACGGTGTGTAGCTCAATTTGGTAGAGCTTTCGCTTTGGGAGCGAATGGCTGCACGTTCGATTCGTGTCACACCGACCAAACAATATCTGTGCGTGGGTCATTGGCTGATCCCAAGTTTTGGAAGCTTGTTCAAGCAGGTTCGATTCCTGCCGTGCAGACCAAGTCAGTGGTGAAGACGCAAGTTCGGTACTTGCTGAATGCTTAGTAATCTAACGATGAAAGGTGTTTATAGTTCAGCGGGAGAACGCCATCCCTTAATTTCACAAATTTGTTAGTTTTCATCATTTGTTGAAAGAGTGTGTTTCAGTGAAAATTTGTAGAACGTTTACAGGTGGAAATGACTTAATTGTCAACGGTAATGAGTACGCGACCAGAACTGTTTTGAGTACTACACTTAGATCGGATATTGGATGCCGATAAGTTAGTAATTTCAAGAATCTACCATGTAAACGTTTTACTGAATTAAAGATTAGATTTGTATAAATAGTAAGTATTCATTTGAGAGTATTTACTATGTCGAGATATTCAGTTAGTAGAAAAACAGCAAAGCGTTACATTGTAGAATGTCCTGCTTGTTTCTCTAATATAGAAACAACACATGCACAAAATAAAAAATATTGTAATATGAAGTGTCAGCACATTCATAAGTGGAATAGCATCACAGTGCCAGAAATTTTATCTGGTTCTGGTAGTGAATATACATGTAAGATATATTTGATAAAAACTCGCGGAGAATTTTGCGAGGTTTGTAAACATCCAAATATATGGAATGATAAGCGATTAGTGTTACAACTTGATCATGTAGATGGGAATAGTGATAATAATCATTTGATAAATTTGCGACTAATATGTCCCAATTGTCACAGCCAAACTGATAGTTTTGGTGGTGCAAATAAAGGATTTGGAAGAGGTGCTAGACAGATGGCACGTCTTCAAAAAAGAAATGCGGGTATGGTATAGAGGTTGTGCCCTGACTTGCCAAGCCAGTGATAAAGGTCGGTTCGAATCCGACTACCCGCTCCAAGTTTTAAGTTTCACATCCGCTGAATAGCTCAATGGAAACTACTAAAAGGCCGGATATTGGATGCCGGATGACATGTAGCAGAGCACCACCCTTGACAGGTGAAGATAGGAGTTCGATTCTCCCAAGTGGACCAGTTTTAAAAGATTTCTACACCCTCTTATAGCTCAAATGGAAATCTTTCGCTGTGGGCCGGATATTGGATGCCGGATACATAGAGGTAGAGCACACAGCCTGAAAACTGTGGATGCGGTTCGAATCCGATATAGAGGGCCAGTTTGTCGGTTATGGAAGAATGTAGCCAGTGTCCGAAAGGATATCAGTGTAACTAGTAGACCATAACCGCATTTATACCCTTGCTGTTGGATCAGTGTCAGGTCTTCGAAACCAGACTAAAAGAGTTCGATTCTCTTCAGGGGTTCCAGTCACAACAGGCCAGATATTAGATGCTGGATATTGTGTGTAGTCCAAATCTTAGGTAAGATAGGATTTTTATAATATCCTAGATGGATCGTTACCATCGTGGACTACTTTAATTTTTAAACGTCAAGACAGAACGACGATAGGATGACTGTCTTTGAGTGTAGACTAAGCTATCTACACACTAATATATAGTTCCTTAGCTCACTCGGGAGAGCGGCGTCTTTACACGGCGTAGGCAGTCGGATCGAAACCGACAGGAACTACCAAACATGCCCCTATCGATGGATTTCGAGCGAAGGTCTTCTAAACCATCTGCTGAGTGTTCGATTCACTCTAGGGGCACCAATTTATCGCGGGGCAGCAGGTTGCTCGATCAGCCTCATAAGCTTGATTTGATTTTCCGTTCAATGTCGGAACTCCGCTACCAAACAATGCATCAGTAGACCTTTAAGGATAAGGGAGTGGCTGTAACCCACTTGTCATTCGACCAGCTAGGATCGTTACCTAGGTGATGCACCAATTTCGTTGTACTTCACCCTTCGGTCGGGGCTGCAAGTTTGAAGACTCTCTGCAGAATCCGAAGTAAAATAAGTTCCGCAATCTTCACCAATTTAAAGAATGCTTTCCAGAGCAGAACGTGTAGCTATATGCACACCCATACAGGCTGGAAAGAGACGCTGGAATGTTTTCGTGAGTGTCACCTAAATTTAAACAAACATGGAAAGATAATTCATCAGATGATGGGCGGAGTTTGCTAAACTTTTGACACGGTGAAGAATCGTGTGGGGATCGAGACCTCATTTTTCCGCCAAACATGATCTGTAGTCCGAAGATCAGGCCCATGGCAAGCAGGGAATACATAACCGCGCTGTTACCTTGGGATCGGACGGTCGGAACTACCAAAGCGTAGCCGACAACTAATTTGCGAGTGAGGTCTGACCTTTAAACAGGTTGGTAAGTCCAGACGCTCGCGCCAAACACAGATGATGTCAATGAATCGTTAGAAATAGTCTACCGGATGCAAGTCTTGTCGTAGTGAAGAGATGATTCATCTGGTTTTCGAGCGGGCTTGCACCCCTTGTACTACAAAGGAAACGAAGACATCAACTATTAGCTGCACATTGGACTTGGCCTTTTGGTCCCTGATGTGCTATTTCACGCACCTATCTTCTAATCGGAATAGGAATCCTGCTTCTCGAGCAGATCAATGTCGGTTCAAATCCGTCTAGGTGCACCAAATATGCCCGGTATGTATGGTACAATCTGCGGATGATCGTTCGACTCGATCAACGGGCACCAACTTTCAATGAGAAGATCATGAACAGATACTCAACCATTAACTATATTCTCATGATGAAAGATGCTGGAATGAAGGATATTTTTGTTGATGTATGTGGACAGCGTTATCAAGTCCCTACGAGGCATTCTGGTGAGGCTTCTAGTTATCTCAGTAGTGTCATGGATAGTAATGATGATGCAGCTGTCTATGTTCCAGAATTGAAAACGTTTTAAGGATTTTGGGTCCGTAGCATATTGGCAAACGCGGCCTGCTCATAACGGGTTGATCTTGGTTCGATTCCAAGCCGACCCACCAAATTTACGGGAAGTTAACTCAACTTGGCTAGAGTCCTGCCTCTTAAGCAGAGAGACGAGAGTTCGATGCTCTCACTTCCCACCAATTATCATAAAATTGATATTCTGTCAACAGTGTAATATACTTGTGACATGAATATTGATAAAATTTCAAAGACAACAGACTCTTTAATTAAACATAAAATTATTCCAGAAGTTGGATTGTTTGACATAACTGAAGATATGTTATGTGCATACATCTCGATTTATAATCGAGTAAATGGGCTTTATGGAAGGCGATATGACAAACATCATGCACGCAGACTGGCCGGTTTAAATTTGTTAAATTTAAAATTACAGAATCGCGGTGGATCGCCTTCAAATTGTAAAGAAGGAATGGTTTATTTGATTGAGAATCCATCTTTTCCAGATCATTATAAAGTTGGTATAACAACATCCATTCCAAAAAGACTAGCAACATATCAGACATGTTCTCCATATCGAGATTATTCAGTTAAGAAATATGAATTTTCAAGGGATAGAAAACAAACAGAAAATGCTATTTTTGCCTCAACGAACATTTCACTTGCCAAAGGCGAGTGGATACTTAAAACAACAGCGGCTGAATTATTCATTCATTTATTACGAACTATTGGTGTGTGACAGGAAAGGCATACTGAGCGGTCCTTTAAACCGACTACATGAGGGTTCGACTCCCTTCACACCAACCAAATTTATCCTCGCATCATCCAATGGTAGGATACCCACCCGATTAGTGGAGGATCACAGTTCAAATCTGTGTGCGAGAACCAAACAATATTGCTACTAACTCCCCAAGGTGGGCTGAGGCTTGACTGTTAATCAAGAGGCGGCAGGTTCGATTCCTGCAGTAGCAGCCAATTTTATTCCCAAATAGCTCAGTGGCAGTAGCGTTCGCCTGTTAAGCGATTGGTCCTTCGTTCGATCCGAAGTTTGGGAGCCAAACAATATAGTCCTTAAACTAATCTGGTGAAAGTGCAAGTCTGAAAAGCTTGAAAGCGGGGATCGTAACCCCGAGGGACTACCAAATTATCAAACCGAAAATGTAACACTTCGGCGTAATGAACCGAATGCTCATAGTAGTTGCCTTTATGTTTTCTGGCATCCTTAAGAACTACGTGATGAGCACCAAACATGTTACGATAGTCATCAATTCGTAGTGGGAGTCCGAAAGACTAATAGGCCCTGACAACTAATGTACAAAATTTTGATACTTACATCAAAATTTGTGCTATAATGTATCGAATATGATACATTGATCAAATATACGCACTTGCATGTAACCGGCAAACAGCGCAGACTTAAAATCTGTAGGAATGAAATACTTCGTGTGGGTTCGAATCCCACAGTGCGTACCAAATTTAAGGATATTTGCAGCATTCAATACTCAAACCGTAATTCCGAGGTTCGAATCCCGGCATCCCATAGGGATGAAGTTTGGTGGTCAAAGAATGGTCAAAAAAGTCTATCCTGTTTACTAAGCCGTAATGATGCAATTTGGTAGACATCCTATTCTCAGAAAGTAGGTTTATATCGGTTCGAATCCGATTTGCGGCACCAAACAATATGCCCATATGATGGAATTGGTAGTCTTGGCAGTCTCAAAATCTGCTGCTGAAAAGCGTCTCGGTTCGAGTCCGAGTATGGGTACCAAACAATGCGAACCTTTGATAGTGGCATCACTCAGCTTGTACAGAGGAAGTGTGACGTTATTCTAGAAACTAACTCACATCAAAGGTTGAATCCCTTGGGTTCGCACCAAATATCGAGTTCGCGTAATGGCGACTAGGCATCCTATCAGCTTACGCGATCATATGCGCCTAGAAGACGGTGTAAGTCCATCAACTCGACCAAGCTTTCAATCACGAGCAATCGCTGGATATCGTAACTATTCAGAGGAAGTTCGATACATCGGCGTGACCTGTAGAAGACGAAAGTCGCATACACTACTGATTTGCGAAAGCAGCCGATGCAAGCCAAACAGTTCGAGATAAGTCACATTCTATGAGAACGGGTTGGTGCAGTGATCCATAACCGGACACCAGTTGAAAGACTGAGAAAAATGATTGCTCTAGACAGAATATCGGCTATAGTGATTGAAAATTTATTTGCTCTTGTGGGGAAATTGGTAGACCCATATCCTTGAGGTGGATACGTCTTCGGACATATCGGTTCGAATCCGATCAAGAGCACCAACTTTAGAGTATCTTCAGCAAACTAAAATAAATGGTTCGAATCCATTCTTTCCTTCGGGCAAGAAATTGTTCATGGTGAACAAAATACTCTGTTTAATTTATGCCCTTGTGGTGGGACGGTTTACACACTTGCCTTAGAAGCAAGCGACGAAAGTCATGCTGGTTCGAATCCAGTCAAGGGCACCAAACAATATGGGAGATAAGTGTTCCGGTAGCACAAGAGCCTCCAACCCTCTTGGAGTCAGTTCGATTCTGACATCTCCTGCCAAATTTCCTCTTGAAGAGGAAACGTTAGTTGACAGTAACGACAGGAATATCTCTATGGCTATATTGGAAGAGCAAAGAGTCTACCGAAACCAAATTATTAACGGATAGCACAATTGGTGGTGCACTTCGCTCTGAACGAAGAGGTTAGAGGTTCGAACCCTTTTCCGTTAGCCAAATTCAATGTGTTAAATCCCAAATTTTAATACGTTCTTTCAATTCATTTAGTGTTATACTTGATGTCTTATGTTTTCTAGAGTTTTCGGAATGAATCATTAAGCGACAATTTGCCGGATGTTTTAAAATTTTTGGATCAATTTTATTAGAAAATCCATCGTATACAGAATATAGATGATCACGCGATACGCCAGTCATATTGACTGCACGATTGATACTAGCTCTCCCATATGGAATATACCAACCATATTTTTCAATAAGACTTAGATCAAAATCGTTAGGATAATGATTGACAACAAAATCAAACCTACATTCAGCCCTGTACATTTCAATATTTGGTTTACAATTCTCACAAAACAATTTCATAGATTTGCTATTATCCAACTTAAAATATTTCAGGCATTGTTTACAACACCGAATAAAACTTATTAATGGTTTATCTGAATATATAATTTTCTTAATGTATTGCTTTGGATTTTCCTGTGGTATTCGACCATAGATGCGCTAGTTTTTAAACTGTTTGGTTTATATCCATTAAGACTTCTAGTTTTATTAACCGCTGTAGCCGAACATACATGATTACAATATTTGCCATATCTATTTTTATATGGTAATGGTTTTGAACAAAACAAACAAAATCTTTGATTATAAATACGCATGCCTGCTTGACTCCTTAAGTAAGATAAAGTAGAGTGCATGGTACGTTCAATACGCGATGCACACTTATATTTATGGATACTGAGTCAGATGGTACGACACTCGCCTGCAAAACGAGAGTGGAAACACATAATTGGTTCGATTCCAATAGTATCCTCCAAACAATGCACGCTGAATCACTGATGTAGTCCGGACTCGCGGTGAAGTCGGTTGATACAAATGGTGGTGAAATCCATCCAGCATGCTCCATAGTTTATTAAACAAGTCGTCCCATCCAAGCTATTATTGCCTACGGTCGTGACTTGTTTATCCTTGGCTAATTTAATGGATAAAATATTGTCCTGATAAGACAAAAATTGTTCGGGTCAGTACCGATCCCAAGGACCACTTAAATAACATCACCACACCCAACAGGGCGCTCTATGCGCAATGTGATCATCATCGCAGTCATCTTTATGTCTTCCTGTGCATCAATGAATGTCATTGTCGAAAAGCATAGAATCCCAGAAACTGGCTGTGTAGTCTTTCCTAGAGGCGGTTTTGCCCATGGCAATGCTAATCAATGGGATATGAATATTATGATTCGGTGTTCACTTGGTAGTGGTGTAGAAAGTCATTAAATGCCCCTGAAGTTCATATGGGTGAATAAGTCCTTGGTAAGGACGAGGCAGTTGGTTCAATTCCAATCTGGGGCACCACTCTAAATACATTTTGATACTCTCTTTCGAGGTTTCAAAATGATCAAGATTTTCATCATCGTCGTTCTGGTCTGGACCTCTCATGGGAAGCAACTCCATCAAGAGACATATTATTCCTATCCGACTGTTTCGGTTGTGGAATCACATCTCGTCTGTGATGTCAGAGCGCCTGTTATAGCTGCTAAGGTAGCAACAACTGCAAAATTTAAGGGTAGACCACCAACAACAGTTGATTGGTCTTGTGGTGTCGTCTTCTAAGGAAATATATGAATAATGATAAGCGTGTAATGAGTCTTGGTGTCGATCAGGACGGTAAACCAGTGATGTTGAAGTTTCCAAATTCTGCTGAAGAGCCAAAGAAGAAGCAGAGCTATTCACAGTTTCTTGTAGGTTGTCTTGTTAAGCACTATATGAGCCTTGCAAAGCCTGCTAGCAAGCATCGTGGTGGATGGGCACAACATTCTATTGCTCGTGAAGAGAAGCGCGCCAAGAGCCGCTTACAGCGCCGTGCAAGACGTGTGATGAGATTGAATTTGGCTTGATGTTCCGATAAGCGGTAGTTGACCTCCTAGTTCGAAAGTTATAGACTACTCATGTCACAACACAAACCAACCAAATGAGGATTTAACAATGTTCAGCGTTGCAGTTTCAGAGAAGATCAAGAGTGCTGCTGAAGAAAAGGTTCGTCACGGCAAGACTCAGAAGGATCATGGCAAACATGCTTCCAAGAAGAACCGTTCCAATCAGGAAGAGCGTCACAATTGGATCAATGAAAGTCGTGGTGATTTTCGTGCCAAGAGTGCTTTCCCGCTTCACACCTGTGGTGGTAAGGGAAATTCTTCGGTCGCTGTCAAGATGGTTCATGGTCAGCGCACTCGTGTTCATAAGGAACGTGCAGTTCGCGTTTAATTTCAACAAAAAATTGAGAATGGATAAATTTATGAAAAAAGCTATTTGTTTGTTGGTACTTGCTGCATCTATGCTGGCTTCTGGTTGTACCAGTGAAACGAGGTATGGGTCTTGTGTTGGTATTTATGACGACGAGAATCCAGCACTTGTTTACAAGTTGAATGTTGTCAATGCAGTGGTTGGTCTGGTCTTCGTTGAGTTTATCGTTCCGCCTGTCATCGTTCTGGCTGATGAGACTTACTGTCCGGTCGGAAAGAAGTAGCACAAAGTTATCGAGCGACACATGCCAGTCCCTAACAGGATTAAAGTTGTGTGACGGCGGGAGAGTACCGCAACAGATTTTGGACATCGTTACCAGCGAGGATGCAGGCGCTGCTTGGAAAGCAGATGAAGTGACATAAGTCGCTCAGGTTTCGAATACCTACGTGTCCGCCAAGTTTAAGGCTCTCTTCAGCATTCACTTCTATGATAAGAACGGTAGAGCCTGTATAGTTCGAAGGAAAGCCAACTTCTTAAAGTGGCTTGACAGGGAGACGAGAGAGTCTCCACCTATTTTAAAAGGTGAATCTCATGTCTGAAGTTTTTGTGAATAGTTCAGTAAGAAAGACCGTCAAGCACAACAGTAAGATGGTTGAGAGAAGTCGGACTGTTGCGTATTGGAAAGGTTATAATGCCTCCAAGACAACGGAGAATCCTTATTCTTCAATCTCACCAGAAGGTTGTGACTTTGCTGCTGGTCAAGCAGCTGCTGAAAAGGATAGGGATTCGAATTAAATATACGTCTATAGTTCAATGGTAGAACCTATGCACGACACGCATATGACCTCCGCTCGAATCGGAGTAGACGTACCACTAAAACATAAAATTGCAGATTTTATTCAAATACTCTTGACAATTTTATTGTATGATGTATACTGGACATCCATTAGATTGATAAAGAGGATTGAGAGATGGAAGGTAAAAATTTGTCTGTAGATGAACGAGTTCGTTTGTATCAAACTGGAGATTCATCCTTGGATGGATTGACTGGATTGGTTATGGGAACTTCGTCTAGGGCCTATATGTGCAATTTCAATATTGTTTTGCTCGATGTACCATACAACGGTGAAAAAGCAATCAATATCATTGACTCTTGCTTGGAAAGAGTCTAAATAGAATTATGGTTCAGTTAGCTGGCGGGCGTCAGCATCGGCCTTGAAAACCGACTATATGCGAAAGTGTATGGGGATCGATACCTCATTGAACCGCCAAACAAATATGTGATACAACCCAAATGGTGCGGGCGCGGACTGTGACTCCGTTATATGCGAAAGCTAGGCTACTTAGTTCGATTCTAAGGTATCACCCCAATTTGTTCAAATCTGGATATAACTAAATATTATGACAAGAGCGTTCGTCAGCATTCTCAATGCTCATTCAATCGGTGACACTATCAATCAGATGTACATCGATCTATTGGTAGAAAAGACATCTGATGATCAATATTGGTTGTTACACACGTCTGATAGTCCATCTGTAAATTCAGGACTCACTGATGGGTGGATTCACTTCGAACTTTTCAACCTCTATCGTAAAGCCGGTCTGTTCAAGAATCTAATTTACATTGACAGACTTAGCAACCGAAATTACAACGAAGGTCATGTTGCAGGAAACTGGATTCACAGAGAGACTTGCAGAAGCTTCATAGCCAAGGTCTACTCAAAGCATTATGATGAAGTGCATCTTGGTATCCCTGTTGAGATTGGATCGACTGTGTACATGCCAGAAGAGCTTAGAGAGAGGTTTTCTTTTCTGGATAGTGACGAAGAACCATATTCAACCATTCAGTGTCTGAGCACTCACTATAACACTGTAAAGATTCTTCCTAAAATTTACATGGATGCATTCTTGCATGGTCCACATCAAAAGATAAAGTTTACCGGATCATTGGTAGAGAAGCAGAGAGTTCAGGAACAGATTGATATTTTGAAACTTGACAATCCTGACATAGATATGGTAAATTGTTGTGGTGTGAATATTGAAGAATATTTTCGAATCATCTATAATAGTGAGTCAAATCTCTCAACCGAGAGTAGTAGTTCATTATTGGCTGCTCAGCTTGGCATTCCTTCAATCATCCATTTTGTGTATCGTGCCGAAGTGGACATTTGGAAGAAGAAATTCAAGGATGTTCCTACTTTGACGTTTGTTTAGAGAGTGATAAAATGAGATTTGTATATTTTATAACACCAGAAGCGATGAATTACGACTGGACAAAATGGAAGAATGAACAAGTAGGAAAAATCTATAAATCACAATATGAATTTGCATTCACTTTTTTCAATTATGATGAGAGGAATGTTTCTTACTATATGCAGGGTGTTGAGATGGCAATCCATATCAAATTTTATGAAAATGCTTCTTATATAGAAGCTTGTAGAGATAAGTGTCAATTGAATTCTTTTTATAAGCGCGGGTATGAAAATACTTCTGGCGCAATAGAAAAATTAAAGAAAGTTTAAATCCCCTCGCTGTTGGATTACAGCCGAAGCCCTACGAAGGCATCTGGTGCAGGTTCGATTCCTGTCGAGGGGTCCACTTTAAGTTGTAGAGAACGGTTGGATGAAGTGTATCGAAAGCGGCTAGGACTCGGCTTCAATGCCGATAGGTCCACCAAAAACATCTTCACTGTCATAGCCCAAGACAGTTTGCGAGGATTAATGCAATAGAGGATGTTTCTGATGGGCCTAAAAGGATTCGACTGGCAGGTTATTAGAGAAAATGGACAACCCGAGAAGAACTCTCGTTAAAAAGATCAAGCAAGTAATTGCAGCAGCAAATGATACTTCTTGGGATATGGCACTCGCTGCTTAAACCAAGCTGGGATTTGGCAGTTGTTCCTTGTTATCCAAACAACTGCGCTTTCTTTTTCTATTATTGAATTTACCAGAACAAGTATTACTACAAAACATTCGTTTTGTTAGATTTGTTTTGAAATTTGAATTACATTCTTGGCACACCAATTCTAATATTGGTAGTTTTCTAGTCTTCCAATATATCTCATTTCTCCTTTTACAAACTGCACTTTGTCCCGGTCTTCGTATTCCTTTTGGTGATGCATTAGTCCAACCAAGTGCAGTATTAGTAGTCATCCATCGTTCGATTACATCTTTTCTAAACATAGGATTATTTTCTTTCATAAATTTTGAATATTCTGACTTTGCAATAGTGTATACATGAGAAGTTACTTTATATGTTCTATTGTTCCACTTTCTTGGTGGTACCGACATCGCCCACAGTGCCCGATACATCTTAGATTTATCACTACCTATTGTCATTTTAACCAAAAGACGATGAAGAATGAAATGGACTCTAGCTGGAATTTTTGTTATATTTTCAGAAGAATTATTTCCACCCATACTCTTAGGTAAAATATGATGCTTTTCTCCATATTCAGAGCCGTTAAAATGCTTGATCAAAATGAAATATAGATTAGTGTATTTGTTGTTTAGAAATTTTGAATAAATAT
>Ga0302316_10002060_pt1 | contig 14968 bp, 12 predicted proteins | sample III_Palsa_N3_2_FD_200456 | JGI IMG/M metagenome (GOLD analysis project Ga0302316, IMG submission 200456) | Peat permafrost microbial communities from Stordalen Mire near Abisko, Sweden - III_Palsa_N3_2 | ecosystem: Environmental > Terrestrial > Soil > Palsa > Peat permafrost | place: Sweden...
TTTCCGGCGACGATTTCGCATCGCCGATCAGGATGTCAGCAGCAGACGCCGCCTGCGCAAAGCCCATTACCAAAGCAGCGCAGACAACAAGGCGGCGCGCATTCGAAAGACACGTCGTCAAGATCTCCCCAGAGTCGAACTTCCTACTCTCTGTCGATGATTCATGCAGGTTTTAGCAACCGAAAGAAACAGCAAAAGACATGTTCCTTAGCCCGAGCCAGTATACGGAATGAGAAGCAGTCTTCTCGACCGCGATCATCAGATGACGAGAACGGCGTTTATGAGGACTAATATCTCTTCCTGCCCAGCAACATTTGTTCAGACAGATGGAAACCCGTAAGCTTCAACTATGAAGTGGCCTCGACCAAAGAGCTGGTGGTCCTTGCTCCTCTGGACCGTTGTGACATACGTTCTGGCAACGGACGTGCTGCCCAACCTCCTCCTAGTCATGATTAATAGCGTCGGTTACCTCCCCTACAGTGACCGCCCCGGACCGGGATGGCAGAGCCCGCACCTGCCAAGCAAGGAAGAGCTGCAGTTCTTTTTCGGCTTCGCACTTCTTCTTATCAGGGGAGCCGCGTTCTATGGCAGCCTCTTTGCTTTGCTGTCGATCATTTTGGGATGGTGCCGTGCCCCGCGTTATCTGAACCGAGTGGTCGCTACGATCTTGGCCATGGTCTCTTCTGGCATCATGATGGCCGCAGCCGGATGGATGATTGCGATCTCTGCGATGGGTGTTTATACCGCAGCCACCTGTGGTGCTCTCTGGGGATTGCTAGTCTTCCCTCGCTTAGTACCAAGATTCTCCTATCTGCCCCCTTTAGCGATTCGAATAATCGCTCCCCTACTAGCTTTGGCATTGGGAGGATACTGGCTGATTCGCCCAATGCTGCCGAACCGAGCGCTTACGAACGCCAAGATTGAAGTAATCCGAAGGAGTCCTTCCGAACAGGCGGCTCCGAGCCTTGCTTATCTTGGGTCAGAGTTCGCTTACCAATTAAGAGAAGCCAACAAATACGTAGCCGTGAGTCGAATGGACTTCGCAACCGACGGCAAGAACCAAGTTCGCGTCCTGCTGATCGTTGATGATCCGCAACCAACCGCTCATACGTTTGTTTTGCCTCGCACTGGCACCGTAGTCTACCGGCAGCACGACGGAGTTTGGAAAGAAGAGCAGTCAGGTGGGAAGCCATCAGACATCTCTGTGAGCTTTACTGCCTTCAACAGCACGCTCCAAACTCAAGGCCCATGCTGTTCATCGATGTCATCCGGCTTCGCCCCCTACAGGTAGTCGATGGCCAACCAGTCTAATGACTAATTTGGCTACATGGGCGGTATGCTTTCTAGGCCAATCCGGTCATTAACGGCATTTTGTAGCCGCTGCTTGCAGCCGAGATATCGCTCGGTCGTCTGAATAGATACATGTCCAAGTAGGAATTGAATTTGTTCAAGCTCGCCTCCGGCCTGATGGCAAAGCCGCGCACAGGTTCGACGCAGATCATGCGGAGCGATTATGCCGATGCCGCAGCTCATCGCACTTTCGCGAACGATGGACCAAACTACCTTCGCAGTGAACCCGCGACCTTGAACCGTTCCGGTCTTGCTTATGGCGCGGAAGAGCATTCCATCCTGTAGCTTCGCTGCATATATCCACGCATCGACGACTGACTTCACCCAGCTAGGCACAGGGATCGTCCGCATGTGACGGCCTTTCCCGATGAGGTCTGCAAGCACCCAGTGATCTTCGCGAAGCTCGAAGTCCTCAATCTTTACGGCTACAAGTTCCGCTCGGCGTAAACCACAGCCGAGGAGCATCGCTGTGACGGCATGATTGCGGAGGTCTTTCAGTCGCGTTCCAGAATGTACAGCGAGCAGCTTCTTGCCCTGTTCAACGGTCAGCCAATTCCCGACACGAACACCTAAGCGCTTCGCTCCCTTGACCCTACGGATGCCAGCGGCGAGATCAGGGCTAAGAAGACCGCAATCCGAAGCTTCGTATGCAAGTCTGCGAACTGCAGCGAGCCTGAGATTTATTGTTGATGGCGCGTACCTCCGCTGCTCCAAGGCAATGCGATAGCGAGTCACTACTGTTTTGTTGAATGCGAGGCGTGGCTCAGAGCAGTACCATTCGGTGAAGTCCCTGATGGCATGTTCGTATGACCGGCGAGAGTTCAGGGATGGAAGGCTGTTGAGAACCGCTGACTTCGAATAATCGAGATCGGGGAGCTTGAGGATACTCTTGGGCTTCTTTGCTCTTTTCGCCATGTTGACGGCCTCCTAGCCGTGGCAAAAAGAATCTCAGCCGGATTAGTACCGCGAAGTTGGCTTTTCTTCAATGATGTTCGACTGCCGGGAAGCGCTTTCATGATGACGCACGCCGAAGTTCCCAATAACGCAACTTTTCGGTAGCTAGGCAGTGGGTTGGATCTCCGAATCTGAGGCGGTAGTTTTTGCACTCATAAACGCCTCGATTTGAGTATTAGAAGTTAGTGGTAAGAAAGGAAGTCTGAAATGAACCATAAAGGTAAGGTACGAACGGAGAGGGCTACTGAAATTTACGCGATCCCCGTCGACGAAGCTGGCTGGCGCATGTTGCCAAACGGAGGCAGTGTGAAGTTAGGAAACAACGTCAGTATCGGGGACAATGTTGTTCTGGGTCAGCACGTGCGAATCGGAAACAACGTGATCGTCGGCGATAATGTCGAAATCGAAGACGGTGTCCGCCTTGGCGACGATGTAGTCATCGACAACAACCAGAAAGTTGGTTTGTTTTCGGAGATTGAGGCTGGTGGTGGTGTCTCGTCGAGTCGCATCAAGATCAACTGATCCCAGGTGAGAACAACATCAACCCCTCCAGATATGAATGAAGCCCCGTCCAGCGAACGGGGCTTCGTTCTTCAAAGAAACGCCCTCTCGGAACTCTGATTGGTAACGACATGTCGGCATATCGGAAGTGATAGCAAAGTGACGACAAACGCATGTCACAGGACTAAACAGCACCTATGCTGACAAGGCGGCCTTCTCGATTTGCCTCAGCCTTTCCGTCAGCAATTCCTGCTCCCGCAGGTTTTGAGTCATCGCGATGGCGCGTTGGATTTCCTCACGCGCCTCACTGAACCTTCCCATCTTCATCAGCAAATCTCCGCGAACACTGGGAAGCAGATGGTAACCAGCCAAGGCCGGGTCGGGGGTCAGCCCATCGACTGCATCGAGTCCAGCGGCTGGGCCTTGCGCCATACCGACAGCGACCGCCCGATTCAGCGCCGCGATGGGCGACGGGCTGACCTGCAGCAGGGCATCGTACAGAAGAACGATCCGGCCCCAGTCTGTCTCTTCGGCTGTGCGAGCGCGTGTGTGACAGCCAGCAATCGCTGCCTGCAAAGCGTAGTATTTCGCGCCACCGCCCAGTCTTTGTGCGTGTTTGAGCGCGGCCATTCCTCGCTGAATCTGGGTGTAGTCCCATAAAGAGCGATCCTGATCCGGCAATAAAACTGCCTCACCGTTGCTTCCCCGGCGCGCCGCAGTGCGCGATGCCTGTAACTCCATCAATGCCAGAAGGCCATGGACTTCAGATTCGCCAGGCAGAAGTTGCGCCAGCATGCGCCCGAGCCGCAGCGCATCTTCGGAGAGTGCAGCACGCATCCATTCATCTCCCGATGTTGCGGTATATCCCTCATTGAAGATCAGGTAGACCACCGAAAGCACCGACTCCACCCTGTGGCGCAACTCGTCCCCGCGTGGCGTCTCAAAGGGAACATGAGCTTCCGAGAGAGTCTTCTTGGCGCGAAAGATCCGCTGTCCCATGGTTTTCTCAGGCACGAGGAAGGCGCGGGCGATCTCCGCCGTGGTGAGACCGCAGATCACACGCAACGTAAGTGCGATGCGTCCTTCCACCGCAACCACCGGATGGCACGCGGTAAATATCAGCCGCAGGACGTCATCGTCAATCACCTGATCCAATGCCTGGTCCATAGCATCTGCGAGTTGCTGTTGTTGGAATTCAAGCTCCCTGGCAATTTCTTCATGTTTCTGCACCAGCATGTAACCACGGCGCAAAGAATCGAGAGCACGCCGCTTCGCCGCTGTCATCAGCCACGCAGCAGGATTTTCGGGGATACCTTCCTCGGGCCACACCTCGAGAGCAGTCACCAGAGCGTCCTGGGCTAACTCCTCCGCAATGCCGATGTCGTGGGTAACGCGGGCAATCGCCGCGATGAGCCGCGCGGACTCGATCTTCCACACGGCCTCAATCGTCTTGTGAATGTCCGTCATGCTTGCATAGCCGCCGCTGCAGACTCTTGTTGTACTCCATCATCCAGAGTCGCATAAGCACTCTACGGATGCACAAGCGGCGGCGGTGCCTGTCACCGCCGCCGCACGTTTGCCTTCATCAGTTCAAGTTCATCGCTCAGTGGCTTCTTTTGGCGCTGGACGGAAGAGAAACTCTCGCACCTCGACCGGCGCCCGGCAGGCGACGACGGCCTTGCGCCCCCACGCCACAGCCTGGTCCATGTCAGCGGTTTCCAATATCCAAAAACCGCCTACGTGCTCCTTGGCCTCCATATACGGCCCGTCGGTGATCAGGACTCCGCCCTCGGGTTCCTTCCGCAACGACTTTGCTTTGCTTACCGGCGACAGGCCGCCCGCGAAGAGCCTGACGCCGGCAGCGATCATCTCCCTGTTGAGTGCATGAATGTCTTCGACCATCGCTGCGTCCTCCAGCGATGGCACGTAGTTGTCGGGGTGGTGAATAGCAACTAAATATTGTGGCATTGTCTTCTCCTTGAATCGTCTTCCGGCGGGCAAATTTCCCGCCTTCACTATAACGACGAACGGCTGAACCGGAATTCGACAGATCGTCCAGAATTTTTCGTCCATGCCGCGCTTCATGCGATTCGTGGAAGTAGTTTTAGGAGGAACTGCGCGCTACACCTGCACAAGACTTTCCAGCGTGCGCGTAACGGTGCTAGCGTACACTTACCGGGCCCGAAAGGAAGAGGCGTCAGCCAACGAGAACAAAATTCCGTCCGGTCTGCGGCAAACTGTCGAGCATTGCCATGTAGCGCCCCGGGCTGAACGGTGAGGTGTGCGAGTGATCCCATCTTCGAAGTTCGGCCCGAATGGAACGGGTGCCGGCGACCCTCAAATTTCGCTGGCCTATCTGCCGCCGACGCCGCGGCAGACACGGATTGCACTCGCCGGGGCGGCAGTTTTGCTTCTCGGATTGGCAGTGTTAATTCCATTCGCGGCCAAACCGTTGCCGAAGGTTGACGGCTTCATAACAGCGTTCGATGCGGTTAACTCTGTTGCCGACCTCATTACCGCAGCTCTTCTTTTGGCACATTTCTCCATCACTCGTTCGAGAGCGCTTCGGGCGCTGGCGTGCGGGTATCTCTTTTCAGCGGCAATTGTCGTCGCACATGCGCTGACCTTCCCGGGCGTTCTTTCACCGACAGGAAATCTCGGCGGAAGTCTCCACACCAATTTCAGAATTTATCTCTTGTGGCATCTTGGCCTTCCCGTGGCCTTGTTTGCCTACATATGGCTCAGGAATAAAGGCCGTGCAAAGGCAGGCGCGCCTGCGTCAACTGAGATCGTGGCTACCGTTGGTGTCGTGGGATTATTGGCTCTGGTTAGTTGCATCGCGTGGCTCGCCTTACTGCCGCCCGTGGCTCCGATGGCCGGCAGGTGGCTCACTGCTATCACAATGTTGATATGCGCTGCTGCGCTTGCCCTGTTGTGGATTTTCAAGCGCTCGGCGCTTGATCAATGGCTCATGGTTGTCGTGCTTGCCATGATCATTGAGCTGGCGATCACGTCGCTGGTCGGTGGACGCGGGCCGACCATGGCCTCTCTCGGCTTTTATACCGGCCGCCTGTTTTCGCTCGTTACCTCAACAGTCGTTTTGATTGCTCTGCTCGCAGAAACGTCCGAACTATACGCCAGCGTTGCACGCGCCAATATGCTGACAGGCATCGTCAATGCCTCTCGGGCTTTGTCCAGCGAGATCGCGTTGTCTACGCTCATCGAGCGGCTGATGACGATCGCGATCGAGAACTCCGGCGCGGACCGCGGCCTTTTGATACTCCGGGTAGGCGATGAATACATCGGACAGGCGGAGGCGCGAGCGACGGGCGATCAGGTTGAGGTCGTGCTGCGCCAAGAGCCGATCAGCAACATTGCATGTCCCGAATCCATCGTTCGCCATGTCATCCAGACGCGGGAACGCGTCATTCTCGATGATGCCTCCAAACCCAACCTGTTCTCCGGCGATGACTATCTGCGTGATCGGCAATCGAAATCAATTTTCTGCCTTCCACTGATCAAGCAGCGCGAATTGACCGGGATGCTACTCCTCGAGAATGCGCTGATTTCACACGCGTTTACACCGGCTCGGATCGCGGTTATGGAACTACTGGCGGGACAAGCAGCGATCTCACTGGAGAATGCCGCCCGCTATACCGATCTGCAACTCCAGGTCGGGCTGCTACAGCATCTGCCTGTATCCACCTGGACGCTGAAGCCTGATGGGACACCGGATTTTGCGAATCAAGTCTGGCTTGAATTCTCTGGTCAGTCCCTTGACTTCGTCCAGTCGCATCCCGAGGCCTGGATGATGGCGGTCCACCCCGAGGATCGGGAGATGGCAGCCAGGAGCTTTTGGGAGGGCGTGCATTTGGGACAGGGTTTCGCGTTCGAAACCAGGTCTCTCCGCGCTCAGGATGGGACCTATCGCTGGCACCTCCAACAAGCCGTGGTCCTGCGCGATGCGGAAGGACAAGTCCTCAAGTTCGTCGGCATGACGACCGACATTGATGACCAGAAGCGTACCCAAGAGGCCCTACGCCAGGCGCAGGCCGACCTCGCACACATCAACCGGGTGACGACCATGGGAGAGTTAGCTGCATCCCTGGCTCACGAAGTCAGTCAACCGATCAGTGGCGCAATAACCAACGCCAACGTTTGTCTGCGAAAACTCAGGCACGGCGAACCCGATCTCGATGAGGTGCTGGCGGCTGTCACCAGAATTGTAAGAGATGCACAACGGGCTGCTGACATTGTTAACAGGATCCGCTCACAATTCGAGAAGGGAGTTCTGGGCCGAGAGGTTCTTGATGTAAACGAGATCAATCGAGACACCATCGCCCTCCTGCGCGACGAGACCGTGCGACACAACATATCGGTCCGGACGGAACTGGCAGCCGATCTTCCTCCGATTGTCGGAGACCGCGTGCAGTTGCAACAGGTCGCGATGAATCTGATCGTCAACAGCATCGAAGCGATGAAGGACGTCGACGGAATGCGAGAGATGATTATTAAATCCCAACTAGTTGAAAACGAGCAGATTCTTGTTTCATTCAGTGATACCGGCGTAGGGCTTCCGCCACAGCTCGCGGAACAAATTTTCGACCCGTTTTTTACAACCAAACCCAACGGTACGGGCATGGGACTTCGCATCAGCCGGTCAATCATTGAGTCGCACGGTGGCCGCTTGTGGGCCGAAAGCATTACTGGTCGGGGCGCAGCGTTTCACTTGAGCCTGCCTGCCCCAATTCCAGGTCCCAGTTCCAGGGCATAGATAAATCCGGCCTGGATCACCCACAAAACATCCGGCTCACCGGTCGACGCAACATGTCGATACAGCGTTAGCTCAACGGCGGATACACCACTCCCGTCAGCTGTTCGCTCACCGTCCACAGCTTCTTCGCGACAGCCTCATCCAGCGCCTGCGGCCTGGGCTGCTCTACCGCCGGAGACCCTTTGAGGTTCTTGAACCCGTCCGGCCCGATGTACTCGCCACCCCGCGCCTGTGGCGAGGTTGCGGCGTAAAGCGTCGGCAACGCACCCGCTTCATCCGACTGAAACAACAGCGGCGCGAGCATCTTTACGAGCTTTGCCTTCAGGTCGTTTGTCCCCGGGCCATTCTCGAAAATGCTGGTCGTCGAAACCCCGGGATGCACCGGGATGCTGACCAGCTTGCTTGCTGAAGCCCGCGCCTTGCGCTCCAGCTCCAATGCGAACATCAGGTTCGCCAGCTTCGACGCGTTGTAGGCGTCCCACGGCACGTATTTTTTCTCGCTTTGAAGATTATCGAAGTCAATCTTCCCGTTGCGGTGCGCCAGCGACGACACCGTAACCACCCTCGGCGCACTGGCCGCCAGCAGCGACGGCATCAGCAGCCCGGTCAGGGCGAAATGCCCCAGGTGGTTGGTCCCAAACTGCCGCTCGAACCCGTCGGCGGTAGTTTCCCGCGTGTTCAGCGCCATAACGCCGGCGTTATTGATCAGCAGGCCGAGCGCCAGCCCAGCGCCTACATAAGCCGCTGCAAATGCCCGAATCGAGGCCAAAGAGGCCATATCCAGCTCGACCAGCTCCGCATTGGCACCCGGCACTTCTTTTTTCAACCGGTCCAGCGCCGCCAGCCCCTTGGCCGTATTGCGGCATCCCAGCAGCACATGCGCACCGCGGCGAGCCAGTTCTAGGGCCGCCTGGTAGCCGATTCCACTGTTGGCGCCCGTTACAAGGGCGGTTTTCCCGGCTTGCGGGGGAATTTGTTCGGCTGTCCACTTATTTCTGGCGGGTTTGCTGGGGTTTTGTGTCGCTGTCATTTAAGTCTCTCCGTGCGCAGCGCGGTTCTGCTCACGCCTGCTGTCTGTTCTGATGCTACCAACGGTTTGCACAGGACGCCCGGGTTCGGTAATCTCGACAGGCGGCTTTGACGGTGCATTGTGCGTCTTATCTTCATATTGGCACGTCTTACGTTCGGATTCGATAGAGAGGCAGTCGCGGCCTCAAAATCATTGCCACAACCTACGAATCTTATGCGGTTCCAGTCATCACTCATCGCATTGTCACTGTTCGCTACTGGTGTCCCGACTGATCTCCCTTTACAATCAGAAGGGCAACGCCACCAATTTCATTTCTAAACTTTGAGCCTCCGTACAGAGGCCAACGGCAAAAATGTTTTGAAGGGGAAGATTCTCATGAAACTTAGCGCTCGTATTTCTGGCAGCATTGCGCTGCTGCTGGTCTTGGCAAGCACCGTTGGCTGCTCCAAACTGCGCGCTCGCGATCAGTTGGTGAAGGGTGTCAACGCATTCAAGGCTGGCCAGTACGAAGCGGCTGTCAATCACTTCCAGCAGTCGGTCGCGCTTGATCCCAGCTACCCCACCGCGCGGTTGGATCTCGCCGCGGCGTATGCGTATGAAGTGGTGCCGAACCTCGACACGCCGGAGAACATCAAGGTCGCGCAGAAGGCACTCGATGGGTTCAACTCGGTGCTCGCGGACAAGCCTGACGATCTCGGTGCGCTCCGTCAGATCGCGTCGATCCACTTCAACATTAAGCAGTTCGATCAGACCAAGCTGGATGAGCAGAAGGTCATCTCGATCGATCCCAACGACGCTCAAGCCCATGACATGATTGGCGTCATTGACTTCACCACCGCATACAAGAATGAAACAGCGGTCCTCGGCGCTGCCGGTCTTACCGACGACGGCCAGGGAACTGCGAAGAAGTCCAAGGACGTTTGCGCGAAGCTTGCCACTGCCAACGGCCCGACCATCGACGAAGGCATCAAGTATCTCCAGCAGGCAGTTGCCATCGATCCGACCTATGGTGATGCGATGGATTACCTCAACCTCATGTACCGCCGCAAGGCCAACATCGAGTGCGGCGACGACAACGCCCGCAAAGCCGATCTCGCACAGGCCGATTCGTGGACGCAGAAGGCCATGGGCGCTCGCAAGGCAAACGAAGCCGCCAAGGAGAAGAAGCTCGCCGGCGGAATCGACCTCAACAAGTAATCCAAACTACTGCTCGAACACAAGGCCTTCCGAAAGGAAGGCCTTGTTGCGTTATGCGCTCTGCTTTTGGAGATCGGGGTTCGCAGGATCCCAAATCGCAGCCGACAGCCGATATTTGCGGCACAATGAAGGCATGGCGAAGACGATCAAGCGTTGTGCGTGGGCGGAAAACGATCCGCTGATGATGAAGTATCACGATGAAGAATGGGGCGTTCCGGAGCGCGACAGCCGCGCGCTTTGGGAGATCCTGATGTTGGAAGGCTTCCAGGCCGGGCTTTCGTGGCAGATCATTCTGCGCAAACGCGAAGGCTTCCGCAAGGCGTTCAAAAACTTCGACCCGAAGAAGGTAGCGAAGTTTGGCGAAGCCGACATCGAACGCCTGATGCAGGATGAAGGCATCATCCGCGCCCGCGCAAAGATCCAGGCGACCATCGCAGGCGCGAAGATCTTTCTGGAAATGGAAAAATCCGGCGAGAGCTTTTCCATCTGGCTCTGGAACATGGCCGGCGGCAAACCAATCCAGAACACCGGCCCAGTACCGGCAAAAAGCGAGCTTTCCGAGCGCATGTCGAAGGAGCTAAAGAAGCGCGGCTTCAAATTCGTCGGCCCGGTGATCGTCTACGCCTTCATGCAGGCTGCCGGGATTGTGAACGACCACTCGATTGATTGCTTCCGGCGCAAGGCTGTGAAGGAATAGACCGAGATCTGTGTGGGGTGGTCTCCGTTCAGCTTCCCGGTTGCGTGATCACCTTGTAAGTGACGACGATTTGTTCCGGATTATCGACAGGGCCGGAAACAAGGGCGGTGCTTACTTCCACGTTGACGGAGAGGCCGATTTCGCGTCGCCGGATGACGCGCTGGACCTGGTGAACGAACTCGCCGGCTAATGCGCGGGTGCTTGGCCACTGTTCGCGGGAAAGCAGCTCTCCTGTAGGAAGAAAAACTTGAAAGGTGTCGTCGACTTCCTGACCGGAAAGCCTGCGCGAGGAGAGGTCGAACAGATGCAGCGCAGCTTGGTTGATGCGGACAATGTTGTGGTTGCGGTCAATAACGACGATACCCTCGGTCATGGTGTCGAGGACCGCCTGAAGTTGTGCCTCGCTTTCGCGGAGAGACAGCGTGGTCTCGACCAGGTTGAGATCGGCTTCGACACGGGCAGTGACATCGTTTTGAATGCCGACGAACAAGGAGAGTTTGCCCGCACTGTCGAAGATAGGCGAGAGATAGAGCTGGTTCCAGAAAAGAGTGCCGTCCTTGCGGTAATTGCGGAGCAGGACCCGGGTGCTGCGGGCGTCGCGGATGGCGTCATGAAGGGTGACGAGAGCGGTTTGGTCGGTGTCAGACCCCTGCATGAATCTGCAGTTCTGGCCTAAGACCTCGTCGGGGGAGTACCCCGTCATCTCTTCGAAGGCGGGATTCATGTAGATGAGGGGGTTGTCGTAATGCGTGGCGTCACACACAGTAATGCCATTGGAGACGGAGTTGAAGATCGTTTGGCAACAATTGGGTTCGTTGGCAAGAAGACGGGACAGTTCCGCGCAGAGGCGATCCGACCTGTTCCTGCTATTGGGAGCCGATGCGGATTCTGGGGTCACTGCTCACCTCGGCGGTTCTCGTGGGCACATGTGCCAGAGAGAATGCCAAGGATAGCACTCACGGGTGATCGGCGATTGCCTCTTGCCACACCGTACAGCTAAACCCCGGTGTAAGGGTTTGGAGTGCCGGGGGTTCCGGCTGGCGGGGCTGGTGGGTTTTGGGGGCGTGGGGGTTGGATGGCGCGGGCTGCGTCGGGGCCTGGAGTGGGTGTGGGGCCGCCGCGCAGGCCGGCGAGGATCTGGGTTTGGAAGTCGGCGGCTGCGCCAGGGTTATTGGGAAGGAACAAGGTGTTGGTGCCGCCGCGGGTGCCGATATCGCGAAGGGTGTCGAAGTATTGCGTGAGCAGGACGAGGGCCATGACGTCTTCGGCGCTGGCTCCGGGGATGCCTTGCTGGAAGTGCTCGATGGAGGCGGCGAGGCCGTCGATGATGGCCTGGCGCTCGGCGGCGATGCCTTTGCCTTGCAGGGCTTTTGATTCGGCCTCGGCTTCAGCCTGCTTGACCTTGAGGATCTTGTCGGCTTCGCCGCGGGCCTGTGCGGCGACCTGTGCGCGCTGGGCGGCGTTGATGTCGTTCATCGCGTCTTTGACTTTGCTGTCGGGGATGATGTCGGTGACGAGGGCGTTGAGAATGTTGAAGCCGAAGCCGGACATGGTAGCGTCAAGCTCCTGCTTGACGGCGATGGAGATGCTGGACTGCTGCTCGAAAGTTTCGTCGAGGGTGAGCTTGGGGACGTGGCCGAGGATGGAGTTGAAGACGAAGGACTCGATTTGCTTTTGCGGGGTGCTGAGCTTGTAGAAGGCGTCGGCGATCTTGTCGTCGAGTACGGCGTACTGGACGCTGACGGGGATCTGCACGAAGACATTATCGTGGGTCTTGGTTTCGACCTGGAACTGCGCCTGCTTGACCTGGAGGTCGACGAAGTAGACGCGCTCGGCGAACGGGATCAGGAAATGCAGGCCGGGGCGGGTGACGCGGTCGAACTTGCCGAACTTTTCGACGATCCCTGCCGTGGCCGTGCGGACCTGGTAATACGTCTTGGCGATGAGGACCAGAATGAAGAGGACGACGATGGCTAGGAAGATCAGGACGATCGGTGCGGCTTGCATGGGGTGCCTTTCGGAGTGCTTGGCAAGGATATACCCGGAGAGGCAGGGAACAGGGAACAGCTAACAGGGAACAGGGGGTGTGCGGGTGGAACCACGGTGGTTAACAGTGGGGTGAAGGGTTACTTGAAGTGTTGCGGGGAACTGGTGGCGGTGCGTTTAAGCGGTGCGGGCTTGCTTCCCGTGTTGGGAACGGGTCTGGATTTCTATGAAGGTTTGGACCAACTGGACGGCGGCGGGGGTTACGCCGGGGAGGCGGCTGGCCTGGCCAAGCGTGAGGGGGCGGATGCGGTCGAGCTTTTCTACCATTTCGCGGGAAAGGCCGGAGCAGGCGCGGTAGTCGAACCAGGTGGGGATGGTGCGAGCTTCATCGGCACGGAGGCGCTGCATGGAGCGCTGCTGCTGGGCGAGATAGCCGGCGAATTTGATACCGGTTTCGACGGTTTTGAGCTCGTTGCGGACCCAGGCTGGGATCGCAGGGGCCAGGGTCCAGGGCTCAGGGCCCAGGGCGCGGAGCCAGGGGGTGAAGATTTCGTTGGCCTGGAGGCGTGGGAGGAGCGCAGGGATTAGGGATTCGATGGTGGTTTCGGGGCGCTTGAGGAGTTGGGCGAAGAGATCGCCTTTGAGTGGGGCGGCGGGTTGGGAGCTTGTAGAGATTTGAGGGCCGGAGTTGCGAGGAGTGAGGGTTTCCGTTGAGTCCCGAGGGGTGAGCTTGCTGGTCATGAGGGTGGTTAGGTCGGCGTCGGTGAGGCGGGTGGTTTCGAGGAGCTGGGTGAGGGCCGAGAGACGGGCTTGCTTGGCTTCAAAAGCTGCCCAGGCGGTGTCGTCGATGAGGCCGAGGCGGCGGCCATGGGGTGTGAGTCGGCTGTCGGCGTTGTCGATGCGGAGATGGAGGCGGAACTCGGCGCGGGAGGTGAACATGCGGTAGGGCTCGTCGGTGCCCTTGCTGATGAGGTCGTCGATGAGGATGCCGGTGTAGGCTTCGGTGCGGTCCAGGGTGAAAGAGGCAGGTGACACCGAACAGGGAACAGGTAACAGCGAGGACTTCGCAAACAGCGCGGCGTTGATGCCGGCAATAAGGCCCTGGCAGGCGGCTTCTTCATAGCCGGAGGTGCCGTTGATCTGGCCGGCGAGGTAGAGGCCGGTGAACTTCTTGACGCGGAGCGTGCGGTCGAGCTCGGTGGGGTCGATGGCGTCGTATTCGATGGCGTAGCCGGGGCGGAGCATTTCGGCGTTCTCGAGCCCGGGGATCGAGCGGACCATGGCCGACTGCACTTCCTGCGGCAGCGAGGTGCTCATGCCGTTGATGTAAACCTCGTGCGTGTTGAGGCCCTCGGGTTCGAGGAAGAACTGGTGCGAGAGCTTGTCGGGGAAGCGGACGATCTTGTCTTCGATGGACGGGCAGTAGCGCGGGCCGATGCCTTCGATCTGGCCGGTATACATGGGGCTGCGGTGCGCGTTGTCGCGGATGAGCTGCATCGTCAACGGTGTTGTGGTGGCGATGTGGCAGGAGATCTGGCGGAGGGGTGGCGTCCAGGTAGATTGTGCGGCTTCTTCCCGGGTCCGAGAATCCGGACCCGGGGCACCCGGATTTGTGAGGGTTTGGAGGGAGCGGAAGCTGAAGGGGGTGGGGTCGGTGTCGCCGGGTTGCTCTTCGAATTTGGACCAGTCGATAGTGCGGCCGTCGAGGCGGGGTGGTGTGCCGGTTTTTAAGCGGGTTTCGCGGAGGCCTAGCTTCTTGAGCGATTCGCCGAGAAGAACCGACGCGGGTTCGCCGGAGCGGCCGGCGGTGTATTGCTGCTCGCCGCAGTGGATAAGGCCGTTGAGGAAGGTGCCGGTGGTGACGATGGTGGCCTTAGCTGAGATTGTGCGGCCGTCACGGAGCTTTACGCCCTGGATACGAGGAAGTAGGGAATAGGGAGTAGGGAGTAGTGAGGCGTCGATGTCGATGGAAGAGCTTGCTATTCCCTGTTCCCTATTCCCTATTCCCTGCTCTTCGATCACCAGATCGACCACCTCGGCCTGCTTGATGAAGAGGTTGGGGATGGATTCCAGCTTTTCGCGCATTTTGGTGCGGTATAGGGCCTTGTCGCACTGGGCGCGGGGGCTCCAGACGGCGGGGCCGCGGCTGGTGTTGAGCAGCCGGAACTGGATGCCGCAGGAGTCGGCAACTTCGCCCATGATGCCGCCGAGGGCGTCGACCTCGCGGACGAGATGACCTTTGGCGACGCCGCCGATGGCCGGGTTGCAGGACATTTGCGCGATGAGGTCGAGGTTGAGTGTGAAGAGTGCCGTGCGCAGACCCATACGCGCTGCCGCGGCTGCGGCTTCACACCCGGCGTGGCCGGCGCCGACGATGAGGACGTCGAAGGATTCAGAGAACTTCGACGGAGCGGATTGGGGCTGCGAGGCCATCACTCTTCATTCTAGTGGTTTTTGAGCGGTTTCCCGATCATCTTCA
>Ga0302316_10002067_pt1 | contig 14943 bp, 9 predicted proteins | sample III_Palsa_N3_2_FD_200456 | JGI IMG/M metagenome (GOLD analysis project Ga0302316, IMG submission 200456) | Peat permafrost microbial communities from Stordalen Mire near Abisko, Sweden - III_Palsa_N3_2 | ecosystem: Environmental > Terrestrial > Soil > Palsa > Peat permafrost | place: Sweden...
CGGCGCCGAACTGGGCCATGCGCTGGCGGCTGACGAGGGCGGAGCGCATGCGGGTGAGTTCGCCTTCGGAGGCGTCGGGGAAGGCGAGGAAGAGGGCTTCGGAGACGATGAGGCCGAGGATGGCGTCGCCGAGGAACTCGAGCTGCTCGTTGTCGGTGCCGGGGGGGTTCTTTTGCTTGGGGAAGAGCGTGAGCTCGGGTGGGCCGCCGCGGGCTTCGTAGGCGAAGGAGCGGTGGGTGAGGGCGAGGCGGAAGAGATTGGGGTTGGTGAAGGTGTGGTGAAGGAGGGTTTCGAGGGGGTGTGCGGCGGTGGGGGGTGTAGGTTCTTTGGTGCGCCGCGTCGCCATGGTTTTACTTTACAGCCGGAGGTGGTGGTGTTCCACGGTGCCTGGTTAGAAGAGTTCGCTGTGTGAACCAAGACGAACAAGGCGGAGGGTTGCGTCATCGGGCTTTCGATAGATTAGAAGCAGATCGGGCTTGAGATGGCACTCACGGTGATGCGCATAATCGCCCGATAGAGGATGATCGTGGAGTCTGTGCTCCAGCGGTAAGTCAAGAGCGAGTTTTGTCATGGCTGGGTTCAGCACGGAGTCCACATCACGGTGCCGGGGCGTGATGGAGATCTTTTTATAGTCGCGCTTGAACTGTTTGGTGAGTTCAATCTCGCGCATGCAGGAACTTCATCGCCTCGGCAACGGTTGAAAATTTATCGACTTCGCCGCGTTCGCCAGCCTTGATTGCCTCGACGGTTTCGGCGTTAGGGACTCGAACTTCAAAGGGCAATGCCTTATCGGCCTCGATGCGGGTGAGCAAGAGGCGCACAGCGTCGGACATGCTGAGGCCCATCTTTTCGAGGGTGCGCGACACCTTGATCTTGAGCTTTGCATCGACGCGGACATGGATCATGGCGGATTCGGTCTGCATAGAGACAACTGTATACCAATTGAGATACAAATTTGTTTACTTTGGTGTATCGGGCTTATAGGAGTCTTTTTCGGCTTTGCCGGTGGGGTCGAAGTCTTTGTCGTCGTCGGGGGTTGGCTGTTTGGCACGGAGGGGTAGGGCGAAGGGTTTGGCGAGGCCGGCTTCGGCGGCCTTTTTTGTGTCGGGCTGGCTGTCGCGGACGGTTTCGGCTAGTTTGTACTCGGCGAGGGCGTGGTCGCGGTCGGGCGGGTTCATGGAGTCGTAGAGGCGGCCGAGGTAGATGTGGCTCCATGCCATGGTGCGGGGGTCTTTGCTGAGGGTTAGGGTTTGCTGGAAGCCGGCCATGGCTTTTTCTGGGTCGCCCTGCATGAGGTTGATGCGGGCGAGGACGTACTGGGCGCGGCCGTGATCGCCTTTGGGGTCGGCGAGGGTCTTTTCGGCGATGTCGCCGGCTTCGTCTGGCTTGCCGGTCATGAGGTCGAGCTCGGCGAGATCCATGCCTTCGATCTTGCGGGGTGCGGTGTTGGGGCGGAGCGGGTCGGCGGGGACGGTTTTGACGAAGACGATCTCTTCGGCGTGCTTTCGCTCGCGGTCGACGTCCATGCCGTAGATCATGGGGGCGATCTCTTCGCGGAGGCCGTCGCCGTTGTGCTCCATGAGGGTGAGGGTCTGGTAGAAGTAGCCGGTGAGCACCCAGCCCTGGGCTTCGTCGGTGTCGACGAGCTTGAGGCGGGCGAGGGAGTTTTCGCTGTCGTAGAGGGCCTTGAGGGCGGCGTAACGGTCGACGTCGACGCGCTCTTTGGACTTGGGCTTTTCGGGCGCCGGGGAGTCAATGACGTACATGTGGGCTTCGACGGCTTTGATGAGGCACTCGGTCATGAGGGCGACGACGTCGGACTTGTAGAAGAACTCGAGTGGGGCGTCCTGCACGCCGCGGAGCATGGGCTGGATGCGCTCCATGGCGGTGCCGCGGCTGTAGACCATGGGCTCAATGACGTAGTGGAGATAGATGTGGCGGATCTCGTCGATGGGCACGGGGACGCCGGCGGCGTTGCTGGGCGACATGACGATGATGTAGTCGGTGCCGTAGACGCGGGCGTTGGTGAGCGAGGGCGAGAGCATGGGCTCAAGCAGGACGAGGAAGCGGCGGCCGTCGTAGCTGCTGACCGGCTGGTGGAGGTAGATGTTGGTGCTGAGGACGGCGTGGACCATGGCGTCGTGGACGCGGGCCTGGAGGGTTTCGTACTCGGTGTGGTGATGGAGCCAGATGTAGTGGAGATCGACCTCGGCGGCGAAGGTGCGGAGGAGCGGGAGGATGTTGACGACCTGCGTGGCCTGCGGGGGGAGCTCGGTTTCGTCGAGATTGGGGGTGAGCGAGGGCGGCGGCGAGAGATAGAGCGCGAGGGAGACGTACTGGCCGACGTTGAGGCCGGCGTCGTTGAGGTGGTGTGAGGTGATGTAGGCGCAGAGAGCGTCGCGGGAGGCACGGGCGGTCTCAGATGCGGCGAGGGCGGTGTTCATGTCGGCGCGGACTTCGGCGCGGACGGGGGCGGATTTGTCCAGATCGGCGTCGTAGCCGCAGGCGTTGAGGGCAGCGCCCATGTCAAAGAGGGGTTCGCTGGTTTCGAGGGTGACGGCGGCGCCACCTTCTTCAATCTGCGCAGCGCGTGGGCGGAACGCAGGATTGGGGCCGTTTTGCGGGGCGCTCTGAGTGTTGCTGATGGCGGGGGCGTCAGGATTGGAGGATGACGAGGAGGAGCTTTGCTGCGCGACGGCGCTTAGTGAGACGGCGAGGGCGGCGGTCAGGAGGGTGAGGCGGCGGGAGAGGTGGGAGGGTTTCTGGGGCACGATGACTATTCGACTCACGGATCAAGTCTATGGGAAGCGAGGGCTGGATTCTTCGGGGAAGGCAGTTTCTCGGCTAACCTGCCATTCGCTCCTGACTCTGTTTTGGAACGAGACGCCATCTTCGAGGGTGTCGGCAAATAGGCCGAAGAACTGATTTATGTCGGGCGATGGCTGAGAGTTTAGCGCGATCTTGTCGAGGTCGCTTTCCGGTATATCGATGTGACGGCGCATGGGGACTCTCGGATGGGGTTATTGGGGTAATGAAAAGTCGTGGCACCCGCGGAAATGTGACAGCCGGAAAACAAGTGCAGAAGCAGATTCCTACAGAATGACAAACAAAAAGTAACGTGCAGCTTCTTTAGCCGCGGACGGAGATGCCGGTGTAGGTGAGGACTACGTGGCCGCGGACGGGGGCTCCGAAGAGGGTGGCGGGCTTGAAGATGCTGGCGAGGAGGTTCTGTTCGACGCGGAGGCGGACGGCCGGGTCGGTGGGGCCGGAGAGGATGGAGTAGTCGTAGACGCGACCGTCGGTGTCTACCTTGGCTTCGACCATGATGAGGGTGTCCCGGTCGAGCGTGACGGGCTGCGGCGGGACCTCGGCGTAGAGGAAGTGCGGGGCGATGAGGTGAGCCATGTTGTCATCGTTGGCCTGGACGGCGAGCGGTGCGCCGAACATCCAGACAAAGCCGCCGAGGAGCACGATGGCCGCGGCGAGGCCGGCGGAGGCGCGCAGGGCTACGGAGGCGAGCCATGTGTCCCACGCGAGGAGGAATTTGCCGCGGGGCGAGAGATGGGTGCCGCGTTCGCGTTCGAGCGCGATGGCCTGATGCAACTGCGCCTGCAAGCGGGCAGGCGCGAGCGCGGGACCCAGGTCCGAGAGGGATTGCTGCACGGTGCGGAGGTCTTCAAACTCCTGGGCGCAGGGGGTGCAGCCGTCGAGATGATCGGCGATGTTTGCCATGGCAACGCCGCTGATGGTGCCGTCGAGGTAGTCGGAGAACTCTGCGCGGGTGCTCTCGCAGGTCTCGGGAAGCGTTGCGTTGGCTTGCGGATTGGCTTTGCGGAAGATCATTACGCCACCGCCTTGAGGATCGCGCGTTTTGCGGGGCGAACGGGGGAGTCTTTGATGAGGGCTTCGCGGAGGGCGGCGCGGCCGCGGGTCAGGCGGCTTTTGACGGTGCCGATGTTGACGTTGAGGATCTCGGCGATCTCTTCGTAGCCGAAGCCTTCGATCTCGCGGAGGACGACGACCTCGCGGAAGACTTCGGGGAGGGTGGCGAGGGCCGCCTCGACGTGCTCGCGGACCTGGGCGCTGACGGCGCAGTCGTAGGGCGAGGCATCCTGGGCGGCGAGGGCATCGGCGAGGCAGAAGGTTTCACCTTCGGCGTTGTCGAGTGGGGCGTCGATGGTGAGTTCCTGACGCTTGTGGCGTCCCCACCAGCGGCGCTGATTGCTGGCTTCGTGGAGGGCGATGCGGTAGATCCAGGTGCGGAGGCTGGAGTCGCCGTGGAAGCTGGAAATGTTGCGGAAGACCTTGATGAAGACGTCCTGCGTAACGTCGGCGGCGTCGGAGGGGTCGCGGAGAGAGCGCGCGATGAGGGAGTAGATGGGATGGCCGTACTGGGCGATGAGCAGGGCGAAGGCCGGCTCCGAGCCTGACTTCAGCTCGGCGATGAGGGATTGCTCCTCTGCCCGGATTCCAATCGCGCTTGCGAGATCGCTCATTGCGGTCCTCGATCCAACAGCCACTGCTAGGGGTTAAGGTAGGCCCGAAGCGGTATGTCTGTAAAGCAGGGATTAGGGGGTAGGGATTAGGGATTAGCCCTGATTCCAAATGCCCGAGTCCTGGCCCGACTGCTGCGAGGGTACTGCGCCGCCGGCGGCCGAGTGCTCGCTCACTCTGCAACATATAGACACCGGGGGCTTTAGAAATGTTCCGGATAGCGAAAACAAAGGGTGAGAGTTATTTCACCTTCAGTTCCGCGGGCATTGATTGCAGTTCGAGGAGCTTCGGCGTTTCGGTCAGATAGTAGGTGGAGAGCATGGGGAACTGTTCCTGGAAGAGCAGGAGCGTTGGATAGTAGAAGCTCTGGATCTCTGCGCGGCCTTCCATGTGCTCGCTGCGGATGGCGCCGCCGAGAGCGTCGACGAACTGTTGCGCGGTGGCCTGGCTGTGCTTTTCCATCTCTGGGGGTTCGATCTTGGTCTCTGGAGCTACGCGGACGCGGGCTCCGTAGGCGGCGCGCTGTTTGGCCAGCGGGGAGCTTTTGCCGGGGCCCTTGGCGTAGTACCACTCGTAGAACTTCATGAAGCGGAAGAGCTGCGCGGCGTTGGTGGGGGAGTAAGGGCTGGGCATGCCCTCTTTCTTGGCGAAGGCGACCGAGACGGGCGAGAGCGAGAGGTCGCTGGTCTGCTTGCCGCCGAAGTCGTCGGGAGCTTTGCCGCCGGTGCCTTTTGCGGAATAGGCGGTCTTATCGCAAACGAAGGTCTTTACGGCTTCGGCCATGGAGAGGTCGTGGATGTAGACGAGGTTGTCCATGGTGTAGGGCTGGCCGTCGACGCGTCGGCAGGTGTGGGGAGTGTAGTAGGCATCGTGCCAGATGGCGGAGACGCCGTCGTTGGTGACGTAGGTGTCGGTTTCGAGAACGGAGACGCCGGAATCGATGCCGTTTTCAAAGGAGGGGATGGTGTTTTCAGGGCGATCGGCGCGTCCGCCGCGGTGGGCGGAAGACTCAAAGGTGTCGAGCGCGTGCAACTTTGCGGAGTCGCCTTTGGCTTCGGTGCGTAGCTGTGCGAGGAGGGCCATCAACATTTCGGGGTCGTCGGTGATGATGCCATCGACGTGAAACTTCTCGATTAGAGTGCGCATGATACCGGCGCTGTCGGGTGTCCAGACGACGACGCGGATGTTGTGCGCGTGTAGTTCTTCGATGTTGACTTCGCCGTTGAGAACGGTCTGGTAGGAGGGCGAAAGTACAGGCCGGCCGGTGTTATGGTGCGCGTCGGCGTGTGCCGTAGCTTTGACCATCAGCGTGGTGAATGGATTGGGCATGGGTGCCTGCTGTGCGATGAGGGGAGATGAGGCGACGGCGAGAGCGCAAAGTACGCGGTGTATAGCGTTCATGTCCAGCTATTGAAGCAGAAATGCGTTACAGGGTGCGAAACGCTGTCCTTAGGAGAGATTGTTGCACGGGCGATCTGGTGCGTACGTGGTTCGGCCGCCGAGGTTTATGGCAAGAATGACGGAGTTTTTGACGTAGGTGGCTCCGGCGGAGGGTTGCGGATTGACTTAGCTGGCTGGTTCGCGGAGAATAAGAGAGTCCCTCCTAGAGTGGGCCTGTGGCGCAGCTGGGAGCGCGCTTCCATGGCATGGAAGAGGTCATCGGTTCGATCCCGATCAGGTCCACCAACAACCCCTTACAAGAAGAAGCACTCTCGGTTCCAAACGTCCTCTTTTGCTGAGGCGAAGGTGCTGAGCCCTTAGAGCCCGTTTGGGCAAGATAGGCTCAACGACTTAACGCGGACTCCGGTGCGGGTAATTCGGCAGGGTCAGCCCCACCTGATGGAGTAGCGATAAAAACCGCGGATCGTCATGAAGATTGTCCAGCATGGGATTTACAGCCAGCAGGATAGCGGCGCCATCATGGTCTGCTACGACGCGCTGGAGGGCCGCGATCGCTTTGTCGCGTTGGCCGGTAAAGGCATACCACTCGGCGGGGTCAAAATCGTTTGGGCGACGGGTCGTTGCGGGGTCGTGTCGCTCCATGGCATCGAGACGCACTAAAGCGTAGGCCACGATTCCTTCGCGATGGTAAGCTTCACGACCACGCTCTTCGAGAGCGATGCGAGCCTGATCCTTGTCCATCTCGGCCATTTGGCGCCACTCGTTTAATGCTTCGTCATAACGTTTATCGCAGAAGTACGCCCACCCAAGCTGGTTATGGCTTTCGGGGGAATCGGGAACCAAAGACACGTATTTCTCCGCGAAGGCGATCGCGCGGGGACTATCGTGAGCCATGCCGGCGACATAGGTAGCCATGCTGTAGACCAGAGGCCAGAGCGGATCATCGGCAACAGCGCGATCTATCTCAGACATCGCTTCATCGAAACGGCCTTCGTAGACGAGCAGTGACGACAGCCACGCATGATAGGTCGCCTTGTGCGGATCAAGCTCAATAGCGCGACGCAACTCCCGCTCGCCAAGAGCGAAATCCCATGCTGAACGCAAGGCAACATCGCCGAGAACCGCATGGGCCTCGGCGAGTTGCGGATCGAGCTGTAAAGCCTGCTGAGCCAGTTGCCTGGCTGCATTCTGGTGCTCTTCAGGATTGGAGAAGTAGCGGAGAGCGAGGTGAGTGGCAGCCATGCCGGCGTACGCTCCGGCAAATTTTGGATCACGCTGAATAGCAGTCTGATATTGAACGAGGGCCTGATTCAAAGCTGTTGGATCGCGGAGGCGCGTCAGTTCGCGTCCCTGCAAATACTCTCCATAAGCCTGTGGGTCATCCGTGCTGCCACGGATAGATTGCATGGACTTGTCTTTGCCCTGGAGATTCAGAAAGATGTCGCGTTGCAGCTTATCGCGAATGCCGGCAAGTTCGTCTTTGCTGCCTTCATATTGAAACGACGCCATGTGCAGTGAGTCGCGCCCGCGAACAAGCTCGAACTGTACCGTGCATCGGTCGCCCTCCACCCGGAACTTGCCGAGCAGAAGCATATCGAGATGGAGTTTTTCGGAGATGCTGCGAATGCCGTTGTCGTCGCGAGTGATGTTGTTGAGCGAGTTCATGGCGCGGATCTGGACGACAGGAAGTTGTGCGAGGGCGTCGGCCAAATCGAGGCGGAAGCTTTCCCCCATCTCTTCGGCGCCTGGGCCTTCGGATTGGAAGGGGGCGATTCCGAGCGAGACAACATTCGTCTCCGTAACCACCGGTGGATGCCGATGTCGATAGAGTCCGGCTGCAAGAGCGAGGACGATCAGCAGAGCAACTCCACCGCCAAGAAGCCAGCGATATCGCCGTAGAGGGTTGTTTGATATTTGAAGCGGTGGAGTGACGCTGGTCTGCTGCGGGGCTTCCAAAACCGGGAGGGGAAGAACTGAAGGTGGCTCGACTGGCTTGATCTCCGTCTCCGATGCGGCCACTGCGAGCTCTTGCGGCAGTGGATCCCCCTCGGCACCGGGTGCAGGATTTAGCACCGGCGTTGCGACCGGGATCACGGCGATTTGGGGCAGAAACCGGTATCCACGCTTGTGGACGGTTTCGATGTACTTAGGATTCTTGGGATTGTCCCGGAACACCGCGCGCAGATCTGTGATCACCCGGTTGATGGCGTGCTCATGGTCTAAAAACTCGCCCTCCGGCCAGAGCAACTCCTGAAGCTCGGCACGAGTGACCACCGTGCCCTGACGCTCCAGAAAGATTCCCAGAAGGCGCGAGGTCTGTTTCGGTATCCGGAGCCGTTTGTCCCCACGAAGAAGATCGCCGGAAGAGAGATCAAATTTGAAGTCCAAAAAGGACACCAGCTCCAGCTTGCCCATAAGAAAACTTTACATGAATGGTAGTCAAGACTTTCAAGAATGCCATTCCGGAACAAACCTTACAAAATGTAAATACCTCATTACAAAAAGGTTACGAGCGTATAAATTGCGGAGCTATTCATGACCTTCCAAGTATTGCATCGCCTTTGATCGACCGCTAGAGTACAGGTGTTTCCACTGATACTTCTTTCGCCAAAAGTCAGGAATCCTCTCTTCCTGACTGAGGTTGACCCCTACAACCTGTCTGCTTGACCGACGGTTGACACCACAATCTCTCGATTCGCTTCCGTTGGAGTAACCCTCCAGCGCTCGCCGAAGAATACCTGTTTTCACCTGGCTCGCAACGCCTCATAGGAAACCTCATGCTGCCTAAGAAATTCTCATCCCGGTCCTTTTCCCTTCTGATGACTGCCTTTGTCCTGGCGATTCCTTCGCTTGCCAAGGCGCAAACTTCCGCATCGGCGGCAGACACGAAGCCGGTGGCCAATCGGCTAACGCAGCCTATTAATGAGAAGAGTCTGGTAAGCCTGCATGGAACGGTTCATCCGCTGGCCCGTGCGGCCAACGATAACGGTGCGGCGCCGGATGGCATGCGGCTCGATCGCGTACAGATCGTTCTGAAGCGCAGCGATGCTCAGGAGTCTGCTCTAAAGCAGTTGATCGATGACCTTCACAAGCCGGGCACCGCCAGCTACCATCACTGGCTTACACCGGAGCAGTTCGGAGAACAGTTCGGCCCCTCGGATTCCGACCTTGCCGCGCTCGAGACGTGGTTGCAATCGCATGGTTTTGGCGACATCAAGGTCAACCCCGGTCGTCAGACCCTGGAAGTTACCGGCTCTGTAGCTCAGTTTCGCGAAGCCTTTCATTCACAGATTCACAAGTACTCGGTAAAGGGCGAAGCTCACTACGCGAACGCGACTGATCCACAGATCCCAGCAGCGCTTGCGCCGGTCTTCGGCGGATTTGCCTCACTGAACAACTTTCGCCTCAGCAACCACAGCAAGATGATGGGCAAGGCCACTTACGACGTCAAAAGTGGAAGAGCGAAACCACAGTGGACCACGGACACCAGCTTTGGCGAATCGTTCCTGATGTCTCCCGGCGACTTCGCCGTGCAGTATGACCTGAACCCTCTCTACAGTGCTGGAACGGACGGCACTGGGCAGACCATTGCCGTCGTCAACGACTCGAACGTGGACCCCTCCATCGTCAGCAGGTTCCGCAGCATCTTCGGTTTATCCGTCAATCCAACGCAAGTCATCCTCGACGGCAACGATCCTGGAATCGATGGGATCAACAATCCCGACGGTCCGAACTACGACTCTGGGGAAGCGTATCTCGACGTCGAGTGGGCCGGAGCGGTAGCTCCGAAGGCCAATATCGATTTGGTAATTGCCGCGGATACCACTTTGAATCCAGGCCTTATCCTCGCGGCAGGACATGCCGTATACAGCAATATCGCACCCATCCTCAGTCTCAGCTTTGGCGGTTGTGAAGCGCTGCTAGGCAGCGAAAATCAATTCCTCAATACCTTGTGGGAACAAGCCGCCGCGCAGGGAATCACCGTTGCGGTCTCTACCGGCGATAGTGGCTCGGCCAATTGCGATAATCCCGACAAACAGGCCTACGCTGTCGAAGGTCAGGCTGTAAGCGGATTCGCCTCCACGCCCTATGACGTCGCCGTTGGCGGCACAGACTTCTATTACAGCTCGTACAACCAGGGCAATACAGCCATCAACAACCAGCTAGAGACGTACTGGAATACAACCGCCAGCAACAGCACGCCCACTGTTTCCATCAAGGGCTTCATTCCTGAGCAGGCCTGGAATAACAGCCAGTACGGTTCAAATATCGTCCCCTACACCAGCGGCGAGACGACCATTGAAGCAGGCAGCGGAGGGCCCAGCACTCTTGGACTCGTCACGGGTCCCTATCCGAAGCCCTCCTGGCAGACAGGGCCCGGCGTTCCAGCAGATGGTGCTCGCGATATTCCAGACGTCTCACTCTTTGCCTCTTCAGGAGCCAACGCCAGCTACTATCCAACCTGCGCCGCCGATGGCGATTGTCAACCGGCTGCCAGCGGAAGCGTTGTTCAGATCTCCGGCGTTGGTGGGACCTCTGCCTCTACGCCTGCTTTCGCCGCGATGATGGCTCTCGTCAATCAGCGGTACGGACGTCAGGGGCAGGCTGACTACATCCTGTACCCAATGGCGACACAGTTCCCCGCCGTCTTCCATGATGTGGTGCAGGGAACGAACTCCGTACCGTGCGCACTTGGGTCGACGGGCTGCATTGCCGTAGCAAACCCCGTGACCAACACCGATGGCACGCGTGAAGGCCAAATCGGCAAGGGTTCCGTGCCTGAGTACAACGCCACAGCGGGTTACGACCTGGCCACCGGACTTGGCTCTCTCGACGCAAACGCGTTGTTGACCAACTGGCAGAATGTTAAGTTCGCCAGCTCCACTACTACTCTCACGCCTTCTTCCACCAGCATCGCGCATGGCCAGACGGTCACCTTCACCGGATCGGTGACAGCGAGCACAGCACCAACCGGCGCGGTGGCGCTGATGGCCGACAGCACAGAGCCGCTGCAGGCCGGACAAACGGTCTTCAACCTCAGCAATGGCAGCTTCAACGGCACGTACAACGCGTTGCCGGGAGGGACGTACAACATCTGGGGTCAATACAGCGGAGATGGAGTGACTGCCGCAAGCAAGTCGACTCCGACTCAAATCACCGTGACTCCTGAAGCCAGCCAGGTTCAGTTCGGCATCTTCGATGTAATCAGCGAAGGAAAGAATGCCGTAAATTCGGGGGCGCAGGTTCCGTATGGAACACAATTCGTCCTCACTGCTTTGCCAACGCCATTGTCCGGTGGTACCAGCTACGGCATCCCGACAGGAAGCGTCACCTTTGCCGATGGCACAAGCAACCTCACCACTGTGCAGGTCAATTCCAATGGCGAAGCTGCAACCAATGCGCCTCTCGGCATCGGCGCACACTCTCTCATGGCGACCTACTCCGGGGATAACAGCTACACGAAATCTTCGTCGTCCGCGGTTACTCTCACCGTTGTAAAAGACACTCCTACACTCGGATTCGTCAGCACCGCCCAGACCGGCCCCACTACCTTTCAGGGTGCTGGACCGATTGTCTTCACGGTCGAGGTAGAAAACGGAGCAAACAACCAGATCGAACAGATCTATGGAAGCTATGTCTATAGCCCTGTTGCACCGCCGACAGGCACCGTCACCATAACCGGTCTCCCCGCCGGTGTGCCCGCCGATGCTCCTTTGCAGTCGACGCTCGATCTCGGCACCGGCTCCGCCGAAGGTGTCGGCACCATTACGGCAACCTCCCTGGCTGCGGGAACGTACACCCTCACAATCGCCTATCCGGGCGATGCAAACTACAACCCGATCACCGGCTCTGAAACCATCATCGTCCTGGGCAGCAATCTCCTGGCCTCAACAACAACAGCAAGCTCTTCGACTGTCTCCACCTCATCCGCGGCCGCAGTGAACATCGCTACGACAGTTACAGGCCAGACGGGCAAGAGCGCTCCAACGGGATATGTAACGATTGGCACCGCTGGTTATGCGATCGCACAGGTAAAGCTGGCTGCCATCGGTGGCGATATCTCATCGGCAGGTTTTGCATTCAATAGTGCGGCTCTCCTGCCGGGAGCGAACATGCTCACGGTGCAGTACTCCGGCGACACGGTCTATCAGCCCTCGTCTACTACAGTCTCAATCACCAACGGCGTCGGTCCAGGAACGCAGGGCTTTGCGCTTGCCGCTACGCCTGTGAACATCACGTCGCCGGGTTCCAGCGCGGCTTCGACCGTCACCGTTGCTCCGAGCAACGGGTTCACGGGGAACGTGGTGTTCACCTGCACGGTCACCCCACCCTCTGGCGTGACAGATGTCCCCACCTGCTCGGCTGCATCCGCGGCAGTTACAGGAGACCTTTCGGTCAATGGCACGCTTACCATCAACACCGACACCGCACTGCCCGCCGGCACCTACGCTCTCAACATTCTCGGCACTTCAGGAAGCCTCACTGCCAGCATAAGCATTCCGGTGGTCGTGACCATTCCCGTCGTTCCGGGTTTTGTGCTTGGCAGCAGCCCTATTACGATCGCAACGCCAGGAACGACCGGCACTTCCATCATCACGGTCACGCCTAATAACTCCTTCACCGGCACGGTGGCTCTCACGTGCTCTGTAGCGGCGAGCACACTGAATGATCCGCCAACCTGCTCCGTCTCTGCTCCCCCGGCAATCACAGGTGCTGCAGCGGTAACAGCAACACTCACTGTCGCAACCTCAACAGGCACGGCTGACGGAACGTATACGGTCAACGTTAGCGGAACGTCAGGAAGCATCACTCAGGCTACGAGCGTCTCCGTTACGGTAACTGGCACTGCGCCCGTTCCGAGCTTCGCGCTAAGCGGCGTTGCCATTACGAATGTCACACCAGGAACGCCTGCGACCTCCACGATTACCGTCACGCCAAGCGGAGGCTTTACAGGTGCCGTCGCACTTGGCTGCGCTGTCACAAGTACGCCGGCTGGCGCAACGGAGGTTCCCACCTGCCTGGTGACGACACCTCCTGCGATCACGGGAACAACAGCGGTAACAGCGACGCTCACCGTGAACACCACCGCCGTGACGACTGCGTCTTTGGAGAATCATCTTCCTCGAGGCTTCGCCGTTGGAAGCAGCATCGCAGTCGCGTCTCTCTTCTTCCTCATTCTTCCGAGCCGTCGTAGACGCTTGAAGATGCTGTTGAGTCTGCTCGCTCTTGCCGTGTTTTCCGGAGCAGTGGTTGGTTGCGGAGGCGGATCGAACGCTCCATCCTCTGGCCAGGGCAACGCCGGCACGACACCGGGGGCCTACATCATCACCATCACCGGCACCAGTGGCACGATCTCACAAACAACACAGGTCAACGTCAGCGTGAACTAAAGATCGCGCCGCAACGCAGGTAAGTCTTCAGAAAGGGAGTGGACGCACAGATGACACAAGGCAACTTCGGAATTCCGTCAAGCGCACGCAGGTTTCTGGCGATCCACGAACCCTTGCGCTAAGCATCGACACTCCGATGCCTAAGAGAGCATCGCCAACCGCAACCCCATCGTAAGCAAACTTTGTGACTTCACTTACAGGAGGCTAGACCGAGATGAGAAGCTGGAACAGATTAGGTGTCTTTACGTTATTCGCCATGGCGACGATCTCCGTAGTTGGTTGTTCGAGTAATTCAACTCCACAAACACCCCCACCAACTCCTACCTATACGATCAGCGGTACGATTTCAGGGATTACCGCGGCGGGGCTGGTCTTGCAGGATAACGGCGGCGACAACCTGACGGTGAGCGCGAACGCCAGCACCTTCACGTTCGCCACGGCTATCACTAGTGGCGGCGCATACAGTGTCACGGTGTTCGCGCAGCCCACAGGCTTTAACTGCGCGGTGACGAACGGCAGCGGTACGGCCAGTGCCAATGTCACCAATGTAAGCATTGCCTGCGTTCAGGCGTACAGCATCGGCGGTTCGGTCTTCGGCCTCAGCGGCGCGGGTTTGGCGCTGGAAGATAACGGTGGCAACAAAGTGACGGTGAGCGTGGGTTCCCCGAGCTATGCGTTCGTCTTCCCCGGTGCGATTCCAAGCGGCGGCGCGCCCTACAGCGTGACGGTGTCTGCCGATCCCGCAGGACAGGAATGCATAGTTGCTAACCCGGCTGGCACGGCGACGGCGAATGTCACAAATGTGAACGTCTCCTGCTCGGCTGTCCCATCGGGTTCCTTCACGATCAGCGGCACGATTAAGGGGCTCAAGAGTTCAGGAGTGATGCTGCAGGATCAGGCCGGCATCAACGACGATGACCTCTTGCCCGTGAGTACAAACGGCACCTTCACCTTCTTGGATCCGATTGCAGCCGGCGGCAGCTATAACGTATCGGTGCTGACACAACCTGTAGGCCGGAACTGCGCCGTCTCCAACGGCACTGGCACCCCTACCGCCAATGTGACGAATGTGAGTGTCGTCTGCGTCGGCGAGTGGACGTGGGTCGACGGCAGCAAATCAGGCGGCGGCTATGGTGGTGTGACCGGGGTCTATGGCACCTTGGGAACTCCGGCTGCAACCAACACTCCCGGTGGACGCGAACAGGCTGTTGCCTGGACCGATGCATCGGGTAAGGCCTGGCTCTTCGGCGGCCAGGGTCAGGACTCGACCGGGTCCGCATACGGTGTGCTCAACGACCTGTGGAAGTTCGACCCCACACTGGGCACAACGGGCGAGTGGACGTGGATGGGTGGAAGCAACGTAGAGACGCCCAGCACGACCTTCGGTACGTCCGGCGCAGCCGGAACGTATGGCACGCTCGGAATAGCCGTACCTTCGAACGATCCCGGCGCACGTTCGCAGGCAGCGAGCTGGCTCGATGCGTCAGGCCATCTCTGGATGTTCGGCGGAGAGGGCATCGACGCCTACGGTCTCACCGGACAGCTCAATGACCTGTGGAAGTTCGATCCGACCCTGGGCACAACAGGCGAGTGGACGTGGATGGGCGGCAGCAACACCGTCGGCATCCCATTCGGCGGCCAGCCCGGCATCTACGGG
>Ga0302316_10002068_pt1 | contig 14936 bp, 13 predicted proteins | sample III_Palsa_N3_2_FD_200456 | JGI IMG/M metagenome (GOLD analysis project Ga0302316, IMG submission 200456) | Peat permafrost microbial communities from Stordalen Mire near Abisko, Sweden - III_Palsa_N3_2 | ecosystem: Environmental > Terrestrial > Soil > Palsa > Peat permafrost | place: Sweden...
TGGGTGGAAGCTCAGTTGTAAGCGCTGTTATAAGCCATTCGGAGCAAGCCGTCCGGAGCCCCCGTTCTGTAGCGGGACCTCTGAAACAAAAGAGCCGCGAGCGTAAAAACTCGCGGCTCTTTTGTTTTCGGTGCGGTGGAGAAGTGGGCGCAGTCGTAGCCGCAGCAGTGCGCGTTGCGACCAGACCATGCCTCCGGCGATCAGGCCGCCGTCGGCAACCTCGCCTCGACTTGCCCACTCACAGGCTCCGCCAGATTGCTGCTGGCCAGCAAGGTCTCGCGCAGCGCTTTGAGCGCCGACGAGAAATGCCCGCGCCGCCAGACGAGCAGCGTATCAATGATGCCCAGGTCGTCGAGCGAATGAACCGCGATGTTGTTCATATCGTGCTGTAGGTCGAGCACCGAGCGCGGTGCGACCGCCACGCCCGCTCCCGCCGCCACACACGCGACGATCGCATGATAGGAGCCGAGCTCCAGCACCCGCGCCGGGCGGATGCCATGCTCCATGTACCACTTCTCGACGTAGCTGCGGTACGCGCAGCCGCGCTCGAAGGCAATCAGCGTCGACAGCGCGATGTCGCGTCCCTCGCGAATCGGGCGATGTCCGCGCGGCGTCAGCATCACCAACTCTTCGCGAAACACGGGCACGGATTCGAATAACTCGCCGTCCCAGCCGGGGGCGAGCGGGGTAGCGATCAACGCGGCGTCCACTTCGAAGGCCCGCACCCGCTCGATCAATCGACCGCTCGTCCCTGTCTCCAGTTCAAGCCCGACCTCTGGCCAACGCTGGTGATACTGCGCCAGCAGCCCCGGCAGGCGGCTCGCCGCCACGCTTTCCATGGTCCCCAGTCGTAGCCGGCCGCTCGGGTGGTCTTCGCGCAGCGCCTGGCGTGCCTCGTCGGCGAGCGCCAGCAGCCGTTCGGCATAGGGCAGCAAGGTTTCACCGGCGGGCGTGAGCACCAGCCGGCGGCCGTCGCGGATGAACAGTTCGGTGCCGAGCTGCTCTTCGAGCTGCTTGATGCGGGTGGTCACGTTCGACTGCACCCGGTTGAGCTTCGCGGCAGCGCGCGTGACGCCGTTCTCGCGCACCACGGCGCGAAAAATGGTCAGTGCGGCCAGATCCATGGTTCTCTCCAGGAGATCATTGGTATCTATATTATTCATTTTTTGTGATTGAAACGTCAAGCTATGATGGGTTCAAGGAGTCGCTGCATGGCATATGCCGCGCCCCAGTTCCGCAATTTGGCCGCGTTCGACCTCTCTTGAAGCAGTCACATGGACAATCTCGCCTCAACTCACCCACTCGCCGCGTCGGCCGGATCTCACCCGGCCCGCGAGGCTGCAATCGCCTGCATGATCGTGTTGGCGGTGGCGCTCGGTATTGGCCGCTTTGCCTTTACGCCGCTTCTGCCGTTGATGTTGCACGGCGGCGGACTCGACATCCGTCACGGCGGCTGGCTTGCGTCTTGCAACTACGCCGGCTACTTTGCCGGTGCGGTAGCCTGCGCTGCGCTGCGCGTCGAACCGGCGCGGATGGTGCGCGTGGGGCTCGCCTTGACCGTGCTGCTGACCTTGGCGATGGGTCTGACCAGTCACTTCTGGATCTGGGCAATCGTGCGCTTCGTCGCCGGCGCGGTCAGCGCGTGGACCTTTGTGTTCGCGTCGCAGTGGGGATTGCGGCGGCTCGCCGAACTGGGCGCGCATGGGTGGGGCGGGGTGATCTACACGGGGCCCGGGTTTGGGATCATTGCTACCGGGTTGTTCGTGAGCGCCGCCGGACGGTTTGGGGCCACGGCGGGTTGGTTGGGGTTTGGGCTTGCGGCGGCGGTGCTGTCCGCGCTGGTCTGGCGGGTGTTTGTCGCCGTGCCCACCTGGCCTGCCGCCGCGGCATCCGCAAGCGGTAGTGGTGGCAACAGCAGCAACAACGGCAACAGCACAACGCATTCGACCTCCCCCGCAGCCTCAGCAGCGACCCCCGCGGCGAATCCCCCGCATCGTGCCGACGCCTTCTGGCTGGTCGTGCTGTACGGCGTGCCGGGCTTCGGCTACATCATCACTGCGACCTTCTTGCCGGTGATCGCCCGCCATGCGCTGCCCGGTTCCGCGTGGCCTGACCTGTTCTGGCCAATGTTCGGCCTCGCGCTGATCGTCGGCGCACTGGGCGCCGCGCGTCTGCCGCACCACTGGGACAACCGGACCCTGCTGGCCGCCTGTTACGTCCTGCAGGCGGCGGGCGTGGCCCTCGGCATCGTCTGGCCGACGGCTGGCGGCTTCGGGCTCGGTAGCATGTTGATCGGGCTGCCGTTCACCGCCATCACCCTGTTCGCGATGCGCGAGGCGCGCCGCCTGCGTGGTGATCACGCGGCCGGCCTGATGGGCTACGCGACTGCAGCCTACGGCGTCGGACAGATCATCGGGCCGCTGGTGGCGGCACCGATCGCCGTCCATACCGGTTCGTTCTCCCTTGCGTTGTGGCTAGCAGCAGGCGCGCTGCTGCTCGGCGCGCTTGGGCTGACATGTGTCGCTTACCGGCCGAACGGCCCAAACGGCCCGAACAGGCCGCAGCGGGCATAGCCGACGCAGCCACAGCCACAGCCACAGCCACAGCCACAGCCACAGCCTCCGTAAAGCATTCTGTAATCTGACCGGCGAAAAACAATTTACTGGCTGGCGCACTAAAATGACCGCTTTCCGGTCATCTCTCCAGCGTCCGTTGCCGGGCGCCTCGCCAGCCATGCAACATTTCGCCTCCGATAACTACGCGGGCATCTGTCCCGAAGCACTCAGTGCGCTGATCGCCGCCAACAACAGCGGCCACGAACCCGCGTACGGCGACGACTCCTGGACCCAGCAGGTCTGCGACCGCTTGCGCGACCTGTTCCAGACCGACTGCGAAGCGTTTTTCGTTTTCAACGGCACGGCGGCCAATTCGCTCGCGCTTGCTTCGCTGTGCCAGTCGTATCACTCGGTGATTTGCCATGAACTGGCGCATATCGAAACCGACGAATGCGGTGGCCCGGAGTTCTTTTCGAACGGCTCGAAGCTGCTGACCGCGCCTGGAGCAGGCGGCAAGCTGACGCCCGACGCGATCGAAGCCGTCGTGACACGGCGTGCGGATATCCACTATCCGAAGCCAAAGGTCGTGACGCTCACGCAGTCCACCGAAGTGGGCACTGTCTACAGCGTCGAAGAAGTGCGCGCGATCGCCGCGATTGCCAAGCGCCGTCACCTGAAAGTCCATATGGACGGCGCGCGCTTCGCGAACGCAGTGGCTGCGCTCGACGTGCATCCATCCGAGATCACCTGGCGCGCGGGCGTCGACGTGCTCTGCTTCGGCGGCACGAAGAACGGCCTGCCGGTCGGTGAAGTGGTGGTGTTCTTCGACCGCGCGCTCGCTGACGATTTCGCGTATCGCCTCAAGCAAGCCGGGCAGCTCGCCTCGAAGATGCGCTTCATCTCTGCCCCCTGGCTGGGCCTGCTCGACGGAGACGTGTGGCTGCGCAACGCGCGCCACGCCAACGCGATGGCGAAATTGCTGGAAACCCGCCTCGCCGAGATTCCTGGCGTGAGCATCATGTTCCCGACTGAGTCGAACGCGGTGTTCGCGCAGTTGCCCGCGCAGGTGGCGAAGGCCATGCGCTCGCACGGCTGGAAGTTCTACGAATTCATTGGCGCGGGAGGCTGCCGGTTGATGTGCGCGTGGGATACCCGACCCGACACCGTCGAACGCTTTGCGGCCCAGGTGCGCGAACTCTGTGCAGCATGAGCGTCCGATGAATACCGCACGAAACTCACATCTTCGATGCATAGCTGCTCCGCGATTCGAGCGGCTCGGCTACGAGCGATGTACGCGCTGATCCACCGCAACCCGATACCACAAAGACATATCCAAAGACCATTCCCACCATGAGCGACTACCGATTCTGTCCCCGCTGCGCAACGCCTCTCGTCGAGCGCGCCGACGCCGAACACGAGGGCGGCCGTGTGCGCCAGGTTTGCCCCGATACGACATGTGGCTATGTGCACTGGGACAATCCGCTGCCCGTGGTGGCTGCGATTGTGGAGTACGAGGGCAAGATCCTCCTCGCACGCAATGCTGCGTGGCCTGAAGGGATGTTCGCGCTGATCACCGGTTTTCTGGAGAACGGCGAAACACCGGAGGAGGGGATCGCGCGCGAAGTTCGCGAGGAGACTTCGCTGCAGGCCGAGACGGTCGAACTGGTCGGCGTCTACGAATTCATGCGCAAGAACGAACTGATCATCGCCTATCACGTGCGGGCGTACGGCACGATCGCGTTGTCGCCCGAACTGCTCGAATACCGGCTCGTCGAGCCGGCCAAGCTGCGGCCGTGGCGTGCGGGCACCGGACAGGCACTCGGTGAGTGGATGCGCCGTCGCGGTCTGCCGTTCGAGTTCGTCGAGCGGCCCGGGCAATAGCGGAAAACGCCCGCTCGCTTTCTCGACACCTCCTATTTCAACAATCCTCTGCGAACCGCTTACGATGAACAAACCCGCGCCCGCCCCGCGTACAGCATTCCGTCACTTTTTGCCGATCACGACACGATGGATGGACAACGATGCCTACGGTCACGTGAACAACGTCGTCTATTACAGCTATTTCGACACGGTCGTGAACGAGTATCTGATTCGCGCTGGCGTGCTCGATGTCGAGCATGGCGAGACTATCGGCCTGGTGGTCGAAACGCAGTGCAACTACTTCGCGCCGCTGGTGTTTCCGGAGCGTGTCGAAGCCGGTCTGCGGGTGATCCGTATCGGTTCGACGAGCGTGCGCTACGAGGTGGGTCTGTTCAAGGAAGGTGATGCGCACGCCGCCGCGCAAGGTCACTTTGTACACGTCTATGTGGACCGCGCGACGCGGCGGCCGGTCGAGCTGCCTGCAGCGTTGCGGGCGGCACTTGAACCGCTTGTGGTCGTGACTGCCTAGCTTTTCCACTTCCGTTGCGCAACGCAACGTGTCTTTGCGCCCGTTTGGTCTATCGACGGGCAATCCTCCCTGTTTGAATCCAGATTCCGAAAATCCGCCTGCGCCAGCACTCATAAGGCTTGGCGCGGAGGTGGGTCGCCGATTCAAACGCTTGATCGTTTGGTGAGCGTCCTCCAGAAATCTTGTCGGCAATACGAGGACAAATACAGACAATCAGGTGAAAGGAGCAAGCGGGGCGATTGGTCTTTTCGAGCCGCCCTGGCCGCTGCCATAGACAAACCTGTGCTGCGTCCGCGATCACGCGCCGCAGTCGCAGGAGGGAGGGGACATTATGAGAAATGCAAAGGCAAAAGCCGGCGTACAACCGAACGGACTCATGTCGACGCGGCTCGTCGCGGGCATGCTCAGGCGGCTCGCTGTGGCGATTGCGGTGGCCGGACGGGGCGTGGCTATCGTAATGGCTCCGGCGTATCCAGGCGGGCGCAGGAACCGGCATACCAAGGCGGGACCCAGGTACTGGCGACGAGTTCAGCCAGCCAGGTGCGCGCGCGTGGGTCCGGGTGCCGTATTGGTTACGATGGCGTTGGCCGTCTCAGCTTGCGCGGATGCCAGTTCGACGGATGCCTCCGCCGCGCACGCTTCAGAGAACACTTCGTCTGCGCAGGCGCCCGGCGGCGCATCTTCCCCGCGTCCCGCGCTGGAAATCGCCAAGCAATGCCAGCTTGCCGACGAACAGCGTATCGCCGATCGTTTGCCAACGGCGAGTGGCATGACCGAACAGCGTGTTCGTCCGTTGACGCTGCGCGACTCCGGCATCGATGGCTCGCTTATGTTCGCGCGCGACGTGGACTTTCGTGTGACCGGCGATATCGGCTTCATGATCCACAGCATGGCGGCCACGCTTACGCCGACGCATCCCGGCGCGCCGATTGTGTTCGACGATCCGACCAGCGTTACGATCGACGTCCACCGTGGCGACGTCACACTCGACAGCAACAAGCTCACGGCGATCTTCAACCGCTATCTGTTCCAGTACCAGGGCTCGCCTCTGCGCAATATGCACGTCGTGCCGCAGGACGGCGGCACGTTGCGCATTACGGGCGAAATGCATCGCGACAGCTGGGTGCCGATTGTCCTCAGCGGCTCACTCTCGATGCGCAACGCTGACGAACTCGTGTTCCATGCAGAGCACGTCGAAGTTGCCGGCGTGGGGGCGGACAAGCTGATGCAGGCAGCACATGTGAAGATGGCCGACCTGCTGAAAGTCGACACACCGATTGCGCGTCTGGAAGGCGACGACGTGGTCATGCTGGTGGAAAAACTCACGCCGCCTCCGGCACTGCACATGACGATCACACAGATCGACACGTCGTCGGCCGGCGTGCACTTCACGCTTGACGATCACACGTTGCACGATATTGCGTGGCCCGCGACAATGCCGCCGCGCGGCATGCTGGTGGAGGGGGGCGACGTCAAATTCATGCGTTCGATGCCGATGAACATCGATATGGCGCTGACACCGGTCGACGCAAACGCACCGTTCGTACTGGACCTGTACCACTACCGCGAGCAGATGGCAGCGGGCTATTTCACCTTCGATGAAGCCGGCGCGCTGAATGTGCATCTGCCCTCATTCGACACACTGGCAGACGCCTCGCACGACGTCGCACAACAGACCGGCAGCGCTAGCGCGCGCTTCAACGACCGCTTTATCCGCGCGCAACAGGCATCGCTTGCGGCTGCGCGACTCCAATGGCAGAGCGTGCCGCCCGATTTGCGCAATGCCGCGCAGGCGCGAGCGATCCCGGTCGGAACCCGTGCCGTGTTTTCCGGCGCGAACGCACTCACACCGGGCTCGGCGATCACCGACGAGCGGCACTCGTCGGGACCGGCGCCGCTGATTCATATGGAGAACGTAGATTTCTTCGTCTCGGGGCGAATCGGTTTTCACGTGCGTTCTCTCGACGCGCAGATGGTGCCGAAAAAACCGGGACAGCCGGTCGATCTCGACGATCCTGAGCAGTACGACATTCACATCATAGGCGGCGAGGTGGTGGAGCCCTGGCCGGCCATGGCGGCTCTGTTCAACGATTACCTGCTGGATTACGAACCGCGTTCGCTGAACGATCTGAAGTTGACACCGGAGAACGGGACGCTGCAGGTTACGGGCGGCATCAAGTTGTGGAATCACTTTCCGGGCGTATGGTTGCCCACGACGATGAGCGGGACGATTGTCGCGCGGGATGAACGGCATCTGGTGTATGCGCCGACGTCCGTCAAGGTGCTGGGTGTACCGCAAGCGGGGTTGTTGCGGGCGCTGGATATTCCGTTAGCCTCGTTGACGCCGTTCGTGCGCAAGGGAGTGGCGTTGCAGGGCAATGATCTGGTGTTTGATCAGTACACGGTATTTCCGCCGCCGGTGTTGCAGGGGCATCTGGCGAGTGCGACTGTGACGGATGAGGGGTTGGTGTTGAAGTTTCAGCGCGACAGCGGGGCAGTGGTGGCGAGGCCGCCTGCTGGGGCCGGCCGGAGTTTTGTGTGGATTCAGTCTGGCGATATCAAGATGTTTGATTCGTTGGTCACGAATGGCAGGACTTTGATTCGGGATAGTTCGGAGTCTAACGCCATGCGCTTTGAGCTTTACGGGTATCGGCGGAGTGTTGCCAATGGCGTTGTGCGGATGGGAGAGGACGGGGGATTGGTTGTTGATGTGGCACAGAGGAAATGACAGGCCCAAAAAACCGCTTACCCGATCACCTGCCGGAGGCAATATTGGGCCACCGCATCGAGCACAGCGGCATCCTCGCCGACGGCGGTAGCGCAATGAATGGTGACCCCAGGATGCGCAGCCCGGCACTTATCGAGCACCGCAGGTAAATCCCTCCTAACGTGCCCACCTTGCCCGAAGAAAACGGGAATCACTGTGACAGCGGAACACCCAAGAGAAACCTGCGCAGCGACAGCAGAAGGTAGATCCGGCTCCATCAACTCAAGAAACGCCAATGAAACCGGTCCGGCGGAGCCATAAGAAGCCTCCAGCCTGGCAGCGAGCCGTCCAAAAGGCTCCCCCCAGCGAGGATCCCGAGCCCCATGTCCAAATAGCACAATCCCGTGCAACGCCATGGCCCCACCCCTAATGCCGGTCCACCCACTTCAACCCAACCAGCCCAAGCACGAGATACACCAACCCGGGCGTAGCCGCAGTCAAAGGCGCAGGCCAGGTATTCAACATCCCCATGTGCGAGAACAAGGTGTTGAACAGCTGGAAACTCATCCCCAGCATGATCCCGCCAAACACCTTCATCCCCACCACGCCCGCGCGCGTATGCAGATAAGCAAACGGCAACGACAGCACCAGCATCACCAGCACCGCAAACGGATACAACAGCTTGCGCCACAACGCAATCTCGTACCGTTGCGTGTCCTGATGATTTTGCTGCAAATGCTGGATGTAGCGGAACAGGTTGAACATCGACATATTGTCCGGCGATACCAGCAGCACCGACAGAATCTGCGGCGTCAACTCCGAACGCAGCGAGTACTCCGGCACCGTCACCTGGCTCGCCCGGTACACCGGATTAAGCGCATCCTGGGGCGTTCCCGCCACCGGCGGCACGTCGATCAATTGCGTATCCGTCACGTCCTTCAGCAACCAGTGGCCCGGTGGCTGAAACTTGCCGCTCTGCGCAATCCGCACATTCGACAGGCGGAACTTCGAATCGAATTCGTAGATGCGCACGTCGGTGATCGAGGCGTCCGGCTGCAGCTTGCCGACGTTCACGAAACGCGTCACCTGCTCGCCGTCCGCGCGCGCCGTCAATGTATCCTTTACCCATACGCCCGACTCGAAGTTGGTCGACACCGCCGATCCCAACGCCTCCAGCCGCACCCGCTCCGATAACTGGTCCGTGTAAGGCCCGACAACTTCGCCGATGATGTAAGTCAGGATCACCAACGGAATCCCGATCTTCAGCAGCGAACGCAGCGCCTGATTCGTCGCGAGACCCGACACCCGGAAAATCGTGTATTCGGAGTTGGCCGCCATCTGCGCAAACACGTAGATCGCGCTGATCAGCGCCGCCACCGGAATGATTTCGTAGAAGCGCGACGGCGTCTGCAACGCCACCCGCAGCACTGCATACTGGAACTTATAGTTGCCGTGGCCGACCGAGTTCAGTTCGTTGATCAGGTCGAAGAAGAAGAACAGGCCCGAAAACGCAAACAGCACGAAGACAAACGACAGGTAGACCTGAGTTGCGAAGTACTTTTCATAGATCCGCATCGATCAGGCTCCCTGCGACGAGCGTCGGAACGTCGCCCGCGTGAACAAGGGCCGATTGCGCACCCGCAGCCAGAAAATGAACGCCACAATCGCGGCCACGACGATGTGCAGTCCGAGTAGCCCGACGGGGAACGACATCTTGCCCTGCTGGATCCATGACTGCACAACGTTCAACAGGTTCGAATACGTCAGATAAATCAGCACGGCCATCACCAGGTTGATCGTGCGGCTGCGTCGCGGGTTCTGGTGCGCCAAAGGGATGGCCAACAGCATCAGGTTGATCGCGATCAGCGGCAAACCGGCTCGCCATGCAAACTCGGCGAGGTTGTCTTTGTTCGGGTTGCGTAACAGTTCGAGGGTCGGCGTGCCCGTCGTGGTTGGGACGTTGACCACCGGCTGGCTCTGGATCTTCACGCCGTAACGCTCGAATTCCATGATGCGGAAATCCGGCTTGCCCGGCTCGCCGTCGTAGCGCCGGCCGTTCTCAAGCACGACGAAGCGGTCGCCGTTCTTGTGGGTCTCGGTATGGCCGGTCTTCGATACGACCACGTTGACCTTGCCGTTTTCCGTGCTGGTCACGAACACGTTCTCGACGCGCGCCTGGTCCGGCGACATCTTTTCGATGAAGAACACCCGGTGGCTCACCGTCGATTCGCGGAACTGGCCAGGCGCCAGCAGCGAGACCTCGTCGCGCTGCTGGAAGCGCGCGCGGATCAGCTTGCTCTGCTGGTTCGACCACGGCCAGCCGACGAACACGAAGAACATGATGAGGATGATGATGGGCGTCGCAAACACGGCGATGGGCCGGATGAAGCGCGTGAGACTCACGCCCGAGGCCAGCCAGACCACCATTTCGGAGTCTTTGTACCAGCGTGTCAGGACGAACAGGATGGAGACGAACAGGGTCGCGACCAGCATGATGGCCAGATAGCCGATCACGGTCAGGCCGATCAGGACCAGCACGTCGCGCGGATCGATCTCCCCGGAAGCGGCGAAGCCGACAATCCGGATCATCATCGTAGTCAGCACGAGCGTGAGGAGAACCATGAACACGGCACCAGCCGTGTACGCGAGTTCGCGCTGGAGGGAGCGTTCAAAGATCATTGTTGATGAACAGAGTGCGTGCCTTGGGGGTGGTCCGGGAGCCTCCCGTCAGCCCCGTGCAGCCGCCGCGGGAAAAATAGCGGATAATTGCGGCTTTCATCCTAAGCCCAGATTTTATCCGAGGACAAGCGCGATGGACTTTAGCATAAAAGCCTGTGATTGGAGCAAAGGCTCCTCGAATGGGTTCCTGACTGGAAAGTCCGATTGCATCGTGATCGGCATTTTCGAGTCGCAAACGCTGTCGGGCGCCGCATTGGAGATCGATGCGGCCACCAAGGGTCTCCTGACCCGTATCGTCAAAGCCGGTGACATGGACGGCAAGAGCGGTACCACGTTGTTCCTTCATGAAGTATCCGGTATCGGTGCTTCGCGTGTCCTGCTGGTTGGCCTCGGCAAGCAGGACGCTTTCAGCCAGAAAGCCTACGGCGACGCCGTGAGGGCCGCCTGGCGCGCCATCCTGGCAACCAAGATCGTCCAGGTGACCTTCACACTGGCCCAGTTGCCCATCCTCGAACGTTCGGCCGACTGGGCCGTGCGCTCGGCCATCCTTGCGCTGCGCGAACTGTCGTACAAGTTCACGCAGATGAAGAGCAAGCCGGATACCACGCCGAAGGCGCTCAAGCGCATCGTGTTCAGCGTCGATACGGGTGACGAGAAAGCCGCCAAGGTCGCCGCCAAGCAAGGCGCGGCGCTCGCCAACGGCATGGATCTGACGCGCGACCTCGGCAACCTGCCGGGCAACGTCTGCACGCCGACGTACCTCGCCAATACTGCGAAGAAGCTCGCCAAAGACTGGAAGCTGAAGGTCGAAGTGCTCGGTCAGAAGCAGCTCGAAGCGCTGCGCATGGGCTCGTTCCTGTCCGTCACACGCGGCTCGGTCGAACCGCCCCAGTTCATCGTGCTGCAGTACCAGGGCGGCGCCGCCAAGGCTGCTCCGGTGGTGCTGGTCGGCAAGGGCATCACGTTCGACACCGGCGGTATTTCGCTCAAGCCTGGCGACAGCATGGACGAAATGAAGTACGACATGCTCGGCGCGGGTTCGGTTCTCGGCACGATTCGCGCGGTCGCGGAAATGGGCCTGAAGATCAACCTCGTGGTGATCGTCCCGACCTGCGAAAACATGCCGTCGGGTACCGCCACCAAGCCGGGCGACATCGTCACCAGCATGAAGGGCCTGACGATCGAAGTGCTGAACACCGATGCGGAAGGGCGTCTCATCCTGTGCGACGCGCTGACCTATGCGGAGCGCTTCAAGCCGGCGGCGGTGATCGACGTGGCAACCCTTACTGGAGCTTGCGTGATCGCTCTGGGTCACCACAACAGCGGCCTGTTCTCGAAAGACGACGCGCTCGCGGGTGAGCTGCTCGACGCTTCGCGCGAAGCGTCCGATCCGGCGTGGCGCATGCCGCTCGATGAGGAATACCAGGACTTGCTGAAGTCGAACTTCGCGGACCTCGCCAACATCGGCGGGCGTCCGGGCGGCAGCATCACGGCGGCGTGCTTCCTGTCGCGCTTTACCGAAGCGTACCCGTGGGCCCACCTCGACATCGCCGGCACGGGATGGAAGAGCGGCGCCGCGAAGGGCGCAACGGGCCGCCCGGTGCCGCTCCTGTCGCAGTTCCTGATCGATCGTGCCGCGGACGGTCGCGCTGCACAATGATCCATCGCAGTACCGACGCGCGTGTTGAGGCGCTGAGGCGGAGCCGCCGATGACGAGAATCGATTTTCACTCGAACGTCGGCGATTCGTTGTTGTACGCGTGCCGCCTCGCGCGCAAGGCGTACCTGGCCGGCCAGCCGACTATCGTGCTGGCCGAGCCGCCGCGGCTGCGCGCATTCGACGAGCAGTTGTGGACCTTTTCGCCACTCGACTTCGTGCCGCACTGTTACGCCGACAGCCCGCTCGCCGCGCAAACGCCGATCGTGCTGACAGCCAGTGCCGACCAGGTGCCGCACTACCAGGTCCTGCTGAATCTGGGGGCCGAGGTGCCGGCGCAGTTCGCCCGCTTCGAAAGATTGCTGGAAGTGGTCGGTAACGCACAAGACGAGTTGTCCACGGGCCGCGAACGCTATCGCTTTTATCGCGATCGCGGCTATGCTCTAAACAACTACAAGCAGGGCGGCTAGCGTCGCCGTGCCGCTGGGCCCGGACACCACCGTACAGCAGGGTCCGCGCCGGGTGGCCACACGGCTTCGCTATATCGCCCGATTCATCGACGGAGTCTATTCGTGCCCGATTCGTCCGATACTCATTTCGACACCTCGATACCGGTCCTCGACGAGGTCCTCGTGCCGGGCAATCCCGATTACCGGAGGCCCTCTAGAGGCGCGGAGGCCGACGCTGCGCCCGTAGAGAACAGGGCTGCTGGCGAGTGGCCTGCTGCCGACGCGGCGGCTCATGTGCCAGACGCCGAGCCGGCTGATGGCGTAACCGTCCACAGCGTGACCCATGCTCACGTGGAGGCCTTCGAGTTGCCGGAGCCACCGGCGCCGTTCGAACTGGCCGGCGCGCCCGAGCCTGCTCCATTCGAGGCCAATTCCGCTTTCCACTTTACCCGTGCGCCTGGGCCCGAGTCTGTCGTGCCGGTTCGCAGCCTCGATGCCGACGTGCTGGCCGAACGTCTGCGTGGGCGGTTTGCCAATTATCTGACGGGAGAAGGGCGTTCGGTGATCGAAGCGCGCTGCCGTGATGCGCTGCAAGATCACACCACATGGCTGGTCAACCAGATTACGCGGGAAGTCGCGCTGGCGCTCGAAACGGAGATGACCGGCTGGGTGCGCGAAGCGGTTGAAGAAGAGATCGGGCGGCGTTCGCCCGAGCATTGAACGCGTGACAGTGGCAGGGCGCCCAGCGATGGCCGCCCGCCGCCTGCTACCGTTGGTTAATTCGAAGGCCTCATTTCAGCGTCAGGATCCAGCTGGCCAGGACTGCGGCCTGATCGGGCGTGAGCTGGGTGTTGGCGGGCATCGGCACTTGTCCCCAGATGCCCGTGCTACCGTCGATGATCTTATGGGCGAGGTAGGTTTGCGCGTCGGCACGCGAAGCGTATTTGTCCGCGACGTCATGCAGAGCCGGTCCCATGAACGGACGGTTCACCGAGTGACAACTCATGCAGTTCTGCTGCTGCGCAAGCGCGAGGCCCGGTGCGGTGTCCGCCTGCGCCGGGGCGCTGGCTGCGAGAACTCCCGCAAGGGCAAGCGCCAGTGCTGCATACGACGTTGATTTCATTCTGGTCTCCGTCGGTGCAGGTGCCCGACTTGTGGTGGAGGCATTATAAAAGGAAAGGGGCGCACGGTTTTTCCGTGCGCCCCTTTGTGTTTCTTAAGCTTAAGCCTGTCCGCAGCGTTAGCCTGTCACTGCGCCCTTGTTGGCCGGCAGCGCCAACGCAGAGTACTTGGCCAGCACGCCGCGCGTGTAACGCGGCTTCGGCTGTTGCCACGCTGCGCGGCGGCGTGCGAGCTCGGCGTCGTCGATATTCAGTTGCAGCAGCAGCTTGTGCGCGTCGATGGTGATCGAATCGCCTTCATTCACGAACGCGATGGTGCCGCCCACAAACGCCTCCGGCGCGACGTGCCCCACTACCATCCCCCACGTGCCGCCTGAGAAGCGGCCATCGGTGATCAGACCCACCGTCTCACCGAGCCCCTTGCCGATGATCGCCGAGGTCGGCGCGAGCATTTCCGGCATGCCGGGGCCGCCCTTCGGGCCGAGGTAGCGCAACACCACCACGTCACCGGCCTTGATCTTGTCCGCGAGAATCGCTTCCAGCGCGCTTTGCTCGTCGTCGAACACGCGGGCCGGTCCGGTGATCACCGGATTCTTCAGACCCGTGATTTTGGCGACCGCACCATCCGTGGCCAGGTTGCCCTTCAGGATCGCGAGGTGGCCTTCCTTGTACAGCGCCTTGTCGATCGGGAAAATTACCTGCTGGTCGGCGCGCGGCTTGCTGGGCACGTCCTTCAGCTCTTCGGCGAGCGTCTTGCCAGTGATCGTGATGCAATCGCCGTGCAACATGCCCGCGTCGAGCAGGATCTTCATGACTTGCGGGATACCGCCGGCCTTGTGCAGATCGGTGGCCACGTACTGGCCCGAGGGCTTCAGGTTGCAGATCACCGGCACCTTCTTGCGCATGCGCTCGAAGTCTTCGATGCTCCATTCCACCTCAGCCGCGTGGGCGATGGCAAGGTAGTGCAGCACGGCGTTGGTCGAGCCGCCGGTGGCCATGATCACGGCTACCGCGTTTTCGATCGACTTCTTCGTGATGATGTCGCGCGGCTTCAGGTCCTTCTTGACCGCTTCGACCAGCACGCGTGCCGATTCGGCCGCCGAGTCCACTTTCTCCTGATCCGGATTGGCCATCGTCGACGAGTACAGCAGTGCCATGCCGAGCGCTTCGAACGAGGAGCTCATCGTATTGGCGGTGTACATGCCGCCGCACGAACCTGTGGAGGGGCATGAGTTCTGTTCGATCCCATCGAAGTCTTCTTGCGACATCCGGCCTGCGGTGAATTCACCCACCGCTTCGAATGACGACACGATGGTCAGATCGACGCCCTTCCAGTTACCCGGACGGATCGTGCCGCCGTACACGTAGATGCCCGGCACG
>Ga0302316_10002072_pt1 | contig 14906 bp, 14 predicted proteins | sample III_Palsa_N3_2_FD_200456 | JGI IMG/M metagenome (GOLD analysis project Ga0302316, IMG submission 200456) | Peat permafrost microbial communities from Stordalen Mire near Abisko, Sweden - III_Palsa_N3_2 | ecosystem: Environmental > Terrestrial > Soil > Palsa > Peat permafrost | place: Sweden...
AGGAATCCATAGACGACAACAGTTTTTCCAACGGTCTATAATTCCCCGCAAGCAAGAGCATCTTATGGCAGACTTATCCATCGGGGCAGTCCTCTACGGCGAGCAGGAGCGGACCGACGTCCAGCAGCAACTGGAACGTCTGCTTGCCAACCCCCATTTTTCGCACAGCAAGCGCTTTCCAAGCTTCCTGCGTTTCATCATCCAGGAGGAGCTCGAGGGTCGTGGTGAGCAACTGAAAGAACGCACCCTTGGCGTAGAAGTCTTCGGCCGCGATCCAAGCTACGACACCACATCCGACCCCATCGTCCGTGTAACCGCGGCCGAGATCCGCAAACGAATCGCTCAGTATTATCAAGACTCCGGCAATCCGGACGAGCTCCGCATCTCGTTGCCGTCCGGCTCCTACGTCCCACACTTCGAGTGGCCCGACAGCCATCCGGCGGCAACCTCCGAGCCTCTTCACGATCCTCATCCGTTCAGCACGATAGCCACCAGCTACATCGCACCCGCGATCCCGGCAACCGATCGCGCTCACAAGGCATGGTTTGCGTTCACAGCACTTCTGCTCGTCGTAGCAGCCATAGCGGCCTGGGCACACTCAAGACCGACAACGCTGGACAGCTTCTGGGCTCCGATCCTTAGCTCGACCGATCCCGTTATCGTTTGCTTCCCACAGAGCCACTTCAACGGCATTACCTTACGCGATGCCGCCGACCCGTCGCTACAACGCCACATGGATGAGCCCATGAACGGCGTGGTGATCGATGACCTACAACCCCTGGTAAGCCTTTCCGGCCTGCTTGAGATGCGTCATCAGCGCTACATTCTCCGCGGCGAGGACGATAGTACGCTCACCGATCTGCGCCAGGGCCCGGCCATCTTCCTCGGTGCCTTTGATAATGCCTGGACGCTGCGCCTCACGCGCGGTCTCCGCTTTCGTTTCGGAAACGATCCCGAGATGAAGCACTTTTGGATCGAAGACACGCAGTCACCCACGCACACGCATTGGGCCATCGACCGCACCGTGCAGGAAGCCACAAACAACTATCGCGACTACGCCATCGTCGCCCGCTTTCGGGATGCCAACACCGGCAAGCTGGCAGTCATAGTCGCCGGTATTGCTCGCGGAGGCACCGTTGCCGCCGGCGAGTTCCTCACTCAGCCCGGCAACATGGAAGCCATCAAAGCCCAGGCACCAAAGAACTGGGCTAGCCAGAACATGGAGTTCGTCATAAGCACAGAGATCATCGACGGCCGCTCTTCGCCGCCCAAAGTCGAAGCCACCTACTTCTGGTAGCTTGTAGTGCATGGAAATCGCTCCACGACATCGGTTTGTCTGGCTCGCATTGCTCATGGCTTTCGCGCTCCCGCTGCTTTGCTCTCCCGCGTCCATGGCGACTAGACCCCACCGCATGGTCTTCGCTCACTACATGCTTGCCAATCAGGATTACGAGCCGAACGACCCGACCGGCGAGCGCAACATCACCTCTTACGAGCGCGAGATCCGCCAGGCGCAGTCCATCGGCATCGACGGCTTCGCCCTCAACGCCGGCGGCTGGTTCAAGGAGCCACGCTACATCAGGCGCGCCTCTCAGATGTTCGAAGCAGCCTATCGCTTGCACAGTAACTTCAAACTCATGCTCTCCGCCGACATGTGTTGCTCGAACGATGCTACGGATGTCGAGGACATGGTCCGCCGCTTTGCAAATCACCCGCGCTACTCCGCCATCTACTACAAGCACAACGGAAGGTTCGTCCTAACCACCTTTAGCGGATCAAGCCACGGTCCTGCCTTCTGGCAGCAGCTCCGAGACGATCTCGAAAAAGGAACGCACCCATCGCAACAAGCCGCCCCCAGGGCACTCAGCACTGCAAGCGGCATCTCATCGAGCGCACCGCTTTGCCTCGAGCTAATCCCCGCCTTCTTCTGGGGCGGCGAACTGCCCACCGCAGCCAACATCCAGGCCGGCCTCGACGATTACACCAGCATCATCGACGGCGCCTTCTACTGGGGCATCGCCGGCGTTCCCGGCCTTGGCCACGCACCGGACCAGCTTCCATCGTCCGAGGCCTACGCTTCCGTCCTGCACACCGCCGGAAAGATCTACATGGCGCCCATCTGCTTTCAATTCTGGGGAGCCAACGCCGGCCGTTACTACGAGTACAGCGGCTACTCAGGCATGCGCGCCATGTGGATCAACGCCATCCGCGTCACTCATCCCGACTGGGTCGAAATCATCACCTGGAACGACTTCGTCGAAGGCACCTACGTCAGCCCAATCGACGACCCGGCAAAATATGCGGGTGCCAACGATCTCGACGCCGGAGCTGCCCCGCCCTCAACCCTCCGCTTTTATCACAGCCATCGCGGCGCTACAGAGCTGCTGGCGTACTTCATCCAGTGGTACAAAACCGGCCATCAGCCTGCCATCCGAAACGACACCATCTACTGGGCTTATCGCACGCAGCTCGCACCAGACCCCACATCCGCCACAACCATCAAACAATATGGACCCGTTGCGAACGTCGTCTACATCACTGCAAACCTTACTGCTCCCGCAACACTCCTCGTCACATTTGGCAACACCACCAAAGCGATAGACCTGCCCGCCGGCTCAACCGACGTTGAAGCTCCTATACTCTCCGGTTACGCCCCGCATTTTGTACTAACCCGAGGCAAAGCACAACTAACGCAAGCAACCGGCGATGACGCTGTCACAACAGAGCAACTAGCCCCGAACTTCTATTACTCCACCGGCTCTGCACACGATTAGCCGCCTACTCCACCAGCGGAGGCTTATACGCTCGAAACTCGACAGCCTTCTCGAAGCTACTTGTAACTCCTCGCAGCATCGCCGTGTGTGCCTTATTGGAAGTTCCGGCCACCAACACATAGCGATATTCCATTGTTCCATCACCCCGATCGATCACCTCTGGCACACCCGCACAAACATTGCTCACAGTCCAACGAACCAGGAATGGCGCCTGCAGCGGAACATGCTTCAGATTGAAAGCACGCAACAGCATCCAGTCTTGTGCATCGATACGAAGCCGTCCAGACTTGGACACGAAATCCCGTGTAGAAATCCCACTGCCATCATCCCCGGTAACCGATCCCTTCACGCTGAAATCGAAGGTGGTCTGATCCGGAGAGATATTCGTCAACGTCGCAGTCCAGTCTTCCACCACATGATCGTGTTGCAACGTTACCCGGCGTACCGCTGGCCAATCCGGCACAGTCTCAACCGAACTCGTACGTGAAACCTGATAACAGCCATCAATATCGTTCGGCGAAACTCCATCGATAGTCACCGTCGGCCACGAGGCCAACGGCGCACTCGAAAGCAACTCCAGTCGGCTGCCATCGAACGTCAACGTCGCTATGCCTTCAGGTCGCGAAACCGCGCTAGCCGGAATGGAAACAACATGTCCTTCCCTTTGTCCATCCCATTTCGTCACCAAATCGTCGAAGTACCGATCGAAGAAACTTGCTATCAGCGCCTTCCCACTCGCGTTAGGATGCAGCCCATCCAAAAGCATCGACTGTGGATCAACATGCGTCCGAAGCAGATACTCGCGCCACCACATGCGCTGCGGCTCCATCGCCAGTCCATACTTCTTCGCGAGCGCGGGAATCTTGTGATACGACATCTCATCATTCCAAAGCCGCTGATGAACCCACAGATACCCCGCACATCCCTGCTGCCGATGCAAGGCCAACTGCAAGCCTTCTGCGCAAGGTTCATCCGGCATCACCTCACCGTGGTCAGTCTGAACAATGATGTCAGCAGCTGTCTGCGAGCGAAACATGCGAATAATCCGCTCATAAGCATGATGATCGCCATACACATGGAAGACAATCAAGTCCGGATAAAACGCGGCAACGTTCTGCTCCGTCGTTCGCTCCAGATCAGTCGAAGGAAATCCCCCCAACGCACGGTTTTCTGTAACAAACACCGTATTCGGATATCTCACACGCCAGTGTTCAAGAACTTCCTTATCCCATCCACTGCGAGTAATGGACTGCCCAAAGAACAACACCTTCAGCACCTTGCGATCCTCAGGCGTGCTTGTCCGTATGATCTCCAACGTCCGTGCAATCTTCTGCTCGTCGGAAACGGTATCGACCTCTCGTTGATGTTTCACGCGAGTCAAGACAGCAGCCAGCACAAGCACTGTCACCAATGCCACAGCCGTCCCCGTCCCGATCTTCACCAGCTTTGATTGCATTCCTGACACTAGCCTCGCCGAAATCTTTCGCTACTCCCGCTCCAGACGAAAGCCATGCGGCAGCAAACTCCCCAGCGTCACGTCCATCGGCCCATCCTCACCCGGCCCGAAGACCCATGTATCGACCCCACCAAACTCCCATAGGATCTGCCGGCACGCGCCACACGGCATACTGGCCGCACCATTCAAATTCGCCACGGCAACAGCACGCACCTTGATCTTCGGCCCCACCTCGCTGATGGCTTTAGCAATCGCCGTGTTCTCCGCGCAAATAGTCAAGCGATACGAAGCATTCTCGACATTAGGCCCGGCAAAGATCTTACCGTCCTCCAGCAGCACAGCCGCTCCTACGCGAAACTTGCTGTACGGCGAATACGATTGTTCGGCTGCTTTACTGGCGAAACTGCGAAGCTCCGCGATCTGTTCTGCGGTAAGCCCGCTGGGATGTGTTATTTCACTCATAATGATGCGAGGCTATCTAGAAATGCGGCCTATGACAAGTTTAGCCAGGTTCACGCGACCACCACATACGGCCGCATCATGTCATTTGCCTCGTGCTCCAGAATATGGCAGTGCCACAAGTAGCGTCCGGCATAGCCGTGGAAGGGCACAATGATGCGCGTCACAGTCTCCGGCGGACACTGCACGACATCCTTCCATCCCATCTCATGAGCCGCGGGCACAATCACCGGCCCAGTCATCCGCAGCGTGTTATCCGCAAGATAGTCATAGGTCGAAAAGCTCTGCCGGTCGAGTACCTGAAAATGAACCATGTGCAGATGGATGGGATGCACATCTTCCGTCAGGTTGATAAAGCTCCATATCTCCGTGCTATCGAGCTTCACATACTCCGTAACCGGGTCAACCCAGTGCTTGCGATTGAGCAGCATCACCATAGGCTCGCCATTATCGCCATCGAACTCATTCAGCGTCATCTCACGCACACGCAAAGCACTCTTCTCCGCAATGCGCTCAATCGGCATCAGCTTCGCTGGCACAACGCTCTCCTCAACCGCACGCTCCTTGCTCACCCGAAACTGCATAAGCTCCAGCGCATCGCTGATCAGGTTTACGTTCTCCCCACGAGCGTGGCTGAAGTCCACGATCAAATCGGTGCGCTCGGCGGGCGCCAGCACCAGCCGCTTCATCTCCACCGGAGCAGCCAGCAGCCCCTGATCCGAACCAATCACCTGGAAGCTCTGCCCGTTCGACAGCGCCAGCGAAAAGAAGCGCGAGTTCGCCGTATTCGCAAGGCGCAGTCGATACTTCCGCGCCTCCACTTCGTAATACGGCTGCACCTTCCCATTCACCACCATCGCATCGCCCAGGTACTCCTGCGCCCACGCGCCCTCATCCGGAGGGTTTGGATAATAAAGCTGCCCCTGCGGATCGAAGCTGCGATCGTAGATCAGCAGCGGAAGCTCATACTTGCCCGAAGGCAACCCAAGGCCCGCCTCAACATCATCACGCAGCAGATACCACCCCATCAGCCCAGCAAACACATTCAGTCGACTCACGCCCATCGCATGATCGTGAATCCACAACCCAGTCGCATCCTGACGGTTCGGGTAGTAGCAAAGCTTATTATGCCCCGGCCCAAACCAATCCTCTGGATACCCATCGCTGATGCTCGGCACCCGAGCCCCATGCAGATGCGTCACCGTGCGAGTCGCAGGGGCCTTCGCTAAATACTCCATCCCATGCATAGGTCCGACTATCGGCAGAATATGCTTAGCCGGAAGCTCATTCACCCAATCGACCAGCACGCCTTCATTCTGCTTCGCTTCAAACAGCACTGGCCCCGGTCCATCGCCATAGCTCCACTGCCGCGCCGGCGGCAGGTCGCGATGCATCCTATAGCTCACCTCGCGAATCCGCACGTGATAGTAAGGTGCATCCACGGCCCCATGCACCGTGGAAGACCTCTTCCCCTCAGCGTGCATTAGCTGTGGCAACAGTAGCTGATCGACAAACGGCTCCAGCTTCATCGCATCAAGGGTCTTCGCGGTCGCCTTCCCGCCCAGCGGCCGAACCTCGTTCGGCATAGGCATCGACATCCCGCCTTGCTGCATCGCGAGCGCTCTTGCCGCCGGAACGCCCTGCAACAAGCCGCCACCCAATAGCAGGCCTCCCTGCTGCATAGCGCGCCTGCGAGTCAAAATCTTCAATCGCTCTCACTCTCTCGGACAGCGCAGCCCAAATTAGTTACGCACAAGTCCAGTCTCAGGATCGAGAAGAACCTTCTGAAGATTCTTCGGCTTGGGCGAGCTGAAATCAAACATCCCATTCAACGCCCCGGAAGTCGCATCGAACGACCCAGCCCCAAGCCGCTGGCCTCCGAGAAACAAATCCTCGATCAACCGCAAAATCGAAGTCTGATCCGTCACCGTATGATCCACATAATTCGCCTTCGCCCATGGGGAAATAACCAACAACGGCAACCGCGGCCCCGGCCCGCATCGGCCCTGCGCATGCTTCGTCGCCGGATTCACACCCGGCAACGCCGTTGTCCCATCGCCGCACTTCCCTGCACCATCCAGCGCATCCACCTTGCCTGCCGAGCCATTCACCGTCTTGCTCATCAAATGGTCATACCAGCCATCCGAATCGTCATAGGCAATAATGACTGCGGTGTGCTTCCAATCCGGTTGCTGTTCCAGAAAATCAATCACATCCACAACAAACTTTTGTTCATCCAGCGGACTCGAATACCCCGAGTGTCCATCTTCATAAGCTGGCGCCTTCAGATAGCTCACCGAAGGAAAGTTCCCCGCCTTCACTGCATCAAAAAAATCATGAACATCATACTGATGGTTCGCCGCGCCATCCGCATTGCTCGCAATCGTCTTCACCGACTTCGGCCGCACATGCAGCGGGTTCGCCGTCTCCTTGTAGTACTGGAACGGTTCATGGTGCGGCAGATAGTCGCGCTTCGCAGTCTGCGCCAACGACTCCGAGCTCCGCCGGCATCCCGTAGTCCCATTCGGGTTCGTAACCGTCAAATCAAATCCGCCCTGAAAAAATCCCCACGATACATCCGCCTTCGTTAGCAGCTCCCCAATGTTCGGCCCCGTCATATGTACCAGCGCATCGGACGTGCTCGAACAAACATCGCCCGTAGGCTGCGGGTCGGAGATCATCGTAAAGCCACCATTGCCATCCTCGGTAATTCCACCCTCAGCGCCCTGATCATTCACAACGCCATTCGTCTGACCCGAAGCAAGATTGATCGCCCCCGGCGTCGATGGCCCGAATATCACATCGAACTGGTGATCGCTCATCGCATAGTGCTGCGCATAATTCCAATACGCGGTCACCGTGTTCCCATCGAAATAGCCCATCGTCAACCCTGAAGTCGCCGACACGCCAATATTCTTCCCCGGAACCCTCGGCCCATCCGGACGTCCCACAGACTTCGGAAATAAATCCATCTTGCCGCCGTTGAACGCTAGTTGTTCCGCCTGGTAGCCATGGTCCTGGTCCGCCGTAACTGCCTGATCGCGCCGCAGCCGAAATGGATTCGCCCGCCCCGCACCATTCTCTGCATTCAAAAAATTCGGATTCTCCGTCAACAACTTGCCGCTGAGGCCCTCCACCCGCGGTGTTCCCGGCAACGCTGTAAACACAGGATCCCCCACAGGATTCAACGCAGTAGGATACGTCGCAAAGTAATGATCGAACGACACATTTTCCTGGTAGATCACAACAACGTGACGGATAGCATCGCTGGGCTTCACCCCTTGTCCAACCAGCGCGCTACTCACCACAAGGCACGTCGAAAAAATGCCTGCTACCTGAGAAATTCGCTTCATTACTGGCATTCATTAACCTCGTGATCTGTCATTGTCGCCTTTGCGAAACAACCTTGTCGAGCGCTTACGAGAGCCTTCTCTGCCACTCGGCAATAGCCTCACGCTCAGAAGCCGGAAACGTAAGATGTCCCACCTTACGCCCAGGCCGCGCCTCTTTCCCATAATCATGCCGCAACAGCCCCGCAAACTTCGCGGTCTCTTCCTCCGGCGGCATTGTCCCAATGCAGTTCAACATCACCGTCGACTCACTTGTTGTGCTTCCAAGCTTCATCCCCGTTATCGCCCGCAAATGATTTTCAAACTGTGAAGTCTCTGCCCCTTCAATCGTCCAATGCCCCGAGTTATGCACCCGCGGCGCCATCTCATTCGCAATCAACTTGTCCTTGACCACAAAGAACTCAACCGCCAGCACACCAACATATTCCAGTCGCTCCAATACGTCGGTCATGTACCGCTCTGCCAGCGCCTGTAGCGCAACCGTCGCCTTCGCATAAGGCGCAATCGACGTCCGCAAAATCCCCTCGCGATGGAAGTTTTCAATCAGCGGATAGAACACCGTATCGCCCATTAATCCGCGAGCCGCAATCATCGATACTTCCGTATCGAATTCAAGCATCTTCTCCAGAATGCAAGGCACTCCGCTAGGAACCCCGCCCACATGCTCCCACGCCGCAGCCGCATCTTCAGCCTTATACAACCGCGCCTGCCCCTTGCCGTCATACCCCAGCCGCCGTGTCTTCAAAATCGCAGGCAACCCAATCACTTCAACAGCCCGCTCTAAATCCTCCAGGCTGTTCACCGGCGCAAACGGAGCCACAGCAATACCGCAGCTCTCAAAGAACCGCTTCTCCACCAAACGATCCTGCGCCACTCCTACCGCTCGCGCATTTGGATGGACGTTCACCCCACCCAGCACATCCACTTCAATGTTCTCGCTCTCAATCGTCACCACATCTACCGTCGCAGCAAATGCAGCGACAGCCGCAGCACTCTGCAAGTCCACCGCAGCCACTGGCGTAACTTGCCCCGCGCAATCACCCACTCGCCCCGCACAGATCACGTCCACGCCCAGCCGTTCTCCAGCCTGCGCCAGCATAAGCGCCAGCTGCCCAGCCCCCAGAACACCCACACGCTTTCGAGAAGGAATCGTCATACGCGCGGATCAGGTCCCTTCAAAACACTCGTAGTCTGCGCCTTCCGAAATCTCTCCAACTTGCTCGCCAGCGCCTTATCCTCCAGTGCCAGAATCGACACCGCAAACAACCCCGCATTCTTCGCCCCCGCTACTCCAATCGCAAACGTCGCCACCGGAATTCCCGCTGGCATCTGCGCAATCGAAAGCAGCGAATCAAGCCCATCCAGCGCCTTCGACTTCACCGGCACACCCAGCACCGGCAGCGTAGTCTTCGCCGCAACCATCCCCGGCAGATGCGCCGCCCCGCCCGCGCCTGCAATGATGATCCGCAGCCCACGCTCCTTCGCGCTCTCCGCATACTTCATCATCTTGTCCGGCGTCCGGTGCGCAGAGACCACCTCAACCTCATACCCAACGCCAAACTCATCCAGCACCTTCGCCGCCTCTTCCATCGTCGGCCAGTCTGACTTCGACCCCATAATGATGCCAACGCCAACCCTCTTCGTCTTCGCCATCACACGCTCCATCCCTGCAGCACTTCCACAAACGCCGCCTGCTCCAGCGCCTGCACGCGATCCTTCAGCGTCTCCACCGTATCACCCGGCAGCACCGCACATCTCTTTTGCAACACAACTGGCCCTGCATCAACATCTTCCGTAACCTGGTGAATCGTACACCCCGTCTCCACCACACCAGCCTCCAGCACTGCCTCATGAACACTCTTATTCATAAGCCCGCCAAACGCCGGCAGCAGCGAAGGATGAACATTCAACAACCGCCCCCTCCAAGCCTCTACAAACGCAGCCGAAACAATCCGCATATAGCCAATCATCAACACCAACTGCGCCCCTGCCTCAACCAAAGCAGCCGTCACACGCTCATCATAGGCTTCACGCGTAAGCCCCTTCGCATCAAGATGCTCGGCACGAATCCCATACTCCGCCGCCCGCTGCAAAATAGGAGCCGTCGCGCGGTCCGAAACCACCAACACAATCTCAACATCCAGCGAGCCCGTCGCGACAGCATCCAGCACGCCCTGCAGCGCCGTCCCACGCGTCGACCCAAGCACTCCAACCTTCAAACTCATGCACCCCTCAACGACTTCATATGCTCAACTCGCCGCACCACAAGCGCCACCGTCCCAACATCCGCACGATGAAAGAACGGCCCGGGAATCTCTCTCACAACCGCCTCACACACCGCTTCCGCCTCCATAATCGTCGCCGCCGAAGCCACAATCGCAACCGTCCGCGAACCCGTAGAAATCAGCTCACCATCTCTCAAGTCAACCGCCCCAAGATAAAGCGTCGAATCCACCGGCAACTCAGCAGGCAGCTTCACGGCATCGCCTTTGCGCGGCGCATCAGGATACCCTTCCGGCACAACATACTTGCAAACACTGGCCTTCGCCGCGAACCCAACCTCAACCTCATCCAGCGTCCCATCCACAATCGCGCGACACACCCTTACAAAATCCGTCTCCAACAGCGTCAACAGATTCAAGCACTCCGGATCACCAAACCGTGCGTTGTACTCAATCAACCGCACACCGTCTCGCGTCGCCATAAAGCCACCGTACAAGATCCCTTGGTAAGGCCGCCCACACTCCTTCGCAACAGCTTCAGCAACAAGCGTGTTGATCTCTCCAGCCTTCCGCAGATCATCCTCCGTAACAAACGGAAGCTTATGATCTGCACTCGTATACGAGCCCATTCCACCCGTATTAGGCCCCGTATCCCCTTCATACGCCCGCTTGTGGTCTTGCACCAGAGGCATATGCCGCAGCGTCTTCCCATCGCAAAAGCTAAGCAGCGAAAGCTCCTCGCCCTCCAGCTTCTCTTCAATCACAAAAGAGTGTCCATGCTCCACCAACTCATGACAAAACCTCAGCGACTCCTCCATCGAATGCAGATGGTCCCCACAAACCTTCACACCCTTGCCGCCAGCCAACCCATCATCCTTAATCACATGCTGCATAGGAAACCGTGCAAGCACAGCCTCAACGCCATCCATCGATTCAAACCGCTGAAAGAAGGGATTCCCCTCAATCCCATACTTCGCCAGCAACTCCCGCGTAAAGCTCTTGCTCGATTCAAGCCTCGCCAGCGACTGCGTCGGACCCACAACAGGAATCCCCCGCTCCCACAACGCATCCGCAACCCCCGCAGCCAGCGGAGCCTCCGGCCCAACGACAGCAAGCGTAGCCGTATTCCCCACCGCAAACTCCGCAACTACTGCAGCATCCGTAATGTCGCCAACAGCATACGCAACACACAACGAATCAATCCCCGGATTGCGCGCCGACCCAAAACATACCAGCTCAGGCTTCTGCGCACTGCGAGCCAGCGCCACGGCAATCGCATGTTCCCGCGCGCCCGATCCTATAATAAGAATCCGTTCCATCACGACTTCAAGCTCTCCATCACAGTAGCTTCCAGCGGCCGCAAATCCGGCGCAAACGCTGTACCCGTGATCTTCTCAAACAGCTGAATATATCGAGCAGCCAGCTCTGCGATCAGCTCATCCGGCGGCACCGGCAACACCGCATCCTTATAAGGATCGCAGCGCTCCCGGAACCACAGCCGAAAGAACTCCTTGTCGATCATGTCCGGCTCCATCCCCGCAGCCAGCCGCTCCGCATAGCTATCAGCCAGCCAATAGCGGCTTGAATCCGGCGTATGAATCTCATCGATCAGCAATATCTCGCCCTCGCTCGACACACCAAACTCATACTTCGTATCCACCAGAATCAACCCGCGCTCCGCCGCCACCTTCTGCCCAAAGGCAAACAACTCTAACGCCTTCGCCGAAGCAATCTCCCACTCTCCCGCGGTCAGCCAGCCCTCCGCAACAATCTCCTCCGCCGTAATCGGACGATCATGCTCCTTCTCTTTCGTCGTCGGCGTAATCATGTTCTCAGCCAGCTTCTCGTTCTTCTTCATCCCATCCGGCAGCGCGTATTCACCAACCGACCGCATACCCTTCGCATACTGCGTCCAGATCGACGTATCGGTCGACCCCGTCAAATACCCACGCACCACAAACTCAATCGGCAGCACGCGACACTTCCGCGCAATCAGCGCATTCGCATGAGGACTCGCAACCACATGGTTGCCGATAATATGTTTCGTGCTCTCAAACCAAGACAGCGACGTCCGGTTCAACACCTGTCCCTTGAATGGCACCGCACCCAGCATCCGGTCGAAACCACTCTGACGGTCCGTCGTAATCAACAGCAGCCGCCCATCGCCCAGGTCATACGTATCCCGCACCTTACCCGGATACTTCTGCGCCAACGGCAGATTCGTCTCCGTCAAACAATACGGAATCGCCGCAATCAACTCCGCCTGCCCGATCATGCGCCCACCCCATCCAGCCGCACACCGTCAACGCCACTCATCACACGCCCCAGCTCCCAAACGCGGAACGGCTTCATCGCTTCAGCCAACTCCTGCTGCAAGCCAGGCTTCGCAATCACCACCAACCCCACGCCCATATTGAACGCACGGTTCATCTCTACCGTCTCAATCGAACCCAGCCGCTGCATCAATCCAAAGATCGGCTGCGGCGTCCAGCTAGCCATATCAATCACCGCACCCACCCCCCCCGGCAAAACCCGCGGCACATTCTCTACCAGCCCGCCACCAGTAATATGCGCCATGCCCTTGATCGCAATCCCCGCATCCAGCGCCCGTCGAATCGGCTGCACATAGTTCCCATGCGGCTCCAACAGCACATCCGCCAGCGTAGCCCCACCTAGCTCGTCCATCGCATCATGGATACCAAACCCATTCATCTCAAACAGCAACTTCCGCGCCAGCGACCACCCATTCGTATGCAGCCCCGTCGAGCTCACGCCATACAGCACGTCCCCCTCAACGATCCCCGCACCTGTAATCACATCCCCACGCTCCACCACTCCCGTCACAAACCCCACCACATCCAGCTCACCCTCGGAGTACACCGCCGGCATCTCAGCCGTCTCACCACCCACCAGCGCAATCCCCGCCTCGGCACAAGCCTCACTCATCCCCTTCACCAAGCGCTCCACAATCGCGGGCTCCGTCTTATGCAGCCCAAGATAATCGAGAAACGTCAGCGGCCGCGCGCCCATCACCGCAATGTCCCCAGCAACAGCCGCCACCAAATCCCGTCCCAGCAACTCGTAATACTTCCCCGCATCATCCGGCGCAGCCTGCGCCGCCATCACGGTCACCTTGGTCTTCGTACCCACGCCATCGGTGCTCTGCACCATCACAGGATCGCTCATCCCCTTCAGCGCATCCCCCAGCGAGTACATCGTCCCAAACGACCCCAACCCCGTCAGCACCGCCGACGAATGCGTCTTCGTCACATGCGACTTCATCCGCCGCACGGCCTCATTCCCCGCCTCAATATCAACACCCGCTGACTTGTAATCCACCGCCATCTATCCAACCCACTTTCGCGCATTATCAAAAATTCGTTGCCAAGGACTGTGCGCCAACCCACGCGTCCATGTGTGCTGCGTCCCCAGCGCAATCCGCTCCGGATGCGGCATCAAAATCAACGCCCGCCCATCCTCACTACTCAGCCCACAAACCCCATTCGCCGATCCGCTGGGATTCAGCGGATAGTGCTCCGTAACCTTCCCATACGTGTCGATATATCGGACCGCCGTCACCGCATCCTCGGCCGCACCAGTGGCATGTCCCTCACCATGCGCCACCACAATCGGCATCTTCGCCCCAGCCATCCCCTCCAGAAACAACGAAGGCGATTCCTGCACTTCCACCATGCAAAGCCTCGCCTCATACCGCGACGAAGCATTCCTCACAAACTTCGGCCACGCCAACGCACCCGGCACAATATCCCTCAGTTGCGACAGCATCTGGCACCCATTGCAAACGCCCAGCGAAAACGTATCACCCCGCTCAAAGAACTCCCTAAAGCTCTCCTTCAACCGCTCGTTGAATAGGATTGTCTTCGCCCACCCGGACCCCGCACCCAGCACATCCCCATAGCTGAACCCTCCACAAGCCGCCAACCCCGTAAAGTCCTTCAACTCCGCACGTCCCGCCAACAGATCGCTCATATGCACATCGACAGCCGCAAACCCCGCGCGATCAAACGCCGCCGCCATCTCAATCTGCCCATTCACACCCTGCTCCCGCAGAATTGCAACCCGCGGCCTCGATTTATGCACAAACGGAGCACTCACTCGTTCGCTCAAATCAAACCCCGCATCCACAAACAACCCAGGCCGCGCCGCATCATCCAGCAGTGCAAACTCCTGCGCCGCACAATCCGGATTATCCCGCAGCGACTGCACATGAAAACTCGTCTCACTCCACATCTTCTGCAGCGCGGACCGGCTCGTCGTATAGACATCGTCTGTGCTTTCACTCAGTGCGATGAAGTCATCTTCAATCACAGTAGCGACGACATGCACCGCCAGTCCTGCGGACGTCAGCCCCTCCTGCACAAACTGCACATCTTCGTTTCGCACTTGGAGCACTGCGCCGAGCTCTTCATTGAAGAGTAGCTTTAGATCTTCTTCCGCACTTTGATTCTTCGGACGCCACCCATCTCCAAAGACAACCTCAAGTCCGCAGTGTCCAGCGAACGCCATCTCCGCTAGCGTCACGAAAAGTCCCCCATCACTGCGGTCATCATAGGCAAGCAGCTTTTCTGCTCGGTTCAATGCCTGAATCTCGCGGAAGAAACTCCGCAGCACGGAAGGCTCCGGG
>Ga0302316_10002081_pt1 | contig 14880 bp, 9 predicted proteins | sample III_Palsa_N3_2_FD_200456 | JGI IMG/M metagenome (GOLD analysis project Ga0302316, IMG submission 200456) | Peat permafrost microbial communities from Stordalen Mire near Abisko, Sweden - III_Palsa_N3_2 | ecosystem: Environmental > Terrestrial > Soil > Palsa > Peat permafrost | place: Sweden...
GCAGGCGATTGGCCAGCGCGGCCAGCCGATCCGCCTCGTCGATGATCAAGCCCGCCAGTGACTGCAGATCCTCCGTGCCGACGCGACGTTGCAGCAGCTGAGCCGCACCGCGCAGGCCGGCCAGCGGATTTTTTACCTCGTGCGCAAAACCGCGCAGCGTGGCCGATAACGGCGAGCCGCTGGCCGCCAGCTCGGCCAGCGCATGCACTTCCAGCAACACGCCCGATTCGAACGGCCGCATCGCGATGTCGACCAGGGTTTCCCGACCAGCCGGCGTGCTCAACGTGAGGCCACGCAGCTGCAGCGGTCGTTGTGATTCCAACACCCGCACGGCCAGCGCCAGCGTCTCCGGCTCGCGCAACAACAATGCCAGCGGCTGACCCACCGCGCTGCGCGGCCCCAGCTCGATCCACTCCGCCAGCGCTGGGTTAATCCAGATCAGGCGCAAGTCCGCGTCGACCAGCACCAGCCCGGTCGTCATCTGCTCCGCCCACACCTGCCAAGCTGCTTGATTCATTGCACCATGATGGGCAATGCGTTGGGTTGGTGCAATTGCGCTTGGCTACAGGCCCGCTGGAAGCGGCCATTCCGTGGACAGAACTCCATAGTTTGTAGGTCAAATACAAACTATGGAGAGCGGGCTGCTTACAAACTTTGGAGTTTTGGGTCGTGACGACGCCAGCTCTTGAGCAACCCGTTCGACATTGGGGTCAGCACTCCGCTGGAAGCCGAACCGCGGATTCTAGTTCGGCTGAACGCCTGTGCCGGTTGACGTTGTGCAGTCCGCTGTTGCCAATTAAATGTCCGATTCCGACCCAGAAAGGACTGTCGCGATGTCCTCTCATCAAGGGCTTCTTACGAATCGACACTGGCCTTTCGCAGGCTAAGGCCGAAGCGCTAACAGGTGCGGCGTTTTGCCAGGCGCCGCTGTTGCCATCCCATCGATCAGCGCACGCGTCTCCGCTGGGCCGAACTCACCGAGATCCTTGACGGGCCGTGACCGACTCAGCAGCCACAGCAGACCGGTGCGCACAAATGACGGCATGCGTAACAGCGTCGCGAGCAGACGAGGCTTCGGCGTGTGGCCCAGACTACGGACCAGGTCAAAACCTTCCGTCCAGGCAGCATCGAGTTGTCTTGCCTCTGACCAGGTGAGCTCTGTCGCTCGCCGCCACGTAAGCAGCGCGGCGAGAAAGAGGGGCACCACGAGCGCGACGTGACTTCGGAGGAAGGCATCCATATCTTCCTCCACCTCGCTTGGCATAGCGGCTTCCTTGAACAGTTTCGCCAGAATGGGGCTCGACATCGTCGTCACCATGCCGGGGCCGTCCACGCGAAAGCGTAGCCGCTGGTCCACTAGGTGGGCCGACATATTCGGAAACCCAAAAGCGAAGCGTTCAGTGCCGACGATAGTTCGATAGGGTTCGGTGCCTTGAAACGTATTGAACATCAGCAGGATCGTGTTAGCGCGGCTTGCCGCTAACGCGGGCAGCAGCGGCGCGACCTGGTGTTCGGGCACGGTGACGATCGCCAGATCGTGGGGCGTGGCCGGATCAAGCGTCGACACGACCTTAACCGGCATGCGTTGCCCGTCAACAGTGACGATTGCGCCATCGCGATTGAGCGTGTCGAGGCGCGCACCTCGCGCCACGACGGTGACGTCGTGGTCGGCTTTGGCGAGACAAAAGGCCACGGCGCTGCCGATCCGCCCCGCACCAATCAGGATGATTTTCATGGATCCATGTTTGCGCATCGCCTATGTTCCTGTATACGGAATCTTGGGGTAATCTACTTTCCATATATGGAAACACTTTCCTGGGACGATCTGCGCATTCTTCTGGCCGTGCATCGAGCCGGGAGCTTGCTTGCCGCAGGCAAGGCACTGGGCCTTTCGACATCCACGACCGCGCGCCGGCTCGATGCGCTGGAAGCTGCGATGGGATGCCAGTTGGTGTACCGCAGCCAGTCGGGCACTGAGTTGAAGCCGGAAGCGCTGCGGATGGTGCGGCTGGCCGAAGGGCTGGCGCACGGTCTCGATGCCCTGCGCCGCGATCAAACCCTGCTGGCCGGCACGCTGCGGGTCAGCGTGCCAGACGGAATGGCCCTAACGCTCACCCGCTCGCTGCAGGCGTTCCGCGAGGCGTACCCTTTTGTCGATCTTGAGCTGGTCGGAGAGAACCGGATGGCAGACGTGGCTGCGCGTGAGGCAGACATCGCTGTTCGTCTCACACGCTCCACTTCGAATGTGCTCGTGGAAAAGCATCTGGCCAGTTTTCGATTTGCCTTGTTCGCATCCGCAGATTATGTTCGGCGCCATCTGCCCACACGGCGGCTTGATAAGGGCGAGGCATCGGCGCATCCGTTTGTCGGACTCGACGAACGCTGGAAGGGTCTGCCGCATGAGCAATGGACGCGCACGCTTGGAGCGACGCGGTTCGCTTTCCGTTCAAGCTCTATGGACGCCATCGTAGAGGCAGTTCGTCAAGGGACAGGCCTTGCGGCATTCCTTGAGAAAGATCCGCGCAACATCGACCTGATTCGCGTCGAAACGGATGTCCCGGGACCCACCCAGCCGTTCTATCTGGTCTATCACCGCGATTTACGCAAGCAGCCGCACGTGCGCGCTGCGGTGACGGCGATCGAGGCCTACATGCGGGCCCATCGCTAACCCTTGGGTTTGGCTTGTCGTTGCGTTAATTGTCCAATTGCTCAAACGAACGCCCGAGCACTCGGGAAAATCCGAGTGCATGCCGTCGGCATACGCAGCCGGCTAGCTCAGATTCTGAGACTGCAGGCACCTATCCTGCAGTCATGCCCCGACATCCTAAACGCGCCGAATCTTTTTCCTTCGACCTGCTGGCCGACTGATTAGCGGTCACCACGCCGCTAGAGCCGTAGGACGTTCATGCCAGCTGGCTGCTACACGGAACGGCGACGCTCAATAGCGAGACCGGCGCGCTGGCGTTTCGGGGTTTCTGGTAAGGGATAAAGTTGGCAGCCGGGCCGTGCGCGAGCTGGACCTGTGGGAGCGCGTCGACGTCAGCCAGGGCATTCAGTTCAAGACGGTGCCGGGGTGAGAGAACGTGCCACGGTTGCAGGGTAGCTTTTCATTAACCATCCCACATTGTGGCTGCGATGGGTGGGTTCATGAGCGGTGTGCGCTATACAAACCCACCAGCCATTGAAATGCGTTGTTACCTCACGCCGGAAAAGATTCACCGACCATTTCTTCGCTCTTTTTCCAAAGCGCAATGGCGTTGGCATGGTCGAGTGCATAGCCGCGAACGCCTTCGCTAATGGCGCTGATCGCGACGTCATCGGCCACGACGTCACCGACGTGGCAGTTCTCGCAGTACCGACCGCCAACCGCTTCTGCCGAAGCAACCACACCGGCCCAAACCGACGTCGCTGCGCCTTGCGGGATGGTCTTCCACTGAAAAGGCGCTTTGCCCTCCGCCGCGAGTTGCTCATTCATCTTTTCGATCATGCCGTCCACTTGGCTATGGTCCATATGCCGTCCAAGTTCCGTTTGAATGCCGCCCGGATGAATCGCGGTAGCGCGCACGCCGCGGTGCCGATGACGCAGATCGAACGCCACCGCAAAGAGAATATTGGCGGTCTTCGAACGACCATAAGCAAGAAAGGGATCGTAAGGTGTCTGCGCAAAATTCGGATCGTCTAGATCGACGTTCGAAAAACGATGACCCGAAGAGGCGAGATTGACCAACCGGGCTCCGGCACCCATCAGCGGCGCAATGCGATTCACCAACACGAAGTGCCCGAGATGATTCGTGCCGAACTGTGTCTCGAAGCCATCGGCTGTATGGCCGAAGGGTGTCGCCATCACACCCGCATTGGCAATGACAAGATCAAAGCCCTTCCCTTTTGCCAGCAGGTCATCCGCACCCGCACGCACACTCTTCAAATCTGCCAAGTCGAGTGCGACCAGTTCGAAGCTACCGCCGTTAGCCGCTGCGTCAGCGCGCACCTGTGAGGTAGCCGCATCAGCTTTGGCCAGATCGCGCGCTGTGCCGACAACATGGGCACCATGAGCGGCCAAAGAACGCGCCGTCTCGATGCCAATACCGGCCGAAACGCCCGTCACCAGCACGCGTTTACCGCTGAGATTGATGCCTTCCAGCACCTGGTCGGTGGTCGATGTTGCACCGAATGACTTGGTCATAATTGCCTCGTTTTTTTACTGAACATTGCAGGGGAATCGGCCGTCGTCGGCACCTATTGAGGTAGGTTCCGCTATGATGACGACAAACCGGAGGATGGCTCCGTATAGTTATATGGAGGATCCCTCCGTTTTCAAGAGGTGCCCATGGTCGCCGCAAAGAAAAAATCGGTGACCCCGCGCAAACCTCGCGCCGACGCCGAACGCAACCGTCATCGCCTGACGGAAGTGGCGAAGGAGGCGTTCGCGGAACGCGGGAGCGACGTCACGCTAGACGAAATCGCCAAGCGTGCCGGCGTAGGCATCGGCACGCTTTATCGCCACTTCCCCACACGCGATGCGATGCTGCAAGCGGTCTATCGCCATGAAGTGGAGCAACTCGCCGACGACGCCACGAGCTTGCTCGAAACGATGAAGCCGTTGAACGCGCTACGTACGTGGCTGCGTTTATTCGTCGAATACATCGGAACGAAAAAGCTCATCATCCCTGCACTCGACGTGGCAACGAGCGATAGCACCGCGCTGTTTGAATACTCGTCAACGCAAATCATCGCGTCCGCCAATCAATTGGTCGCTCGCGCTATCGAAAACGGCGACATTCATAGCGATGTTCTCGCGCTCGATCTGCTCTATGCCGTGTTCGGATTTTCCAAAACCACCGACCAAACCGAATGGGTTTCGCGTGCATATCGACTTATTGATATTTTGATTTCAGGTATGGCGAGTGAGCGCGTTGAAACCAAGTAGAAGCCGAGCCTCAACTGGCATGGCTCGACGAATCTATGCATTTGGTCACGCGAATATCCGTCTTGGGTGACAGCAGGAACAACGGTACCCGGGCATTCGAACCACGTATTACCCACAGTACATACCGTCGTTGCATAAGAAAATATCGACACCCTTAGATAGATCCCTAAACCTTTGCGCGGCGGGAGAGACATCGATTCCTTCTCCGTCTGCCGATACCACTCGATGCAGTGTCCGCAAGCTGTCGCGAAGATGCTTGAGCACTTCACTTTTCCAACAATCTGTTCGTTAATTTCGGTCAGAGTGGTTTCGATTTCGATGATGTCATCGAGCGGCAGTGCACGATCGGCTTGACCGTCCCGCTACTCGCCGCCAACCTTGGCACCGCCGGCAGTTGCTGAATAGCCATCGTTCAAGGTTTTCAGAAAAGCGATCAGGTCATGGATCTCGGCTTCGTTCAAAGCGGGTTTCCCCGCATAGGGGCGATCCAGGGGCGCATCAGTGCGATCGATGTTGTCGCGGTATGGCGTCGGCAAATCGTTAAATTCATCGAGCGTGCCTGCCAAGGTCGGATACCACTTCCGCGGATGGGTATCGCGCCCGACATAGAAATGCATCACATCTTCCAGACGATGGAACCGGCCGTTGTGGAAGAACACTGCGCGTGTCGCCACATTGCGCAAGGTCGGCGTCTTGAACATGCCGCAATACCCAGTCTCGCGCGCCAGATCGTGACGATAGGGCCCGCACAGGCCAAGATCGAAATAAGCGGGATCGCGATTGGCCAGTATCTCGGAGTTACGTGGCACACCCAGCGCGGCAAACGAATAATCGGTGAACGCGGCTGGTCGCCCACTCGGGCCCGGCGTGTCCGTGTGGCACTTCGCACAATTGCCTTTCTGCGGATTGTTGAACAGCGCATAGCCACGCATCTCCTGCAGTGTGAGCTTGTCATGGCCTGACATCACGGCATCGAATTTGCTGGTATACGGATGGAAACTGGCGTCCTCGGTCTGGAATGCCTCGAGTGCCAGACCGATGTCTTTGAAGGCCTGCTCGGGATGGCTGAAGATGCTCGCTCCGAATACCTGCGCGAACTCCTGCGCGTACGCCCCGTGCTGCATTTTCGCGATAACAACCTCTTCATTGGGGTTCGCCATCTCGTTCGCATGCAGCAAGGGTATGGCGGCCTGTTGATGCAACGAGGCCGCCGCGCCATCACGGGTAAAGCCACCGGTCGGACCTTCGTCCTCGCTGTCTTCGGAGGCGGGTGTGTAGAAGTGCCGGCTGAAGAGCGGCGTAAACGTCAGATAACGCAGCGACGGCACCGAACGCGTTCCCGCCTGGTGCAAGTCCGCTCCGCCGCGCTGTACTGCAAGACCATTCGGTGGTCCGTAGGCATGCTCCGGGCTATGGCAGCTCGCACACGACATCTGCCCCGATGCTGACAGTGATGCGTCGAAGAAAATCTTTTTGCCCAGGGCGGCTGATGTGCTCAAGTGTGCCGGCACCGGCGGATAGCGCACCCACATCTGCAGCGATGCATTCGCGGCTGCGGTCGGCTGGGTTGCAGACATTGGCCAAGCTTCGACCGGCAGCGAAAGCCACAGGATGATCATCGCAAACAGCACGCAGACCGCGCAGGTTGCCGGCCCGATACCGCGCCGTTTCATCCATCCAGCATGCATCGCGCTGCTCAGCCAGGGATTGAATGGAAGCTTGCCATCATGCGCCTCCGATGCGTTCAGAAGTCGAACATCGACATCAGGTCACCCACGGCCGGCGTATTGATCGGCTGATACGGATGTCCCGCCAGGGTCACCGGGTTCGGCAAGGTGTCGCGGCTGCGTGTCGACAGCGGCGGCAGGCGCCAGTTGCGTTCGATGAATTTCAGCACCGAAGCATGATCGTAATAGGTATGTTCGACCGTACCGCGGCGGGCATAAGGCGACACCACCAACATGGGAATGCGCGGGCCGTCGCCAAAGAAATCCAGAGTCTGGATATAACCGGTATCGAAGTGGCCGCCGCCTTCGTCCGTGGTTACCAGGATCGCCGTATGCGCCCATAGCGCCGGGTCTGCCTGCACTTTGGCCAAGATCGTTCGCAGGAAGGCCTCGTAGCTTGCCGGCGCCGAGTAGCCGGGGTGTCCGCTATCGAGATTCTTCGGTACCACGAACGAAACCGCCGGCAAGGCGTGATTCGCGATGTCGTCAAAGAACGTGGTCAGTTCGGCAAGCCTGGCCTTCAGGGCCGCGTTCGCCATCACGTTAGTGGATCCCACTAGCGGATCGCCGATGTTGTTGTAGTGCTGCATCTGCGCCTTCGCCGGCGGCAGATGCATGACAGCAGCGTCGGCCGCGAGATCCGCCGGATCGCGGCCACCGGTATACCATTTCCATGTCACGCCTTTGCGTGCCAGCGCTTGCGCAATGGTGGGCACGGTCTGCGGTGGATAGGTGTAGTTGTTCGGACCGATCGGCTGGATCTTGCCATCGATGTCATAGCCGGGATCGTAATTGTTCACCAGGTAATACGTGCCGGGCGCACATTTGCTCTCGATGTGCTTCGCGCGCAGGAACGCGAGGATGCTGCCCACACCGGGTTGCCCGGGGTCGGAACACTTCACGTAAGAGCCGCCTTCATACCCATCCTGGACATAGAAGTTCGCCGTACCCGGCATTGGGTTCGGATTCTCGATCTGGTTCGCCGGTGGCACGGCGATCACCCCGTCCTTGTTGAAGTAAGGCATGTCTGCCGTGGCCATCGAGAAGAAATTGTCGCCGGTGCCACCCATCACGGACTGATGGTAGTTGTCGCTCAAAGCAAAGGTCTGCGCCAACGAATGGAACAGCGGAGCATCACCGGTCGACATGTTCATGAAACCCATCAGCTCGCCACCCTGGGCCGGGTTGGTTGGCGTGACGCCTTTGGTGTCGCCGCCCATCCCCGTCGCGGCAGCCACCCAGGTGAACATGCCGTCGCTGTGGTTGTCACCGCCGGTCTGCTGCCACATCTGGAAGAAACGGTGCACCGGATCTCCGGTCACGACGGCCGCGCCCGTCGTGCTGTACGGCACGTATCGGGTGATCTGAAACGGGCCATTGGGCAGTGTCGCGGGAAAACGATTGTCGGGAAGCCCGCCAGCGGTCTGAAACGTAACCGGATCCAGCTCGCCGATCGTCTTCGGTTGCGGCAACGTGCCGTAGGCGCCGGCGCGAGCGGGATCGATGGTGTACTCGGTTTGCACCGCACCCTTGTCCTGCGCCGCCGAGCTGAAGTTTGGCCCCGGCGTGCCATCGGCCTGGATGATGCCTTCGGACAACAGATTCCTGATCGTCTGACCCGGCGGCGGGACATAGCCGCCGAACAGACCGTCGAGACTCTGGTTTTCGCCGATGATGACGATCACGTGCTGGATGGGTGTGGTCGTCGGCCCATCGGCCAGCGTCACGGCCGACGCCACCGCCCTGGCCGGCACGGCCGCAGACACCGCACCGCTGGCAGGAATCGAGACAACCGTGCGGTCCGCATCGCTGCCGACCGCAACCGTGCCGTCGTGCACATGGAAGCGCGTGACCGCGAACAGATTGCCCAGCGGATTCTGCGCATTCGCCTGGTAGGACGACTCGCCAATCGGATCGGTAACGGCATTCACGGGTATGTGGAGCGCAGTGAACAGCGGCTGCAGGACGCCGGTCACGTCCTTGTTCACCTGGGCCACTCGTCTGGCAGAAATGCCGGCCGCGGTTATTTGTGCCGCACTCGGTGCATCATGAAGCACCACGCCCATCACGCGCTGGGTCAGCAACGTGGTCAGCGGATTCAGATTCGCCACGACGGGTGACATCGCACTGTCAGGCGATGGAACAAGTACAGCTGACAACGTGGCCGGGGTCCCATCGCTGTCGTTGAACGGCGCGGTCAGCACAAAGGGCCCCGCGCCCTTCAATACGATCGTGAAATGGCCATGCGCGTCCGTCACGCTCGATTGCGTGTGATTTCCTGTACTGTCCGTGGCTGTCACTGGCACGCCGACCAGCAGCGCATCGCTGCCCGCAACACCGCTCACGCGGTAGTTCACATGGTTTATCGAGGTATGTGCGCCAACGCAAGCGGCCAGGGATATAAGTGCAGCCAAGCCTGCCAGTGCCAATAAACGAGGTTTCATCAAGTATCCCGGTAGTCAGTGCTTGAACTGTCCACGGACCTCTCGTGGCGCAGGCTATTCTGCAACTGCAAACATGTTTGCAGTTGCAGATGACAACGTTGATTTTGGCGCGGCTTGCGGCGGTCGACGCTAAGCTCATATCGCTCCGCTTCGGTCGCGGACTCGGCGTTTCGCATTCCCATGCCAACGCTCTATCAACCATGAGTCAGCGATAGCGCACCAGCGCATCGCCGAGGGCTTCCTTCAGTGGATCCAGCCAGGGCTCGTATTTTGTCCACTGGTCCAAGCCATCACGGAAGATTGGCTGGCGAACCTGTTCCGAACTGGCCGTGCGCACGCTGCGTGCCGTCTTGTAGAACTCCAGGCAGGACGGCTCGAAGGCCAGTCCGCAGAAATCAAGAATCCGCCGCACATTGCTCTCAAGATCGTCGACGACATCCTCATGATGGACACGCAGTACGCTACCCGGCAGCACCTCGTCCCAGTGTTGCATGACATCGAGATAGGTTCGGTAGTACCGCGCGATGTCTTCGACGCTATAGGTGAATTCCTGGCCCGTGGCAAAAAGCTGTTTCAGATTGCTGAAGCAGGAGGCGATCGGTTCGCGTCGTACGTCGATGATCTTCGCGTTCGGCAGGATCAGATGGATCAGGCCGATATGCCGGAAGTTGTTCGGCATCTTGTCGATGAAGTACGGCTTGTTCCCACGATAGATGCGGGTATCACTCAGGTACTTTTCGCCGAGGCGCAGAAAATCCTCGGACGTGAGATCAGCGAGAACGCCTGGATAACGCGGGTTGTCGAGGTCGAGTTCTCGTCCTCGCAGGTCAAGCACCATGCGTGGAATCTCGCCCAACTCATGGGTACCTTCGACACACGAATGGGATGCCAGTATCTGCTCGATCAAGGTGGAACCAGCGCGCGGCAACCCGACGATAAAAATCGGATCCGGCCGCGGAACGCCAAAACCTTTGCGGCTTGCGAAGAACTCACGCGTGCAGACTTCGATCTGCTGGCGCGTGTTGGTTTCGATGATCTCGGCGCGGTAGCGACTCTCAGACCGTTTTAGCGCGTTGCCTTGGCTGTAATAACGCCACGATTCAGCGTAATCACCGTGATCCTCGAACGCCTTGCCAAGCGCGAAGCAAAGATGGCTGCGATCGACGGGCTGCGTGGCTGGCGCTGCTTCCGCAGCGCGCATGCGGGCGATCTCCGCATCGGCGAAGCGGTACGTTTTCAGATTCGCCAGGCTCCAGTAAGCGTCACCGAAATCCGGACGGGCGTTGGCGGCGGCTCGATAGGCCTCGATCGATTCCGTCTGCCTTCCCTGCGTCTTCAGCGAATGCGCGAGTGACAGATGCAGATCGGCCGCGCCGGGCAGCTCTTGCAGAAGCTTCTGGTACAGCGTGATGGCACGATCGTGTTCGCCCAGACCGACGCTCGCGCTGGCGTATAGCGCTCGGTAATCAATATGATTGGGCTCGATCGCAAGCAGCTTCTCGGCCTCCTCACAGGCACGCTGGTACAGGTGACGCTTGAGCAGTACGCATGCATAGTCGTAGCGCGCCGCACGATAATCCGGCGCGATCTTCAGTACGGCGTCGAGCAGTATTTCGGCATCGTCGAGCACGTCGCGCTTCAGGCCGATACGCGCGAGTAAGCGCATCGCCTCCACGTCGTTGCCGGCCTTGAGTAGATAGGCGCGAATGATCTGTTCGGCAGGTTCAAGTTCGCCGTCCGAGAAATAGCCGGTCGCGCGCACGATCTCGGGCGCCAGGCGCTTTAGCGTGGCGACGTGCGCAGCGGCAGTGGCCGCGTTGGCGCTATCGCCCGTCATGCGGTAAAGGCCTTCGAGCAAGCTCCAGCTCGAAGGCAGCGCCGGGTTGATGTTGACCGCAAGCAGCAGCGCGTCAATCGCGCGCGGCGCATCGCGCAACGCCACGTAACAGGAACCGCGCTCCTCGTGCATACGGCTGTAATGCGGATGTTGCTGTTCCATGCACAGCAGTGTCTGCAACGCAGCGTCGATCTGTCCCAGATAGCGCTGGCTGCGGGCTACCAGATAGAGCACTTCGACATGGTCGGGGGTCTCAGTCAGCAACGTCTGCGCCGCCGGCAACGCGTGTGCGTGCTGCCCGTCCACCTGCAGCTGACGGATGCGCCGCAGGTGAAGCTCCAGCGGCGAGAGAGTTGGATCGGTTGCCATAGCGTTCATGGGTATAGAGGAAAACCATTGATAGTGGGGGCAAGCTTCCTGCTCACCCCCATTCTATTTGCATCAACTTCGGGCGACGTTGGTCGTTTAGAACTTGAAGCCCATCTTCAGACCGATCACGCGCGGATGTATCGGTACCTGCGACTCGATGAACTGGGCCGAGGACGTAAACACGCTGGCATTGCTGTTGTTGAGGTTGGTACCGTAAAGCGACACGTTCCAATTGTCCTTGGCCACACCCACCGATGCGTCGACAGTGTTGTAACCGGCCTGCAGGTAACGCAGCTCCACCGTGGTGATGTCCGTCACGCCTGCGCCGCTCGGATAGGTTGCCGGCTGGTTGTACATCGAACCGGTGCGGTTTGCCCCAATCTGCCAGAACGCCTTGTAGCCACCGCCGAAATCCCAGTCGTAACGAAAGCGCAGATTGACCTGCGAACGGGGCGAGAATGCCGGCGTGCTGCCAATGTTGCCGAACGGATTGGCGAACGGCGTCTCAGCGCCAATGGCTCCGGTTTCGACAATGCACGCGTTATAGCCGGCCGACCCCGGAATATTGTTGACCAGGCACGGTGAGTTGGTCTGTTTGGCATGGTTGAGCGAACCGGAGCCGATGAGGGACAGGCCATCGGTAATGCGTGCCTGGAATTGCAGCTCCAGGCCTTGAATCTTGAAGTTCGGCCCGTTGACCGCGAAGGTGGTGTTACCCAGCACCAACGGGTTGAAGAACTGCTGCTGCACGTTGTTCCACCGCATGTCATACAGTGAGCCGTTGAGCAGCAGGCGGTCATCAAGGAACTCGGTTTTGAAGCCGATTTCGTTGTTGGTCAGTGTGTCGGGCGCGTAGCTGATCGGCTTCTTGTACTGCGGCTGGCCATCGAGGTTAGCCACGTCCGAGGACGTGCGGTTGAAACCACCCGGACGGAAGCCTTGCGAGAAGGTGTAATACACCATTGCGTCCGGCGTGATGTGCCACGTCAGGTTCGCATTGCTCTTAAAGCCATGATAGGTGGTATGGGAATTTATCACCGTGTCATCGCCAACATAGGTACCGTTGGGGACGTTCACCTGGGCACTGGTGGTATAGAACTCCGTACCCGTCTCGTATTCGGAGTAGTGGTAATAGCGCGTGCCGGCGGTCGCCGTCAGGACATCGGGGATGATGTCATACGACATCGAACCGAACGCGGCCTCCTGCTTGTAACCGCGCTTCGCGTTTTCACCAAATGCCGTGCCAGCGGGCAGCGCGACACCCGGCGAGGACTCCGCAACGGCTACGCAGGGATTACCGCCGTCGAGGGCCGTGGCAAGGTTTTGCGGCGTACACGACGGAATCGTGTTGTAGTTGAACCGCATGTGGTCGTCGATATTGAAGTCTTCGTAGTACAGACCGCCGATGGCACGCAAGCGACCGTCTTCCGGTGTGCTCAGCCGCAGCTCGTGGCTCTGATGCGTGCTGGTCACGTGGTCGTTCCAATAGCCTTCCGGCGAATAGCAGGTCGGCTTGCCGGCACCTGAAATACCCGCGGACGTACCGGTGCATTGGTAATAGATGCCACCCGCGCTGCGCGAGTAGTTGGTGTAGTCCTGCTGCTCGCTGATGCGGCGATTCGTGTAGCCACCGGTGTATACGACCGAGAGGTCGCCGACCTGGCCATTCAACGTCCAGGCGGTGTTGGTGTCATGGTCATTGTTCCAGGCCGGCACGAACGCGGTGATCTGGTTGGTGCCAAGCGTCTGGCCGTCCGCACCCACCGGATACGTTGAGGCTTCCCCTTTGGCATCCAGGTTCTGGTAGCTCTCGGCGATCAGCAGGTTCCAGTTGTCGTTGATCTGCCACAGTCCGGACAGGCGCGCCCCTTGGGTATCGACCGGATTCCAGTTGTTCTGCGCCACGGAATAGTTGTTGAAAACCGAGGTGCCACCGGCAGCTATATAGGGGGCCATCACACCACCGCCGTCGGTGGGCTGCCGGGTGAACGTGCTCGGCACGTTGTCGATGTAACCGCCCTGATGATCGTTGTAGATCACGCCACGCAAAGCGAAAGTGCCGGGAATGATTGGCAGGTTCAGCACTGCATTGGCCGAATTGTTCGGAGCGCCACCGGCGGTCACGCTGGTACTGGCTTCAGCGCTGCCGCTGACCTTGTCGAGATTCGGCTTGTTGGTGATGTAGCGCACGGCGCCAGCTTCAGCGCCGCCACCGAACAGGGTGCCCTGCGGGCCTTCAAGCACTTCGACGCGTTCCATGTCGACCATATAAATGTCGAGGTTACGCGCCGGGAACTGCATGGACTGGTCGTCCAGATAGACGGCCACGTTCGGGAACGGTGCGATGGTCGCGCTGGACTGGTTGCCGAGGAAACCGGTGCTCAGGCCACGCATGTAGATGTTGCCCTGGCCCGGGCCGTTAGCAGCGAAAGTCACGTTGGGCAGGTATTTGATCAGGTCACTGAATGACGTGGCGTTCAACTGCTGCAACGTGGTGCCGGTGAAGGCCTGAATCGTGATCGGTACGGCCTGGATGTCTTGCGTGGTGTGTTGCGCGGTGACGTTAATCGTCTGCAGCGTGTTCGCGTTGGCCGGTGTCGCTGCGGCCGAAGTTGCCGCAGGCGATGTAGCGCTGAGCGCAGCAGCTGTCGGAGCGCTGTTGGTGGATGGGGTGTTGTCTTCAGCGGCATATGACGCGCGGCCTGCGACGAGCGCAGTCAGCACCGCGAAGGCGATTTTATTGACTTTCAAAGGTCTCTCCAGATGGTCTATAACGGCGTGTCACAACGCAGCGAAGTCAGTCGCCTACGGCGCAGATAGCGACGCAGACTGCATAGGCGGTTGTGGAATCTTGGTTTGCTCGGAAAACTGACAGCGGCAAGTCGCGCGAAGCATCCTGGAGCGCGCACCAACGCCGTAAAGCACCCCAAGCTGAGATGAAATATTCAAGTGTTCCCCTGGGTACGCCTTGCGGTTGACGGCGTCTTGCATTGCAGCTGAATCTGATTGCGTGAATGTTGTGCGGATATTTCAAAGTGAATGCGTCCATGCAACAGGCAGTCCTACTTATCTAGTGCTGCTGTATGCATTCGTTTTTTCTGGTGATTTATGCTGCGTTTCTACGAAGCAAATGCATGAAATTACGAACCTCACAACGCGGGCCATACCACCGCTGGATTTAATGAAGCGGTTCGGTGGTACTGCTCAAACCGTTTTCCATATGCCCTGCCAAACGTCGTGACCAGTTGCTGAGGCCGGAAACGGTGGCTTTAAGGTCATACCAGTTGGCGTTGGTGCCGATATTCCAGGTGTCGCTGACGCTGCCACCGGCCTTGATCGTGTACATGCGAACATCTTCGGTGTTGTAACCGTTGGTCACGGTCATCGTGCAGCTGCTGGTACCTGTATTCGTCATGGTCAGTTGGATGCTGTTACCCGTGGGGTTGTATGTGATCTTCGTTTCAGGCATGACCGACGCCGTCTGGGCACTGCCTTGCCAACTGCGCAGGAAACCATTCGGTCCATGCGCCTGAAGCGCATACACGCCGCTGCCGAAGACGCTACCGTTCCAGTAAT
>Ga0302316_10002082_pt1 | contig 14878 bp, 11 predicted proteins | sample III_Palsa_N3_2_FD_200456 | JGI IMG/M metagenome (GOLD analysis project Ga0302316, IMG submission 200456) | Peat permafrost microbial communities from Stordalen Mire near Abisko, Sweden - III_Palsa_N3_2 | ecosystem: Environmental > Terrestrial > Soil > Palsa > Peat permafrost | place: Sweden...
CTCTTTCACTGCCATCAGCAGGATCACATGGATCGAGGATTCATGATGGTGTTTCGGTATGCGTGATGTGGCTATCAGGCTCGCGGCAAAAGGGGCTCTGATTATCCTGGCGCTCTTTTGTGCGAGGGGAGCTGGAGCACAGGGTAATTACGAAATTCAAGTTTACGGTGCGGAAACAGTTCCCCCAAAGACGCTGATGACTGAACTTCACTCCAACTACACCATTCAAGGTCAGAAGTATTCCATTGACGATGTGATCCCGACGAACCACCAGGAGCACGAGACGCTTGAACTGACAGAAGGCATCACCAGTTGGTCGGAGATCGGCTTTTACGTCTTCACGAGCGAGCAGGATGGCCACGGCGTGCAATGGGTTGGAGATCACATACGCCCGCGAGTGCGCGCGCCTGATAGCTGGCATCTCCCCGTGGGCCTCAGTCTCTCTACTGAGGTTGGATATCAACGAGCGGTGTACTCGCCGGACACATGGACGTGGGAAATCCGACCCATCATCGATAAGACACTGGGGCGATGGTACTTCGCATTCAATCCAGCGCTGGAGCGTACCTGGCACGGCCCGGATGTCCATCAGGGACTCGGCTTTTCTCCAGGTGTGAAGGTGAGCTACGACTTCACTCATGTTGTCAGCGGTGGCCTCGAGTATTACGCTGACTACGGTCGCTTGGGTGCCTTCGACACGTTACATAATCAGCAGCAGCAAATCTTTGTCGTCACCGATCTGAACACCTCACCGAAGTGGGAGATCAATATCGGCATTGGCGTCGGTCCGACCGCTGGGACAGACCACCTGATCGTGAAAGGCATTCTGGGCAGACGCTTCGACTGGGGCCGTCATTCCGATGTCGATTAGCCCGCTACCGTACAAAGCAGAAGAGCATGGCAATTTCAGACAATAAGAAGCGCTCGGACACAGCTCGTGGCTGCCCCACTTCAGGCATTCGCGAGGGGAACACTGCTACTAAGCTGCCGTTAGTCGGGACCAAAAGGACTAAATGAGCTTCGCGATCTCCCGTGGGTGGTCTTCGTGAAGCTCATAGTGCAGCTCATCGACCTTTGCCTTTGCGCTCTCAAGAGCTTTTGTCCCTTCAGCAGTCATCTTGTACACGCGCCGCTTACGCCCTTGGACGATCTTCAACTGGGATCGCAGAAGACCGGCGCGTTCCATTCCGTGCAATAGCGGATAGAGTGTACCTGGTCCGATGCGATAGCCATGGTGTCGAAGCTCCTCCATCATCGCAAGGCCAAAGATGTCCTCGTGAGATGCGTGAACGAGAACATGGATTCGAATCAGACCGGTCAAGAGTTCCCGCTGATGCTTGAGCACACCATGAATATACCGTCAGAAAGACCTATCTTCGTTGCTTAGTATCGAAGTTCGATATAAGCTGTGCGTGCATCCTCATTCTATCGTCGAGGCTGTCCGTGATTTCTGCCTGCAATAAGGTCTCAATGAGGATAAGCCCGATACACTTGGGTTGGGCGATGCTCCTGCTCCTAACGGCATTCAGTACCAGAATCTGGGCCCAAGCAGGTCCTCCGTTCCAGACCGACGACCCAACTCCCGTAGACCTTGGGCACTACGAAGCTTATGTCTTCGGCACGGTCGATGGAACACCCGCCGAACTGGATACAATCAGCCCTGGATTTGAGTTCAATTGGGGTGCGATTCCCAATATCCAGCTGCACGTGATTTTGCCGCTTGGCATAGTGATTCCATCGAACAAACCCGTATACGCTCCCGGGGGTACGGGGCCTAGTGCCTTCGGCATGCAGGACATGGAGTTGGGCGTGAAGTGGGGCTTTATCAAACAGACGAAGCACCGCCCGCAGATTGGCTCATTCACCATGTTTGAGATTCCGACTGGTAGCTATTCCAAGGGTTTGGGCGTCGGGAAATTCTGGTACAAGCTCCCCATCTGGGTTGAAAAGGAGTTTGGGCCGTGGAGCCTGGTAGGTGGTCTCGGCTATGCCGTTATTCCCCAGCATCAGTACAAGAACTATCTATACGGTGGGTATCTGGTCAAGCGAACGCTGAGCGAGAAGCTGGAGCTTTCAGCTGAGGTTTTCTCTCACGCGGGCGAAGGCTTTGCAGCCGCTCAGACGCAGGCTTCGACGCTGATTGATGCCGGTGGCTACTACCATTTCAAGCAACCGGGTTTACAGCTACTGTTCGCATACGGGCATTCCGTCGCCGGACAGACGGAGAACTATGCCTACCTCGGACTCTACAAAACCCAAAGCAGTGGCAGAAATTGAAAGAAGCTTATCTGGGTAGATTTGCTTAACTTAAAAGGATGATGTGGCTCATTCAATCTAAATCCTAGATAGATGAGGCTGCGAGATTGTATTGGACACATACCGAACAGCTGGATCAGCATCAGTATGCTCTGCAAACCGCGGAGACTGGGCTCTCAGAGCAAGGCAAGCAGGGATTGATCGATCTCTGGAATGACTGGCAATTGAGTTTGCAGCTGACAATCGCCTGCCGCACACAACCGGTGATGATTTACCACCAATACTGAAGTTTCGGGAAGCATAGATGAGACGAAATTCTGAACGCGGTTTACGGGACAAAGGGATAATGCCCAGCACACGGCCGAATAACAAATTGACCCGTGCAACGATTTTTACTTTAATCGCTGGTTTATGTTTGCTCCCGGCGCTTAGTTGGGGGCAAGCTAACTTGCCGTCAGATAGCGAAGTAACCCGTTCTGCTTCGTCCGAACGGACGCAGCAGAATGACAGTCGTGCGCAAAACGTGGCAAAAAGTAGCGGCGAATCGATCCCGCTTGGCGTAGTGCCACCGGCTGGTCAACACTGGCACATTCAGGTTAACGATAAGTTTGACGAGGACGATTCAATCGATCAGGCGCTCTGGAACGGCGGCACAGGCGGTGGTATGCCGGCGGGGTTTTGCAGCACACCCGCCACTAGCTGCGGATACACAGGCGACGATTGTAAGAGTTATTTTGGCACTTACCCGAAGCCGCCGTTTGCGGCCATCGACCGCGGCCTGGGGTTGGCTGTTCAGGCGACGCACGCCGCGCCAGGTGACAGCCAGTACTATGACAATAAGATGGCTGACATCCAGAGCTATGGGAAGATAACTATCCATCCAGGCTCTTTCGTCGAGTGGGAAGCGAAGATGCCGACCGACCGAGAAGGTGAGGGTGATGGCTGGCACGTTGACCTTTGGTGCTCAACGCTCGTTCGCAATCGATGCGACGATTCATCTGAGGTGGATATAGCCGAGAAGGTGCTGGGTGTTGGCAACAGTTCAAAAGCGTCTTACATCGTCCACGACCAACCGATGGGAGTGCATACGGTCATTGAGGCTAGCTATAGCGCGCCGGGAAGTCCTGACCTGTCCGCCGGTTTTCATACCTACGGCCTGGCCTGGCGCGACGACCACAACGGCAAACAAGGATCATTAGAGGCATACATCGACGGTAAGCCGATCGTCGACCATGCTGTGCCAATTAATGACCCATCATGGGGTAGCGGGGTATATTGCTATGCCGGATGGATGCAGCAGGAGTTGGGCGTTTGGAATGGTGGCGCTCATATCGCTGCTCACACCTCCTCAGAGGATCCGCTCTACATCAAACGCTTCACGGTTTGGAAGTCATACTGACCATTAGAGCGTTGATTTCTGTTCGACACGAAGCCACCATAGTCTGATTGCTTCTGTCACTTGATATAGGGGTTGCGGTGGATTGCATAAGGACACTGCATTTATGAAGGCAAAACTTGCTGGAAAATTGCTTCTTGGCATGATGGGCATGATGACATTGCCGGGATTATGGCCGGCTTATGCTGCGGACCGGCCACTGCTTGGCGCAGAAATTTGGATCGAGCCCGGGCAAACTCCTTTACAGATCGACACATGGTTTCGGGACCTGGCAGATTCGCATATGCCAGTGGCCCGGGTCTTTTTAATGTGGCCCGATCTTGAACCGGCTCCTGATAAATGGGATTTCACTCTGTACGACGCGGCATTCCGGGCCGCCGAGAAATACCACATCCGCATTGTGGCGACGCTCACCCCTAGTGGGTTGCCGCCATTCCTCGGAGGCGATGGCAGCCAGGGTGGAGGTGTTCTTCCAACAACAAAAGACAGGCAGCTAGCGGCGGCTTATATTGCCAAAGTGGTGGAGCATTACCGCTCCAGTTCCGCACTCGACACCTGGCTGCTAGTGAACGAGCCAGGCCAGGGTCCGGTCGTGAATCCCGCGGCGACCATCGCTTTCAGGAAGTGGCTCGCCAGGCAGTATTCTTCTGTGGATCAAATGAACGCGGCTTGGGGTACTGCATACAAGGAGTTTGCTGCGGCCCAGCCTCCTGCTTCACGCCAATTGTTTAATCGAAACAGAGAGCTGGATTGGCGCTCCTTTTGGGAGGAGTATCAGACCGCGCAATTGCGTTGGATCGCCGACAGAGTCCGCGAAAGTGATAGCAAGCATCCGCTGCATCTTAATCCAGCTGGGCTGCTTAGCAATCTCGCTGACGTCTCCGACGATCTTCCTTCGTGGCGGACTTTTCTCGATACGCTGGGTTGTTCGATTCACCCCGCCTGGCACTTTGGGCTACTGAATCGCGACCAGTACGCTCTTGGTGTTTCCTACCTCAATGATCTTGTACGCGGCAGCATTGAGCCGAAGCCTTACTGGGTCACGGAATTGCAGGGTGGTAACAACATTTATAGCGGTCAGAAGCCTATGAATCCGACACCGCAGGATATCGCGCAGTGGACCTGGACGAGCATCGGCGCGGGGGCCGATCGAATCATCTTCTGGCTGCTCAACAGCCGGGCCAGAGGATTGGAAGCGGGTGAATGGTCGTTGCTGGATTTTCAAGGGCTCCCCAGTGAACGGCTGAAAACAGCGGCGTCCATCGCCAGCGTTGTGAGCCAGCACGAAAGTTTTTTCTCTTCGGCACGGCCATACCATTCTCCGGTCACGATCCTGCTCAGCCTGGACACAATGAACTTTGAAGAGGCTTTCGACGCCGGTGACGATCCGTCACGTGGCCATGATGCTCACATTCTGTCAGCGCTCGGATTCTATGAGGCGTTTTCGCGTCTAGGGCCGCCACCGGATATCAAATATTTCAATGACTACGACTGGGACAAAGAAACAAAGCAGCCGAGAGTCGCAATCCTGCCCGACGCGCGTGTGCTTACGGAAGCACAAATCCACTCTTTGCATTCCTTCATTGAGCACGGCAACACACTTCTCGTTACAGGGCTCACCGGCTTTTACGGGCCTCATGCTACGGCGTGGCCACTCATGGGTTTTCCGCTCGCAGAGATCACGGGCGGCCAACTCAAAGAGGTCCATCTGCATGGCGAGACCCCTCTGGTTTCGCTGACCACACCGTCTGACACAGTTCTTCCGTCGCGCTTTTGGATCAGCAGCATTGATTCCGCGTCGGCGACGGCGATTGGACAGCAGAATGGTGAAGTGATCGCTACAGAACGACATGTACAAGGCGGCGGCAGAGTGGTCTGGATTCCGTCGCCTATCGGCCTGGGCGCATGGCTCACGGATGCGCAGCCATTGACTCAGTATCTACAAGCAAGTCTTAACGATGTTTCGCCTGCTCCGTTTACCCTGACACAAGCTCAGGATGGCTGCCTGCTGCGTGTGCTCGAAAACCAGGATACATACCTTACAGTTCTGACAAACGGAGCGGAAACCCCAAAGAAGTGCGAAATCAAGGCATCTCCTGGTCTTCACGCGACCACGCTCTGGGGGGAGATGCCTCAAGGTTCCGCAGCCGAGTCGACTTACACCCTGGAGCCGCGAGGAACGTTCGTCCAGTTATGGCGATGAAAATAATTGGTTCTTCAGGTGGGACTCGAAAACGTATTGGAGCAACTTGTTCCGATCCTAGCGACTTATGTCGTTGAACAACATCAGTCGTGATGTGGCGACTTGTTTTACTGTGTCCACAACTGGCGAAAGGAGTTTGTAGGGGACGACCTCGTCTGGATGCTGGGCTAAGGACTGGTCCAGACCATGGCGCCAGGCGACCCGAAGTTCGGTGCTGACGTGGACGATGTTGATGCCGGCATCGATCGCCCTGCGGAAGTCCTGATCATCGGTACCGGAGCCGCCATGGAGCGTCAAAAAGATCCCGGTGGCTTCCTTAATGGCGGCGATTCTATCGATATGCAGGTGTTTCTTCGTGTCGCCATCAACCATGCTCTTGAGCATGCCGTGCATATTGCCAACTGCGGGGGCAAGGATATCTACCCCGGTACTTTCGACGAACTGTTTTGCTTGCTCGGGTGTAGAAAGGCCTTCTGAAAGGTCGGGCATCGTTTCATGTATTTCGGAGCCGGTGCCGATGTCCCCGATTTCGCCCTCGACGAGCATGTTTGGGTTGATGGCTTTCAGGGCTTCGACAGCTTGTTTCGTCTGGCGGATGTTTTCTTCGAAGGGCAAGGCGGAGAGGTCGAAGACGATGGAGTCAAAGCCGGCTTTCGCTGCTTCCAGGCCCTTGGCAAGGGAGTGCGTATGATCGGCATTCAGGAAGATGGGAAGGCCGAACTCTTCCCGTAAGCTCCGCACGAAAGCAGCGATCTGGCGAGTTCCCACAAACTGCCGCTCGCCCTCGGACAGGCCGACGATCACTGGAACTTTCAGATCCTGGCCGGCCTCGAAGACGGCTTTTACTGCCACAAGGTCGGAAATATTAAAGTGACCAATGGCTCGATGGTTTTGTTGCGCTTGTTGCAAGTAATCACGCAGAGAGTTCATTGAGCCATCTCCTGTTTTTATTGATTGCTTTTGAGATCGTTGGTCAGCGCTTCCTGCGGGTATTCCACCAGAAGTATGGATCCGAATCTATTGAACGAAAGTATCGATCAATACCTTCGTATTCATGTGTGCCGGTGGACTAAGGCGGTTTCACAGCCGTGCCGGTGTCCGGTTTTCCTCTTCATTGCTCGTTACTATGAGAGAGAACATGCCTGATATTACCCCGCTCGACCCGCAGCTCCTTTCCCGCATCGTTGAAACCCTGAATCTTCCGCTCCCGGGCATCCGCGCCGTGATCGCACTACTGGATGAAGGCTCTACCGTGCCATTCATCGCGCGCTACCGCAAGGAAGCGACTGGCAACCTCGACGAGGTGCAGATTCGCGATATCGCCGAGAAAGTTACCTACTTTCGAGAGCTGGTAGACCGCCGCGAGACGGTTCTTGCTTCCATTGCCGAACAGGGAAAGCTCACCGACGATCTCAAGGCGCGCATTCTGGCTGTAGTGGATCGCAGCGAGCTTGAAGACCTTTATCTGCCATACAAGCCCAAACGTCGCACCAAGGCCACCATCGCCCGCGAGAAGGGATTGGAACCGCTGGCCGACTATATCTGGCAACAAACTTTCGGACCGCTCGACCTGATCCAGCTTGCGGCGTCACTCGTTGACCCAGAAAGGGAGGTAGCGACTATCGAAGAGGCGCTTGAAGGTGCACGTCACATCGTCGCCGAGCGCATCAGCGAGGACGCCGAAGTTCGTAAGGCAGCACGTCATCTGACGTTCGAAGAGGGCATCATTGTTAGCCGGAAGGCGTCGGACGCGAAGGACGAGCAGGAAAAGTTCGCGATGTACTATGACTATCGCGAACCTGCGAAGACGATTCCCTCGCACCGCATGCTGGCTATCCGCCGCGGTGAAGCGGAGAACGTGCTTTACTGGCTGATCGAGATGGACGAGTCACGCGTGATGAGCCTGCTTCGTTCGCGCGTTGTCCGCGCGGAAGGCGACTGGACGCCGCATCTTTCCCTTGCCACCGAAGACTGTTGGAAGCGGCTGCTGAACTCCTCGATTCAGGGTGAGTTGCGCCTGGAACTGAAGCGTCGCTCCGATACCGCAGCCATCGATGTGTTCCGAGAGAACCTCCAGCACTTGCTGTTAGCCGCGCCTGCCGGCCCTATCGGCGTGCTCGGTGTCGATCCAGGTCTGCGCACGGGCTGCAAGCTCGCGGTTGTGGATGAGACTGGTAAGTTCCTTGCAGAAGACGTTATCTATCCACATACGGGACGCACCTCCGAGGCCACTACCAAGCTCGCAACACTTATCGCGAAGCACAACGTGCGAGCTATCGCTATCGGTAATGGCACAGCTTCACGCGAGACCGACGCCTTTGTGTGTGACTTCCTGCAAGAGAAAGCATTGAGTAACATCTTCCGTGTAACAGTCTCGGAGTCCGGAGCCAGCATCTACTCCGCTTCAGATATAGCACGGCAGGAGTTTCCCAATCTCGATCTCACAGTCCGAGGTGCGATCTCCATCGCACGTCGCTTACAAGATCCGCTCTCCGAGTTGGTTAAGGTGGATCCCAAATCCATCGGGGTAGGGCAGTATCAACACGATGTGGATCAACGGCAGCTGCAGCAATCGCTCGAAGCTACCATCGAAAGCTGTGTGAACCGTGTCGGTGTGGATCTGAATACGGCATCCTGGACTCTGCTCCGTTATGTGGCAGGCGTTAGCGAGCGCATTGCGCTAAACATCGTCGGCTTTCGCGATGAAAACGGTCGTTTCCGCTCGCGGGCCCAGCTGCATGAGGTCTCGGGCATAGGCCCCAAGACCTTCGAGCAGGCTGCGGGTTTTCTGCGTATCCGGGATGGCGAACAGCCGTTGGACAATACCGCTGTGCATCCTGAGTCTTACGGTTTGGTGCAGCAAATTGCCCTCTCGCTTTCGACACCTGTGCCGGAGCTCATTCGCAGCCCTCAACTGCTGGAGCGTGTCGACAAGAGCAGTTTTGCCGCTGGCGCTTTCACCCTTAATGACATCCTCGAAGAGCTGAAGAAACCAGGGCGCGACCCTCGCGACAAGTTCGTCGCGCCTTCGTTCAGTGAATCCGTGCGCGAAATCGCCGATGTTCAACCTGGTATGGCGCTCGAAGGTGTAGTCACCAACGTGACGAAGTTTGGGGCCTTCGTCGACATCGGTGTTCATCAGGACGGCCTCGTCCACATCTCGGAGATTGCCAATCGTTTCATCAAGGAGCCCGCGGAGGTTCTCAAAGCCGGTCAGATCGTCAAGGTCAAAGTGCTTTCTGCGGATACCAAGACCAAGCGCATCGCGCTCTCGATCAAGGCGCTACAGGCACCCTCGACCCCACAGCCGAAGCGCAGGTCAGTCGGGCAGTCAGAACCAGCCTCATTGGCTGACAAGCTGGCGACTCTTTCGACAAAGTGGCAGGTAAGCCCAACGAGAAGCCGTTGAACCTGTTTCATTTGGGAAGTCAAGTTCGTACACGCGGTAATACTGCTTGTCGTGCCTTCACGTTCGTAGAGCCGTCAAAAAACTGCGATCTTGGATTTTGGTGCGTAGCGAGCAACGGTGAGCGAGCTAAGCATGATACGGCGGGCTCTATAGAGTCTCGACTTGGCAGCAGACTCGGAAATGTTGAGCCGATCGGCAACTTCCTTCACCGAGCAGTTTTCTGCTATGAGCGCTTGCGTGGTTTTACGGAGGCCTGCAGGAAGTTTCCGTACCGCTTGCATAAGCTTTTCGCGCTCCTCCTGTACTGCATAGAACTGCTCAGGATCTGGAGCCAAATCTCTGAACTGTTCACGCGGACCCTCGTCTTCATATCGAAAGTTTGAGTCGAGCGAGAATTCCGGACGGCAGCGACGCTTTCGCTGCATGCCCAATACCGAGTTGATGGCGATGCGAGTCAGCCATGTATAGAAGTTCGCTCTTCCCTCAAAGCGCTCAATACCCAGAAATGCATGGAGGAAGGTATTCTGAAGTGCATCCTCGGCATCTTGTGTGTTTTTTGTCATCCTTAAAAGCGTTCGGTAGATTCGGAGCGAGTAGAGATCCCATAGCTCGTTGAACGATTCCCGGCAACCGGATCGCGCAGCGAGGACCAGATGCTGCTTCTTCAATGAAGCTGCATCGCTAGCGTATGTGCCGACGTCGCCGTTCGGGTTCAAGGGAATCGTCCCCTGAAAGCTTGCATTAGCTCGAATATCCATTGTTCCTCCATTCGCCAAATTGGCGGACTTCTGGTTTGACCTTCATCTTGTGCGTCGTCGTTGGTGAATCCGATGAGGAACACGAACGGCGACATGAGGGGGCGAGTCAATCTTTGTGGCAAAACGGCGCGTGCTGCTAAATGACCTCGAAGATGACTTCGAGTTCGATCGGCATACCGAGTGGAAGGCTGGCAACACCAACGACCTGCCGTACTGGTAACTTCTCGCTACCGAAGATGTCCCGGAACAGGTCGGACGCTCCGTCCGCGATCCTGGGCTGGTCAAAGAAATCTCCATAGGTAGCTATGAATACTCCCAGCCGTACGACTCGGGTAATTCGATCCAGCGAGCCTAGATGCTGTTTAGCCGCAGCCAGGGCATTCAACGCTGTAGTATATGCAGCATCTCGTCCCGCATCGCTATCGAACTCTTTCCCAAGTCGGCCTAGATACTTCGGCTTATGGTTGACAACTGGAAGCATGCCGCTCAAGAAGAGAAGATTTCCGGTCTGTACGGTCTCAACGTAAGAGCCAAACGGCGTAGGTGCGGCCGGGAGCTGAATGTTAAGGTCCTGTAGCCGACGTTCCGCATCGCCGGACTGAGGACCTTTATTCCTTACCATCGGCCCACGTGCGCACCGCCGTCCACGTGCAGCACCTCGCCGGTCACATGTTGAGCTTCGGTTAGATAGACAACGGCTTCTGCAATGTCCTCTGCGTTAGCGAACTTGCCCATCGGCGAAAGACTTTTCATGAAGTCCCTTGGAGTCTTCTCATGCAGAGGCGTATCGACAATGCCCGGCGCGACCGCATTGAATCGGATGTTCTCCTTGGCATATTCGCTCGCAAGGCTGAAGGTGACCGCCTCAAGCCCTCCTTTGGTAATCATCGGAATCGATGCAGTGACACCTGCGATTGGATGATCGACCAGGGAGGTCGTGATGGTCGTAACGCTGCCTCCGGTCCCCTGAGCCAACATCTGCTTGACCGCAAGTTGCGTAATGAGGATGAACCCCTCAAGGTTGGTCGATACAAAACGTCGAAATTCGTCGATAGTGTATTCCGTGAAGGGCTTGACCGAAAAAATGCCGGCGTTATTGATAACGTGGTCGATTGAACCAAACTTTGAGATCGCGGCCTCTGTGGCTTTTTCAGCCGTAGCCGCAAACCCGATATCTCCATCGACGATTGCGAGATTAGGCGATGGTGCGAGGCCTGCCTTTGTTATGTTGCGAGATGTCGCAACAACCTTATAGCCGCGCTGGAGGAACGCTTGCACAATGGCAGCTCCGATCCCCTGCGAAGCGCCCGTTACGATAACAGTTTCTTTCTTCTGCATATCAAACTCCTCTTCACTTCAGGAAACTTGATGTTTCTTTGATGTTTGCTTCGCAAATCCCTTAATCCATCAGGATCGGCTAGCGACATCAAAACAGAGGGCGTTCGGGACAACAATTAGACGTAGGTATTGCCGATACCTTGGTATCGGCATCTGGCAAGAAGCCGGTTCCATTGTTTTTAAATAGATTTCGGTGGCAACTTCTGAACATGCCGCGGTTGTATCTGGCGAGATGTCGCCCAAATTTGGGCGACATCTATTTGAGATAAAGGGCAATGCTGCCGATTACGAAGTTGGGAGTTTCGTGTAAATTCGGCTGGCTATGATGGTCGCCTGGGGGGAGTTTGATCCGAAACTTCTGGTTTCAATTAAGAGTTCGAAGGGTTTCAGCTTGCCATTTCCTGCTGAGGCCTTTTCTAAAACGGATCGCATTTCTTCACGGTTGAAGAGAATGTCTGTGGCGGCTTGAGTTCCAGCCATCGTTAGTCCTTCAACGATCAGGATCCATCCGGTGTTGTTTAAATTGGGAACCAGCGCAACCACACCATACGTTCGATGTGAGGGTGCAGTCGCATCATTCGTGTAAACGGGGGATTCTCCCGCGAGCGGATGCTTATTGACGATGAGGGAAGCGTTTGGGTGAGGTTCGTAGTCGAATTCAAAGTTAAGACTTTTTTGGAAGAGTTCAACCCACGGATCAGAATAGGTCGATCCAAGAAGAACTGCATTGGAGTCTTTGAGATCCTCCATGTGAAGCTCTCGAGCATAGCGGATGACGAAGTGAGAAGGGTTTGCCTCGGGAATCCGCGAAAGCTTCAGCACTGCATCCAAATCAGCAATGTTCGTGTAGCGTTGTGCATCGAGATCCGCCAGGTTTTGAGCATCGATCTTAAAGGGGCTCTTTACTGACAGATACTCTCGACTAATATACTCAGCGAGATGAACAGTGTGACCGGTCAGGTTTTGGAACATGACAATGCCGTCGTCGGATGGAACCAGGAACGTTTGATGGTCTTTGTCAAAGACTTGCGACCAGAGTGGATGAAATGGATCCGCTCGTAAGGGATTGGCGTGTTTCAGTCCCCATGCGGCAACTCCACAAATCGCGGCAAGAAGCAATGTGAGGAGAAAGGGAAGACGCAGACCGCGATTTTGCGCAAGTGGTGGAAGAAGAGAAGATTCGGCATGGTCGGTTGTGGATGAAGGAGAGAGTCCTTCATTCGCATTTGCGACTTGCACGGGAATCGATTCCGGGCATACGTTGGGCGAAAAAACGGGGATGTATTTGCCCAATGGAATACAGATCCGCAGCTCCTCGGATTTGCCTTCTTCTTCGAAGTAGTGGTCCAACCGCTGGCGAAGCTGACGCGCGTAATTGCGTACGATATTGTCTTCTCCTGGGTTATACCCGGGCTTCCTGACGAAGACGTGAACGCCAATCTGGTTCTCGCTGATCTCGTCCGTTCTTCCACTTAGTGCGCGGTCGCAGATGTAGAGCAGAAATTTTGACAGGAGAGCGGACTTTCCGAAGCTCTTGCTGGCCACGACCCGCTGGGCAAGTTGCCAACGTGGATCTTCGGCCAGACACTGCGGCTCCCAGACTGTCTCTGCATGCACTACGGGATGCGGCCACGGAGCCCTTTGGGAAGAATCCAAATTTGGTGTCCACTCGTTTCGTTGATCCATATTTTCACGCATGAACGTATCAAATGTTGAATGACAACAGGTAAAGAAAGGTTCACATTTCAATGGCCGTTCGTTTACATGAGCGAATCTACTTTAATCCTTTTGTAAACAATTGAAAAGGCTACAGGGTTTGATAGGAAATCACATGTGTAAACCCCGGGTAAACCCCTTCCGAGAGAGTGGAGGAAGAGCGAAAAATAGGCTGGATTTCGTGTTGCACTTTCAGGAGGCTTACAGTGTCAAGGTTCAGCAATCCTACGCTCTCTTTATCTTTCTTTCTGAAGCCAGAGATGCTCCGGCGAATGCTTCTGTTCGTCGGTGTCCTGTGCTTTATGCTGCTTGCGGCGAATCCTCTTTCAGCACAGATCGATACGGGAGGAATCACGGGAACGGTAACCGATCCCACGGGGGCGGTCGTCCCCGGAGCCACGTTGACGCTTACGAATGACGCGACTGGGGTCATTGTTACGACTAAGTCCACGTCGTCGGGCACATACTCTCTGAACGCAATCCGGCCTGGAACCTATACCCTGCGCGGGGAAGCACCGGGTTTTCAAACATTTGTCGATAAAGGGTTGGAGGTGCACTTGCAGAACACCTTAACGATCGACATCCCTTTCACCACGGGTGCCGTGAAGCAGCAGGTCACCGTGACGGCGGCAGCCCCCTTGTTGCAAGCCGAGAACGGTGCGGTCGGCCAGACGATTCCCAGCCAAACGGTCAATGATCTGCCGCTGAATGGACGCAATTGGGCCTCACTGGCGCAGCTCGCCGCTGGGACGTCCACGGCGCCCGTTGGTAACCCCAGTAGCACCTCTGGATCTACAGATAGCGCCTACTTCTCGGTTGATGGTGTCAATTTGTGGCAAAACGACTTCCGCCTGGATGGTATCAACGACAATATCGAGATCTATGGTGGTGCTTCGGTTGGAAGCAACGCCGCAATCACCCCGCCTCCGGACGCCATTCAGGAGTTCAAGCTGCAGAATGGCAACTTCAACGCCGAATTCGGACACTCCACCGGTGGCGTTATTAATGCTGCGATCAAATCCGGAACCAACCGGTTACACGGAGACCTGTGGGAGTACTTCCGAAATACTGATCTGGACGCGAACATTTTTTTCAGCAATGGCCAACCAGTGCCGGACTACCACCAGAATCAGTTTGGCGCCACCATCGGTGGGCCTGTTTTTATCCCACATGTTTACAAAGGGAAGGACAGGACATTCTTCTTCGTTGATTATCAAGGCGACCGGTTGATAACGCCTGCACCCGCGACCAGTACAGTACCAACCCAGAGCATGATCAACAGTGGGTTTACGAACCTACAGGACCTCATTACCTATAGCGGTGGTACCGGAACCGACTCCCTCGGCCGAACGTTCTCGCATGGAACGATCCTTGATCCAGCCACTACACGCCCTGTAACTCAGGGTGTTGTAGACCCGGTGACGGGGTTGGCCGCAACGGCGACCGGATTTGTGCGCGACCCGTTCTATACCGGAAGCCTCGTCGGCAAAACGAACTTCGTCGGCGCAACATCTCAGTTGAATATCCTGCCATCCAGCCGTATCGATCCAAATGCAGTCAAGCTTTTGGGGCTCTATCCGGCACCAATTTATAGCGGGCTGGCGAACAATTTCGCATGGACGCCGAGTCAGGCTGAGACGGACAACTCCTTCGATATAAGAATCGACGAAACGATCAACGAGAAAAACACTCTTTTTGGTGTCTATAGCCGAAGCCTCATTACGCGATCTGTTCCGTCCAGTCTGCCCGGGTTGGCTGTAGGCGAAACCGGCGGCAGAAACGATAGCTTTCCGGCCTATGCG
>Ga0302316_10002084_pt1 | contig 14876 bp, 9 predicted proteins | sample III_Palsa_N3_2_FD_200456 | JGI IMG/M metagenome (GOLD analysis project Ga0302316, IMG submission 200456) | Peat permafrost microbial communities from Stordalen Mire near Abisko, Sweden - III_Palsa_N3_2 | ecosystem: Environmental > Terrestrial > Soil > Palsa > Peat permafrost | place: Sweden...
CTTCGCTGCCTCGAGAAACCGTGCCATCACACCATTGGCCGCAACCATGAACTCCTCAATCAGCGAAGTCGCCCGGTTCTTTTGCTGGCTCACCAGATCGACAGCCTCGCCGCTCTGCAGCACCGGTCGCGTCTCGATCGTTTCAAGATCCAGCGCGCCATGCTGAAAGCGCGCGCCAACCATGCGCTGTGCAGCCGTGTCTTGAAGATGTAGCTGCGCAGCCAGTTCCTGCGACGCCGCGACCTTTGCAGGTGTTGTGCCTTTACCCTCAAGCCACGCGCCCACACCGTTATAAGCAAGCTGCGCCTTGTTGCGTACCACCGCGCGATAGATCGCGCCGTCGCTGGCCATGCCCTGAGCATCCACGCAGAACTCCGTCACCACCGCAGCGCGATCTTCATTCTCATTGAGTGAAGTCAATCCCTCCGAAAGCTCCACCGGAAACATAGGAAAGGTACGCACACCGGTATAAACAGAAGTTGTCTCCGCTGCTGCATGCTCATCCAGCGGAGACCCTCTCTTCACTGTCCCATCCACATCGGCCACGCCCACGAGGATGCGAATACGCCCATCCGGCAAAGACTCGGCGTACTCGATCTGGTCCAGATCTTTGGAAGTATCATTATCGATCGAAGACCACAACAGCCCGCGCAGATCTTTCAAGTCCGTGCTCCCCGAGAGCGTGTTCTTCTCATGAGAATCCGCCACAATCGCAGCCAATTGCTTCTGCGCAGCATCGGAAAACTCCGGCTGAAAGCCATGCTCCTGCATCGCGGAACGGGCCGCAGCGACGAGGTTGAAGTGTAGAGTCGAAGGCATTCAGAGGCTCCTGAATTCAAAAAGATCTAGCGCGCTCCGGAAGTCCGGCATCACATGCGCAACATCGAAGGAAGCCTACCACGGCAGACCTGAATCACATGTTCCGAACCGCTCCAGTATTTGCCGCACGGGTCTCTTTCAGCTCATGCATCGGCAGGATCGCCGCATCGTTCCCAGGGAATCCCACGAGCGAAGACCAGGTCTGGCCTGCGCGTACAATCTAGCCGGTCTGTCTTTCACGGAATTGCCTATCAGCCTAAGGCGTCACATTCACAGTGATAAAGGCGTAGTGGCTCACGGTCACCGTGCTCACATCGGCCGCGGCGGTAATCTTCAGCGTATGCACGCCCAGCGGCGTTCCGCCATTGCTCGGCAACGTCACGGAACTGCTGTTGCAGCCCAATCCCGCCCCCGCCACACCCGCAATCAGCAGTGCCAGCATCGACAGCTTTCCGCTTTGCTTACGCAGCCAACCCGCACGCTTGCCAATCGGAGATAGCAACAGACCAGCAAACGCTAGTAGAACCCCGCCACTCGCAGGCCATAAAGGCGGCCCGTGGCTGGGATTCGCATCATGTGGCCCGCGAGTCCCGGTTCGAGAGTTCTCAGCGATGTTTCCAGCCGTCGTCACGATGGTCAGCGTGGTCTGTCCTGTACCGTTGACGATCGTCGGACTGAACGTGCAACCCATTGCTCCCACTTGCGGCGGATTCTGCTCCGCGCACACCACTTGGATCGGCCCCGCAAGTCCCCCCAGCGACGCAACGTTGCAAGCCACGGTTGCTGTCTGCCCCTGCACCACGCTGAGATTGTTCACGCTGCAGCCGATGGTGAAATCCTCGATCGACAGGTCCAGCGAATTCGAAACAGCTGGTCCATACGTGGTGTCGCCCGCGTACTGCGCAGAGATCACATAGCTGGCCGCCGGAAGATTCGGCACATAGACCGTTGCCACTCCCGTGTCGCCTATCCCGGCAGCCAGTGCAGATTCGCCGATCAGAGTCGTGCCCGCATAGAAATACACATTGCCCGTAGGATGCTGCTCCGCCGTGCTCAACGGTGTACTGACCGGAGTCACGGTCCCGGTCAGGGTTGCAGCTTGTCCCGCCGTAAGCACCGAGTTGCTACTCGTCAAGGTCACCGTATCGGGCAACAGAATCGCCTGCAGCAGCAAGGGGCTTGAGACGCTGGCGCTCCAATTCGTGTCGCCGGAATAGACAGCGGTTATAGTATGCGACGCGGTGCTTGACAGCACGATTCCAGTGAGAATGGCGCTGTTGCTGCTGATCGTCGCAGTTCCCAGCACGGTCGTTCCACCGTCATAAAACGAAACGGTTCCGGTAATCGTATAGGCCGTGGTCGTCGCTGTCGAGGGCGCCATCGTTGCCGTAAATGTCTCTGGCACACCCGCAGTCAAAGTGCTTGGGGTAGCTGCAATCGTTGTGACTGTAGCGCCCTTTGCGACCGTGATAGTGACCGACGATGATGTGGCTTGATCGTAGTTGGAGTCACCCGAATAAGTCCCTTGTACGGTATGCGAACCGGCGGAGGGTACAGTGACACTTACACTGCCCGAGGTTACGCCAGCCGTGGTTGCGAGCGTCGCCTTCCCTTGCGCAATCCCATCCAGATTGACCGTCAGTGTGCCGGTAGGCGGGGAATTTCCGAGATTCGTCGAGGTAACGAGACCGGTCACCGCGATCGTCGCGCCACCGACAGGCGTTGTCGTTGAAGGAGTCACCGTCAGCGACGTCGGACTCGGCTGCACATTGATCGTGACTGGTTGCGAACTTGCAGCTTCGTAAGTACCGTCGCCACTATAGATCGCCTCGATATTGTGTCCGCCAACAGTGAACTGCGCATCCTCTGTGTAACTCGCGGTTCCCGTCGAAGTCAGCGTGACAGGGGTGCCGGTATTCGCGCCCACAGTCTCGTCGTAGAACTGCACCGTCCCCGTGGGCACCCCGCCGCCCGAGCCAGAGAGCACAGTAGCAGTAAGCGTGATATCCGCGGAAGGGTTGTAGGTCACGCCGGGGGTGTTGGTCTCCTCGACGGTTACGGGTGCAGTGCCAACCGCATCTGGCTTGGCCCAATTCGCGACCAAAGCCCGCACGTTTACAGATCCCAAGCCAGTCGCGAGGTCGTAGCCGGCAGTGGCGTCGAAGCCGATCGCGCCAACCCCGGAACCTGTCCGGTTTCCTGCATCGATGCAGCCGGCGCTCCCCAGAACACAAGGCAGCTTTGCAGCGCCCGACGCGATGTCCACGAAGTTGCTGGTGACCCTGCTCGCCTCGGAGTTCTCTGAACTCTCGAGCGTCGCGTCCCGATGGCTGAGCGCGTAGAGATTCGGCGCGAGATTTCCCTCTGGCCCATACTTCTGCGCAAGCACCGCCGCAATGCCTGAGAAGATAGCGGCAGAGGCCGCGCTGCCTCCCGCTCTCATCAGGCGGCAGCCATTGCTCGCTGTCTCTCCAGCGAAGCAGAAGGCCAGTCCAAAGCTCGAACCCGCCGCCGTCGGCAGGCTAACATCGGGCAGATAGCGATGATGCGCGACAGTCGAGCCCGTTGCACTGCCAGTTGTATTAACGGAGGCCGGATCACTGGTCGGAATCCCTGTAGCCGACTGCCAGCTGGGTGTGGCATAGATCGTACTTGCTCCTCCGCCCGTCGCATACGCAGGAGCATACACACTTCCAGAGACAGCCGAAGGCTGCCAGCCGGTTAACGACTTTCCGTCACTCGTGAACGCTACAGCGCCTACAGCCGTGTTCCATGGAGTCGATGCCAGCGCGTTCACCCCCCAGCCGCTTGTCACAGGATTAGTATCCGTGGGCAAATGGCACGCAGCCGCGCCACTGTCTCCGACGGCCGCAACAACGGCAATCCCCTCTGCCTCCGCTTGTCGATAGAGCGCTGCATAAAACGCCTGATGCACGGGAGACAGGCTGCTCTCGCAGGCCGAGTAGCCCAGGCTCACTGTATGCACAAATGCACCATCAACGATCGCTGCGAGTGCGAGGTCAACGCCATCCGTTGCATTGGTAGAAGCCGCCGGCACCAAGACAATTTGTGCACCAGGCGCAGCAACGCCAGCCCACGAAGCAGCCAGGGTCGTCGCAGCCTCTTCGCCCGTCCTCCCTGGATCTGCGCTCGCATTTCCAGCCAGATTCACCGTCAACGCCATCTCAGGCAAGCCGAAGCTCATGCGAAACGCCGCAAAATCCTCTTCGCGAACATTGCTTCGCGCTGGAATGGCAATCGCTTCTCCCTCACCCCATGCGACCATCGAATTCGGGTCTGAAGTGGCTTTCGAGTTTAAAGCAGAAACACTCAGCCAACTCTGCGCGAGAGATGGCGTCAGAGCCTCAGCCTTGCTCAACTGTGTTTCAGCGGCGAGCGCCTCAACGGTAGTTTTCAGCTCCGCCGGAACAGTAACCGCAGGGACAGACAGTTCCCCGTCCAGCGATACAAGTCCCTTCACCAGCCCGGAGATCGCAGTTGGCAACTGGATCGCGCCAGCAAGCTCATAGCGCGTCGTCCCTGCACTGCCGGAAGCAGGTTTCAGCGGCACTCCGAACGCCTGCTTCATCTGAACGGAAGTACCGGAAAACTCGATCCATCCGCGCCCCGCAGGTAAACGAGCCACGGTAAACCCCTTCGCCTTTAGCCATCCAACTACCGTCTCAGCATCTTTCGCGCTCACGCCAAACCGATCCGCGAACTGCGCCGCCGTCAGCCACTGATGAAAGTCGGCATTTCCCTGCGTCTGCTGCGCTGCCAGCAGCGTATCGAGACTCTTCCCTTTCGCCGCATCGGGAGCAAGCAACAGCAACATGCGTTCCAGCCGTATCGTCGACTGCAATCGAGGCGAAGCTTGCGTCCCATTCAATTCTTGCGGACCCGCAGCATACAAGCCCGCCGTAAGCGATCCGGCAAGCAGAAGGGGGAAAAACCATCGGCCAAAGGGTATTCTGCGTAGCATTCTTGTTGTGGCAGTTCGAAACGATTGTATAGCCCTCAGCCGCAACCCATCGCATAGAAACTTCGGCGCCCTATCCACAGCGGATCCCGATACAAGTGGGCGCGCCTGTCTGGCCTTGGCTCTTCACAGATTCACGGTTCCTAGATGGATTCCGTGATTGAATCTGTATCTCCTAACCTCGGAAGCTGACCAGCGACTGCTTCTGTCGCCCATTCGCATCAAAGTTCTCGGGCGTAAGCCAGGCCTCGAACGCCTCCTTGCGCACAGGCCATTCTGAATCCAGCATCGAATACCACGCCGTATTGCGGTTCTGCCCCTTGATCACCATATGCTGGCGAAAGACTCCCTCGAAAGTGAACCCCAGCCGCTCAGCAGCCCGCCGAGAGGGCTCGTTGAGCGCGTTGCACTTCCATTCGTAGCGCCGGTAGCCAAGCTCTTCGAAGACATAGCGCGCCATCAGGAACATAGCCTCGGTCGCCGCCGGGGTGCGCTGCAGCGCCGGCGAAAACATCACGTTGCCCACCTCGATCACGCCATTGGACGGGTCCATCCGCATCAGGCTGGCGTAGCCCTCCGCCACCGAAGACGATGCCGGCAGAATCGCGAAAAAACGCGCCGCTAGGCCGGTCTGCTTAGTTTCCAACGCTGTAGCCAGTTCCTCTTCACGCTGGTAGGGGCCGTCACCCAGATACGCCCACACTTCGTCGTGGCCCACGACCGCAGTCCAAAGTTCATGCGTATGCTTCGCATAGGAAAGAGGTTCAAGCGTCACCCACCGGCCCACCAGGGTCACGGAATCGGGTAACGGAACGGGCTGCCAACGAGACAGGTTTTCAGCAGAGGAAGACACCGCTTCAGGTTAACAGGATCGGCATTGTTTTGACCGCCGTCCCACCGCTCATACCAGGGCCGGCTCCAGGGATGAACTCCGCATCACCGAGGTGCGTGTTACGGAGATGACGCTGATGTCATCCTCCTGGCCGAACTCCTGAGCGGCATCCGCGACCTCTGATGCGGACGGGCGCCCCTGAAGCAGTCCATGCACTCGATCAAACCCGAAAAGCTGACCACTGGCATCGATGGCCTCAGCAATGCCGTCCGTCAGCAGCACCATCCGATCGCCCTCAATCAGCCGGAAGGGCAACACGGAGCACTCTGCCTCCGGCAGCAACCCAAGCGGTAGCGAGCCCTCGATCGCCACAGGCATGCCATTAAGATAGGGTGGTAGGTGTCCGGCATTCGCCAGCGTCACCTGGCCGTCTCGAGCAATGCGCATCGCAAGGCAGGTAGCATGGGCTTCGCCGCGTCCAATCAGCCGCCGGTTCAGGGCTCGCAGCACAAATTCCGGATCGGAATTCAACTCCACGGTACTGCGTATTGCCCCTACCAGCAGTGCTACCAGCATTCCCGCCTTGAGGCCCTTGCCAGCTACATCCCCGGCGACGATCAGCAAGCTTCCGTCGCTCTTGTGCGGAATGATCTGAAAGAAATCGCCACCCACCTCGCGCGCCGGCCGGTACTCGCTCTCGATAGCCAAGCCAGGAAAGACGGTGCGGGCCTGCGGCAGGATCACCTGTTGCACCTCCTGTGCCTGCTTCACATCCAGAGCCATGCGGCGTTGCTCGCGAACCGAATTCATGAGCCGCCGCATCAACAGCACCCCCAAACCCATCACCAGCAGCACATTGGCGTAGCTCGCCAGCCCAAATTGCACACCAAACGGAAACCAGTTCAGCCGAATATGCAATACCCCAAGCTCCGAGTTGAGGCTTGAAATCCCCAGAAGCACCACGGCGGGCAGCACCAGGAAACCCTCAATCCCGTCGCGCTTGGTTCCGAGAATCACAATGCACGCCATCAAGCAAAGGAACGCGATCCGTATAATGATCGAAAGGGTGTGACAGACGGCAGCTAACGGATGCGGAACAATCGTGTAAAAAAGATCTCCGCCCGCTGCGTTCGTAACCATTAAAAGCACCAGGAGAATTCCCGTCGCCTTCGGAATCCATACCGGCTTGCGCAGCCCGAACCAGACCCACCACACCATCACCCATCCCGCCAGGATCATGGGACTGAAGACGACGTCGCGCAGAAACTGGGGCAGAATGTAACTTACCCACTGCGTCCAGGCGCCTACGCCGGTCATGATGTTGTTCGCCGCCAACAGAAAGAACACACCCGTGATCCACAGATAAACGCGGTCATCCCGATTGAAAAACATCAGGCTCAACACCACCAGGCTGAGAATCGCGTACAGCAGGCCCTCGAAGAAGCGAACCACGTAGGCCCGCACCAACTCGAGCCAGCGCAGCTGATACCCCGCAGTGACCGCCCCGGCCTCTCCCAGAACCGGCGCCGTATGAAAGCCTCCCGCATCCGGCTGGCTGACCAGAGAGTTCGGTTCCATCCATACCCGGAAAGCAATCACGATCCCGGCTTTGACCCTACCTGCCCGATCAGAACCGCCCTGGCCCGCGCTCTCAGGTAGGGGTGAAGCGCGATCCAATGGTGGAAGCAGGAACATCTTCGGTTGCGAATAATACGAAACTGGCCGGGAGCTCGAAAATCCGCCGAAGCTCCCCAGCAGGAATCCGTTGGCAAAGGCCTGGTAAACATCATCGATGTCGGCTGGCCCTGAAAGAGCCAGCTTCTCACCCGGCAGAGCATCCAGCTGTACGCGAATGCGATACCACGCATAGCCCCAGTAGCCAGGATGACCGCGCATCGTCCAGCCAGATGCATAGCCGGACATTCCGTTGATCGGGTCCACCTGGCCGACGCCCGACGTCAGGTCGACCGTCTCCCACTTCGAATCGTCGAAACCCGGCTGCGCCCAAAGGCGCATACCGGCTTGCACGGCGGCAGGATCGTCCGGCGAATCGCCGACATGAAACTTCCACGGACCGTTAAGCGCAACCGTGCTCTGCCCCAACTTGACGCGCGCCGTCTCATCCATCCGGCGCGGCGCCGCCTGGGCGTGAGACCATTCCCCGAACCCGGCCAAAGCAACCGACAAGATGAACAAGAGAAAACGGAAGCCTCGCGTCAACAACGGGACCTCATAAATGTGAAAATGCTGCTCCCCGAACTATACCCAGTTCCTGGCGATAATCTAAAGCTTCTTTTTTATCCGAGTGAAATTTGAGAGTGAAATCAGGCCTTCTGCGCTCGCTGCACTTCGCGAACGCCTGGAACACGGCGCAGTCCAAGGACCATGCGATTGAGGTGCCGCAGGTCTTCGGCATCAACAACAAACTCCACAATCGCTTCGCCGTTCTCCCCATCGCGCGTTTCAACCGCGCGGATATTGGTGTCATCGTTCGAGATCACCGCCGTCAGTTCCTTCAGCATGCCGGAGCGGTTATCGCAGAAGATCGTAATCTTCACCGGATATCGCTGTGCCCGTGCTCCAGATTGCCCGGCAACCTCGTCTGCCGTTTTACCCCATTCCACGTCGATACGCCGGTCGCTCTCGTAGAGCAAATTCTGAACATTCGGGCAGCTGCGCGCATGAACCGCAACGCCCTTGCCACGCGTCACATAACCAATAATCTCTTCCCCGCGAATCGGGTTACAACAACGCGCGCGATACACAAGCAGATCGTTCTGCCCCTCGACTTGGAGCGAATCCGAACCGGTCAGATGCAGCTTCTTCACCGCATCCGACATCGCAGCTCCAGATGTGGAACCCTTGACCTCGCCGGCCTCAGCGTCAGCAGCGCTGGCAGAAGAAGCAATCAACCCCGGCGCCAGCTTGTTCAGAATCTGCCGCGCCGAATGCTTGCCGAAGCCAATCGTCGCCATCAGATCGGTGGCAGTCGCCAGGCCATATTCGCCTGCAACGCGCGCCAGGTCTGTATCGTCCAGCCGCGCCATCGGCACCTTAAACTTGCGCGCTTCGCGCTCCAGCAACTTGCGGCCCACTTCAATCGCACGCTGCCGGGCATTTTCATTGAGCCAGTGCTTGATCTTGTTGCGCGCTCGCGGGCTCTTCACGAATGTCAGCCAGTCGCGGCTCGGCGTGTGGCCATTCTGCGTGATGATCTCGACAATGTCGCCATTGCGCAGCTTGGTGCGAAGCGGCACCATGCGCCCGTTGATCTTGGCCCCTACACAGGTGTGCCCAACCTCGGTATGCACGGTGTACGCGAAATCAACCGGCGTACCTTCGGCAGGAACGATGACCACCTTGCCGCGCGGCGTAAAGGTATAGACCTCGTCGGGATATAGGTCCATCTTGAGGCTCGACAAAAATTCGTTCGGATCGGTCATCTCCCGTTGCCAATCCACCAGCTGCCTCACCCATGCGAGGCGCTGCTCATCCTTGGCCGAGATCACCGTTTCGCCGGCCTTGTATTTCCAATGCGCGGCAATGCCTTCTTCCGCGATCCGATGCATCTCTTCGGTGCGGATCTGCACCTCGAACTGATGCCCGCCATCGCCCATCACCGTCGTATGCAGCGATTGATACAAGTTGGCGCGCGGGTTGGCGATGAAGTCCTTGATACGGCCCGGCACAGGGCGCCACAGCGAATGAATCAGACCTAACACTCCATAGCAATCCGCCTGCGATTGCGTGATGATGCGAATGGCCAGCAGATCGAACACCTGGTCGACCGAAACCTGCGACTTCTGCAGCTTTTGAAAGATGGAGTAGAGCCGCTTGATGCGCCACTCAACGCGCGCCTGGATATTGTTGTCGCGCAGCTGCTCTTCGATCGCATCCTCAACTGTGGTGAGAAACTGCTCGCCCTCGATGCGCCGCGCTTCGACGGCTTCCGCGACCTTCTGGTAATTCACCGGGTCGGTGTAGCGGAAGGCCAGATCTTCGAGCTCGCCGCGTACCTTGCCCATGCCCAGCCGATGCGCCAGCGGAGCATAAATATCAAGCGTCTCGCGCGCAATCGCTTCCTGCCGCTCCGGCTTCAAGTGTTCCAGCGTCCGCATGTTGTGCAGCCGGTCGGCCAGCTTGATCAGCACCACGCGAACGTCTGAGACCATGGCAAGCAGCATCTTGCGCACGTTCTCAGCTTGCCGGTCTTCACGATTGGCAAACTGAATCTTGTCGATCTTGGTGACACCCTCGACGATGTGCGCCACCTGCTCGCCAAAGGCCGTCGCAATCTCCTCCGAAGTTACGGGAGTATCTTCGACCGCATCATGCAGGAGACCAGCCGCGATTGCCGTTGCATCCAGCTTCATCTCCGCTAGCACTTCCGCCACTTCCAGAGGATGAATGATGTAGGGCTCACCGGAGGCGCGCAACTGCCCCTCGTGGTAGTGCACGCAGAATTCCCACGCTTTCTTGATCGGCGCTAGATCTTCGCTGGGGCGATTGGCCTGAACAATCGTCAGGAGTTCATCAAACCGCCTCCCAATCGGGCCTTCGTTGACCGATTTGGCGGACGTAGCGTTTTCAGAAGCAGGACCCTGGGCGGGCTCATCTTCGACGACGGCCGCGGATGCGGCAACCGCCGCAACCCCCTCAGGTACCTGCCGCGCAAAGCCTTCATCGGGGAAAATCGGCTTGGGGCTGGCTGCCGGACTCGTGGGGTGATGGGTCGCCATGCTTAATTATAGGCCGATTCCATGACAAAAACTTCAACGGTGTCTCTTCGGGCCAACAATTGGCACCCCGTCTGCAGCGCTGCCTCGTTAGCCAAAACTCAGATGGAAGACCTCTTTTATTGACGCTATCATCATACCTTGGTATATTGGTACATATGCCAAGCCCACACGAATTCATTGAGGTCGAGCGTGTCCAGACCGGAGTACGCTTGGAGAAAAGACTCCTCAAAGTTTTGAAAGCCGTCGCCGAACTCAAAGACATGACCCTCGGCGATCTACTGGAAGGTATCGTTCTGCATGCCTTCGAAGGGAAAACTCCATTTTCTCCGCAAACCCTCAAGGAAATCGAGCAATTCAAGAGCATTTACGGCATGACTCTCAGCGCCAATGACAGCCACAACTTCAAGGAGCGGAAATGAACATCTCAATTTGCTTACTCATGTCCTTCGCAATGCTTCCCCTAGCATGGGCGCAGACTGCGGTCCCAGCCGATGCCTCCCTCAGCAGTGCTCAAGGCAGTCCCGCCGTCGACGCTGCCCCCGCGCACGTCTCCAACAGCTTGCATTTCCAGGTCAAATCCTCTTTCTCTGAAGCGGCCGTGCTCTTCGGTCCCGAAGCAGAGCGAAGCTGGGCCGGCCCTCACTGGGAGCCAGAGTTCCTCCACCCTCACCCTGGCGCGGGTTCAACCCCCGATATACAGGGAGCCGTCTTCACCGTCCAGCATGGCACTCACAAGAGCATCTGGGTCAACACCCTTTTCGACCTCGCCGCCGGAAGAATGCAGTATGTAGCCTTCATCGCGGATCACATGGTTTCGACAGTCGACGTGCGCTTGACCGTCATCGATCCACGCACGACCGGCGTAGACGTAACGTACATCCGTACGGCGCTAACACCAGAGGCGAATGCCGATGTGGAAGCCCAGGGACGCAAGGATCGTGATAGCGGGCCGGAATGGCAGCAGGCGATTGAGAACTGGCAGTCACGCAAGAAAACTCCGTAAGCACTCAGGATCCTGATCGAGTGTCAAGGGATCCCGTTCAAGGAGATGTCATGCTCGACAAGTTCCTGGCTACGGAAGACCGTGACCGGGCGGCGCAAACATTCAACCGCCTCGCAAGCCTCGACGTCAGCCAACTGGCCCTCGCCGGCGGCTTCGCGATCGAACTCCACATCCTTGAACGTGAAGGCAAAACACTTCTCCGGCCGTTGCATGACATGGACTTCCTGGCCGCGACCTTCGACAACATCCCCAATACCCTTGGGCGGCGATTTCCTCTTCCGCCACGTGCACCCAGACGATCCGCCGGGCAAGACTCTTCTCCAGGCGGTGGGTCTCGCGAGCGCTCTTCGCGTGGACGTTTTTCGCGCTTATGGCTCAACCATCCAGCGCGCCACTCCAGTCAACTTCGACTCGCTCGTCGATCTTCCCGCGCTGACGGCCTCAGACCTTTGTTGGCCCCGACAACTTCGCGTGACCTCCATCGAAGATCTAGCCGCCCGCAATGCGCGTCTCTGCTGCGACTTGTAGTTGGATCAATCGGTATCGCCGAAGTTTGCTCGAGACCTCCTGCGCTTATTAGAAATCCTAACGCCGCTGCAAGTAGAGCCAGCGTGGCAAGACCATCGAAAACCCGCCCACCCAGCAACGTTCGCCGAGACGGCAGAGAAACTGCGCCCCCAAATTGCCATGAGCGCTCATCTGCTCACGGCTCCGCCGTATTCGACCGATTTAAGCGGATTTTGCGTGCGCTGCAGCAGTACAGACTCCTTTCAACTCACCGACGCTGGATCAGTCTTATCTCTGCTCGGCTATTGCTGACGACCCCAGACTTGATGTGTTTCGCATCACTGCTGGTTTTGCCATCGAAAGCGTAGAGTTCATGCCGGATAAAGGTTCCAGAACGGAGTAAGTTATGTCGAAACAAATTCTCATTACAGCTCTCGCAGCCGCACTCTCCCTGGGGATGACGTGCGCAGGTCAAACACCGGGCAAAGTTATCATTCCAGTCAACAAAACCGCACCGAGCAATGGGCAGCAGATGTATGCCAGCTATTGTGCGCCTTGCCACGGAGTAGACGGCAGAGGACACGGCCCAGCCGCACCAGCATTAAAAGTGCAACCCACCGACTTGACCACGCTGACCAAAGACAATCACGGAAAATTCCCGGACGCGCACATCGCCTCGGTATTGCAATTTGGCGCGGAGATGCCATCCCATGGCTCCTCCCAAATGCCCGTGTGGGGTCCGATCTTCGGCAACATGAGTCAAAGCTCAAGCGCCCAGGAAAAGCAGCAGAGGATCAGCAACATCACTCGCTATCTGAAGACTATCCAGGTGCAGCAGTAGCGAACTGGGCCATCTGGGCACCTGACCGAATTCGTGACCCAAATCGAGCCACAGAAGCCCGGCAGACAGTCTCCACGAGACGGCCGTCTGCCGGATTTCATCTTTGAGCCACCCTGTATAAACGAAGGCCCTGGTGCTCTAATGGAGCCATGGCCCACCCCCGCAAGTCTGCTCAGCTCCCAGCGAAAAAGACCCAGAAAGCTACCCTGCCCTCATCGCCTTATGAGGGAAAGGTGGCTCCGATATCAGCCCCCGCCAAGCCTGAAAGTGCTCTGTTCGGTGCCCGCATCAGCCGTCGTGCCTCTGACCGCCTGCGCAACGGCCATCTCTGGGTCTATGCCTCCGACATCGAATCCCTTTCAGCCGGCGGGGGCGAAGCTCCGGCGCTGCTCCCGGTCGCCGACAATCGTGGCATTCTGCTCGGCACCGCCCTCTACAGCCCGGCCTCGCAGATCGCCCTTCGCATGGTTGCCTATACCGCGATCGATCAAGCCCAATGGCTCGAACTGCTCGCAATCCGTCTGCGCACGAGCATCGCCCGCCGCAAGTCCCTCCTTGACGCAGAGAACGACGCCTGCCGCCTCGTCTTCTCAGAAGCCGACAACCTCCCCGGCCTCATCGTGGACAAGTACGCCGGCATTGTGATCCTGCAGTTGCTGACCAAGGGCCTGGATTCCCCCGAAGTGCGCCAGCTATGCGCCAAAGTCCTTAGCGAAGAGCTTTCCCCATCCGAACCTTCGCTCACCATCTGGGAACGCCCTGATCCCCGCATCCGCGAGCTCGAAGACCTCACTTCCACTTCGACTACCCCGCTCTACTCGAGCGACCCAGAAGATCCAATCTCCAGCACACTCTTCCGCCTCAACGGCCTCAGCTTCCACTTCGACGTCAATAGCGGCCAGAAGACAGGGGCATTCCTCGACCAGCGCGAGAACTACGCCGCGGCAGAAACCTGGGCCAGAGCCCGGGGCGCACAGAAGGCCCTTGACATCTGTACCTACCAGGGCGGGTTCGCCCTCCACCTCGCCCGCGTCTGCGAACGGATCACCGGGCTGGATGCCTCCCGAGCCTCACTCGAAGTAGCCGAGCGCAACCTGGAAGGCAACCGCAGCCAACTCTCCGCCGAAGTCGACTGGGTCGAAGCCGACGCCTTCCAGCTTCTCCGCGCCTGGTCAGAATCCAAAGACACATCTGACTTCGATCTGATCGTGCTTGATCCGCCTGCCTTCGCCAAGAGCAAGCGCGCCGTCGAAGGTGCCCTCCGCGGCTATAAAGAGCTCAACCTGCGCGCACTCCGAATGATCAAGCCCGGCGGGCTGCTCATCACCTTCTCCTGCTCCCACCATGTCACCTGGACCGATCTCGAATCGGCCGTAGCATCGGCCGCCGTCGACACAAACCGCCGCGTGACCCTCCTCGAGCGCCGCGGAGCCGCCCAGGATCACCCCGTCCTCCTCAACCTCCCCGAAACCGAATATCTCAAATGCCTCATCTGCGAAGTAGCCTGATCCTCCGCGCAGACCAGGATGAGATTCTGCTATCGGCCGCGTCGCTATCCGCGGTTACTGTGCTGAATCGAACACATATTCGATCGCCGGCATCCAAACCTCGAATTTTCCCTGGTACTCCATGCCCGACAGGACTTCCTGAGCTTACCGGCATGCATCCAATCCCGAAAGAGAGAGATTTCGCCAAGTCTCTCCTTGAAAGGATCGACAATGAAACACAACCGCAAGTTTCTCGTTGTTCTGTCTCTCGCATTCGCTCTGTTGGCCGCGGGGCAAGCCAATCAACGTGCTCTCGCGCAACCTGCAAACCCTGCCCAAGCGCGCATTCAAAAAGAGGTGCGTCACGAACTGCTGATGCTTCCCTACTTCGGTGTCTTCGATAACATCGCATTCCAGGTCGATGGCGACACTGTTACGCTGCTTGGATCGGTAGTCCGGCCTACCCTCAAATCGGACGCTGAAAACGCCGTGAAGCACATTGAGGGGGTTCAGCACGTAAACAACAAGATCGACGTACTCCCACCGTCTCCCATGGACGATCAGCTCCGTCTGGCCTTGTACCGCGCCATCTATGGATTTCCATCCATGGAGAAGTACGCCCTCGGCGTGCAAAAGCCTATCCGCATCATCGTCAAGATGGGTCACGTA
>Ga0302316_10002085_pt1 | contig 14874 bp, 11 predicted proteins | sample III_Palsa_N3_2_FD_200456 | JGI IMG/M metagenome (GOLD analysis project Ga0302316, IMG submission 200456) | Peat permafrost microbial communities from Stordalen Mire near Abisko, Sweden - III_Palsa_N3_2 | ecosystem: Environmental > Terrestrial > Soil > Palsa > Peat permafrost | place: Sweden...
TGAACGCGCCCCCCAAAGCTAGTCTCACCAGCAGGCATGGCCACCGCAACCCTCCCGACAGCGCTAGAAACCGCCCGTCGCCACCACGCCCGGAATGATCTCCTCCAAGCCGCCAAAGCCTACCGCCACACCCTGCAAGCCGACCCGCACTCGCAATCCGCCCTGCTCGGCCTGAGCCTCATCGCCCGCCAAAGCAACCAGCTCCAACCCGCATTCCACATGGCCCAAGCCGCACTCGCCGCCGGCCCTCGCTCAGCGCTTGCGTGGTCCAACTACGGCGATCTGCTCGCCGCGACAGGCCAGAATCCGCAGGCCCAGCAAGCCTTCCAGCGCGCCATCGTCCTCGACCAATCCATCGCAGCCGCCCACTACGGCCTCGCCAACACGCACGCCCTCCAGGAAGATTTCCCGAATGCCCTGCCCAGTTTCGAAACCGCCGCAAAACTCGCGCCGAACATCCCCGAATTTCACTTCGCGAAGGCCTTCGTCCACGGCAAGTTAGGCCAGCATCCCGAGGCCATCGTCGCCTACCGGCGCGCCGTAACCCTCCGCCCCAACTTCGCCTCCGCCTGGCTCAACCTGGGCGTCGAACTCATCGCCGACGGCCGCGATCAACTTGCCGAACTCTGCTATAACCAATCCCTCCAGTCCGCAGAAAACACCAACACCCGCATCTCCACCCACCTCAACATTGGGCACCTCCATCGCAGCCGCCGCTCCTTCCCGCCAGCCTGCGAACACTACGAACGAGCCCTCGCGCTCGCCACCGGCAACTCCCCCACCCGTCTCGCGGAAATCCATGTAGCCTTCACCTACCTCCACCTCGAACAAAAGCAATTCCCGGAAGCCTGGCAATCCCTCCAGGCAGCAGAAGCCGCCGACCCCACCGCCCAGAATCCGGAAGTCCCCAACGCCCGCGGCATCCTCCTGCTAGCCCAGCACGCACAACACCAGGTGCCCCACATCTCGCCTTTGACATGTGGGATCGGAGATCGAGTGAATCCGATCGATCCGATCGATCAAGCCATCGGCGCCTTCCATCAAGCCGAAGCGCAAGGCCACAAAACCGCCGCCAGCAACCGCGGCAACGCCCTCCTCCAATTAGGCCGCTGCGAAGAAGCCCTCGCCGCCCAGCGACACGCCCTAAGCCTCGCCCCACACCACCCCGGCGTCCGCTACAATCTCGCCCTCACCCAGCTCCGCCTCGGTGACTTCGCCCACGGCTGGCCCAACTACGAAATCCGCTGGCAATTCCGCGAAGTCCACCCCCACCCCCGCCGTTTCCCTCAACCCCGCTGGCAAGGCGAGTCGCTGCCCGCCCCGGCAACCCTGCTCATCTACGCCGAACAAGGCCTCGGCGACACCATCCAGTTCTGTCGGTACCTCCCTCTCGTTGCCAGGCGTCTCTCAGACAGTTCCATCCACTTGATCCTCGAAGTCCAGCCTCAGCTGACCCGCCTCTTCACCCCGTTCCTCAAGCAACTGACGGTCGAACATCCCGCGCTCACCGCCGAAATCCTCGCCTACGGCGCCCCACTTCCAAGCTTCACCCATCACTGCCCACTGATGAGCCTCCCAGCCATCTTCCAAACCACCCTGGAAACCATCCCCGCTGAGATTCCCTACCTGCCTTGTCCCCCGCCCCAAACAGAGCTGGGTGCCCAATCCTCCCTGCGCACTTTGCGGGAAGGGTGGGACAAGCAGACGCCCAAAATCGGCCTCGCCTGGGCCGGCAACCCCAACTATCGCGCCGACCACGACCGCTCCACCCGCCTCGAAACCTTTCTCCCCTTGCTCAAACTCCCCAACATCCACTGGATCTCTCTCCAAAAAGGCCAAGCCGCCACCCAGATCGCCCAAATCCCGGCAGAATTCGCTCCCCGCGACGCCTGCTTCCAGGACCGCGATCTCGCCGACACCGCCGCCCTCATCGCCAACCTTGACCTCGTCCTCACCACCGACACCGTAATCGCCCACCTCGCCGGCGCGCTCGGCAAACCCCTCTGGCTCCTCTTGCCCTGGCAATCCGACTGGCGCTGGATGCAGGATCGCCTCACCACCCCCTGGTACCCCACAGCAAGCCTCTTCCGCCAATCCTCCCCCAACAACTGGCCCGAGCTCGTCCAGCGCACCGCAACAGAACTCCGCCTCTGGCTCAAGAGCCGCTAACTAGCTCCGAGGCCCCATGGACAGGTCTTCGTCCATGGGGTGGTTACCTGCTAAAGCGAAGCGCTAACTCGCCACACTGTGATACAACGGAAGTCGTTACCCGCCCGGGAGCCGCGATGTCCCACGCCACCCCCAATCATGTGCTCGTCTACGACGTTGGCGGCAGCCACATCTCGGCCGCCCTCTGCGCCGAGCACACCTACGCGCTGCGCGGAATCTCGCGCGCCCCACTTCCCGCGGAAGGCTCCGGCCATTTCTCCGCCGCCAGCTTCGGTCGCCTCATCCACACCCTCGGTGAAACCGCCGCCAACTCAGCCTACGTTCGACTCCCGGCCGTCGTGGGAGCCGACCTCGCCATGCCCGGTCCCTTCGACTACGAACAGGGCATCAGCCAGATGCGCCACAAGCTCACCAGCCTCTTCGGCGTCGATCTCAAATCCGGCATCGCATCCCGCTTCGGCTGGAAGCCAGCGCAGGTCAAATTCGTCAACGACGCAGCCGCCTTCCTGCTCGGCGAAGTCGGAGCCGGCGCCGCCAAGGGCTTCTCCCGCTCCATCGGCATCACCCTCGGCACTGGCGTTGGCTGCGCCTTCGCCATCGATGGCCGCATCGTCACCACCGGCCCTGGAGTTCCGCCCGGCGGCGAAATCTGGAACCTTCCTTACAATGGCGCCACCGTCGAAGACTTCGTCTCCACCCGCTTCCTGCGCGAGCACTACCAGGTCCTGACCGGCGTCGCAGCAGAGGTCTCAGCCATCGCCGATGCCGCTCGCGGCAACCACCCATGCCCCGAGCTTCCCGCCAGCCAGACCCCCGTCCCGCCTCCACCGCTCGACCCCAAAGATCCCTACGCCGCCCACTGTCGCGCCCGCCTGGCCTTCAAAGATTTCGGCCGCCATCTCGGCCTGGCCCTCAATCAGCACGCCGCAGCCTTCACCCCCGACGTCATCGTTCTCGGCGGCGGAATCAGCCGTGCCTCCCACCTCTTCCTGCCCGCAACGCGCCAGGCCCTCGTAGGCTTCTCCCCGAAAATCGCCATCTCGGTTCTCATGGACGAAGCTCCGCTCGCCGGGGCCGGCGTTCACTGGCTCACTACACCAAGCCTCCAGCCAGCAGCCTCAAGCCAGGCCTAACCGCCTCACGATCTCCCGTGCCGCCGACTGCGGAGTGCATTCGCTCGTATCGATGGTCAACTTCGCAGTGGGCATCGGCAGCGCGTCGAAGACGCCCCGCGCCCGCAGCTGTTCAAACAGCTCAACCGAGGTCAGCTTCTGAAACTCGCGCCGTGAATCGCTATCCATCCGCAACTTCAGTTCGGCTTCCGGACAAACCAACTCCACAAACTCCACCTCGCCACCGGCCTGCGCGACCGTCTTCTGTGCACGGGCTACAAACTCCGGCCGCACCGTAGCCTCCGGCGCAAAGGTAAAAATCAATCCCGGCAATCCACTGCGGCAAGCGCGATCGAAAACCGAAACCCAGATCTCCTCACGCAGCTCCACAAACCCACGGCTGCCAAACTCAAAGACCGACAAGAGCAGATCGACCGCGAGATGGTTGTGGAATACCTTGTATCCAATGATCGCCGCCAGCTCCCGCGCTACCGTAAGCTTCCCCGAAGCCGGCAGCCCGTAGATGAAAATCAGCTTCACGCCTCACCTCATCGCCAGAATAACTTCACCGCCAAAACAACAGCGGCCAGGCCGAAGCCTGACCGCCCGCTTGCGCATAGCGCATCCTCTACCGCGCGAACGTCACATACCTCCGCCCCTCAAATAATCGGAAGCCATCCTTCTCCGCCGTGACCTTCAACGGCATCGGCCGCTTCAACTCAGCATCCGTGTGCGAACTCACCGTAAACAAGTCATGCGCCCCCACATCCAGCACCACAAACTTGTCTCCTCCCACAAACCCCACGCCGTATATGCCCGCCGCCAGTTCATGCCCTTCAATTTTGATTGGAATCTCGGTAATGAAATAAGCCTGGTATTTCTGTTGAACATCCGACGAATAACCGCTCGTATCCACCAGCGTCGCCAGCACAAAGAACCCATCCGCAAACTTGACGCCACCGGAATTACGCAGCTGAGTCGTCGCCGATTGCCCCTTGAAATACACCGAAGCCGGTAAAAGTTTCGTAGCCTCAGCCGCCGACAAGGCCGCATCTCCGCCAGCCTGCGCCAACGCTCCCTGCGCCGCTCCCAAAATTCCAACCATGATTAAAATTGCGATGGCGCCACGCATGATTCCGAACGCCGCTAACTTGCCGATCCTCGTACGCATAGAAAATTCCTCCCGCCGAAAACCTCTTCTGTCTCCGACCCCGGAGTATATCCCACTCCATCCGTACCGCCCTTTCCCGACGGATTGGATGCTGCATTCCAGCTCTCGATTTCCGAGTCCTGCTTTCCAGTTTATGCCACTGATCGATCGCGATCTTCACCTTGCGCATCGCCCCCACCCTCGTCCCTGTCCTATTCAGACCAGTTAAGAACCCAAACCGCGGTTAGCATCGTGAGGACGGTGCTCGCAGGCCGGGAAACCCTTCCCAACCACCACGAAAGGCTTCAACTAAGTTCTCCATAGCGAGTGGCACGGCGCTCCAGGCGGCGCTCAAATTCCACGGGCCTGACTAGAAAGTTGCGTCACACATGCAAGCAGCTCCATCCTCCATTGCACTCTTTGTCGCTGCCTGCCTCTTCGCGTCTCACCTTGCCTCATCTCAAGTACGCGCGGCTGAATCCGCGGCAACACCCACGACCATCGCAGACGCAGCTTCATCCTTGCCCGACGCGCCGATACCGCCGCTCGAAACAGCGGATGCTTCCAGCGCCGCGCTTCCCCAATCCCTGGCTTCCCCCTACTCGTCCACGCACGTCTCTTCTGGCGGTTCCAGCATGCCACCCGGGACCTCGCTGACCCTTCGCGATCGTTTCGGCCTCGAGTTGCGTACCTCCTTCGGCGTGCCCGCTTTTCTCCTTCCCGCATTCGAGTCCACCATCACCATGGCCCATCCGCCCGACCACTTCCCCCAGGAATGGCGAGACGGAGGCGCAGGCTTCGGACGCAACTACGCAGCCTATTTCGCTCGTCATGGGGCCGGCGGCCTAACCCACTTCGCCGTTGCCGATATCGTCCGCGAAGACCCCCGCTATCACCCCTCCGCCAGCACAAATCCCGCGTTCCGCTTCGTCCACGCCCTCGCCTTCACAATCGTCGACAAGTCCGACTCCGGCCGCAACACCCTCGCCGTCGCCAATCTCTCCGGCTCGCTCGTCGGCGGATTCATCGGCGAGACCTTCTATCCCTACGGTTTCAACGACCCAACCCACTCCCTGCAGCGGTCTTTGCTCGAACTCGGCAATTTCGGTGCCCACAACCTCACCGCCGAGTTCGCGCCAGAACTCGCCCGTCTGGCCCACAAATTTCACTTCCCCGATCGCGTCGCCGACTCCTTCCTGCCTCCAGACCGGAAATAACGCCGAAATCTTGAAAGCAAAGTTTCCTCTTGACAATCAAGAGGAGCCATAGTCTCCTCTTGTCTATCAAGAGGAGAAGGAATCGTGCCCGACACCACCCCCAGGACTCATCCCGGCGATCCAACCAAACCAGATCCAACCAAACCAGATCCAAACTCCAGCGACCCTCATTCCAGCGACGCGCAATCCAGTGACCTGGTCCAGGGCACGCTCGAGATGCTCATCCTGAAAACCCTGGCCCTCGAAGCCATGCACGGCTACGGCGTAGCCCTGCGCATTGAGCAGATCTCCGGCGGCGTCTTCCGCGTCAACCCCGGCTCTCTGCTCCCCGCGCTCAGCCGCATGGAGCGTGCCGGCCACGTGCAATCCGATTGGCGCGCCACGGAAAACAACCGCCGCGCCAAGTACTACGCGCTAACGGCAAAGGGCCACAAAGCCCTCACCACAGAAACCGCCCAATGGCGCCGCCAGATAGCCGCCATAGGCCGCATCCTCGAAGCCTGAGCACGATTGTCCAATTGAACGAGGTAAGAGATCTCTTCCTATACACGGAACGGTCATCCTGAGCGAAGAGACCGAAGGGAACGAAGCCGAAGGACCTGCTGTTGTACTTTCCCAATCCCGGCGGAGCAAAGAAATCTCGACGGAGAATACCCATGAACCTGCTGAATAACCTGAAATCCGGCCTCCAATCCCTCTTCCAAAAGCGGCGCGTAGACCGCGAACTTGACGAGGAGCTGGCAACCTACCTCGAAGCCTCGATCGCCGACAAGCGCAACTCCGGCATCGACCCCAAAGCCGCCCGCCGCCTCGCCAAAATCGAAATCGGCAGCCGCAACTCCGTCAAGCACCAGGTCTGGACCTCCCGCTGGGAATCCACTCTCGACAGCCTGTTTCAGGACACGCGCTTAAGCCTTCGCTCGCTCGCCAAAAGCCCCGGCTTCACCCTCATCGCCCTGCTCTCGCTGGCCCTCGGCATCGGAGCCAACACCGCCATCTTCACCCTCATCCACCAGGTCCTGCTGCGCGACCTCCCAGTCCAGCATCCCGAGCAGCTCGTCCTCATCGGCCGCTCCGACGGAGGGGGCGTCATTGGGGGCGTCGATCTCGGCTTCGCCGGAATGTTTCCCTGGTACTTCACCCGCCAGCTCCAGTCCAATCCCGGGCCATTCCAGGGCATCGCCTCCTACGGCAGCTTCAACGCCGGGGTCAGCATCCGCGTCCCCGGCGCCAGCCCGAACGCCGCAGCCATCCTCGCCCCAGCATCGATCGTCTCCGGTAACTACTTCAGCGTCCTCGGCGCGCAGCCCATGATCGGCCGCGCCATCTCGCCTGCCGACGACGCCTCACCCGGCAGCGGAGCCGTCGTCGTCCTCAGTCATCACTTCTGGCAGCAATCTCTCGCCTCCGACCCCGCCGTCCTGGGAAAAATCCTCACCCTCAACGGCACTCCCTTCGCTGTCATCGGCGTCATGCCTCCGGCCTTCTTCGGCCTCAAACAGGATCTCGAGCCCACCGGCCTCTGGGCCCCCATCAGCATGCAGTCCGCAATCCTCAGTTCGCCCTCCTTTCTCACCCGCAACGGGCCCTACTTCCTGCACGCCTTTGCCCGTCTAAGCCCTCAGGCCGCTGCCAACAAATCAGCCCTTGCCCAAAGCCAGGCCTGGTTCGATCAGCAGATCCGCAACAGCATCCGCGCCAACGAAGGCGCCTCCATCTCCGCCGACCGCCAGCAGGAAATCAACCGCGCCACTGTCCCGCTGCTCCCCGCATCTCACGGCATCTCCGAAATCCGCAACATGTACGGCGACTCTCTCCAAATCCTCATGGCTGTCGTCGCACTGGTTCTCTTGATCGCATGCGCCAATCTCGCCAACTTCCTCCTCGCCCGCGCCGCGCAACGCCAGCGAGAAATCGCAACGCGCCTCGCTCTCGGCTCCAGCCGTGGCCGCATCGTCCGCCAGAGTCTCATCGAAACCCTGCTGCTCTCGCTCGCCGGCGGCGCGGCAGGCCTGGGCCTGGCCTTCGCCGTCACCCGCGCCCTTATCGCCTTCGTCAGCCAGGGTGCGGATCACATCGCCATCGATCCCACACCCGACGCAACCGTTCTGCTCTTCACCCTCGGCGTTTCTCTCGCCACCGCCCTGCTCTTCGGGCTCGCCCCGGCCCTGAACGCCGCGCGCACCAGCTCCGCCGTCTCGCTCAGCTCCAACGCCCGCACCGCCCAAAGCTCCGGCGGACGCGCCTCGCGCTTCTGGCCCAAGACCCTCGTTACCGCCCAGGTCATGCTCTCGCTCTTGTTGCTCGTTGGCGCCGGCCTCTTTCTGCGCACTCTGATCAACCTCCAGAATCAGGACTACGGCTTCGAGCGCACCCACCTCCTGCTCGCCGAGTTCAACCCTCGCCTCGTCGGCTACAAACCCAGCCAGACCCCCGCCCTCCACCAACAGCTCATCGAACGCCTTTCCGCCCTGCCCGGCGTCCGTTCCGTCGCTCTCTGCGCCACACCACCCATCAGCGGCGGCAACTGGAGCTCCACCTTCAAAGTGCCGGGTTACACCCCCGCGCCGAAAGAAAGCGTGTACGCCCTCCTCAACCGGGTCACCGGCCGCTACTTCGAAACCGCTGGAATCGCCCTCGCCGCCGGCCGCTCCTTCAACTCAGGCGACACCCTCACCAGCCTCAAGGTCGCCATCGTCAATCAAACCCTCGCTCAGCGCTACTATCCCAAAGGCGACGCCGTCGGCCGCCTGATCAACGTCGACCTCGACAACATGAAAGCCCCTCTGCGCATCGTCGGCATCGCGCGCGACACCAAATCCGGCGATCCGCGCAATACCAAGACCGACTCCATGATCTATTTCCCGCTCGCCCAGATGCAGCCATTCAACACCCCCGACCCCGCCGCTCCAAACGCCCCGCTCGAAGAAAACCAGGACCGCTTCGCCAACATGATTCTCCTCCGCACCACCGGCGATCCCGCCCAGGTCATCGGAGAGCTCCGCCCCGCCGTCGCCGCCATCGATTCCAACCTGCCCATCGTCCACATCGAGACCATCCACGAAGCTGTCGACGCCTTCATGACCCACGACGAGCTCATCTCCCGCCTCACCGCCATCTTCTCCGCCCTCGCGCTCATCCTCGCCGCCATCGGCCTCTACGGCGTCATGAGCTACAACGTCGTCCGCCGCACCAGCGAGATCGGCATCCGCCTGGCCCTCGGCGCACAAACGAAAACCATCCTGTGGATGGTTCTCCGCGAGTCGTTGCTATTGCTCACCCTCGGTCTCGGACTCGGCTTGCCGCTCACATTCGCCGTGACCCGAATCATTCGCGACCAACTCTTCGGCATCAACGCGGTCGACCCGGCAACCTTCACAACAGCAATCGGGACCGTCGCCGCCATGACCCTCTTCGCAGCCTGGCTCCCGGCACGCCGAGCCGCCAAAGTCGACCCCATGGTAGCCCTCCGATGCGATTAACCCACATTTCGCCGCTGCGGCCAGAATTGTCATCCTGAGTGAAGGACCTGCTGTTGTATTTTCTTCACCCCGATGGAGCAAAGAAATCTCGACGGAGAATCGTTATGAACCTGCTAAACAACCTCAAATCCGGCCTTAAATCCCTAATCAACAAGCCCCGGGTAGACCGCGAACTCGACGAAGAGCTCCAAGCCTTCCTCGAATCCTCCATCGCCGACAAGCGCCGCGCCGGCATGAGTCCTAAGGCCGCGCGCCGTGCCGCCTACGCCGAGATGGGCAGCCGCACCACGGTCAAGCACCAGGTCTGGACCTCCCGCTGGGAGTCCGCCCTCGACAACCTCTTTCAGGACCTCCGGCAGGGCATCCGCGCATTGGCCAAAAGCCCCGGCTTCACCCTCGTCGCCCTGCTCTCGCTCACCCTGGGCATTGGCGCCAATACCGCCATCTTCACCCTCTTCAATGCCATCCTCCTGCGCCCGCTTCCCGTCCAGAATCCGCAGCAACTCGTCCTCTTCGGCAATGGCCGCCCCATGGGCAGCACCAGCAACGCCAACAACGAAAGCTGGAACCTCTTCTCCTATCCTTTCTTCCGCGAGTTCCGGAGCAAATCCCAGGCCTACTCCGGCATCGCCGCCGTCAACAGCATCCAGTACCAGTCGCGCGGCACGGTTGCCGGCGGCGAACTCGAGAAGCTGCATATCGACCTTGTCTCCGGCAGCTATTTCCCCGTGCTCGGCGTTCAGCCCGCACTGGGCCGTGTCCTCTCTGAATCCGACGATCAGGCGCCCGGCAGCGGACCCGTGGCCGTCGCCAGCTATGCCTGGTTTCAACGCCGCCTCAACGGAGATCCCGCCGCACTCGGCAAACTCATTCGCATCCAGGGTCAGGATTACACTCTCATCGGCGTCGCCCAGCCCGGCTTCTTCGGCGTCACCGTAGGCCAGGTCGCCGATCTCTGGATTCCCCTCTCCATGCAAAAGGAGATCTCTCCCGGCTGGAATGGGATTACGGACAAGAATTTCCACTCGCTCTACCTGATCGGCCGCCTCGCCCCTGGAGTGACCCGCGAACAAGCCGGCGCCAGCACCACCTTGCTCTTCAAACAGATCCTGCGCAGCGACTACGTAGGACCCACCCCATCGCAGAAAGAACTCAACGTCATCCAGCACGCCCACATCGATCTCACACCCGCAGGCAAGGGTCTCTCCCACCTCCGTGTTGGATTCTCCCTGCCTCTTGAGATCCTCATGACCATCGTCGGCCTCGTCCTGCTCATCGCCTGCGCCAACATCGCCAACATGCTTCTCGCCCGCGGCGTCTCGCGTGCGCGTGAGATTGCCGTCCGCATGGCCATCGGCGCATCCCGCGCCCGCATCGTGATGCAACTGCTCACCGAATCCGCCGTCCTTGCCCTTACCGGCGCAATCCTCGGCGTAGCCTTGGCCTGGAGGGCCAGCGCCATGCTCCTCAACATGGCTCAGCCCGGCCCCGATCCTGTGCCTCTGGATCTCACGCCCGATCTTCCCGTCCTCGCTTTCACCGTCCTGCTCACCGTCCTCACCGCGCTTCTTTTCGGGGTCGTCCCTGCCCTTCGCGCCACCCGTCTGGAACTCACTCCAGCCCTCAAAGAAGGCCGCGGCAGCGCGCCCACCACCACCCGCAACACCCTCGCTCGCGGGCTCATCGTCGGCCAGATCGCGCTCTCCGTTCTCCTTCTCGTCGCAGCCGGATTGTTCCTCCGCAGCCTCGTCAAACTCACCAGCCTCGACACCGGCTTCGACAAACGCAACGTCCTCGCATTCTCCCTCGACGCCACCGCTGCCAATCTTCCCCAGGACAAGGAGCAGACCGCCGCAGTCAATCTGCAGGAACAGATCGAGCAGCGCGTCCAGGCCATCCCCGGCGTCCAATCCGACAGCTTTGCCTTCTTCACCTTCAACGAGGGCGAGTGGTCCGACGACGTGACCATGCAGAATGTCCCGCGCACCCCCGCCACCAGCAAAGAAGTCCTCTTCAACAACGTCGGCTACGGCTTCTTCACCACCATGGGCATTCCTTTTCAGAGCGGCCGCGGCTTCACCTCCCAGGACACCGCCCACTCACCCAAAGTAGCCGTCATCAACCAAACCATGCAGCGCCGCTTCTTCCCCAACGGCTCCGCCATCGGCCACCACTTCGGCTTCGGAGACGACGCCGCCCACAGCGCCGACATCGAAATCATCGGTGTCGTCAAAGATGCAAAATACGTAGCCCTCGGCGAGTCCGAGCAGATGGCAGCCTACTTCCCGTGGACACAGGGCCCCGGCTTCTACGGCAACTTCATCGTTCGCTACCAGGGGGACAAGCAGCCCATCGTTGCCGCCACCCGCTCGGCCATCGCCCAGATCAATCCCAACATCCTCATCAACAGCGTCTCGACGCTCAGCGAACTCGTCGACGACTCCGTCGCCACTCCATCGCTCATCTCCAAGCTCTCTGCATTCTTCGGTGCGCTCGCCGTCTTCCTCGCCTGCATAGGCATCTACGGCCTCTTGTCCTACTCCGTCCTCCGCCGCACCAATGAAATCGGCATCCGCCTCGCCCTCGGCGCACAGACCGGCACCCTCCTCTGGATGGTCCTCCGCGAGTCCATCCTCCTGCTCGCCATCGGCCTCGCCCTCGGGCTGCCCATCGCCTTCGCCAGCACCGGAGTCCTCACCAAGCTCCTCTACCATCTCAGCCCCACCGATCCATGGACCTTCGCCATCTCCGCCGTAGTCGTATCAGCGATGACACTGCTCGCCGCTTGGCTCCCAGCCCGCCGCGCCACCAAAGTCGACCCCATGGTAGCCCTGCGCTGCGACTAGATGCTCAGATCGACAATCGCCTGAACGCCTCTGGTCCTATACTCCCCCAGAGGCATCCATGCGCATCTTTCCCGCGTCTGTCCTGTTATTCGTCGCAGCATCCTTCCTTGCAGAGCCGACAGACACAGCAGTAAATCAGTTCCAGAGCCTGCAGACAAAGCTGCTAGCAGCCCACACCGCCAAAGACTGGCCCTCCTACCTCAACACAGCCAAAGAGATGAGGGCCTTCCTCAACCAGGATCCCAGCTCTCTGCTCGAAGTCGCCCGCGCCGATATTCATCTGGGCAACTTCAACTCCGCGTTTCAGGAGTTGAACCTCTTTGCCTCCATGGGCCAGTCCACCGATCTACCCGCCCGCTCCTCAGATTTCACCGCACTCCTCGACAAGCCCGAATATGCCAAGCTTCAAAGCACGATGGCAGCCAACCGCAAGCCCATCTCACTTGCATCGACAGCGATCCAACTGTCCGATGTAAATCTCCTCGCCGAAGATATCGATTACGACTCAAGCGCCCATCGCTTCCTCATCACCAGCGTGCGTCAAAAAAAGATCGTTGCGATCGAATCCACTGGAGCAAGGAGAGACTTCGCCGGATCTCCCGATAACTGGCCGATGATGGCCATCAAGATCGATTCCGGCCGCCACCTCGTCTGGGCAACCGAAGTCGCCCTGCAAGGCTTCACTTTCGTACCCAAATCAGACTGGGGCAGATCCGCACTGCTCTGCTTCGACCTCAAGACGGACAAGCTCCTGCATCGCATCGAGGGCCCCAAAGCAAGCGCGCTCGGCGACATGGCCCTCGCGGGAAACGGCGATGTCATCGTGAGCGACGGAGACGGTGGCGGCGTCTACCGCCTGTCAACGAATGGCTCCTCTCTCGAACGCATCGACAACGGAGACTTTCTCTCCCCACAAACCCCAGCCATGCACCCAGACGGCAAACACATCTTCATCCCCGACTACGAGCGCGGCATCGCCATCCTCGATCTTCCAACCAGGCAGTTGCATTGGCTCTCGACCCAGGGTCGCTTCGCTCTCAACGGCATCGACGGCCTCTACTTCACCCGCGGAAAACTCATCGCCATCCAGAACGGCACTTCACCGGAACGCGTGATCGCATTCACCCTGAACGCCACACTCTCAGAAGTCACATCCGAAACCATCCTCGAACGCTCCACACCCACCCTGGGCGATCCAACCCACGGCGTCCTCGTCGGCAACGACTTTTACTACATCGCCAACTCCGGCTGGGATATCCTCGACGATCAAGGCAATATCAAGCCCGGGACAAAACCCTCCGCACCCCGCATCATGCATATAAGTTCCGGTCAATTCGATCGCCCTGATTAGTGCTCCTGCTTCCCATCCAACAACGCCTCCCAAAATTCTTCTGGATTTCGCCGGATTCACTGTGCTATATCAGTAGTACAGTGTTTCGCAAACCCAATCCGTCCTCCGGCGTCCCCATCTACGTTCAGCTCAAAGAGCAGATCCGCCACGCCATCGAAACCGGCGCACTCGCCCCAGGCGACCAGCTCCCCGGCATCCGCACCCTTGCCGAAAGCCTCGTCATCAATCCCAACACCGTCATCCGCGTCTATCGCGAACTCGAGCAGGAAGGCGTCCTCGAAATCCGCCACGGCCTCGGCGCATTCATCGCCCCTCGCCGCCGCAACACCGCCAAAGCCGAAAAAGTCCGCAACGCCCAGGACCTCGTCAGCGAACTCGTCGCCACACTCAGATCCCACGGCCTCGACGAAGGCGAAATTCGCCGCTTGGTCGAGGCCGAGCTGTCAGAGACCGCGTTGCCAGGAAAAGAAGCTCTCCAAAGGAGGTAGTCATGCCCTCAGTCATCGAAACTCACGATCTGCGCAAGAACTATGGCTCGCATCAGGCCGTCCGCGGCCTCAACCTGCAAGTCCCCTCTGGCTCCATATGCGCCTTCCTCGGCCAGAACGGAGCAGGCAAGAGCTCCACCCTCCGCATGCTGTTCGGCATGGCCCGCCCCACCTCCGGCTCAGGCCAGATCTTCGGCCTCCGCATCGACAACGAGCAGGACAGCCTCAGGATCCGCCAGCGCGCAGCCTTCGTCGCCGAAGACAAGCGCCTCTACGACTACATGACCGTCGCCCAGATCATCCGCTTCACCCGCTCCTTCTTCCCCAACTGGCGAAGCGATCTGGAAGCACGTCTCCTCGATCAATTCGAGCTTCCGCTCGACCGCAGGATCCGCAAGCTCTCCAAAGGCATGCGCACCAAGCTCGCTCTCCTGTTAGGCTTCGCACGCGGCTCGGAACTGCTCATCCTCGATGAGCCCACGGAAGGCCTCGACCCCGTTGCCATCGAAGAAGTCCTGCAGATCATCGTCTCTCTCGTATCGGATGGCGCCACCATCTTCTTCTCCTCGCACCAGATCGCGGAAGTCGAACAGATCGCCGACCACGTCCTCATGATCCACCGCGGCCAACTCGTCCTGGACGCACCCATGGACCAGGTCAAAGACCAATATCGCCACGTCCAGGCCGTCTTTCCTGACCTCGTAAGCGAGCAGGACTTCCGCCTTCCCGGCGTCGAGCGCGTAAGCGCCGATGGCCGCATCGTTACCCTTGTCGCCAGCTGCAACGTAGACGCCATCATTAGCCACGCCCGCCGCATGCACGCCGACAGCATAGACGTTCTGCCTATCTCGCTCAAAGAAATCTTTCTCGAAAAAGTGAGGGCCGGAAAATGAAGATGCTCCTGCTCAAAGCATGGACCGAAACCCGCGTCCGCTTCTTCTCGAGTCTCCTCGCCGCCGTAGTCGTGTGCCTCTATCACGTAACGCAACACGCATGGCTCGTCACCATGTGGACGCACACTCTGGCCAATGATCCCAAAGCTCTCACGCACTTTCCATG
>Ga0302316_10002086_pt1 | contig 14870 bp, 11 predicted proteins | sample III_Palsa_N3_2_FD_200456 | JGI IMG/M metagenome (GOLD analysis project Ga0302316, IMG submission 200456) | Peat permafrost microbial communities from Stordalen Mire near Abisko, Sweden - III_Palsa_N3_2 | ecosystem: Environmental > Terrestrial > Soil > Palsa > Peat permafrost | place: Sweden...
GAACTCGACGCTGGCGGATTCACAGGCTACGGGGGTGGATTCGGTGGCGATTGGCGGCAACGCGCAGGCCTGGGACGATGGCTCGGTCGCGCTGGGCGCAAACTCGAAGACGGATCGTCCGAATTCGGTGTCGGTCGGCTCAGCGGGCAAGGAGCGGCAGATCACCAACGTCGCAGCCGGTACGGCCGACACCGACGCGGTGAATGTATCGCAGTTGAAGGCGGCGGGTCTCGTGGACAAGAATGGCAACGCGAATGCTGCGGTCATTTACGACCATAACGCCGACGGCTCGATCGACTACGGTAGCGTGACGATGGGCGGCGGCGCGTCGGGCGGAACGACGATCCACAACGTGGCAGCCGGTGCGGCCGATACCGACGCAGTGAATGTCGCTCAGATGAACGCAGCGCTCGGCGCCGTCGCCAATGTCGCGGTCAACGCGACGAATCCGCTCTTCTCGGCAAGCGGTGATCGCAATGCGGAAGCGGCACTGGCAAGTGGCACGCATGCCACGGCGATGGGCGCGAACGCGGCGGCTACGGGTGTCAATGCGGTTGCGGTCGGTGCCGGCTCGGCCGCGCAGGCCGACAACTCGGTCGCGCTAGGTGCGAACTCGGTAGCCGACCGCGCCAACTCGGTGTCGGTGGGCGCGGCGGGTAGCGAACGCCAGCTGACGAACGTTGCGCCAGGGCAGCAGGGTACTGACGCGGTAAACGTGGACCAGCTGAACGCTGCTACATCGCAGGCGAATAGCTACACGGACAATCGCATCGCGGGCGTACAGAACTCGATCAATGAAGTCGCGAAGAACGCCTATGCCGGCGTAGCCGCAGCTATGGCCATGCCTAGTCTGACGCCGTCGGGTCCCGGCAAGACGGTCGTCGCGGCGGGTGGCGGAACATACAAAGGTGCATCGGCAGCGGCGGCGGGTGTTACCTATCGCTCGTTGAGCGGCCACTGGCTTGCGAATGGTGCGGTGTCTGTGACGTCGACCGGCGACGCGGGCGTGCGCGCTCAGGTCGGTTACGAGTTCTGAACCGGCTGCCTTGGATAGCATACGGTAGTTGAGCCAAAATCCCCGGTGACCGGAAGGTCGTCGGGGTTAAGGGGCATGATGCAAAGCGTGACACCGGTCACGTCTGCGGATCGATCCTTCGGCGGTTGATCACTTCCTTCGCCTGCGCCAGCTTCTCCACCAACTCCGGTCCCCGGCTCAACGCCACCCCCACCGCCAGAATGTCGCCGATCGCCAGATGCGAGACGCGCGAGGTCATCGGCGAAAAGATATCCGTGTCCTCATCCACATTCGCGAAGAGTCCGACGGTCGCGAGTCGTGCGAGCGGCGAATTGCCATGCGTGATCGCAATCACTTTGGCGCCCGCGGCCAGCGCTGACTTGACCGCATCGACGATATCGCGCGTGCGCCCCGTATTCGAAATCGCCACCACGACATCGCCTTCGCCTAGCAGCGACGCCGACATCAGAAACGTATGCGGATCCGAATACGCGACGCTCGGCATGCCGAGCCGGAAGAACTTGTGCTGCACATCGAGTGCGGCCACGCCGGAGCCACCCGCGCCGTAAAACTCGATCCGCCGCGCTTTGGAGAGCAGCTCGATGGCCGCTGCCACGCTGTCCGACGACAGGTTGTTGCGCACCTGGATCAGCGCGCCGATAGTCCGGTCCAGCACCTTGGCCGCGACCCCGGGCGCGGGCTCGTCGGGCCGCACGTCGCGGTAGACGACGGGCACCTCCGCAGCGATGCCCTGCGCGAGCCGGATCTTGAACTCTCGAAAGCCTGAAAAGCCGAGCGCATGACAAAAGCGCGCGATGGTCGGCTGACTCACGCCCGCGCGGGCCGCCACCTCGTTCATCGACAGATCCAGTACTTCGCGCGGCGCTTCGATCACGTAGTCCGCTAACTTCCGCTCGGACGGGCGCAACTGCTCGCGCATCGCTTCCACCTGGGACAGCATCATTGGAAAACTCGCACTATGCTGAAGAATGCGTGGACTATAGCTGATTGCTGGAGATGTACAAAAACTACATTTCACGCTGTAGGTGTATTCCCTAGGTGATCGGTGTTTTCGGTTGAACGGCTTTGTAGTGGGCGTTTCATGGAATTCCGGGTGATGGTGAGCGGAAAGATGGGCGCATTGCGATCGTGTAGTTTTTCTACTAAACTCTCGCTGTCGGTCTGATCCGACGTCCCCGCGATCCCCACCTGGCCCCGCGCATGTTCGCCCCAGCCAGCGACGAAGGAGCTTCGATGGTTTCCCCGCATTCGCAATTGCTCAAGGTTACGCAACGCGTGATCGAACGCAGCAAGCCTACCCGCGACGCCTACCTGGCCCGCATCGATAAAGCCCAAGGCAAGTTTCCGGTGCGTGGCGCGCTGTCCTGCGCGAATCTCGCGCACGGCTTTGCCGGCCTCGAGGGTAACGACAAGCTTGTGATCAAGCAGATCCGAGAGCCGAATATCGGCATCGTGTCGTCGTATAACGAGATGCTGTCGGCCCACGCGCCCTTCAAGAATTATCCCGATCTCATCAAGCAGGCCGCTCGTGAAAACGGCGGTGTCGCGCAATTCGCGGGCGGCGTACCGGCCATGTGCGATGGCGTCACGCAGGGCAACGCGGGCATGGAGCTGTCGCTGTTCTCGCGTGAAGTGATTGCGATGAGCACGGCCGTCGCGCTCACGCACAACATGTTCGATGCGGCGCTGTGCCTGGGCATCTGCGACAAGATCGTGCCGGGCCTGCTGATCGGCGCACTGCAGTTCGGCCATATCCCCACTATCTTTGTTCCGGCCGGTCCGATGACGAGCGGTCTCGGCAACGACGACAAGGCGAAAGTCCGCCAGCAGTTCGCGACCGGTCACTGCGACCGCGGCGCGCTGCTCGAAGCGGAAGCCGCCGCGTATCACAGCCACGGCACCTGCACGTTCTACGGCACCGCCAACAGCAACCAGATGCTGATGGAAGTGATGGGCCTGCATCTGCCGGGTTCCGCGTTTGTGCATCCGCACACGCCGCTGCGCGATGCGCTCACGGCGCAAGCTGCGCGGCGCGTGCTCGACCTGACGGTAGAGCGCGGCAATTACACGCCGATCGGCCACGTGGTCGACGAGAAGGCGATCGTCAATGGCATCGTTGCGCTGCTCGCGACGGGCGGCTCGACCAATCACACGCTGCACCTCGTGGCGATTGCCCGCGCGGCGGGTATCGTGATCGATTGGGACGACTTCGATCAGCTCTCGCAAAACGTACCGCTGCTCGCAAAGATCTACCCGAACGGCAAGGCCGACGTGAATCACTTCCACGCGGCAGGCGGCGTGGCGTTCCTGGTCCGCAATCTGCTGGAAGGCGGCTTGCTGCACGAAGATGTGAACACGGTGGCGGGCAAGGGACTTCATCACTACACGGAAGAGCCCAAGCTGCTCGACGGCAAGCTCACCTGGGTGCCGGGCGTGATGGAGAGTCTGGAAACGGGTGTGCTGCGCGGCATCAAGGAGCCGTTCCAGCCGGACGGCGGCCTGCGGCTGATGCAGGGCAAGCTTGGACGTGGCGTCATCAAGATCTCGGCGGTTGCGGCGCAGCATCGCAAGGTGAAGGCGCCGGCTATCGTGTTCGATTCGCAGGAAGCAGTGCAGGAAGCCTTCGATAAAGGCGAGCTGAAGCGCGATTTCGTGGCCGTCGTACGCTTCCAGGGCGCTCGCGCAAACGGCATGCCCGAACTGCATCGTTTGACGCCGCTACTCGGCGTGTTGCAGGATCAGGGTTTCCATGTCGCGCTCGTTACCGATGGACGCATGTCGGGTGCCTCGGGCAAAGTACCGGCGGTGATTCACGTGTCGCCGGAAGCGTTGCTTGAAGGGCCGATCGGCAAGGTGCGCGATGGCGACATGCTGGTCATCGACGCCGAAGCGGGCGTGCTCGACGTCGAAATCGATGCGGCCGAATGGGCGGCACGGCCGGAAGCCGTTCCGCAGCATCAGGCAGAAAACGAAGTCGGCTTCGGCCGCGAACTGTTTGGCGTCTTCCGTGCGGCCGCTGCGCCGGCGGAACTGGGCGCTTCGGTGTTTGGTCCGATGGTGGGCGAAGTTCACACAAGCGTTCACACAAGCCACGAACTGCAGAAACAAGGAGTCTGACTATGACGGCAAAGAAAGTAAGCGACATCGTGCGCCTCGGCCCGGTGATTCCGGTGCTGGCGTTCGACTCGGCGGAACAGGGCGAGAACGTGTCGCGTGCACTGCATGCTGGCGGCGTAAAGGTGCTTGAGATCACGCTGCGTACGGCGGCCGGTCTCGAAGCGATCGAACGCGCGAGCCACCTGGCGGAAGACATCGTCGTCGGCGTCGGCACGATCACGAGGCCGGAGCACTGCGCGCAAGCCAAGAAGGCCGGTGCACAGTTCGGCGTGTCGCCGGGTCTCACGAGGGAGATGCACCAGGCCGCGCTGGACGCCGGCTTGCCGCTGCTGCCGGGCGTGATGACACCGTCCGATATCATCGTCGCGCTGGAACTCGGCTACGAAATCGTCAAGTTCTTCCCGGCCCAGCAGGCTGGTGGTGTGCCGATGTTGCAGGCCTTCCACGGTCCGTTCCCGGGCCTGAAGTTCTGCCCGACCGGCGGCATCACGGCTGAAACCGCCCCCAATTTCCTCGCACTGCCGAACGTTGTGTGCGTGGGCGGCTCCTGGCTCACGCCGAAGGCTGCGCTCGCGGCGCAGAACTGGGATGAGGTCACGCGCCTTGCGCGCGCCGCAAGCGAACTTGCGGCACCGGCGCACTGACTTCAGACTGAGTCGAACTGGATGATGCTGGGGGTATGCGCATCCAGCGCGCGGAACATCTGCTGGTTGGGCAAGCAAGCACCAGCATCCAAGTAAGCGGTAAATGGAGCAGAGAGTGACGTCAGAGTCCGGCTGCATCCGAAGAAGCCTCGCCGTTGCAGCCGTTAAGGCCGCGACGGCGAGGCTTCTTTTTAATCCGCTTGCAGAGTTTCGCTCGCTCATCGCCAAACAGACAGTAAAATTAGCGTCCACGTGATCACTTGTGACACTCCGGTTTCACGGCAGGCGTAGAGACAGGCAGCGCGACAGGGTCCATTCCGCGCGTTTGCACTTAGAACCAACAATGCAAAAGGAGGAGCTCCATGGGAGCTAGCCATGGCAGCTTGCTGCTGATTTACGCGGTGGTCGCCATCGCCGCGTTGATCCTGCTGATTACGCGCTACAAGGTCTACCCGTTCCTCGTCCTCATCATCGTGTCGCTGCTGCTCGGCCTCGTGGCCGGCATGCCGATGGGCACCATCGTCAAGTCGTTCGAAACCGGTAACGGCAACACGCTCGGCCACATTGCGATCGTGGTTGGACTCGGCACCATGCTCGGCAAGATGATGGCCGAATCCGGCGGGGCGGAACGCATTGCCACGACCCTGATCGACAAGTTCGGCGAAAAGCACATTCACTGGGCGATGATGGTGGTGGCAATCATCGTCGGCTTGCCGGTGTTCTTTGAAGTGGGTTTCGTGCTGCTGATTCCGATTGCGTTCAACGTCGCGAAGCGCACCGGCAAGTCGCTGTTGCTGATCGGTTTGCCGATGATCGCCGGTTTGTCCGTCGTGCACGGGCTGATTCCGCCGCACCCTGCTGCGATGCTCGCCGTGCAGGCGTATCACGCGGATATTGGCAAGACGATTACGTATGGCCTGATTGTCGGTGTGCCATGCGCGATTGTTGCGGGACCGCTGTTCGCACTGCTGGTCAGCCGTTATATCAAGCTGCCCGAGAACAACCCGCTTGCCGCGCAATTCCTCGGTTCGGCTGAACAGGACAAAGATAAGGCCACGAAACGCGAGTTGCCAAGCTTCGGCATCACGCTGTTCACGATTCTGCTGCCGGTGATTTTGATGTTGATCGGCAGTTGGGCGGACCTCCTGTTCGCACCGAAGACTTTTGCGAACAGCCTGCTGCAATTCATAGGCAATTCCGACGTGGCGTTGCTGATCGCGGTGCTCGTCAGCTTCTGGACGTTCGGTGCGAAGCGCGGCTTTAACCGCGAACAGATCCAGAAGTTCTGCGGCGAGTGTCTGGCGCCGATCGCTGGCATTACGCTGATCGTGGGTGCAGGCGGTGGCTTCGGACGCGTGCTGATGGACAGCGGCATTTCGAAGGAAATCGTCAATGCAGCGACTGCGGCGCATCTGTCGCCGCTGGTGTTTGCCTGGTGTGTGGCCGCACTGATTCGCCTTGCGACGGGTTCGGCCACCGTTGCCATGACGACGGCTTGCGGCATCGTCGCACCAATCGCGGCGGCAGGCGGCGTGCAGGTGCGTCCGGAGTTGCTGGTGTTGGCAACGGGTTCGGGCTCGCTGATTTTTTCACACGTCAATGACGGCGGATTCTGGTTGATCAAGGAATACTTTGGCATGACGGTAGGGCAGACGTTCAAGACGTGGTCGCTGCTCGAAACCATCATTTCCTTGATGGGTTTGGGTTTGACCTTCACGCTCGCGACGGTCCTGTAAGGAGTATTGAATGATTCTGATCGGAATGGGCGTCTCGGGCGCCGGCAAGACGCGGATTGGCGAGATGCTGGCCGAACGCCTGCAATGCAGCTTCACCGACGGCGACGCGTTTCATAGCGCAGCCAACAAGGAGAAGATGCACAAAGGGATACCGCTGACCGATGAAGACCGTTGGCCCTGGCTGAAGACGATTCGTGCGGCGATCGAGGAGAGGCAGGGGGCAGGAGAGACGGCGGTGTTCACGTGTTCGTCGCTGAAGCGCTCGTATCGCGACGTTCTGCGCGGTGGCGACAAAGACGTGGTGTTTGTGTATCTCAAGGGATCCTACGAAGTGCTGCATGAACGTCTGGCGACGCGCACCGGTCATTTCTTCGATCCTTCGTTGCTGCAAAGTCAGCTCGATACTCTGGAAGAGCCGGATGCGGATGAGGCGATTACGGTGAGTATCGAACTGTCGCCGGATGAGATCGTGGATGAGGTTTTGAAGCAGATGAAGACGCGGTGAGGCGTGGTACTTCAACGTACCGTGAAAGCTAAAATGGCGCTCCAAGGAGCGCCATTTTTATGTCCGCTAGCCTGCGCTAGCAGGTAGTGCATCGCCGTTTAAGCAATCCGCTTAGCCAGCTCGATCGCCTTACCCACATACGAAGCCGGCGTCATGGCCAGCAGGCGTTCCTTCGCATCCGCAGGAATATTCAACCCGCCAATAAACGTCTGCAGGGCCTCACGCGTAATACCCTTGCCGCGCGTGAGTTCCTTCAACTGCTCGTACGGATTCTCGATGCCGAAACGGCGCATTACTGTCTGCACAGGCTCAGCCAGCACTTCCCAGCAGTTATCCAGATCTTCGTTCAGGCGTGACGGATTCACTTCAAGCTTATCCAGACCACGAATCAACGCGTCATACGCCAGCAGCGAGTAGCCAAACGCGACGCCGATATTGCGCAGCACGGTCGAGTCGGTCAGATCACGCTGCCAGCGCGAGATAGGCAGCTTGTCTGCCAGATGCCGCAACGTGGCATTCGCCAGCCCCAGGTTGCCTTCCGAGTTTTCGAAGTCGATCGGATTGACCTTATGCGGCATCGTCGACGAACCGATTTCACCGGCCTTCAGACGTTGCTTGAAGTAGCCGAGCGAGATATAGCCCCACACGTCGCGGTCCAGATCCAGCAGGATCGTGTTGGCGCGCGAGACGGCATCGAACAGCTCGGCCATATAGTCGTGCGGTTCGATCTGGATCGTGTACGGATTGAACTTGAGCTTCAGGCGCTTCTCAACCACTTCGCGCGAAAACGCTTCCCAATCGAACTCAGGATACGCGGACAAATGCGCGTTGAAGTTGCCCACCGCGCCGTTCATCTTGCCGAGCAGTTCCACGTTCTCGACACGCTCGATCGCGCGCGCGAGACGCGCCGCGACGTTGGCGATTTCCTTGCCGAGCGTGGTCGGGCTGGCCGGTTGGCCGTGCGTGCGCGACAGCAGTGGTTGAGCAGCTTGAGCATGCGCCAGCGCGACGAGACGCGCGTGCACCGAACGCAGCGCCGGCAAGATCACGTGTTCGCGGGCGCCGGCCAGCATCAGGCCGTGCGAGGTGTTGTTGATGTCTTCCGAGGTGCAGGCGAAGTGGATGAATTCGCTCGCGCGCTCCAGTTCCGGCTGACCCTTCACCGATTCCTTGAGCCAGTATTCGACAGCCTTCACGTCATGGTTGGTGACGCGCTCGATTTCCTTGATGCGCGCCGCGTCGTGCGCCGTGAAGCGCTCGGCCAGTTGCAGCAGGAATTGCTCGGATGCGGCCGAGAAGCGCGGCACTTCAGCAAAACCGGCTTGCGACAGCGCAATCAGCCAATGGATTTCGACCGTCACGCGATGGCGCATGAACGCGGCTTCCGAGAGCCATTCGCGCAGGGCTTCGGTTTTCGACGCGTAGCGGCCGTCGAGCGGGGAGAGCGCGGTGAGCGCGAACAGGGTATCGGGGCGGGTGTCGGACATGATGGAGGCGTGAGCGCTCGGTGAGCAGATCGGAACGGAGGGAACCCGGAATTTTACCACCGGACGGCCCATCTCCTGATTCGTCCGGCTATTGCCGCTAGTGCTGGGTATTCCTGCAAACGTCGCGGCGCCGGCATCGCCCCGCTAGAATGCTGACTTCTCCTCCCCTGCCGGCCGCACGCTCCGCATGGAACTGAAATGGCTCGAAGACTTCGTTTCGCTCGCGGAAACCCGCAGCTTTAGCCGTTCGGCGGAGCTCAGGCACGTCACGCAGCCCGCTTTTTCGCGCCGTATTCAGGCGCTCGAAGCGTGGCTTGGCACGGAACTGATCGATCGCTCGGTTTATCCGACGCGGCTCACGGCCGCCGGCCAGGTGTTCTACGAGCAGGCGCTGACGATGCTCTCGCAATTCCACGAAGCGCGTACCCTGTTGCGCGGTCACACGGCGACCCCTGCTGCAACGATCGAGTTCGCGGTGCCGCATACGCTCTCGCTCACGTATTTTCCGCGCTGGCTGCAACGCATCGAGGCGCAGCTAGGCCCTGTGCACACCCGCCTGCGCGCGCTGAACGTACACGACGCGGTGCTCTCGCTAGTGGAAGGCGGCTGTGATCTGGTGATGGGCTACCACCATCCGAGCCATCCGGTGGCGCTCGACCCGGCCCGCTACGACATGCTCACGCTGGGCATCGAGCCGATCAGTCCGGTCTCTGCTCCGGGCCGTGCAGGTCGTCCGCGCTACACGTTGCCGGGCACACCTGACGAGCCGGCGCCATATCTCTCGTACACGCCGAACGCCTATCTTGGCCGCATGACGGAGGTGATCATCGCCAATGCGCCGACCCGTCTGTCGCTCGACCGTCTTTACGAAACCGACATGGCCGAAGGCCTCAAGGCGATGGCGCTGGCTGGCCACGGCATCGCTTTTCTACCGCACAGCGCGGTGGAAGATGCGGTTGCCGAGGGCAAGCTGATCCGCCTCGATCGCGCAACGCGCGGCACCGTGGAAGGTCAGTTCACACTGACCATGGAGATTCGTCTGTATCGCGACAAGCTCGCGGCGCAGGGCGACGATGCGCGTCACGTGCTGATACGCAAGCTCTGGGACACCGTCACCGGCGAGCTCGCACAGGGCGTGGTGTAAGCTCGGCGCAAGCCCATCGGGTGTCGTACGCGCGGCGAGTTGCTTGCCGTCGCGGCGGCGTATTGTTCCGCCCTACGCGACAGCTTTTTGCGGAATTTCAACGTTATGCACGAAAGACATAACGGGATGACCAAACGGCATTGGATTTCAGATTGGCGTTTTTCGACAATGTCGTCATTCGGTCAAAACGCTTGGAGCGTTCATGTCATCCCAACCGCAGTCCGCATCGTCGTTGCACTCCGTCCCGTCCTATCTGAATAGCGACAACCTCGGCCCCTGGGGCAACTATCTGCGTCAGGTCGACCGCGTCGCGCCGTATCTCGGCCCGCTGTCGCGCTGGCTCGAAACCCTCAAGCGTCCGAAGCGCATTCTTATCGTCGACGTGCCCATCGAACTCGATAACGGCATCGTGGCTCACTTCGAAGGCTATCGCGTGCAGCACAACGTGTCGCGCGGTCCGGGCAAGGGTGGTGTGCGTTATCACCAGGACGTGACGCTGTCGGAAGTGATGGCACTGTCCGCGTGGATGTCGGTCAAGAACGCTGCTGTGAATGTGCCGTACGGCGGCGCCAAGGGTGGTATCCGTGTCGATCCGCGCACGCTCTCGCGTGGTGAGCTCGAGCGCGTCACGCGTCGCTACACCAGCGAAATCGGCATCATCATCGGACCGAACACCGACATCCCCGCGCCGGACGTGAACACGAACGAGCAGATCATGGCGTGGATGATGGACACCTACTCGATGAACCAGGGCCAAACGGCTACGGGCGTCGTGACCGGCAAGCCGATCGCGCTCGGCGGTTCGCTGGGCCGTCGTGAAGCAACCGGCCGTGGTGTGTTCGTGGTCGCTGCGGAAGCCGCACGCCGCATTGGTGTCGACATCGAAGGCGCACGCATCGCCGTGCAGGGTTTCGGTAATGTGGGCGGCATCGCAGCGCGCCTGTTCCAGGAAGCCGGTGCGAAGGTTGTTGCTGTGCAGGACCACACGGGCACGATCTTCAAATCGACGGGTATCGACGCCGTGGCGCTGTTTGCGCACGTGGCGAAGAACGGCGGCGTGGGCGGCTTCCCGGAAGCGGACGTGATCGCGGCCGAAGATTTCTGGACCGTCGAATCGGACATCCTGATCCCGGCCGCTTTGGAAAACCAGATCACCGAGCAGAACGCCGGCAAGATCAAGACGAAGATCGTCGTGGAAGGCGCCAACGGCCCGACCACAACCGCGGCGGACGATATCCTGCACGACAAGGGCATCCTCGTGATCCCGGACGTGGTGGCGAATGCCGGCGGCGTGACCGTGTCGTACTTCGAATGGGTGCAGGATTTCTCGAGCTTCTTCTGGACCGAAGACGAGATCAACCAGCGTCTCGAGCGCGTGATGCGCGAAGCGTTTGCCGCTGTGTGGCAAGTGTCGAGCGAGCAGAAGGTTTCGGTGCGCACGGCAGCGTTTATCGTCGCCTGTAAGCGCATCCTCGAAGCACGCGAACTGCGTGGCCTGTACCCCTGATCAGACAATCTCCATTTCCCCTGTCACGCGGTCGATGCACACGATCGCGGGTCTCCTCGACGGGCGGCATCGTAATGATGTCGCCCGTTTTTTTCGTCGATGCATTGCACTGGCGCACGCACCCGGGTGTGCGCCAAGGGTCGGGCAAGGTACTCTGTAATGACTTGTGCTACAGGAATAGTGTCAATTCAATTACAGTTGAACAGATACGGGTTCTTTGCCGGACTTTGCATGGGACCGGAGTAAGCTAGGCGCTAAAGCGCCAGCTCGGGTCGACAGGAGATCACCTATGAAGGTCAGGAAGGCTGCGCTGCTGGTCGCGACACTCGGACTGTTTGCAGGGGCCGCGCACGCTCAGGATGCCGGTACATTAAAGAAGATCAAGGACACGGGCGTCATCTCTCTCGGTTATCGCGAATCGTCGATTCCGTTTTCGTACTACGACGAACAGCAGAACGTCATTGGTTACTCGCACGAGTTCATGATGAAGATCGTGGACGCGGTCAAGCAGAAACTCAACACGCCCGGCCTGAAGATCAGACTGACCCCGGTCACACCGCAAAACCGTATCCCGCTGGTGCAGAACGGCACCGTCGACCTCGAATGCGGCTCGACCACCAACAACGTCGAGCGCGAGCAGCAGGTTACGTTTTCAAACACCATCTTCGTAATCGGAACCCGTCTGATGACCCGCAAGGATTCGGGCATCAAGGGCTGGTTGGACCTCAAGGGCAAGACGGTCGTGACGACGGCTGGCACCACCTCCGAGCGGCTCTTGCGCAGGATGAACCAGGACAAGGGCATGGGCATGAACATCATCAGCGCGAAGGATCACGAGGAGGCGTTCCAGGCGCTCGCCAGCGGCCGCGCCTCCGCGTTCATGATGGACGACGCGCTACTCGCCGGTGAGCGCGCGAAGTCGGGCCGTCCAGCTGAATTCGTGATCCTCGGGGCGCCGCAGTCGGAAGAAGCGTATGGCTGCATGATGCGCAAGAACGACCCCGAGTTCAAGAAAGTGGTGGACGGTGCAATCGCGAAGATAGAGACCTCGGGGGAGGCCGATCAGATCTATCAGAAGTGGTTCGAATCGCCGATTCCACCCAAAGGCCTGAACCTGAACTTCCCGGAAAACGATGCCATCAGGGCGCTTTTCAAAAGCCCGAATGACAAGCCTATCGACTAGCCGGGCATCCGCGCCGGGGATACCCCCTCTCAGCCTTTTCCTTGCGAACACGAATATTGGCGACCGTGACGGCACGAATGTCGAAATGGTACTGTTCCCGGATGCGCGTTATTCTGCGGTCCGTGGGACCGCGTCGAGCCTCGTCAAAGGTCTTCAGAAAAAGGTTGCAAGATGATTTCTCTCAAGAACGTTTCGAAGTGGTACGGCCAGTTCCAGGTATTGACCGACTGCTCGACGGAAGTCAAAAAGGGTGAAGTGGTGGTGGTGTGCGGCCCGTCGGGCTCGGGCAAGTCGACCCTGATCAAGACGGTCAACGGCCTCGAGCCTTTCCAGAAAGGCGAGATCACCATTGATGGTCAATCGGTCGGCGACAAGAAGACCAACCTGTCGAAGCTGCGTGCGAAGGTCGGCATGGTGTTCCAGCATTTCGAGCTGTTCCCGCATCTTTCGATCACGGAAAACCTGACGCTCGCGCAGATCAAGGTGCTGGGCCGCTCGAAGGACGAAGCGGCTGCGAAGGCGTTGAAGTTGCTGGAGCGTGTCGGCCTGCGCGCGCATGCGGACAAGTTTCCGGGGCAGTTGTCCGGCGGTCAGCAGCAGCGTGTGGCGATTGCCCGCGCGCTCTCAATGGATCCGATCGCGATGCTGTTCGACGAACCCACCTCGGCGCTCGACCCCGAGATGATCAACGAAGTACTCGACGTGATGGTCGAACTCGCGCAGGAAGGCATGACGATGATGTGCGTCACGCACGAAATGGGCTTCGCGAAGAAGGTCGCGCACCGCGTGATCTTCATGGACAAGGGGTTGATCGTCGAAGACGATCGCAAGGAGGACTTCTTTGCCAATCCGAAGTCGGATCGGGCGAAGGATTTTCTGGCGAAGATTCTGCACTGAGAGCGAGCGCCGGTTAAACGGCGCTGCTTGTCTCAGGACTCGAATGCAGCGGCGTCGTCCGCGGCTTCGACATCGAGCGTGACGGACTCGAGCGATGGCGTGGGATGGATGGAAGCGGTCGCCATCGCTGCCGAAGCCGACGCATCCAGGGCAGGATTGCGCAGCTTCTCGAGCACGCACGGCGGCACCGGCACATTCACGCGGCCCACGACTTCGCCGTGCTGGAACATCAGCAGATCGCCAGGCTTGAACGCGGTCCACACTTCGTTATCGGTCAGCGGCGCGGTGGCGATGACCGCAACGCGGTCTTCCGGCGTGGTGTATTTGGCGAAATCGATCGACACGTCCGCGTCGACCAGATGCGCAGTCGAGAACGGCCAGCGGCGCACGATGTAGTGCAGATTGGTCGAGCAATGCGCGAACAATGCCTGTCCGTTGGACATCAAAAAGTTAAATACTCCGAACTGTGTGATCTCGCGCGTGAGCGTGCCGAGCGCGTCAAACAGTTCATTGAGCGGGGGCTGCGTGCTCGGGAATGCCTTACGCAATCCTTGCAGCAACGCGCAGAAGGCGAGTTCGCTGTCAGTGGTGCCGACCGGCTGGTACACACCGGTCAGAAACGGGGAATGGTCCTTCAGGTCACCGTTGTGCGCGAAGATCCAGTGACGGCCCCACAGTTCGCGCATGAACGGGTGGCAGTTCTCCAGCTGGATATGGCCTTGCGTCGCTTTGCGAATATGCGCGATGGTGTTCTTCGATTTGATCGGGTAGCGCTTGACCATCTCGGCGATCGGCGAGGTGGCCGACGATTGATGGTCGATGAAGAGGCGGCAAGCCTTGTCTTCGAAGAAGGCGATACCCCAGCCGTCCGCGTGATGGTCGGTGACGCCGCCGCGCGCGGCAAAGCCGGTGAACGAGAACGTAACGTCCGTGGGCGCGGCGCAGTTCATTCCGAGGAGTTGGCACATAGTACTGAAGCGGAGCGTCTTAACGGGGTGAACCGTTACAATGGTGATTTCCAAGCATATCACCGAGCCTGGCGCGTCAAATAGCTAAATTGATCTATGTATAGGCCGTAACTTGCGGTTTGTTCACGTCAACGCTGCTGCGCCGGGTCGGTCAACTTCACGCCATGACTGCCTCCTCAGCCTCTTCCACTTCCCTCGATTCCCTGACTCTCGCCCGTCCCGACGACTGGCATCTGCACGTGCGCGACGGCGCGATGCTGGCAGCGGTCCTGCCGCACACCGCACGCCAGTTCGGCCGCGCGATCATCATGCCGAACCTGAAGCCGCCGGTCACGACCACGGCGATGGCACACGCTTATCGCGAGCGCATCGTCGCCGCGATTCCGGCCGGCGTGAAGTTCGAGCCGCTGATGACGCTATACCTCACCGACAACACTCCGCCGGACGAGATTCGCCGCGCGCGTGAAAGCGGCTTCGTGCATGGTGTGAAGCTGTATCCGGCGGGCGCTACGACCAACTCGGATGCGGGCGTGACCGACATCATGAAGTGTGCGAAGACGCTCGAAGTCATGCAGGAAACCGGCGTGCCGCTGCTGGTGCATGGCGAAGTGACGGATTCGTCGATTGATCTGTTCGACCGCGAGAA
>Ga0302316_10002088_pt1 | contig 14863 bp, 11 predicted proteins | sample III_Palsa_N3_2_FD_200456 | JGI IMG/M metagenome (GOLD analysis project Ga0302316, IMG submission 200456) | Peat permafrost microbial communities from Stordalen Mire near Abisko, Sweden - III_Palsa_N3_2 | ecosystem: Environmental > Terrestrial > Soil > Palsa > Peat permafrost | place: Sweden...
TGGCGTCGGTGAGCGATGCGATTGAGCTTGCGAATGACACGCCGTTTGGGCTGGGTGCGAGTGCGTGGACACGCGATGTTGGCGAGCAGAAGCGGTTTAGTGAGGAGTTGCAGGCTGGTGGAGTGTTTCTGAATACGCCGGTGGCGAGCGATCCGCGGTTGCCGTTTGGGGGGATTAAGCACTCGGGGTATGGGCGGGAGCTTTCGGCGGCGGGTATGCGGGAGTTTCTGAATGCGAAGACGGTGGTTGTTGCGGAGGTGAAGCCGGAGGCTCCGGCGCCGCTGCCACGGCTTACGATCTTTGAGGAGCCGCATGTGCCGGAGGCGGTGTTGCCGCTGGCGGAGCAGCCGCTGCTTACGCGCGAAGATACGGCTGGTGGGACGTCGATCTACGGGTTGGCGCGGCGGACGAAGAAGTAGCCTGCAATTCGCTTCGAGTACAGTGGAGGACCGCATGTAGCATAGGGGCATGAACCCTATGCGCGCTTCACTCTTTGCCCTTATTCTGCTGCCCGCTTCCGTTCTTTCTGCACAGAACGTCGCGCCTGCTTCGGCAGGCACACCCTATGATCCGCTGAAGACGTTTGCGCCGCTCGCGCTGCCTGATCCCGTGAATGCGTATCGGTCGTCGAACGGCGCGCCCGGGCCCCAGTACTGGCAGAACCGCGCGGACTATGAGCTTCATGCTGCGATCGATACGAAGACCAAGACGCTTACCGGGTCTGAGGTGATTACGTATACGAATAACTCTCCGGACAAGTTGACGTCGCTTTGGCTGAATCTTGAGCAGAATATTTATCGTAAGGACTCGCGGGCGGCGGCGTTTTCTGGTGGCAGCCGACGGCGGCGGTCGGCTGATCCGAATGCTGTTACCAATACGGATGGTTATGCGCTGGAGTCGGTTGAGATCGAGCCGATGGGGAAGGCGGCGGCGGTTAAGGCGGTTACGGTGGTCTCTGATACGCGGCTTCAGATTCAGCTTCCGGAGGCGATGACGCTGGCGCATGGTGCGAAGATTCGCATCCTGATCCACTACCACTACACGATTCCCGGGACCTTTGGTGGGCGTACCTCGTGGGCGGCTTATAAGCAGGGAGATATTTATGATTTGGCGCAGTGGTATCCGCGGATGTGCGTCTATGACGATCTGCGGGGATGGGACACGCAGCCGTATCTGGGCAACGAGTTTTATCTCGAGTACGGGCACTTTGACTACTACGTGACCGTTCCTTCGAACATGATTGTTGCTGGTTCGGGCGATCTTGTGAATCCGAGTGAGGTGCTGACCAAAACGGAGTTGGAGCGGCTTGCAGCGGCGCGGAAGAGCGATGCGACGGTGATGATTCGTACGGCGGAGGATGTGAATCGTGATCTTGCTTCGCCGCCGGCGGGGACGAAGACGTGGCACTTTGTGATGGACCCGACGCGTGATGTTTCTTTTACGGCGTCGACGACGTTTCTGTGGGATGCGGCGCGGATGAACATTCCGGCAGGTGCGGGTAAGCCGGCGCATGCGGCGCTGGCGCAGAGTGTTTATCCGGCTGAGTCTGCGGGCTATGAGGCGTGGGGGCGGTCTACTGAGTTTCTGAAGGACTCGGTGGAGCACTTCTCGGCGCGGTGGTATCCGTATCCGTGGCCGAATGCGGTCAGTGTGTGTGGACCGACCTCCGGCATGGAGTACCCCGGCATCGTGTTCGATGGACCTGACGAGGTTGGCAAGGTGCTCTTCTGGATTACGGCGCACGAGATCGGCCACACGTGGTTCCCGATGGTTGTGGGGTCCAATGAGCGGCGGGATGCGTGGATCGACGAGGGTTTCAATACGTTCATCGATACGCTGGAGTCGGATGACTTCAAGGGCGGCGTCTATGGGCCGAAGCGTGATGGTGAGTATGCGCCGGGAGGCGGGTATCCTGCGGACGAGATTGCGAAGGTTATCGCGGACCCTGAGGCTCCGGTGATCATGACGCGGGCTGATGAGATTCGCGAGAAGTATCGGCATCCCGTTACGTACTTCAAGTCGGCGTTCGGGCTTACGATGTTGCGCGAAGATATCCTCGGCGAGGAGCGGTTTGACCATGCGTTCCGCAAGTTCATTGCGGACTGGGCGTTCAAACATCCGAGCCCGTCTGACTTCTTCCGTGCGATGTCGTCGGAGGGCGGCGAGGACCTGGACTACTTCTGGCGTGGATGGTACTTCAACAACTGGCAACTCGATTTGGCCGTAACGAGTGCGCAGTATGTTGATGGCGATGCGACGAAGGGTGTGCAGGTGACGGTGACCAATCGTGGACAGCTCGTTGTGCCGGCGATACTGCGGGTGGAGATAGAGGGTGGCAGCCACGTCGATGTACCGATTCCGGCTGAGACCTGGATGCAGCAATCGAGTCATGTGTTTGTGGTTGCAACAACGTCGCGGGCTGTCTCGGCGACGGTTGATCCGGAGCACCACATTCCGGATTCCGACCGCACGAACAACACGCTGGCTGTAAGCAAGTAGACCAAAACAGCACACCCTCCTCGCGGAAGCGGGGAGGGTGTGCTGTTTCTGCGTTGCTAATGAGTTAGAAGGTGAACGAGGCCTGCACCGCGAGGCGGCGCAGTGCGCTGGTGCCGGTGTAAGGCGGGCCGGCCAACTGGGTGGACTGTCCGAATTCATTCGAGCTCAACTGGCCCTGCGGAGTTGAGAGATCCTTGTTATTGAATAGGTTCTGGGCCTGGATGCCGAAGGAGACGTTGTAGCGCTTGCCGGTGCTTGAACCGCCGCCGCCGAACATTCCGCCGCCACCACCACCGCGAGCGCCACCACCGCCGCCACCGCGAGCACCACCGCCGCCAGGACCACCGGGGCCACCCGGAGCTCCACCAGCTGCGCCGCCGCGACCACTACCGCTACCGGCTCCGTTGTTCTGAGCAACACGATCACCGCCAAAGCCTATCGTCTTGGTCAGGCGCACGTTGAAAGTAAACAGCGTTGGGCCAGTGCAATAGTTGATGGGTACAGTCTTGTACGCCGTTCCAGTGGGAGGCTGGACGAAGCTGCCACAGCCTGCGATCGTATTCGTACCATCTGCACCTGCCGGGATTCCATTGGGCGCCCCAAAGACAGGCCGATCGTTGAAGAAGCTATCGCCGTTGTTATCGCTACCGGTGGTGATGTTATAAGGATTGCCGCTCTGACCAATCATGAAGGGGCTTACCTGGATGAACTTTGGCAACGTAATGGAGCCGGCCAGGAAGATGCGATTTCTCACATCGAAGGTGGTGCGGCCATAGTCTGCCGCGATGTTGCCGGGCGTTGTGATGTTCGCGCCAGCACCTGACGTATCCCCATGCGCCGAGTTCAGCGAGTAGTAGCCGAAGAGCGAGAGCCAACGCGTCGTCTGCACACGGCCGTTCACGACGAGCTGGTTCTGGTTGAAGACGCCTTCGGTGAAGTACTGAAACTGCGGCCCTTCGGTCGTTGTGGCCGGACCTTGCGTCGCGATGTTGTAGTTGGTGTTCTGGGTTGCCAGTTGATGCACGCCCTGGGCATGGAGGTAGTTGACCGAGATCTGGCCGATCTTGCCGAGCTGCTTGTCAGCACCACCGGCAAACTGCACGACGTAAGGCGCGCGCAGATTGGACGCTGCAGAGTAAACCGTTTGTGTGGCCGGTGTTGTTGCCCCGCAAGCCTGGCGCAGGTTATCCGTACCAGAGGCAGCGGCGCTCGGTAAGCAGCTCGCCCCCGGATTCTCCACCGAGTAGTTGGTCTCGTTGGTGCCATTCTGTTCTTCGAGCGTCAGGATGTTGGTCTGCGCAAACCTGTCGTAGAAGAGACCAAACCCACCATGGAGCACAACCTTGGGTGCACCACCTTTACCGCCGAGTCCATACGAGACCGAAAGGCGGGGAGCGAAGTCGTGATGGTCGGGAAGATGGTTCTGCGTCTCGTAGCGGATGCCGTAGCTCACGGTGAGGTTCTGCCGCGCCTTCCAGTCTGTCTCCGCATAGAGGCCGAGGTCGGTGAACGTATCGCCGATATCGTGATTGTTGATGATGGTATTGGTGAATTGAGCCGGCCCAAGCACCGGCACATTTTGATAGCTTGGGAGATCTACATAGATGAACGAACCGTTTGCGTTGCTGCCGTTGTCCAACGCTTCACGCGTTGCGCGCAGGCGGCCGCCGAAGCGGATGAAGTTCTTCTTCAACTGCACGGAGGTGTAGTTCTGGAACTCGTAGTGATCCTGGTGATCCGAGGAGTTCTGGTTACCGGAGCCGCCGCCTATGAAGAAACCGGAGACGTTGACCTTTGGATCGTTGCTGAGCACTGTGATGGCGTTATGTTCGCGCTCATATTCAAAGCGGGTCTCATTGATGAGCTTCTGACTCCACGTCTGTGTATCGCTCATCTGCAAGATATTGCTGAGATTGCTGCTGTTATAGCCCGCTGTCGGCAGCGTCAGGTTTCCGAGACCCGCGTTGGTGGAGGTGTTATCCACGTACTGGTAGCGAACCGTGAGCACGTTTTTTGTGCCGAGCGCTAGATCGAGGCGCGGGTTGAAGTCACCCCGAATCTGGGGATAGAACGTCGACACCTGGTAGGGCGTAGAGATGCAGCCAATCTGCCCGGGATCGCAGAGCGTCGTGGGACTGGACGGGAGTGCAGAGATGGTTGCGTTGGTGAACTCATCGTCCTGAATCTGACGGAACGAACCGCCGAGGTTGTAGGAGGCGGTCTTGCTGATGGGTCCGGTGAGATTTCCAAAGAGAAAAATCGTGTGATAGGACGGCTGGAGTACCGTGGTGAGCGGATTGCCGGAGTTGAACTGCGACGGGTCGTAGTTGAACTGCAGGTTGCCGTGAATCTTGTCGGTGCCGGGCTTGGTGAAGACTTCCACGCGGCCGTAGCCGAGCTTGTCGTACTCCGCCGAGAAGGGATTCTGGTTGATGCGGATCTCGCGGATGGAGGACTTCGGGGGAAGCTGGCCGCCGGTAAAGCCGTCTACATAAATCTGTCCGCCGTTGGGGCCAGCCGACGGGCCGGCCAACGCGGTCAGTTCGCTTTCAAGCTCATCGGGATCGTCCGAGAGAGCTTCGAGGTCTTTGCCGGTGATGACCTGCGAGTCGGCGTTGCTGTCCGGGTCAACGCTGAGCTGGATCGCGTTCGCATCGACGTTGACGACCTGGGTCTGCTCGCCGACCTTTAGCTTGGCGTCGACGGTGGTGCTGGGCACCGCGGGAACCTTGAGGTTCACCACGGAGTATGCGGAGAAGCCAGGCATCGTGACCAGCAGCGTGTACGCGCCGGGAGCCACGTTGGTGCTGTAGGTGCCGTCGCTGCCGGAGGTCGTCTTAATGGCACTGCCGTGCGCCGGAGTAAACGTCACGGTCGCGCCGGGGATCAACTCACCGTCCGGGTCGGCGATGGTGCCATGAACCCGCGTTCCTCCCGTTGCGGCGACCTGCGCGCCGGTGGTGGGAGACTGCGATACCGCAGGAAGGGACAGCAACGAGATACCACAAATCAACATCAGCGCTTTGCGCAAAGACATCATCACTCCTAGAGTTCTTAGCTATTTAGCTACACCAATTCAATGACCGCTCTTGCGTCGGGAGGGGTGCGATACCCCGCCGAATCCTGCGGTCTAATCACTGCAAACTTTGAGCCCGTTGTACTGCGGTACGCTCGACTATTGCTGACCGCCGCCGTCGGGTGACGCGCCGCCAACGCTCCACGGCGACAGGGTCATCGACTCGCCAGCGGGCGCGGCCAGGATTGGCTCCACTCCTGCGAGCAAAGTGATGGCCGTCTCTTTATTGGACGCCGCTCCTGAGGAAGTAGCGACAATCATTACGGCTTCGCCCACCTTTAATCCGCCCAGCGTCTCCGTGGGTAGGCGCGAGAGCATCTGCGAGAGATCCATTCCGGCCCGTCCGGCGGCGCGGCGGGAGTCGGTGTCGCCCGCAGCGGCTGGGGCCGGTGCGGCGGCGGCGTGTGCTGCTGCGGCGGCGCTCCCGCCGGGGGTGGCGCCATGCATACGTGCCGCCAGCCCCATCGCCATCTGGGCAGGAATCCGGCGTACATCGCTGTTGGCCGTCACCGCAACCGTTACGGTCTTCTTGGTGGCGAGGTCTTTCAAGGTAACCGTGCCGGCTGTGCCATCGATGCTGGCGAGAGTCCCGGAGAAATTGTGGAACGTACCGGCAACGATCTCATCGGCCTGAATGCTGAGGCCGTCGGCCGACTTGGTGCCGCGGACGCGGAGTTGATCTCCGGGCAGGATCGCCGCCAGACTGCTGCCTACGGCGTCCTGAAAGCGGATGGAATCGCCCGCGTAGTGGCGGACGATGGTGGCCTGCGACACCTGGACTGTAATGGTCTTCAGCCCGCTCGAAAGTACGATGGCGCCGGCGTTCACTGACTTCACAATGCCGCCGCTGCCATTCTTCCATGCGGCCTCTTCTGCGGCATGGCTCTGCGCAATCGCGTCCGACTTCATCAGCACGATGCGTTCCGCCGTCAGCGCGGTTCCGGTATCGCTCGCACTGCCATTGACGAGGACCTTGTCGCCTACCGTGATATCGCTGATCTGGCCTGGTGTCGCGGACTTCAGGTCGTGGCTGCCGGGGGCGACGTCAAGAATCTTCGCGCTGTCGGGGACCGTCACGGTGTAATCCTGACCGGTGGCGGTCGTCACCGTGATCGTGTTGCCGCTCACGGACTTTACGGTACCCGACGCGCGCGGAGCCTGCGCTGTAGCCGCCGCAACGCCGAGAACGCCAGCGATCGCCAGAATTGAAGCGCGCTGCCAGTGTCTGTGGGTGGAACCTAAAACTCTAATCTTCATCGCGGCTGTCATCACACGGCTCCTCGTCCTCCAACAATGTCGCCCTTCACGGCGCAGAAAATTGTTGTTGAGGCACTCTCTTGAGGATACGGGACAGCGAGGTAAAGGTTTCAAACATTTATCGCATCGTAATGCGATAAAATGACTCCCTAACGCCTATTGTTGCCTGTTCTTACGGCAGAACGGACTCGTTCGCCACGGGTAGATCCAGATGCGACGGGTACTTGGGCGAGCCAAAGATCGTTACGGTCTCCGGCTGGTAGGCCGAGGCTGGGGCCGTCATGATGTTCGGCACGTAGGTCTGCGGATTGCGGTCGTAGAGCGGGAACCAGCTCGACTGCACCTCCACCATCATCCGGTGGCCCTTCAAGAAGGTGTGATCGATGCCGTGCAGGCTCCACTTGTACTCGTTCACCTCGCCGGGCTTTACGGGCTCAGGCTGGGTAAAGCTCTTGCGATAGCGGCCGCGCAGAATCTCATCCACCAGCATCAACTGGTAGCCGCCCTGCCCGTTTGGCGCGTCGTCGGGGTAGACATCGATCAGCTTCACGATCCAGTCGGCGTCGCTGCCCGTCGTGGCGGCGAAGATGTCGGCAACGACGTCGCCTGTGACGGTGAGATCGCCCGTGAGGACCGGCGTCTCAAAGTTGGCGAGATCCTTGCGATCGCTGACGAAGCGCTGGTCTTCGACCAGCCACGGACGCCAAGTGGACTTTTCGCCGTAGGTCGACTGCACCGGGCGATGCCGGTACGGGATAGGGTCTGCGGGGTCCGCAATGTAGGCCGCGGCCTTCACGTTGTAGTCGCCCGTAGGCTCGCTGAAGCTGAGCTTCTTCTCCGGCTGGAGATAGACGCGCTTGCTGCTGAAGCCTTCCACTGGCGGCCAGATCGCATAGCGGTGCCACTTGTTTTCTCCGGTGCGAAAGCTGGCCGTATCCTGCAGGTCAAAACCCGGCTTGCCCTTGAGATAGAGCTCGAAGAATGGCGCCTCCAACACGCGGCGATAGATCGCGCTGGTCGGGACACCGTCGAAGGTCACCTTACCGAAGGGGCTTGCCAGTTCGTCGCCCAGGCCGCGCGACCAGCCGCCGTGGTTCCACGGCCCTAGCACCAGGAATACCTTGTGGAGCGGGTCGTTTGGGGTCTCGTGCGCCCGCAGGGCGGCGTACTCGGCCTGCGTTCCCCACATATCTTCCTGGTCCCAGTAGCCGCCAACCTCCAGCGTGGGGACCTCGGGCTTGCCCAGCCGGCGCTCCACGGCCATATCCTGCCAGAACTTTGTGTAGGTTGGCTCGGTGAGGAACTTGTGCGCGGTGGGCAAGTCCTGCATCTTCGCGGATTTCGCTGCCCCTTCAAAGTTTGTGTGCTCCAGGAAGAAGTTGTACTGGTCTTCCTTCGAGTCGGCCACGACGTCGTCCTTCTGCGCTTCCAGTTCCTGCACGTAGTCGAAGCCGTAGCTCTCGCGGAGGGCCCCGTTGTGGAAGAAGTCGTCGCCCATCCAGACATCGGTCATCGGCGCCTGCGGGCTGATCGCCTTCACCGCCGGGTGCGCGTCGATGCCGGCCATCATCGCCAAAAATCCCGGATAGCTGACGCCCAGAACGCCGACCTTGCCGTTGTTGTTCTTCTCGTTCTTCAGCAGCCAGGTGATGGTGTCGTTCGTGTCCGTGGTCTCGTCCACGTCCTTCTTCGACGCGTGATTCACTACCGGCCGGTTCATCACAAACTGACCGCCGGACTTATAGCGTCCGCGAATATCCTGGGCCACGAAGATGTAGCCGCTGGCAGCCAGTTCGGGCTTGCTCCGGGCGACCACCTTGTCGGTGTAACCATCCACGCCGTAAGGAGTCCGCGTCATGAGGAACGGCAGCGCCGGCCCGGATTTTTCGCTGTCAACCGGCCGCACAATCACGGTGTGCAGGGTGACGCCGTCGCGCATCGGAATCATCTCTTCGGTGCGCACGTAAGCCGGGGTTGCCGGTACCGTTGCTGTAGCAGCGGGTGCCTGACCCCGCGCCGCCGCGACCAAACCCATGCCCAAGACCACAACCAGCAGCTTCTTCACGCAATCTCCTCGTAGCTCAAACCAATTCTGCATGCGACGAAAAAACCGCCTCCGCAGTTGGACTGCGGCGGCGGTTCTTCCCACAAATAAACAATACGCGCCGCACTTACTGACCCGTCAGATTCCCGGGACTATCGGCGCCCTGCCAACCCTGACGCGAATGCGAGCCGTCGCAGAACGGCCGCTTCTCGCTCAAACCGCAACGGCAGAGGCTGATCGCCGGCTTGCCCGTCAGGTCCCACTCCATGCCGTCGGCATCCTTCAGCACAATGTGTCCCTCAACGCGCAGTGGCCCGTTGGGCTTCACCGTAATATGAACTGGTTCGTCTGCCATAAAATCCTCCATGCAACTCGCTCAGAATAGCAGCGCCACGCTGTGACTTTTCCTACTCGTTGCTTCCTGCCTTATTCCAGGTCGACCATCACGTTGTCGACGTAGCAGTATCCCCAGGTCTCGCCGGGCTCTACCGACCGCATCACCGGATGCTTCGTCTCGTGGAAGTGCGCGGTCGCATGGCGGTGCGGCGACGAATCGCAACAGCCCACGTGCCCGCAGTTCAGGCACTCGCGCAGATGCACCCATGTGCCGCCGATCTTGAGGCAATCCTCACACCCCTTGGCGTAACTCGCGGCTGCGCCGGGAACCTTTTTCAGACCTTCAAAGTGATGACACGCCATACACCCTCCTCACGGCTAACTCGCTAACCTGCTTCCAAACATGCCTTTTGCGCGGCCAGAAGCTCTCGAATGCCCTTCTCCGCCACGTCCAGCATCTCGTTCAACTGCGCGCGGGAGTAGTTTCCCTTCTCAGCCGTCGCCTGCGTTTCGACGAAGCCGCCGTCCGCGGTCATCACCACGTTCATGTCGACCTCGGCGCGCGAGTCTTCCTGGTATTCCAGGTCCAACAGCACGCGGCCATCCACAATTCCGACACTCGTTGCTGCCACCATCTGCTTCAACGGTGAAGCCTTCAGTGAACCTGCCGCCAAAAGCTTTTGCAGGGCCAGCGCCAGAGCCGTGCAGGCGCCCGTAATCGCCGCCGTACGCGTCCCGCCATCGGCCTGCAGCACATCGCAGTCCAGAATCACGGTGCGCTCACCCAACAGGCTCATATCCACAACGGAACGAAGGCTGCGGCCGATCAGCCGCTGAATCTCATGCGTCCGGCCGCCGATCTTGCCCTTCTCGGCCTCGCGCGGCGAACGCGTCAGCGTCGCCCGCGGAAGCATGCCGTACTCCGCTGTCACCCAGCCGCGGCCGGAGTTACGCATCCATCCCGGGACCCCGTCGGTCACCGTTGCATTGCACAGCACACGCGTATGCCCTACCTCGATCAACACCGAACCCTCTGCCATCGCCACAAAACCCGGCGTCAGCTTCAACACTCGCGCCTGGTCCGCCGTGCGGCCACCGCTTCGAAACAACTCAATTCCATCGCTCATTCCGACCATTCTATAGACTGCCGCCGCTCGACTGGTTCCCGGCAATGTAAGTCAAAAATTCGGGGACAACAAATTTACGAAATCGGTTCCGGTTCAAAGGTTTTGCACAACCGTGCGTCTACTTCGGATGCCGTTACGTCATAATGAGGAAAATCCGAGGTAACCGGGCCCATTTTGGGAAACGCAATGCCATTTTGGAACGAGCTGTAAAACCCCCTATTCCAGAGACCTCTCTGGAATAGGCGCATCTGTGCTGTGCCGTTTTGGGAATGAGAATTCCCGGAACGGTTTGTCCTCTATTCTACTTTCCCATTATTTATCAATGACTTACAAAGCCAACCCACTTTGGAACCAGACGTGCTTTCTGTCTTAGTAGCAACAAGCAAGTTCTAAGAACAATCCGGAGAACGACCCATGCAGGCCCAACCGCTGAGCAAGACAGCCGCAAAGACTCCCATCCTTTCTCGATTCTTCCTTTTACCCGTACTTCTCTCGCCAGAGCTCTCCAGCTGCATCGCCGGGGAGGGCCTATGCTGACCGTGAGAGCGGCTGAGCCGCAGATTCTTTCGCACGACGGTTCGAGTGTTCCTGCCCCGACCTCGGGACGAACCCACGAGGTCTCTGCTGGGCCTGTCCTGAGGCCGGTACTGCATGTGCTGGTGGTCGATGAAGACCCTACCGTGCGCAAGGCCTGCGCCGAGATCGCTGCCGGCATGGGCTTTGCCACCCTGACAGCGGATTCCCTGCCCGCGGCACGTTCCATCCTGGGGCGCCAGCCTATCGACCTGATCCTGCTCGATCTCAAGCTGCCCAGCGGCAGTGGGCTGCTGCTGCTCGAGGAGATTCGCTCCCGCCACCCTGAGACCATCGTTGTGGTCACGACCGCGTTTGCCACGGTGAACTCGGCCGTGGAGGCCATGCGCATCGGCGCCAGTGACTACCTGACGAAGCCGTTTTCGCTCGAAGAACTGACTACGGTGCTGGAGCGCTCTGCCCAACGCCGCGCCTTTGATCTCGAATCCCGCACGCTGCGCGACCGCATGCGCACTGGCGTTGGGATGGGGACGCTGGTGGGCCGCGCACCGGCTATGGAGAAGCTCTACCGCATCCTGTCCAAGGTCGCGACCAGCTCGCATCCGGTGCTGATACTGGGGGAATCGGGGACGGGCAAGGAACTCGTCGCACAGGCCATCCACGTCAACGGCCCGAACGCCGGCAAGCCATTCATTCCAATCGACTGCAGCTCTCTGGTTCCAACGCTGATCGAGAGCGAACTCTTTGGCCATGTGAAGGGCGCCTTCACCGGGGCGAACCGGGCGAAGACCGGGCTGCTTGCCGCCGCTGAGGGCGGCACTGTCTTTCTCGATGAGATTGGCGAACTGCCGCTCGATCTACAGGCCAAGCTGCTGCGCGCCTTGCAGGAGAGAGAGATACGTCCAGTCGGCGCGACCCATGCCGTGCCGATCTCCGCACGCGTTCTCGCGGCCACGAACCGCGATCTACCCGCGATGATTGCCAGCGGGCGCTTCCGCAAGGACCTTTATTTCCGGCTCAACGTGGTTACTTTGCGCATTCCGCCGCTGCGCGAACGGAAGAGCGATATTCCGCTGCTGGCGGCGCATGTATTGGAACGCATGCGCCGGGAAAACGGACACGGGTACAGCTTTTCTGACGAGGCGCTTCGGCTGATGAACGAGTACGAATGGCCGGGCAACGTGCGCGAACTGGAGCACGCCGTCGAGCGCGCCTGCGCGCTCTCCAGCGGGCCGGTGCTGCATATGGCCGACTTCCCTACGCAGTTGCAGGACCACCGCATGCACGCCGAAAACCGGATCACCGGGGACGGGGTGCACAGCCACGAGACGATGCCTGATCACGGGGTTGTCTCCATCGCCGCGCTCGAAAAGCAGGCGATCCTCAGTACGATCCGGCAGCTCAAGGGTGACAAGCTAATGGCTGCACGACTGCTCGGCATCGGCAAGACGACGCTTTATCGCAAGCTGAAGGAATACGGCATCGACGAAGTGTCTGATTCCATTGCCTAATAGCTCGCTCTCAAGGCCCTCAAGGAGGCTCGAATGATGCACCCCATTCTTATCATCGCGGACGATGCTTCCGCTCGCGCGGTTGCCGACGTGCTCCAGCGGGAGTTTGATGTGGCCGTAGAGGTCGTCTCGACCCGCAGAGCAGGGCTGGCGGCGTTGCGGCGGGGCGATTATGCGCTGCTGCTGCTGGAGGAGAGCCTTGCGGCTCCAGACGTCGAGGCTACCGGGCTGCTGTACCAGAAGGCGCTGGCTACGCCGGTGCTGGAGCTGAACATTGCTCTTGCCGGCGCGCCGCGCATTCTGCGGCAGGTTCGGGCGGCGCTTACGCGGCGCGCCTACGATCAGGCGCAGGCGCGTGAGGCTGCGACGATTGCGCTGCACAACGAGTTGAAGTCGTCCCTCACCGGGCTGTTGCTGGAGTCGCAACTGGCCCTGCGTGAGGCGCAACCGGGGCACTCGGCGAAACTCCGGCATCTGGTTGAATTGGCCGGCAACCTGTGTGATCGTCTGCAGGCCTGATGCGCGCGAACACCGCACAAATGCGGTGCATCCTCTCACTTCGGCTGTGTACAATCGCAGCCTGAGCATGCGTGTTTTACGCGCTATGAGATACCACGGAGGTCGATAGAACTATGAAGCTTACTCCCGGAAAACTTGCCGGCCTGAAGGCCGTTTCCAATGAACGCGGCGTGATCGCTGCGGCGGCTATGGACCAGCGCGGTTCGTTGCAGAAGTCGCTTGCTAAAGAACGCGGCGCTGCCGCTACTGGGCATGATCTTGAGGTTTTTAAGACGCTTGTAACCGAGGTTTTGACACGGTATGCGTCTGCTATTTTGCTGGACCCGGAGTATGGCCTGCCGGCCTCTAAACACCGCAATGGAAAGGGTTTACTGCTGGCCTATGAGAAGACGGGCTACGACTCCAACACTGCTGGGCGGCTGCCTGATCTGCTGGATCTTTGGAGCGTACGAAGGCTGAAGGAAGCTGGGGCGGATTGCATCAAGATTTTGTTGTATTACACGCCGTTTGAGAAGCCTGCTATCAACGACTTGAAGCATGCTTGGATTGAGCGTATTGGCGATGAGTGCCTGGCGCACGATATCCCGTTTTTCCTTGAGTTTGTGGGGTATGACGCTGAGGGTGGGGATGAGAAGACTGTTGAATATGCGCGTCGAAAGCCTTCGATTGTGGCGGGGGCGATGCAGGAGTTTTCGAAGTCGCGTTATGGGGTGGATGTGCTGAAGGTGGAAGTGCCTATCCAGATGGAGTTTGTGGCTGGAACTAAGGCATATAAAGGGGAAACGGCCTATACGCGGGAGGAGGCGATGCAGCTTTTCCGCGATCAGGCGGAGTGCACGGAGAAGCCTTATATCTATCTTTCGGCGGGGGTTTCGAACCCGGTTTTCATTGAAACCCTTGAATTAGCAGGGGAATCAGGGGCTGTGTTCAATGGGGTGCTTTGTGGACGGGCTACGTGGAAGGATGGAATCCCCATCTTTGCCAAGCAGGGTGAGGGTGCTTTCCGCCAATGGCTTGAAACTACAGGGGTTGAGAACATTACGAGGGTGAATGAGGCGCTGAAGGCGGCGACACCGTGGCGGAGCAAGATCGAGAACGCGTAGAAGCTGTAAAAAGGCAGGTTTTACGGGGCTTTCGACGGAGAGAGACACGGTCTGCGCGGTCCGTTTTTACGGTGCTGCGGTGGACTTTTGCGGTGCGTTTATCGCACGGTAAACCGAGCGAATTGCTCGTATGAGGAATCCTTATTGACGTAGGTTCATGGCATTCATGCGAACCCTCGTGTACCTGTTTGTGCCGGGGTAGAGGAGAGAGATATGAAGGCAGCGATTGTTACGGCGGCGGGTAAGACGCCTGTGTATGGGGATTTCGAGATGCCGGTTGTGAAGGACGGCGAGGAGATGATTTCGGTGCGGGCGGCGGCGTTGAGCAACGTGACGAAGTCGCGGGCTTCGGGGGCGCACTATAGCTCGAGTGGGGTGTATCCGGCGGTTGCCGGGGTGGATGGGGTTGGGGTTACGCGGGATGGGCGGAGGGTTTACTTTGCGATGCCGGAGGCGCCGTTTGGGGCGCTGGCGGAGTTCTGCCCGATCAACTTGCGGCGGTGTGTGGCGATTCCGGGGATGTGTGCGACTTCATAAGAGAGCCAATACAGGGGTTTCTCCACTACGCTGCGCTCCGGTCGAAATGACAGATATTAGGGCGCGTGGAGGAGAGCGGTCGCTTCGCGATACCCCACCCTTTGCAAAGAGCGCAAAGGGTAGGGCACCCGGAGTTGGAGTCTCGTGGAAGAGTGTGGCTCGTGGACACCCCGATCTCCAAGTGCGAGAGATCGGGGGCACACGGATTGTGCGACTTCATAAGAGAGCCAATACAGGGGTTTCTCCACTACGCTGCGCTCCGGTCGAAATGACAGATGTTAGGGCGCGTGGAGGAGAGCGGTCGCTATGTGATTGCCAAT
>Ga0302316_10002090_pt1 | contig 14857 bp, 11 predicted proteins | sample III_Palsa_N3_2_FD_200456 | JGI IMG/M metagenome (GOLD analysis project Ga0302316, IMG submission 200456) | Peat permafrost microbial communities from Stordalen Mire near Abisko, Sweden - III_Palsa_N3_2 | ecosystem: Environmental > Terrestrial > Soil > Palsa > Peat permafrost | place: Sweden...
AGGCGAAGACGTGGTCGATGACGATATGGCTGGAACTGAAGGGGTCAATCGCGTCGGTGTTAGGCGAGTGCGGCGCGAGGACCTTCATATTGCGGAAGGTGAGGTCGTCGGCGTAGTAGGGGACGATCTGCCAGAAGCCGGAGTTCTGCACGGTGACGTCTTCCATGCGGATGTGCTTGGAGTGATCGAAGAGGACGCCCATGGGGCGGGGGTGATCGGTGCCGAGAACGCCGGAGTCTTTGACGCCCTTTACGTACTCCCACCAGATGTGGCCCTGGCCGTCGATGATGCCGCCGCCGGTGATGACGATGTTCTCCGCGTTGACGGCGCTGACGAGCGGCTGCACGGTTTGCTTGCGGGCGAAGGTGAAGGCCGGATAGTCTTCGCGGTCCGGCGAGCCGAGTAGCGTGGCGTCTGCGGCGATGTTGAGCGTAATGCCGGACTTGAGCGAGATAGGGCCGCTGAGGAAGGCGCCTCCGCTGAGGAGGACGATACCGGTGGAGGCCTTGTGCGCGGCGACGGCGGCGGCGCAGGTGTCGATGGCCTTCTGAATGGCGGCGGTGTCTTTGGTCGTGCCGTCGGCTTTGGCCCCGAATTCGCGGGCGTTGCAGGTCTTGGCGGCGATGCCTTTCATCGCCCACGCCTGCGCGCTAGTGGATACCAATGCTGCTGTTGCTACCAGGGCCAGAAACCGCATTACTTACACCTCGTTCAAATCTGTCAGACAAGCTCGATGGCTATCTTACATTTATTCTTTCGCGCTTGATGTGGCGCTTACCGCACCAACGTTCTTTTATCGCTCAGCTATTATGTCCACGTCGCACATTAGGTGAGAAGATCGCTTGTAGTTCCTGAGCTCTTTCGCGACGTACTGAAGGGAGCACGCATTGGACGCCCTTACACTTCATCGAATCCACTTTGGGTTCACCATTACGTACCACTATCTGTTTCCGCAGCTCACGATGGGGTTGGCGCTGCTGATTGTCGTGCTGAAGACGCTGGCGTTGAAAACCGGCGATGAGAAGTACGACGTCTGCGCGCGGTTCTGGGCGAAGATCTTTGCGATCAACTTTGTGCTGGGCGTAGTGACGGGGATTCCGATGGAGTTTCAGTTCGGCACGAACTGGTCGGAGTTTTCGCGGCGGACGGGTGGGGTGATCGGGATGCCGCTGGCGATGGAGGGAATCTTTTCGTTCTTCCTGGAGTCAGCGTTCCTGGGCTTGTTTCTGTTTGGCGAGCACAGGCTTTCGCGGAAGATGCACTGGCTCTCGGCGTTCCTGGTGTTTGTGGGGTCGTGGATTTCGGGGTTCTTCATTATTGTGACGAACGCGTGGATGCAGCATCCGGTGGCGTATACGCTGCTACCGAATGGGGTATATGAGGTGGCGAGCTTCTGGGGGCTGCTGCTGAATCCATGGGCGCTGCTGGAGTATGCGCACAATATGTGCGCGGCGGTGGTTACAGCGTCGTTTGTGATGTCGTCGGTGGGAGCGCTGTACCTGTTGCAGCGAAGGCCGGGGGACTATGGGCGGATCTTTCTGAAGCTGGGTGTGGTGGCGGGCATCATCTCGTGCATCGTGCAGGTGTTTCCTACGGGCGACCTGCACGGCAAGTACATGGCGAAGCATCAGCCGGCTGCAACAGCGGCGATGGAGGGGCTGTTCCACTCGACCAAGGGTGCGCCGATTGCGATTATGGGGCAGCCGGATTATGAGTCGCAGACGATTGATAATCCGATTGCGGTGAATAAGGTGCTTAGCTTTTTGATCTATGGCACGACCGCGGCGGAGGTCGAGGGGCTGGATCATTTTCCGCGGGACCAGTGGCCGTCTACGCTGCCGCTTTTGTTCTACGCGTATCACATCATGGCAGGGCTTGGGACGTACTTTGCGGCACTGATGGCAGTGGCTGGGTTTCTGTTGTGGCGGGGGAAGCTGTATACGTCGCGATGGATTCTGTGGCCGATTCTGCTTAGCTGGCCGCTGCCCTATATTGCGACGACCGCTGGCTGGATGACGGCGGAGATCGGACGGCAGCCGTGGCTGGTGTATGGGCTAATACGAACGTCGCAAGGGTCGTCCACGCATGTTAGCGCGGGCAATAGTTTGTTTACGCTGCTGGGATTCCTGGGGCTGTATTCGCTGCTGTCGATACTTTGGATCGTGATCGTCTACAACCACATTCAGGATGGGCCGCTGAAGGTCCTGCCGCATCCCGATCCAACCGCACTGACTACGCACTAGGAGACCGCCATGGGAACCCTCTGGTTCTGGATCGTCGCTGTGATGCTGACCGCTTATGTGGTGCTGGATGGCTTTGACCTGGGCGTGGGCGCGGTGTATCTGTTTGTGGCGCGGACGGAGGAAGAGCGCGGGCAGGCGCTAAGGGCCATCGGGCCGGTGTGGGATGGCAATGAGGTTTGGTTGCTGGCGGCGGGAGGCACGCTGTTCTTTGCGTTTCCGCTGCTCTATGCGTCGGCGTTCAGTGGGTTTTATCTGCCGCTGATGATCGTGCTTTGGCTGCTGATTCTGCGGGGGATTTCGATTGAGCTGCGGAGTCATTCGACTGATCCGCTGTGGCGGACGTTCTTCGATGGGCTGTTTGCTTTCGCCAGCATTTTGCTGACGATCTTCTTTGGAGCCGCGCTGGGAAATGTTGTGCGAGGTGTGCCGATCGGGCCGGACAACTACTTCTTTCTGCCGCTGTGGACCGACTGGCGGACAGGGCCGAGCCCGGGGATTCTGGACTGGTATACCGTGCTGGGTGGCGTGATGGCCTTGGCTGCGCTCGCGCTGCATGGGTCGCTGTATCTTGCGTTGAAGACTGAGGGAAGTTTGGAGCATCGGTCGCTGGCGGCGGCGCTGCGGATGTGGCCGGTAGTGGTGGTGCTTACGTTACTGGGGGTTCCGGCGACGGTGTTTGCGCGGCCGGAATCGCTCGCGAACTATCGGGGACATCCGGGAGATTTTCTGGCTCCGGTCGGAGTGATTGTGGGGCTCGTGATGATGAGGCCGGGGCTGCCGGCGCGGTCGCGGCTGAAGTCGTTTCTGGGGTCGTGCCTTTATCTGACTTCGATGCTGGTTGGGGCCTGCCTTGGGCTGTTTCCGGTGTTGCTGCCGGCAGTTGGTGGAGCAGGACATGATCTGACGATTGCCAGTGCGATCTCCGGGCCACATACGCTGCGTGTGGGGCTGGTGTGGTGGAGCTTTGGGATGGTGCTGGCGCTAATGTACTTCGGGATTGTTTATTGGCTGTTTCGGGGGAAGGTGTCGAAGCATGCTGAGGGGTATGGGCACTGAGGTGGGTTCATACGCGGCGCGCGATCCACAAATATAGTGAACCTGTGCAAAACAGGCCAGACAGCGCTCGCTCGCACTGACATCATCAGGGGGTAGATACGGCAACAGCATTTGCTGCAAGAACCCTGGCTAACAACGGGCCCCTTCACAATCAGTCGACCGTCAGGGTACTGAGAGTAGCTATCGCGAGCACCAACCGGGTTTTCTCGCACTTCGGCAGCGGTATTGCTAGTCCCCTTCCCTTCAAGATCGCCACGCGAAGAAGGAACCGCCATGAAGCTACTTTTGCTACAAGTATGCGCTGTCATACTCATGTGTCTATTCCCAAGCGGCAATGGAATGGCGCAGGCCGCAGGCAAAGCGCCCGCGTCTAACGCTCCTTATGACCTGACGATCTCGCAGGCCACGCGGCCGTTTTCAAGGCTGGGAGTGGATGCGCACATCTCCATTGGAGGACTTGGGTTTGATGTGGCCACGCCGCTGGCTGGGAGGTTCAACCTTCGTACGGGCGCGGATTTCTTCAATGTCTCCGAGGGCTTTCTGGAGCAGGGAGCGCAGGTTCAAGGGACCTTGCACCTGCTTGCAGGGCATGCATCGGTAGATTGGTTTCCGTTTGCGGGACGGTTTCGGCTGAGCCCGACGGTGGTGTTCGCCAATAACAACAGGCTGAATGCCACCGTACTTGTTCCTGGCGGCAGCACCATCACGTTGAACGGAACGGATTACATAGCCAGTTCTACAGACCCTCTGCATGGGTCGGCGGCTATTGCGTTCCGGCGGGTTTCGCCTGGCTTTACGCTTGGTTTCGGCAACATCGTTCCGCGGCTGAAGAGCCACCACTTCAGTGTGCCGGTGGAGCTGGGGTTCTTCTATGCAGGCCAGCCGAACCTTGCTGTCGCCTTTACAGGGACCGCTTGCGATCCGACGCAGCCGCCTGCGATTGGGTGCGAGTCGGTGAACCAAGACCCTGACTTTCAGCATAATCTGGCGGCGTTCATCGCACGAAATAACAACAACCTTAGCTACGCGTCGTTCTTTCCTATCTTTTCGTTGGGTGCGGGGTACGCTTTCTAGCTTGGGGATGAGTTTGCGCGATTACTCCCACTCGATGGTACCCGGCGGCTTCGAGGTGATGTCGTAGACCACGCGGTTGATACCTCTGACTTCGCTGACGATGCGGCTGGAGATAGCGCGAAGGACGTCGTAGGGTAGCGCAGCCCAGTCGGCGGTCATGCCGTCTTCACTTTCTACGGCACGGATGGCGCAGGTGTAAGCGTAGGTGCGCTGGTCGCCCATTACTCCGACGGACTTGACCGGCAGCAGAACGGCGAAGCTCTGCCAGACCTTGCGATAGAGGCCGGCTTTTTTGATTTCGTCGACGCAGATGGCGTCGGCTTCCTGCAGAATGGCAACGCGTTCCGGGGTGACTTCGCCGAGGATTCGCACGGCTAAACCGGGGCCAGGGAATGGCTGGCGTTCGATAATCTCTTCGGGCATCTGGAGGTCGCGGCCAATGCGGCGGACTTCGTCTTTGAAGAGGTCGCGGAGTGGCTCGATGAGCTTGAGCTTCATATCCTCGGGCAGGCCGCCTACGTTGTGGTGGGACTTGATGACGTGCGAAGGGCCGTGAACACTGGCTGATTCGATGACGTCGGGATAAAGCGTGCCCTGCACGAGCCACGCTACTTCTTCGCCGCTGGATTTTTCAGCTTCGAATATCTTCTTGGCTTCGTCGTCGAAGACCGCGATGAACTCGTTGCCGATGGCCTTGCGCTTGACCTCGGGGTCGGTGACGCCGGCGAGCTTGCTGAGGAACCGCTCGCTGGCGTCGACCGCAACAACGTTGAGGTGAAGCTCTTCGCGCATCGTTTTCTGGACCTTAGCGAACTCGTCTTTGCGGAGCACGCCGTTGTTGACGAAGATGCAGGTGAGGCGGTCGCCGATGGCGCGGGCTACCAGGACGGCGGCTACGCTGGAATCGACGCCGCCGGAGAGGCCGCAGATGGCGTGGCCGGTTTCGCCGACCTGCTCGCGGATTTTGGCGACGGTGGTGGCGATGAAGTGCTCGGGGGTCCAGTCCTGCGTGGCGCCGCAGATATCGACGGCGAAGTTTTTCAGCAGCGCCATGCCGTGTTTGGTGTGGGCTACTTCAGGGTGAAACTGGACGGCCCACATTCTGCGGGATTCGTCCGCGATGCCGGCTACGGCATTGGCGGTGCGGGCGGTGATGCGGAAGCCCGTGGGAAGGGTCTCGGCGTGGTCGCCGTGGGACATCCAGACGGAGAGCGACTGCGGGAGTCCGTGGAAGATGGCGGTCGGCTCGACGACTTCAACCTCGGCATGGCCGTACTCGCGAGCCGCGGCTGGGACGACCTTGCCGCCGAGATGGTGCGTCATGAACTGTAGGCCGTAGCAGATGCCCAGCACCGGGAGACCAGCCGCGAGGATCGCGGGATCGGCCTTGGGGGCTGCGTCGTCATAGACGCTGGAGGGGCCGCCGGAGAGAACGATGCCCTTCGGATTGAGCGCGAAGATCTTCTCCAGCGAGGCCGTACAGGGAAGCACGACGGAGAACACGTTGAACTCGCGAATGCGGCGCGCGATGAGCTGGGTGTACTGCGAGCCGAAGTCGAGGATGACGATGGTAGAGGTTTGAGGAGCGTTCACCTTTACAGTCTAAATCGGTGGCGTTTTCCACCGATTTTTAGCTGCTGGGGTCCTTCTGGCGGGTGGACGAGACGGCACCCATAACACCGGCGCCGAGCAGGACAATCGCAATGGCCGCAACCCAATGAGAGGGCATATGCGCCAGATGGCAGACGTAGACAACGCCGCCGATGAGGATGATGGTTCCGATGAGATAGATGGGGAATGACATGCACGTTCCTCCGAGCCGAAAAAGGTCTCTGGAAGCTACGATGCAGGTTTTTCCGTCGGCGACACGGTTTGGGGAAGAATTTCGCAGGCCTGCCAGAGGCGGAGATAGGCCGCCGCGCGGACGACGTGGAAGTAATCCGAGGCTATGAGGTAGAGGACACCGACCCCGAGGGTCCAACAGACGAGAAATGTGCGGGTTTCAACGTTTTCGAAGGGGAGCGGGCAGGCCGAGAAGACCATCGCAAGGACGATCAGGCAGACCTTGACGATGCCCATGACGAGGTTGATTTCGATCAGCTTTCCGCGAAGGGTGGGGTTCCGAAGAGCCTGGTGGAGGCTTGCCGCCACGCCTGTGCGGTGGGCCATCGCAAAGAGAGGACCGACTTGCAGCACCCAGCTAACCGTACACCAGAGGATGAAGAGCACCAGCGTGCCAGTGACCAGCAGTGCGAAGCCGAGGACGAGGTTTGGCTCTTGCTGCCGAGCTACGGGGCGGAGCACGATGGCTTCGATGACCCAGGCACATCCTGAGAGCCACACGCAGGCGATGGCGATGACCGATGCGGTTCGCAGGACACCTAGTAGCAGGAGGGTTGAAGGCTGCTGCTTCAGTGTGGGGTCGAGACGGCGAAGGACGAGCGCGCGGCCGGTTGTGGACGCAACAATCCAAACCAGTGCAAAGGCTACGAGAAAACTCAGCACGTAGGGGCTTTCCAGCGGCTTCAGGACGCTGAAGAATGCCTGTAGCGCAGCTACGGCCTCGACCGGCCTGAAGGCTGTTACTGACGACAAAAGCTCTGGGTGGAACTCGATGTTAATCCCGAGACTGCCAAGGCCAACCGCGATGAAGAGAAATGCCGGTACCCAAGCTATGCAGCGCCAAAGCAGTTCGATGGCGGTCAGCCCAGGGCGTTTGAAAACCTCTGCCATGACGCCGACGAACGATTGTGCGCCGCGCAACGGGGTGGTGCTCTGCACTACTTCACCACCAGGTTGACCATCTTGCCTTTGACGACGATCGTCTTGACGATGGTCTTGCCTTCGACGCGGGTGGTGACTTTCTCTTCGGACATCGCAGCGGCCTTCATGGCCTCTTCGTCGCTGTCAGCAGCAATCTTCACGACGACGACGAGCTTGCCGTTGATCTGCACGGGGATTTCGATCTCGCTCTCGCGGGCGAGTTCGGCATCGGCTACGGGCCAGGGTTGGCGGAAGAGGACACCGGTGCCGCCCATCTGCTCCCAGAGTTCCGCAGCGACAAAGGGCGCGAACGGGGCGAGCAGCAAGACGAGGGTCTTGAAGATCTCAGCGATGGTTGCCGGCGAGATCTCGCCGGAGTCCATCGCGGCTTCCGCCGATTGAATCTCGTTGACGAGGATCATGATGGCGGCGATGCAGGTGTTGAAGTGCCAGCGGCCGCTGAAGTCTTCGGTGATCTTCGCGATGGTCTGATGCAGCGTGCGAATGAGCTTTTCGCCCGCGGGCGTCTGCGCGGCGAAGGCGACGTTGGCGATCTCATCGCCGTGTGCGCCGCTCTCCACCTGCACGACCACCGGCGCGAACTTCGAGGTCAGCCGATAGACGCGCGCGACGAAGCGGCTGACGCCGGCGACGCCTTCTTCCTGCCACTCGAGGTCGCGATCCGGCGGCGCGGCGAAGAGCGCGTACATGCGCGTGGCGTCGGTGCCGTAGCGGGAGATCATGTCGTCGGGCGAGACCACATTGCCCTTGGACTTCGACATCTTCGCGCCGTCCTTGATGACCATGCCCTGCGTGAAGAGGCGCTCAGCGGGCTCATCATTTTTGACGAGGCCGAGATCGCGCATAACCTTCGTCCAGAAGCGCGAGTAGATGAGGTGCAGGATCGCGTGCTCGACGCCGCCGATGTACTGGTCGATGGGGAACCAGTAGTTGGCCTTCTCCGAATCAAAGGGCGCCGTCGAATTCTTCGCGTCGGTGTAGCGGTAGAAGTACCAGCTGGAATCGACGAAGGTGTCCATCGTGTCGGTCTCGCGACGCGCGGGACCACCGCAGATGGGGCAGGTGGTGTTGACGAACTCCGGCACCTTGCCGAGCGGGCTGCCGCCCTCCTGCGTGATCTCGATCTTCTCCGGCAGCAGGACGGGCAAATCCTTCTCAGGCACCGGGACGACACCATGCTCGGGGCAGTAGATCATCGGGATAGGCGTGCCCCAGTAGCGCTGGCGGCTTACGCCCCAATCCTTGAGGCGATAGGTGGTGGTCTTCTTGCCGAAGCCGTGTTCTTCGGCGAAGCTCGCCATCTTGTCCTGGGCTTCGAGGCAGGCTTCGCCGGTCCACTCGCCGGAGTCGATGAGGACGGCCTCTTCTTCGCCGGTGTACGGCAGCGGGAGTTCGTCGGTGTCGAGGTTCGGCGCGATGACGCGCTGGATGTGCAGCCCATACTTGGTGGCGAACTCGAAGTCGCGCTCGTCGTGGGCGGGGACGCTCATGATCGCGCCGGTGCCGTAGTCCGCGAGGATGTAGTTGGCGACCCAGATGGGCAGCATCTCGCCGTTGAACGGATTGACGGCGTGCTTGCCGGTAGAGACGCCGTGCTTCTCGATGGCGCCGATGTCTCCAGTCTCGCGCGCGGCCTTCTGCTGCGCGATCATCTCGTCCACGGATGCAGCGAGCGCGGCGTCGGTCTTCACCCACTCCTTTACGAGCGGATGCTCCGGCGCGAGCTGGATAGAAGTGGCGCCGAAGATCGTATCCACGCGCGTGGTGAAGACCGTGATGGCCGGAGTGTTGGCCATGGCGGCCACGCGGAAGTCGACATGCGCGCCTTCGCTACGGCCGATCCAGTTGCGCTGCATGGTGCGGACCTTCTCAGGCCAGCCAGGCATCTTGTCGAGGCCGTCGAGCAGCTCGTCCGCATACTTTGTAATGCGCAGGAACCACTGCTCCAGCTCACGTTGCTCGACGATAGTGTCTTCATGCCGCCAGCAGCAGCCGCCCACAACCTGCTCGTTGGCGAGCACGGTCGCGCAGTCCGGGCACCAGTTCACCTTGCTCGACTTGCGATAGGCGAGACCCTTCTCCACCATCTTGAGGAAGAACCACTGGTTCCAGCGGTAGTAGTCAGGCAGGCAGGTGGTGACCTCGGTGCCGGCCCAGTCGTAGCTGAGGCCGAGCTTGCGCATCTGCACCTTCATCTGCGCGATGTTTTTCAGCGTCCACTCGCGAGGCGGCGTGTTGTTCTTCAGCGCGGCGTTTTCAGCCGGAAGGCCGAACGCGTCCCAGCCCATGGGGTGCAGCACGTTGTAGCCGCGCATCCACATAAAGCGGGCAAGCGCGTCGCCGATGGCGTAGTTGCGGACGTGGCCGATGTGGAGCTGGCCGCTGGGATAGGGGAGCATCTCCAGGCAATAAAACTTGGGCTTGCCGCTAGAGTGCGGCTCGGCGGCATAGAGGGCCGGGTCGGCGTCCCAGCGGGCCTGCCACTTGGGTTCAATCTCCGCCGGGAAGTACCGGCCCTGGGTTTCGTTCTTCTCAATCTCTGGCATACACCTTTGATTGTAATTGGCCGCAAACGACGCAGCGCTGTGGTAGTTTGGCCTCGGGAGAATCCCTATGCGTTGCTTGCCCCTGCTCTCTGCCCTGCTGTTCGCCGCTACCGCCGCGCACGGCGCCGATCCGCTGAAGGTGAAAACCGACAAAGGCGTGGTGGAAGGCGTTCTGTCGCCCGGCGGCAAGGTCGTCGCTTTCAAGGGAATTCCGTATGCCGCGCCACCGGTGGGCGACTTGCGCTGGGCTCCGCCGCAACCGGCGGCCGCCTGGCAGGGTACGTTCGCGGCGAAGGACTTTGGGCACCACTGCGTCCAGTTCAGCACCAATGCCGACATGGTGTTTCTCGATCCCGGCCCGAGCGAGGATTGCCTGAATCTCAACGTCTGGGCGCCCGCCGGGGCGAAGCCCGGTTCGCTCCCGGTTATGGTCTGGATCTATGGCGGCGGCTTCACGACAGGCGCTACCTCGGAGCCGCGGCAGGATGGGCAGTTTCTCGCCCAGCGAGGGGTTGTCGTCGTCAGCATGAACTACCGGCTCGGGATGCTGGGATATTTCACGTCCTCTGAGCTGACCAAAGAGTCGCCGCACCACGCCTCGGGCAACTATGGGCTGATGGACCAGGCGGCGGCGATTGCGTGGGTTAGCCGCAATATCCGCGCTTTTGGCGGCGATTCGAAGAACATCACGATCTTCGGCGAGTCTGCCGGGTCGTTTTCCGTAAGCGCGCAGATGGCGTCACCGGTGAGCAAGAACCTTATCTCCAAGGCGATCGGCGAGAGCGGCGCGGGCTTCTACAGCGGCTCGATTCCCTTCCGTCCGCTCGCCGAGCGCGAGGTGCATGATGCCGAGCTGACGCAGAAGGCGCTGAACACAACCTCGCTCGCCGAGTTGAGAAAGACGCCCGCCGAGACGCTCGCCAAGGTGGAAGCCTTCCGCGATTCGCGTTCGTTTCCTCCCGGCATCGATGGGTATTTCCTCCCGGACACGCTGGCGAATCTTTACGCCGCCGGTGAAGAGGCCCATATCCCGCTACTAGCGGGCTGGAACGCTGACGAAGTTCGCACCAACGCCACTCGCGCCAAGGTCCCGATGACCGCCGACACCTGGACGAAACTTGCTCATGAAGCCTTCAAGGACAAAGCCGACGCCTTCCTACAGCTCTATCCCGCTTCCACCGACGACGAAGCACTGCGCTCCGCGGGCGATTACGCCTCCGACAAGTTCATCGTCTACACCACCTGGCGCTGGCTGGAGGCCAACGTCGCGACCAACCGCGCACCCACCTATCGCTATCGGCTGGACCTGGTGCCCCCCGGCGATAAATTCCACCCTACCGGCTCGGGGGCGTTTCACTCCGACGATATCGAGTACGTCTTCGGCACGCTGGACGCGCGGCAGCAAGCCACCTGGCGTCCGGAAGATCGCGAACTCTCCAGCCAGATACAGCAATACTGGACGAACTTCGCGCGCACCGGCGATCCCAACGGGCCCGGGCTGCCGGCCTGGCCCATCTACAAAGCGGCTACCAACTGGGAGGTCATGCACCTCGATAAGGCGTCCGAAGCGAAGCCCGATGCGCAGCGTGGCCGCTATCTCTTTCTGGATAGCATTTGGGGTCAGCCGAAGTAGCGCTCAGGCACCAAGCGGGACTTAGCTTACCCCGCCGACAGCGCCCGCAGCGCCATCACATTCCGCATCTCGTCGCCGGGCTCATCCACTGGCGTCTCCGCGATAAAGGCTGCATGCTCGAAGCGAGCATCGTGCAATAGCCGCTTGAAAGCCGCTGAGCCGATAGTGCCTTCGCCGATGTGCTCGTGCCGATCGAGCTTTGAGCCCATCGCGGCCTTCGCATCATTGCAATGCCAGACCCTTACAGCATCGAAACCCACCGTCTCGCCCACCAGCTTCATGGTCGCGTCATACCCTTCGGCGGAGACGATGTCATAGCCCGCAACGTGGGTGTGGCAGGTGTCGAGGCACACGCCGACCGGCGCGCACGGCTTCAGCCGTTCCACCAGTTCCGCAACCTGCTCGAAGCTACCGCCAAGCGAAAACTCCGCACCCGCTGTGTTCTCAATCAGGATTTTGAAGTTGTGGTCTACCCAGGGCAGGCCGTCGACGGCACGCTCGATGGACTGCGCGGCGAGCCGCAGGCCTTCATCGCGCGTAAGACCCTTCCAGCTTCCCGGATGCAACACCAGAGACTCCGCGCCCAAAGCCAGCGCACGCTCGATCTCGCCGCGAAACGCGCCGATGGAGTTCTCCCGCACGCTCTCGGTCTGCGAGCAGAGGTTGATGAGGTAGCTGGCATGGATCGAGACCGGGTTGACGTCGAACTCGGCCCGCAGCTCGCGCATCTTCTTCGCGTCCTCGGGCTTAACGGGCGCGGCCTTCCATTGCCGCGGGCTCGCGCTGAAGATCTGGAAGGTGTTCGCGCCGGCTTCCACCGCGCGGTTTACCGCTGTCCAGCAACCGCCGCTGGTTCCTACATGCACTCCGATTCGCTTCTTGGCCATGCAGAAAGCCTACCGCATCGCAAGGTCGTCACGCACCCATCGGCGTATGATCGCCAAAGGCCCCCGAAACCTAAATTCAACAGCACGAGGCAAGTATGTCCGAGCCACAAAACTACAAAAATCATGGTCGCTATGACCCGGCGTTCCACTTCTTCCTTGTGCCGGTTCTGCTGCTCAACGTCGCGGCTGCCATCACCTGGTACGTCCGGCATCGGCCCACCCACATCCACAGCGGCCCCTGGATCATCCTGCTCTCGGTTGCCCTGTTCGTGCTCGCCGGCCTCACTCGCGAATACGCACTCAAAGCACAGGACCGCGTCATCCGGCTGGAAGAGCGTCTCCGCATCGCGTCCATCGTCTCGCCGTCGGAGCTGGTCGAGCTCGATTCGCTGACCATGAAGCAGTACGTCGCCCTGCGCTTTGCCTCCAACCCGGAACTGCCTGATCTCGCCCGCCGCGCCATCCGCGAGAAGCTCACACCCAAGCAGATCAAGCAGAGCATCGTCGCCTGGCGAGCCGATAACAACCGCATCTAAAACAGCGAAGCCGCCCAATCGGGCGGCTTCGCTCTTGCTGCAAGCTGTTCTTAGTAGACGTCCCGCTGATAGCGCTTTGCCTTCTTCATCGCAGCCAGATACTCCGCTGCATGCTCCAGCGTTCCGCCTGAGCCATTCGCGATGCAGTCCAGCAGCGCCAGCTCAACGTCCTTGGCCATGCGGCTCGCGTCGCCGCAGACATAGAAGTACGCGCCGCGCTCCAGCCACGCATAAAGCTCTGCCGAGTTCTCCTGCATACGGTCCTGCACGTAGACCTTCTTGCTCTGGTCGCGCGAGAACGCCGTGTGCAGCTTCGTGAGCAGGCCGTCCTTCTCCATGCCAAGGAACTGTTCCTTGTAGAGATAGTCCGAAACCGACCGCTGCTCGCCGAAGAAGAGCCACATATCGCCCTTTTCGCCAAGCGCCTGACGATGCTCCAGGAAGGCGCGGAACGGCGCAATGCCGGTGCCGGGGCCGATCATAATGACCGGCGCGTTGGTATCTTCCGGCAGGCGGAAGGCGTTGTTCTCGTGCAGGAAGACCGGCAGCGTCGCGCCAACGGGAGCGCGTTCACCCATATGGCCCGAAGCGATGCCCTGGCGGTCTGCACCGTGCGCGTTGTAGCGAACTACGCGCACCGTCGTGTGAACTTCGTTCGGATGCGCCGCCTGGCTGGAGGCAATCGAGTACATGCGCGGCGTCAGGCGCTGCAGGATATTGAACAGCTCCTGCGGCTCCTTCACGATGCCGGGATACTCCTTGGCCAGGTCCACAAACTCGCGGCCCCAGATGTACTCCTCGGCGAACGCCTTGTTCTCCTGACCGATGAGCGCCTTCAAACCATCAGGCACGTTCTCGCCGCAGAGCTTCGCAAACTGGTTCACGCTGCCGCGCGCGAGCTTGCCGATGCCAAGCCGCGTGGTCAACGCTTCATGGAGAGAGATCTCCACCTTATAGTGATCGAGCACCCGCTCATCACCCGTAAAGCCGAGCGTCTTCAAGACCGCATCCACGGCCTCTTCGCGGTTCGTGGGAATGATCCCAACCGCGTCGCCCGGCGTATAGGCCATGCCCTCTTCAAGAGCAAGCTCAATGTGGATGGTTTCTTTTTCCGACTCTGGGCCGGTAAGCCGATCATTCACCAACACTTTGGAGGTATAAGGCTGGTTGCGTGTGTACTTCGAAGCGTGTTCACTCATGTTGCATAAATTGTAAATTGTGTGCGCCCGGTCCGCCTAAAACCCCGTCTATTTCATCGTACCCATCGCAACCTATAGAAGAGGGCCGGGTTTTGTAACGGTATAACAGTCTCAGCAACAGATACCCCCTCGCGCAGGAGGTATTCCCAGGGGAACCATCGGGCCACTTGGATTCTTTTACATCCTTTTTATGGCACACCACGCTACTCTTATGGATAAAGGCACCTTGAAAGATATCCTAGGCCCATGCAATACCCTCTAGAGCAGGATCGGAAGGAACAGGTCTAACAATGCAGGCAGTAAAAACAGGATGGCGGCACGTAGCCTGCTCCTCAGCAGTGATACTTTTGGCTCTGTCTGGCTGCAAGCACGCCGACAACCCCGCCGCTGAAGCACCTCCTTCCCAACCGCAAGTGGTAAACGTAGGCCAGGCCGACGTCGTCCACGTCGAGGGCGCCGACAGATTCCCGCTGACCACGGCTATATCGCGACCCATCGTGAGCAAGCTGCAGGTTACCGGCTCGGTGAGCCCCGATGTCTCGAAGGAGATCCCTGTCCTCTCGCTGGCGAACGGCCGCGTAGTCGCGCTGCATGTCGGTCTGGGAGACACCGTCCAAAAAGGCCAGCTCGTCATGGAAGTCCAGAGCCCTGACGTCACCACCGCCTTTGACGCCTATCTAAAAGCCGTCAACGACGAACGCCTCACCGCCGTCACGCTCGACCGCGACAAGCTGCTCTACAATAAGGGCGCAATCGCCAAATCGCAGCTTGAGATCGCCCAGACCGCCGACGACGACGCCAACACCGACCTCCGCGCCGCCGAGCAGCAGCTAAAAATCTACGGCGTGGACAAAAATCACCCGGGCGACACCGTCAAGATCAACGCCCCTGCCTCCGGC